>Ga0210059_1001473_pt1 | contig 35443 bp, 19 predicted proteins | sample Ectturendosymbi2_FD_188042 | JGI IMG/M metagenome (GOLD analysis project Ga0210059, IMG submission 188042) | Ecteinascidia turbinata endosymbiont from Florida, USA - Sample 2 (SPAdes) (version 2) | ecosystem: Host-associated > Tunicates > Ascidians > Unclassified | place: Key West, Florida... | reverse complement strand
TAAAGGCCCATGCTTATTTTTGAAAGCCCATTTTCGAACTTATGCTGTATTCAGTTATCTGTTACATAACAATGCTATGATGATGTCATGAAGTGTATGATGACAAAAACAATGCTTAGTTCAAAGTCAAACAATCAATGTTCCATAGTGTTTCACAGCAGCCTATGTTTCAGCCCATGCAACTAGCACAGTAGGGTAGCTCTTACGTAGCCTTCCACGCGGCCGACAACAGAAAGTGTTGCGCGTCCCCACAAAAAGTGCTAAACGGCCCTTCATTGTGCCGAGGCTCACAGTTTGCAGACCACTATCTTAGATCAACAATCTCATTACTTTTGTTAAAATTTGTACGAAAACGTCAGATAGATTGAAGCATTCCTACCATAACACTTCATATGTTTTCTTCGTGTGTAGTCTCGCTTGCACGACTTACAACTTCGGCCGAAGTATCCAGACTTACAAGGACATTGACCATTTTTCTACAAAAACACAAATTAATGCTTGAGATAATGAAATATAATTTGTTTTGCGTTGTTTTTTCAAAGAAGTATAACATTTCATCGCCTAAACCAAGACAACAAATTAATTCAATGAAAGCAACTTTTCTGTGAAGTTAGAGTACTCCAAGTTTTGGTTTGGTGCAACATGTGAAGGGATTTGCGAGGAGTCGTTATTACACTCAGAATTGACAATTCAGCCATTGATTTGTAGGCCAGTCTGCCAGGTTGAGGTAAAACATTAATCTGGATGTATTTTTTATAGAATGCACAAACATTTGTTTATGAACGAATAACATTGCACTGATTATCTCTTCGTGTCGGGATTGTCCGACAATCAGTCAAGTTGCTGTGAGACGTCTTTAACGCGTACAATCTCGTTTTTTCGGAAATGCTACCTGATTGCACGTTAAACCGGCTCTTGTTCCTCTTTTGTCACACAAACACTGCGTGCATTCCTCTTCACGTTTTCTCCAAAAGCCAGGAGCGCATTTTTCGCAAAACTTTCCCACAGCATTTGGGAGGCATTTGCAGGTCCCATCGGACGTGCATGAGCACCCTTGAGCACCACAGGTGGAAGGGTCCGTTCCAATCAAGCTACAATTGCATTCTGAAAGAAAAGGAACTTTAGTAATTCGAGGCCGTTCAAATGTTATCGCTAGACAAAGCAGCCTATCACTACCGAAGTTTTGAAGTAAAATTAAGCTGATCTCACAAAATGAGGAAACGGATCGACTAAGATTTAATCAAAAAATGCTTATCTCGAAACCTTGTTTAAAACCTCTCCTTTATACTGCGCTTTCACTCTTAAAAGTACAACTTGCAACTTTGCCTGCTTATGAGTGGTTTGTCTCAAAATATCGCCACGACCGCAACGCATGTTTATCTACCAAGATCCAAACGATTCATTACAGTACATAACGAGTAAAGTGATTTCACACAATCCATTAATACAATTTCTTTTGAACCGAAGTTTAGTTTCACTGATAGCGGGAGCGTCCCAAGGTTTTGGTTGTTGAAGGGGCCAAGTAGAAAGCGGGCACTGAGAACAGTTCATAATTTCAAACAAACCTGCTGCAGTGAATTAATCGTTGGAGGCAAAACAAGGAGAGTTAAGATTCCCTGAAAAAAGAGAGTCAAGAACTCCCTGAACAAGTAAATCCAATTTAAAAATCTATCTCCATTTTTTAATTTGATTATGGCGGCAGGAATTGGCAGCAGGCCGAAATCTGAAATTTGCTTTTTGCTGGAGATTGGGATTTTGCACAAGGAAAGCTACCGCGATTCACTCGTGAATCAATCACCCAATCTTCTATTATGTGCTCTGGTTCGTGCTGTCATTTTCTTTTGCTTGTTTCCGAATACATTGGGAGAGTTTGGAAGGCTTTCTAAGAAAAGTTAAATCTTTGCTGACTAAGTGCGTCTTTGAATCTATTTACAAGGTTTGATTTTCTTCATGTACAAAGCATTTGTCATCTCTTAAAATTGGAAACACAGCTTAAGAGCCTAATTGTGCAAAAGTTCAAACAGTTTTGTACCAGACAACACTATTGTGAACCATAGTTTGCACCAATCACTACACATGTGCAGAATTTGTTTTTTTCTGAAAAGGCCTGGTCTTTCTCACAACATGTAAGCAAGTCAATGTTAACAAGCTTTCAAATCCAAAAATATTAATTGATGAATACCACCTATTAAGTTGTGGAGCATTTTCTGCAGAAATGCTAACAAAATAATGAGTAAAGCCAGAGCAATTATTGCCAACACCTCGAATTTGACATTTGCACGAAATTTCCTGCATCTTCTCGCATTGTTCGGTTACTCTTATGGAATAGACAACGGTACTGATCCAGGCACACGCCAAGGCTGAGCTATGGACAGTTTATTCAGAATGAAGTTATTTGCTTGCAGTATTGGCAATTGCAACGGAACTAATCATTGATATCATTTATGGCTTATCATAAGAAACAAATGCAATAATTGATATTACAATTCCTCGTAAAGATCGATATCGTGTTCTTATTGTTGGTACTTATTTCTATGATGCTGTATTTGAAACGGGCGATGAAAACACTGAACAACAATTATATCCTAGGAACGGATTTCAATGGATTGACTGATTGACTAAGTGGAAAAAGACGTTATATTTGCAAATAAAACAGACAATTCCAATATGTCCTGTTAAGATATCAACGTTGTCAATTCTGCATCAACTACAACCCGGAGTGCCATCGACCTGGACTGCCAACTTACGTACGGTTTATGTGACAATGGGACGGTGTTTTATGCCTTCATTTCAGTAAAATAACACATTCACACTGCCAAAACTCAGCAACATAACCTTCGCATGAATATTTTCGTGCCTTCATCTTGTGCACAAAAGGATTTATTTAGAGACTCCTGAAAAGTCACCTCACTGCACATGTGTGCACCGGGGAGTCATCGATAAAAAAAGTAAATGAAAATGTGTGGGGGTGAGCCCCCTTATCCTCCCTGTATCATCCTACGCCTCCCTGTATCATCCAAGTGACAGAAACCGTTGTTAAAATCGGCTGCATTTTCGAAGACGAATCATATGTTATACCGTAAGTTAGCTGCCATGTGCAGCCTAATCTACGTCTAATCTAAACAAACAGATTTTTTTGCCTGCAAGCTGCAAATCTTGTTGAACTAGATGCAGATATATCCACAATCAATCATTTTAGCTATGAGGAAAAACAGCGAAATTTCCGTAGAAAGAAGAAAAATCTGGTTTTGAAATTAGTTTCAAATTCTAAAAATTATTATACTGCATCTGATAAACATCAGTGATGACAAAGCACAGAGCATAGTGTCAAAGTCACAGGGGATACTTCATCTAATTCGTCGTCAGTCAAGTAACATCAAAGAAACAGAAACGTACACCAAATTGACGTTGTTAATTTGTGAAATGAGAACAATGTGGTTGCTGCATCTTCTATTTTTAATTCTATTAACTTCTTTCATGGATTTCGAATCAAGGAATCGGCATTATTAAAGAACTGTGTCGAAATCTCTGAAAAAAATTCACAGACGTGAAGTTTATCACCAGTGGTGACGGCTCTTATCATGGCACTTGGCTCACAACCTTGCAATGAATATGTTTATAGTAACTAACTCATGACACCTTTTTAAACCAGTTCTTGATTATTTTTATAACGATTTATTTCTCCGAGTCCCTCAGAAATCCATTAGCATCGGACTTATAGTTTATGACAAAGCGGCTGTTATCGAAACGTTATGCGTTATCTTGTTTATAGTTTAGGTATACCGTCTATATTGATGAAAACAATAGAGATCCACAATTCTTACTTTTACAAGTTTGATTCAAGGCATTGCCATAGTAAAACGCTTTGCATTTTTCGCAATGATTTCCCGTTGTGTTGTACAAACATCGCAGGCAGTGACCGTTAGCAGGATCACAGTCCTCATCAAGACTGGGATCAGAGTTGTTGTTGCAAACGCAAGGTTTGCAATTCTTGTCTTGTTCATCTAAGAAATAACCTGGTTGGCATCTGCAACATTAAAAAATGCACGGTTAAAAGGTGGTAAAATAATGGCAGGGGTTTTGGTGATATGTGAATTTAATGATCATGCGAATAAAAACTAAGAAACTAGCAAATTTCTGTTGCACCTTTTACCTTAACTAGACTCGACTAAACGATAAGCAGATGCCGGCTTAAATAGTACGTTTAAGCATTGGTCTTCAGGTTTTCAAGCTTTTTCATTCTCAGGAACAATGGCAGATATTATTTGAAAGTTTTATTTTCTTTTAAGAGGGAAATATGCGAAAAAAGAAGAAAGGTTTACATGAAGTTTACATGAAGTTTCAATATTTCTGTAAAGATCATAAGTTTGTCAAAACGTCGGTACGAAGATACAGCATTTGAAAGAAAGTATGCTCCACAAAAGCTGGTTGTGAAATGACAATCCAGCCAATTGTCATTTTTTGTTTTGGTCCTTGTCAGCGTTAATGCCAAAGTGAGCTCAGAAACGTGACAAACAAATACAACCGATAAGTACTTCACGACCAATTCCACCCCCAAAGAACGCTAAATGCTCATGTTTCGGTGAATGAGTAATCATCAACGCAGAACGTAAGTGTATTTTTCATCTTTAACAATGGTACTTGCACATTAGGTGGTTTGAGCTAATGCAGAAATACTCTTTGTTGCAATGTCAGTTGAGGTATGCCCTGACTGTCTTTTTCGTGTGTTTAAATTCCTCACCATGGTTTGTGAACACCCATGTCTTTTTCTACGTGGTAATAGTCTTGCCAAACTCTTTGAATACTTGGAGGGCTGCTATTTACACCCTTGAGGGTCCAAATTACCTGACATGAGAGAGAACATTGAGAGAAAGACAGAGAAAAGTGTACAAGAGAGGAAAAGGCTAAACAGAAGAGAAAGAGTTGCATACCCATAAAAGTGCAGTTCATGTGCTTCAGAGTCACAATAGCATAATAGACTGATTAGAGCCGTAGCTGAATGAATCAATATCAGTGCTTTCAGAGCATTCATATCGATTTATTTCTAGCATTCATATCCACTTATTTTTGATGTCTTATGATTTGCACAAGCTTTTTCCATTATTTAACACGTCTGTATCACAGTAAGACATTATAGTAGTTGCTAATGTGTTTTCACTCAGTGTTTGCTCTTTTCAGAAGTGCTTTCAATTGAGTAAAACAGGTGAAAGGGTAAGTAATAAGTATTAACATAATTAATATTGCAAACAATAAATCTACAACTTCAACGGATTCTGCTGGCCGACTGACCTCTGGCGTTCTAGCACATTCTGAAAAAATTAACCATGAAAGACACATTTAGAAAAAAGCATCAACATCGAAAGAAGAGTCATTATCCAATCCAGGAAATCCATCAAAACCACGAATGCAAAATTGTCAAAACTAACTGATCTCACAAAAAAACATGAAAACAAACTACATGGAATCCAAGCCAAGATAGAAATAGTTAAGCATCAAAACAATTTGAGTCTGCTTGAAGAAGGAAAGAAAAACTATGCAATGAGGTGGTCCAGAAAACAAATCTGTAGACAAGGGCAATGCAATAAGAAGAGAAAGCATTCTTATTTATGGTTTAGAACGGTGGTTTTCAACCTGGGACCGCGACCCCCAGAGGGGTCGTGTGCCATTTTTGGATGGGCCGTGAGTAGATATTTATGTCCACTGCTGCATTACATTCGCTTTTTTCGAGTTATAGATGGCATCGTTGGGTTACAGTGGGTTGTTATAATGGGCCGCGGTACAACGTAAGGTTGAAAAACACTGGTTTAGAAGAAGAGACACTAAAAACGACGATGATAACGTGGAAAAGATCCTGATTTAAGTAGCAGTTGAGCTCGAAATTGATCTTCAAATAAATAATATCAAGAGAGCATATCAGCTAGGACAAAAAAGGAGAAATGAGAAATATGCACACGCAATCATTGCGAGGTTAGCGTCATACAAAAAAAGAAACGGTTTCTTACAAAAAACGAAATCTTCAAACAGCGCATTTTTGTCTCTTAGGAAAAAGCACAAAATTCTGCAAATCAAAGGTTTTTACCGTCTTGAAGTGGGCAAGTTCATTTATAAATACAACAAAGCATAGCTGCCGGATACAGTCAATGGATTATTGCAAGCTCATCACAAATGTTCATCCTTACAATAACTCGCCAACTTGCACTACAGCAAGCACATTCAACTTTATGTACGAAAATGTTGAAGTACAGTACAAGAGAAGTGTGCTTTCATGCCCGTTTAGAAATGAAAAAATAAAAACCGTGTTTGGCACGTTTCACAGCCAAATATTAAGTTTTGTCACTTGTTTACCATAAACATTGTTAGTATTCTTCCCTCTATTGTTCGCGTGCATTAACCCAGTGCATTGATATTATACAGCTTCTTCTTCATCGTCTGAGCCAGTTCTTGTAATCCACTGCTAGGCCGCACCTGATTTTACTGCTGTCCCAACGTAAATAGTTCCATGAGGTATTGTTGTTATCTCGCACATAATTTGTTTTTGTTGCGTTCGCTATAAATCAGTCTATTTTCTGCATTAGACTCTCGTATAATGTAATGGGATGTCGTTAGTTTCCCAACGAATTGAGATGATTACTTTTTGCGAATCGTTTATATGTTTAATTTCTGAAGGAATTTTGACGAGATTTCTATTGCACTGTATTTTGTCATTTTAGCACCCGAGTTTGAATGTGCTTTTGGCAAAGCAAATTGTCGAGTTTTGATTTGTCGTGTATTATACGGATAAATGATTATCCTGCCTAGATACTCATTTAAATTAACAAATTTCACAAATTTCATCAGTTCCTTATGTACAAAAATGTTACGACCGAAATATCCCGTGACCGAAACGGCCAGACCGAATCGACCAGAACGAAACGGCTCAGACCGAAACGGCTCAGACCGAAACGGCTCAGACCGAAACAGCTCAGACCGAACCGGCCAGACCGAACCGGCCAGACCGAAAAGTCGTGTAACCATAAAAATGGGGTATTTTAAAACTTAACAAAGCTAGTTTCTTCGCTGTTCCCAACGAACTTCGTGTGAAGGTGTAGTGTTTTGAAGTTCTGCTTTGTAGCTTATAGATATGGAGATCAGTCGGGTCTGGAATACTGTGTGGAGTAAATTGCTGCTTTGATCGAATTCAGCACCGTTCTTATTGGTGTCAGTGGTGTTCGCCTTGTGTGTTTATGTGGCTTCGCGAGTACGACATTAAATTAAATCCAGCCCTTGTTCAGAAGCGGATTGTGCAGTTAATTTGTTATCAAGAATAAACATTGTTGTGGGCTGCTGTATAACTTGGGTGTTTATTTCACACATTATGCGACAATTTCAGCTAAATAAAACCTAGAACACTGATCTATAAAAGGTTCTTCTCGATAGGTTCATTTCTCTGTTACATAGTTGTCCCTTATGTTAAAAGGGCCCGGATTTTGAAGTGGTGGCATCATTTAAAAGAGAGTTTAGTGAAAGATGTCAATCTAGCGAAAATTGTTTAATGCAGAAATATTTGTCCGAAGGAAGAGCAAAAACATCAATGAATTTTATGTAGAACTGCAATCACGAAAATGTCGTCGTGATAAAATCGTAATTGTTAATGTGGGCATCGAAAACCAGATGTTTTTCATTTGCGAAGAATATATTTTTGCTTATCACATGTAAAATCATGTTTTTTTATGGTACGCGATAAGAATTTGTTGTTCACAGATTTGGGAGCTGGATCACTTAGGTTTGATGCCACTAAGTAGATTGTTATGAAACAGTTCAATAAAACGTATCTATGTGTAAGGATTATTTTGAACTATAAAAGACATTGTTCTTAGCAAAGCTCAAAATGTAGCCTGCACAAATGTCGTTCAGTAAACGACGGTCAGTTTTCGAGAAAGCGATTGATTTTGTCCTTGATTGATGCTTCGTATCAGGCACTCTATAATAATGCATATAAAGTTATCTGATATACAGTAGTTCAAAAAGTTTCTGCCTTCAGTTGATGAGTTTAGTAAACCGTATTCTGAGCAGTTGAGGTGGCCTCCACACATTCACTCGTCCTAACCTCTCACAGTGAGATCCAGTCCTTTTCCCCGAACACTTAATGCATGAACCTGTTCTTCGATCGCAGTCAGCGGAGAATCCATGGCATTGGCATGGTTGGCAGTTCGGGAATCCATAATAACCCTCGTCGCATTGGTCGCAAGATCTGCCAGTTATAGCTAAAGATCTGCATCGACATTTCCCGGTCTTCATGTCGCAGGTGGATCCATTTACTGATCCGAATGGATTACATTCGCAAGCTGAATATCAAAATAAAAGTACTTGTCATTACAGTACCTTTTCAGAAACAGTGAACTTATCCGAAGCGCAACTTACGTGTGCAAAGTAACTAACAAGCCGCGCACACTAAAGAGCAGGGGAAGGTTAAGTATTGGTGCATGTATTTCGATACGAATATTAAATTGGAATTTAGAAAAGAGTAGGAGCTTTCAGAAACTATACCATCGAAATTTTAAACAATCAGCATTTCGACAGACAATACAAGTCATTTCGTTTTCAACTACTTCTAGTTTTTCGAGCTTGCACCACAACCACATTTACTAAAACGCCATAATACATGAAATAGTTGGAAAGCCAAGTTGGTATAGAAAAACAAACATAAAGTGATGACTAACATTCTGTTTGAAGAAGAATTGAAGCGTAAGCTGGTTTCAGCAAAATCCTTTGCTTGTAAAACGTTTCTTTTAGCTGATACTTGACTTGATCGAACACCTGACTTGGTAACAAGGAATCGATCACCAAATTTTTAATAGGAAATCGATTTCACGTAGAATTACGCATCGTCAGTCATGACATTTGCAAGCAAAGCTTACGGGTGAAAAGTTGAAAGGCTAAAGGAAGAGGAAAGAAAACTGCCTCTCTTAAGACTACTGTAAAATGACTACATCATAACTCAAGCTAGAAATCAGAATACCTAACTAACTGACTGACGTCAAGAACATAAGCTGCGACAAAAAAACTGTGACTTATAAAATTATAAAAAACGTTTACCCAAATAAATGATTTCACTAAAACTTCGAAACTAACTGATTGACGACAATGATCAAAAACTTCTCTAACCTATTAATCTAACTCGTCAAATCACTAAGGACGCTGGAGAGATTTAGCAAACCATGCGTAGGCAGTGATTCTATGGAGTACGTACTGTATTTAAAACCTGCCATTAATTCGCATATAAAAGTTGGGGTGGGAACAAGCACGCTGCGTTGAAAGAAAAGCCAGCACAAAAGGCGGTAGAGAACGTCGGAATAAGTCAAACAAAACAATGAAAAATATCGCAAGAATTATTTCAAATAGGTAAGGATCCTGTTCTGAATGTTAATTTGAGCGTCACGTTGGTGATACCATTTATTTTCACAGATACCTAGAGAGTGAGAACTTGGCTGTTCGACAAAAGTAACGGTGTATGCTTGGTGCAGGGGTGGTTTGTTTATAGTTCCATGGCTCTTTGAATACAGGGTCGCGACCGGACCATCTGGTCTTATCAGTTTACAATCCTGTTTGTTCCATTACTGTGCTGCGCTGGCCATCTCCTGGAAAATTTATAGCTAGTTTGACCAACTTAGTGTTCATGACAAATCGCAAAAGTCGCTACGTAAATGCCAAAGTTTGCGCAAGTCAAGTTTTGGTTCAGGAGGAGAGTTTCAGTTTTAGTCAGCAGTTGTGAAACATTTGATACCATGGATTTGTTATTTTGTTTCCATAGCAACCACAAAGTGCACAGCGTTCACATGGTTTTGAACCACCTTTGATTTGCTTTCGTGTCTTGTTTAAAGTAAGGTCTTTGCAGTTCATTAACTTTTGTCCAGTTGTGGTAGGTATTTTATACAGTAGGTCGTCATTGCCTTCGCGTTAAAGTTTTTTTCTATTTGTGTTAGAGCAGTGGTTTTCAATCTTTTTCATGCAGCCATACATTTTGCAACCACTTTGACCAAACGACCCCTGCCGAAAATTTCTAGTCAGGCATGTGAAATGCAGTTGTGTTTGCAGTTTACACAATAGAAAATCACAGTGATCAAAAAAACGTATCATATCATTATGTTGAACAGACTCATTTATTAAAATGACGCACATGGCAGCATCAGTGAGAGAGACCCGTGCCGTTTACAAATCTCTCCGTAGCACAACTAATGGAAATCTAGAATAATCCCAAAGTTAGCTATCGCAATCAGATTTCTACACTACAAACACAGCACATTCTTACGTCACAAAGTTACTCGTGCGTTGCCAAACGCAACAGTACTCTGTACTGTAATGGTCATAATGCCACTTAAAATAATTTTGAGTGAAAATATAGGCTATCCTTTTTGCCAGGTGATCCTATTATTCTGGCTACGACAAAAAGCGGATGCATATACGAAATATAGAATCCAGAAATAATTATGAATATTTTCTTCAGACGCTCTCGTGACCCCAGAAAAATGGCAAACGACCCCCATGGGGCGCCGCGCCCACAGGTTGAAAACGACTGTGTTAGAGTAAGCAGATGGGGAAAAGATGTAGCCCAAACTTGTGGGTCTTCTTTCTTGTCGCATTTTGGGGGGTGCAGTCTTACTTCCCAGTCGTTCGTCATGTCCAACGTGAAATTTGAACGTATCACATTTTCTTTGAGTCGGTTTAAGCTGCTGAGGTAGGACGTGGCAGACTGATCGCCATCGTAGGCATGATGAATTCGAATAAATACAAGGACATACTAACTAAATATTTGATTCCAAGGCTGTCAAACCGCAGCACTTCAAGGGATCCAATTTTTCAACAGGGTCTCGTAACTTTCCACTGTTCAAAGAAAATGCAGAATTTTTTAAGCCATCACGAAAAAATGTGCTGGATTGGTCTAGACATTCTCCAGATCTTAACCCTATTGAGAATCTGTGGGCAGATTTTCGGCAAATTTTCTATGCATAAGACTCAAACGGAAACTTTTCTAAGCACAACCGCTCCACAAAAACTTTGCTTATTGAAGTCATAATATGCATCTCGTATCATGATGAAGAACGAAAGAAGATGTGCTCCAACCTCATTCAATCATTGCCAGTAAGGACTTCAATGGTTCTAAACTCAAAACGAGGACACAATAGCTACTAATTTCGTACTTCACAGCCTATCATTGCTTACAGAATTGCTATTATTAAACTAAAACCAAATCATTGCCTGATATGATATTTTTTGCATTTTGTTGCAGCTGTCCCAACTAATTCGCACAGTACTGTAGGTATCACGTATGCACAAGATTTTCAACGTTTTGAAGAATAAGTAGCCTATTTCTTATTGAAATAATGTCTAATATTTATCAAATTTTCTGAGTACCAATAAACTGACACTTTTTTCATTTAAGAAAAATCTTATCTACAGCAACATTCTCTGCATTGCTGGAAATACATTTTTGAATCGCTTTGGAAGTTATTATTGTTAAAAGCCAACACCACCTGCATTCATATTTGTGTCGGTATGTATAAAGTCATAGCCTGCAAGTAGTATGTATAAAGTAAGTTCACTGAGTAAGTTTACAACCTTGCACTCGGTTTCATACGTTCATACAAGGTTATTGGTCTCCGTCATGCAGTTGTCAGTGGTCCAAGCAATTAGATGAAATAAACAATGCAGTATCGATACAACTGAGCTAATGAACTGTGCTGGAAAAGACCGTGTTGTAGAGGAATAGAGCTGAACCATCTGCGTAGCTGTATGACATCGTCCACTGATCATGACTAGTGTTCTTGCTGGTATGTTATAAGATTGATTGCGATGTAAATACATAGTTCTTGAAAGTTGATGCTATTTGTGGCGATTGTTTATTCTACAGTTGCAAGCTCTATATACTGACTATACATGTTTTTGCGTGAGTGTCGACCTTCAACAAATCATCACATACATAACAACCTGTGCCTGGGGAACAATCGCTGCCGCCTCTTGAATTGATGTCGTTCGGCGCCACACTTTAAAAAATGCATGACCTTTTCTGCTGTTCCTTTTTTTGGCTCTCGTAATAATTTTGCAAAAAATTGGTGCCCTTCTCTAAGAGTGATCCTCAAAGCGCCATTCTGAAACTTTCACTCACCATGTCAACTTACTCAGAAAGGAGGGGGGTTCTTTAAGAAAAAAAACTTAAGTGGGGTAATAGGGTGTTTAAAAAAACACCCTAGTTGAGGTAGGAAAAATCAAGCCCTGAGTAGGGGGGTACACAGGGGGCCTTTGAAAGCACCCTTCAAAGGGGGTGTTCTGTAAAGGTGTATTTGTGCGAAATACACTCTACATTTGTAACGCCTTCACAGGTGCTTTGTCATCACTTTTCAGATACGTGGATCTACGGAGAATTTATTTGACGCGGATATCAGAGACCTACTGCTACGCTTGCTGCAGTCTGCTGGGAACATCTGCACCTCATGCATTACTACATTTCTGCAATTGATACTGAAAACTATTAGTGCAAACTCTTGCAAAACCAGTCTAAACGATTTTTGTCAAGATAGCTGTCAGTACATTGAAGACTTGTTCAACTGGAAAGACCGACTCATCAAAACTTTAGAAACTGAAAAGAAAAAAAAATTGTTTTACATTGTAGCGGCAGATGTGAAAGAACTGTACCCAAGCTTGTGCAGAGACATTGTAACAAACGTTCTTGAATGTGCATTGAAGAAGCATTCCACTGCAACACCAAGGTCCGTATTAGGTCACCAAGGTGGTCACCTAATATGGAGACCAATTATACATGTAAAACAATGGAATCATGACTGGTGATAACCACTCTGTCTTATTGGCAAACATTGCTGTGCATTATATTCTACAGCTGATTGCCGTTGTCCTTAATGAGGTAGAACTTTTCCACAGATTTATCGATCACATAATTTGGATTTCTGCATCAAAAAGATAAAATTAAAGCATTCGACAAGCACAAATTTCTGCAGTTTCGAACAGTGGCTTGCAACTAACGTTTCAACAAACTTGCACAGCAGAAAAAAGCGGGCGAAGTGGAATTCCAGGACGTTAGCCCTTTCATATCCATTGAAGATGATTTTGGTTTTGTCACTAAAGACTTCGAAAAACCCACAGCGGAGGGAAGGCAATTCATTAATAGGAATTCAGACCACCCGAAGGCGATATTTAAGTCTGCATTATTTGGCGAAGCAATAAGATTGAGGCGTCTCACCTAAAGAAAAGAAGATTACCTCAGCAGCTCAAACCGATTCAAAGAAAAAGCCATCTGTTGAAATTTCCCTTGGAAATGACAAATGACGTAATAGCAATGGGATCTAATTGGGAACAAAGACTATGCCCCTAACACAAAAGGAAAAAAGTAAACCCGAAGACAATGATTACCTACAAAAGACCTTTACAATCGGACTAAAGTTAACGCTTTACAAAGACCTTGCTTTAAACGAGACACGAAAGCAAATCAAAGCTATAGTTCAAGACCATGTCAAAGCTGGGTACGCTGTGGTCGCTATGGAAAAAATGACGTAACAAATGTTTCACAATTGTTGACAAAAACTGAAACTTTCTCGCTGAACCAAAACTTGGCTTGCGCAAACATTGGCATTTACGTAAGAACGTGTGTGATATGTCATGAAAAATATGTTGGTCAAACTAGCAACAAATTTTTCATTTTTCAAGAGATGGTGAGTGCAGCGCAGTCAGTGGAACAAACAGGATTGTAAACTGATAAGACCAGATGGCCTTGTCGCGATACTATTCAAAGAACTATGACACTATAAACAAACCACCCCTACACGAAGCATACACCGTCACTTTTGTCGAACAACCAAGTTCTCACTCTCTAGATATCAGTGAAAATAAATGGTATCGCCAACTTGATGCGCAAAGTAACATTGTGAACATCATCCTTACCCATTTTGCGATATTTTTCATTGTGTTGTTTGACTCATTCCGACGTTCTCTACCGCTTTTTGTGCTGGCTTTTCTTTCAACGCAGCGTGCTTTCTCCCACCCCAACGTTCATATGCGAACTCATGGAAGGTTGCAACCCCCCTCAGTCCCGCGCCGGCCACTTTTGTGACCAGCTATGATTGGCCATAACCCCTGAACGAATCGGGCAAGAGATCCATTGAAAACATAACTGAATGCGTGAGACAGCAGGGAATCCAGTGAACTTGACAAAAATACACCTTGACGTTTGAAATTATTGAGAAAAATCCATGTATTTGTGCAATTGCCGTACTGATTTGATGGCAATTTTCAGAGAAAATCCAAAAACGCGTTCCCCGCATCCCGTTTAACCATTCCGATCAGGTTTTTGCGCTTCTCCGACAGCCGGGATACCCAAACACAGGATCCTCTCAAACAAAGTGGGATCGGGCCGTTTCAGGGAGGCAAATTAAGGAGAAAAATGTGTAGGTTAAGAAAACTGATTTCCAGATCACGTTCTGAGGTCCAGGGAACAAAATATAGGGGGTAAGGACTTGATGTGTGACTAAAAATATTCTAGGAGCTATTCTGGATTTTCATAGACTATCCTATTAGCCTAAGGGGTTGGGGAGTTATGGCCAAAAATAGACCAAGAAATCTGCTTGGCCGCCAAGTGGATATTTTGATTTTTTCAAGAATTGATTTTTCCGGTGAATATTTTGGCTTGAAATTTGGTGAGATGTTGTAAAACACCCAAACACACTTTTCTGCAGGTTTGGTGGGGTTCGTGGGTGCTGGTTGGCAGAAAAGCGGCTTGAACCTCAAAAACGAACAAAATCCGTAAATTGTCCCCTCTAGTACCCCCCACCAAAAAAAATTTTAACTTTTTTGATGATCACTGCAAATGTAAGGTCTTTATCGACATTTTTTGTGTAGAACGTGTATTTTCAACGTGTTTGATTTAGGTTCTACAGCCTGTAGAATGGATGCATCTAGGTTTTTTGCCTACGCGAAAAGCGGTTTTTCCTCTTACTTAAAGTCACAATGATGTCACAGGTGCGCGCAACCTACCTCAACAGATTCGGGACAATCTCACAGATCCAACGATGCCTTTACTGACTCTCTAGCTCAATCCGTTCAGAAGGTATGGCAGCTCATAGCTTTCTTTGTTAAAAAGGGGCCGGTGCTGGATTTAAGAGGGTTTAATTAAATACATACTCCAGAGAATTACTGCATACGCATGGTTTGCTAAATCTCTCGAGCGTTCTTAGTCGGTGGAAAACGAGTTAGATTAATAGGTTGGAAAAGTTTTTGATCACTGGCGTCAATCAGTTCGTTTCGACGTTTTGGTAAAATTATTTATTTGAATAAACGTTTTATCTAATTTTCTAAGTCACAGCTTTTTTGTCGCGACTTGTGTTCTTGGTGTCAGTCAGTTACTTAATAGGTTCTGATTTCTGAGCTTGCATTATGCTGTATTAATTTTAGTCTTGAGTTTTTTGCTTTCTCTGCCTTTACTTTAGCCTTTCAACTGTTCACCCGTAAGCATTTCTTGCAATTTCAGGACTGAGGATGCGTAATTTTACATGAAATCGATTTCCTACTAAAAATTCGCAGGTTGATTCCATGTGTACCACAATCGTGGAGAGTACATACTTCAACACAGATATGCGCAAGTTTGAATCATCGCAAATTGATGACAGCAAAGCACAGTGGGCTGGTTACTCGAGAGCATACCGAAACATAGTGCATTTCACTGTCTTGGTAAGCGTGTTGGGAAAAAATGAAATGAAAATCCAGCTGAGCGGAATATTTCACATATTGCTATTTACATGACCTAATTTTATTCGACTTTTGCCCAAAACAATCTCAGAACTGGCAGTGCTTGAAGGTAATTTTATGAAAAACATCTCAATTCGAAGCAAAAAGTAAAAGGATACAAAATCACAACTTTCGTTTGTCACCTAAAGCAGCAATCACACCTCTTGTAACCCACACGTTACGTGGTTTTAACGAACTTCCTCACAGCTGACCTAATAACTTTGAAAAGAACAGAACTTTCAATCACGGTGAAAGGTGAAAATCATTTTTTCCAGAAACTGGTCATACCATTTCCGTTTAACATAATCTTTATGACGTCACACAATTCTCTCTCTCGGACATAATTTTTATGATGTCACACTATTCTCAGACTCACGCAATCTTTGCGACGTGACAAAATTCTCATGCTGAAATGACCTTATCCTACTCAAAAACCAATTGTGGACTACCAAATTTTTAAACCTTAGCGCCAAACTGAACTTATTTCTCTTCGTGTGCTGCAAAGTATCCGATTAAAGCGTTCGTTTTGTTCCTTTTATTTTTTTGATGAGAAGAACTCACCAAGCGATAGACATGCAGCTGCTACTTATACAAACGAGACAGTCAAGCTGATGACGGAATTTTGGAAATTTAACTTAATTTCAAACCAAAAATATTATATAGGAAAATCTTTCGAAGATGTGTTGTGAAAATTTGTATGAATTTCAAAACTCTTTCCCCAAAACGTCATCCCACCATCCGACAAAATCGCAGCACGAAATCAAACCTGCGCATCCAGGCGGGAAATCCCCAGTCCTGGCAACCCTACGCTTCGGGGATCTTTGCGCGTTGGAAAACAGTGGGCATGACACTAAGTACTTTTGTGCAAACATGTTGCCCCTCATTGTGTGTACGGATGTCATTTCCAAAGATAAAAAAAACTTCGATTTCACCTCACAAAGAGCAGAAAACTTTTTTACCAATTCTGCAGGAATTACGAACTTGATTTTGAAGTGTGTGTGCGTGTGACGAAGCGCATTGAGCAGTCTCTTGATTTCACAGTGACCATAAACACCATTTTACTAAATACACCTATTCACAGTGACCATCAGCACCATTTTACTAAATACACCTATTTAACTACATGGCCTGTCAGCTCGTGACATACGACAGAAGGTAACTCATTTCTATTTCTTGCTTCGAGTTTTTCGACATAAAGCAGACTTATTTGTCGACATTATTCGACATTAGCAGCAATTCGAATTAGATGTTTTTACCCACATTTTATTTCAAATATTTTCAAATATGCGATTTGTTCAAAAGTAATAGTTAAGCTTCTTGGTGATGTTGCGAGTATCTTTTAGAAAAAATGAAGATGCTTGCGTTAGTCATCCACCCGTGAATAGGTCGAATCAGCGATTCACAGACGAAGCACAGGTATGTCATTATTAACCGAAAACAGTTCATTAACTGTAGTCCATAACCCTTGAAGTACCGCAACCACTGCCGTCGTTGAAGCTAGAGAGCTGTTAAACCCCTTAAAGAGCAGAAAGTCTCCTAGCTTCGATTTTAAAAAGTCCAAGCAGTTTTAGGTTTGAACTTTTTTTTAGAGTAATGTCACGAGTGGGTGGGTTCATGGGATTTCTGGATGACGTCACCGAGGTCTGAGAAAAAAGTTCAAGCAGCAATTTCTTTGTTTTTGATGCAAAAAAACTAGGTACGATCCGCATTTTCAGAGCCCTTAATTGGGTTTCTACCGTTAGTGGTTGGCAAATTATGGCCAAAAAACGCAAATCAATTAGCTAATGCCCTATCGATTCATTAGGGTATTACTTAATTAATTATCGTTTTTGGCCATAACTTGTTAGAACGGTGGTTCTTAATCAGGGGGGCGACTTTCCAGGGCAGCTCCAAAAAATTTCCAGAGGGTGCGATCCTCTACGCGCTCTGCAACATGGAACGTTTGATCAAAAAATTACCAAGAAATACATTTGCTTTTGGAACTTATTTAAAGTCAGGTGGCTTTAAACAAAAGACAATTGGACGCTTGTTAGAGAAAACATGTATAACCACTGCACTAGAAGATATCAACACACAAATGAGAGAACTAACTCTAAAACAAATTAAAATTCAGCCTCTTCTTCATCTGAAAAAACTAAGAATACATTGTAAGCATTCACATGATGTCCTTGTCACTATGTGGGATAACCTGCTGTCCTTCCATTTCTATTTGGTATATATGTACTGAAAGAAACTTCCTCTTGCATCTTTCTGGGTACTTAGTGCAGTTGGAGCATATTTTTCTTTCTCTTGGCGACGCTTCGAATTTGCTGTATTCCTGGGAGTACCTTCCATTTTCAATTTACCCTGACAGATGCATTTGCAACATCGGTGTCAAGTAAAATTTTTTACCTCTGCGAAATTTCTAGCCTTGTCAGGTATTTCGCCTGAGATGTCAAGCGAAATTTCTAACTTATTCCTGTATGGCAGTTGTTTTGCTTTTCAAAGAAAGGGAATAAACTTTGGAGATAAATTCTTGAATTCTTTTGCGAAAATAAAAATTTTTCATTAGACGTCAGATAGTCCAGAATAAAAGACAGTTCACCAATAGCTAAACACTGAAAAATATATCTCACTTAACTTAGATGTCAATTATTTTTCTTATCCTAACTCTAAGCCAAACCCTATACCCAAATAACAAATTCTCAGCGTATTTAACAACTCAGTGAACACCAGGCCTTCCGCAAGGCATGACCTGGAAAATCACTCTGCGCATGCGCAGATGGTGTGAAGTCATCTATTTTGCAAGTCAGAAATTTCTCGTCACACCCTGTGCTGCTTGACTCATTTGAATATATAGGTTGTTCACAGCTTCAGCGCTGTAGCTGCAAAAATGAACTGAACCAAACTAATTTTATTGACGATACGCCTTGACCAAAAAATTTCAGCGCAAAACATCATAAAGATTTGACTGCGTAAACAACCGTGCCGGATTTTGCATAAACAGAAAGCCTGCAAATCCTTGACTGGGAGTGCAAATCTGCCTTTCTGTTTGAAATGAAAGCCTGCAACTAAAAGTTTGCGTTCACAACAAGATTAAGAATGCGTTTTCCTCATTTATTGATTTTGTTTGTTGTTTGTTTTGTTGGATGCTCCACTCGTTGCATACTCCTCCGAAAGGTTTTCTTGCCAAGTAAATGGAAACGTAAATTCCAAAAAGTGAATTGGGACGAAGTAAAAAAAGGAATTATTTATTGGGATAGTAAGCGAGATTTCCTAAAGTTCATTTTTGCACAATGGGTGTAAAATGTCCTCACAAATTCAGCAAAAATGTACAGGACAAACTATCTCAAAAAGATGAAGCACCACTACAGTTTCAAAAAATATACTCATAAGTCCCACAATCACTAGTTCCAGGGTGCATAAGTTACCCAAATTTCAAACCAGCTTTTCCAAAGGCAAAGACCCAGACCACTTGCGTCAAAGGTGCAGGAGGAAAATAGCTGACCACTCATAGCGCATTACACTACAAAGATTAAGCAATTTACAGCGGACAGTGTTCCAGTGAGCAAGCAGCCTGACGCACAATCTTTGAGGAGATCTGATGCTTCTAAGAAAGTTCACAATGATTACAAAGTAGAAGCAACAGCACCAAAGAACTTACGTAAACAACCATGTTCGTTCCCAAACCCATAGTGCCCAGCATCACACGAGTCACACCTTCGTCCTATTACGTTAGACTTGCATTGACACTTGAGCGGGCAGTGAGTACATTCGTTGTTCAAACTTCCTTTTGGATCGCAATCACAGTCTGTTAAGAAAAACACCAAATGTGTTGGTACCACGTAGAGACTGTGCAGTGTAAGAAAGTTGTTTGCAAAAAAACAGTGTTAGTTGTGCAGTTACAATCAAAAGGTATCGGAAAGTATCACCGTTGTATTCATATGCGCATTATTTGAAATAATTATCAAGAATTTTTAATTCTGTGCACCTACGTTCACCATCAACCCACCTGATTTGACTTGTGTTTGTAACTCCTCTATGACGCTTTCCAAATCGCTGAACTTTGCAAGTTCAAATATTCTCGAAGACTTATTCCCCGTTATCAACATCAGCTCTTCATGATCATACTCTCCGACACCAACTGCGTATATTGCAACTCCTTTTTCTGCCGCATGTGAAATTGCTGAAGGCAAATCTCTGTTGAATCCAACAGTATGGATGATAGCAAGCACGGAGCATACAAGGTGCGAAAAACATGTAGTCCCCGAAAGCACAGAAAGTGTCTGCAAAGATGACGACCACTGGCAACACTGATTTTCGATTCTCATAGAAGTAAACACTGCAAAGCAAAGCTCCAGCAGAATTACATTTTTCTTATTTTCGAAAAACTTATCATGGTAATTGAGAAATAAGAGCAATTACGAAAACGTGAGAAAAACTTACTACAGAATAAAATCTAGTTCTTACGCGGAGTCCGTAGCTTTGCCATCAGTCACGAGAACTAAGACTCTCTTTGCTAGAGGGTAATGGCTTGTAGACGCCAGAAAGTCAATGTGCAGTGTTTTGTTGATAGCATGAGCTGTGTAGGTCTGGAATCCTTGGTACTGCAACATCGGTTAAAAATTGTTAAAGTAGGTTGTTGCGGCAGGTCATAGTTTACAGCAGTGGTCTTCAACGTTTTTGTTAAATTATCTCCCTGCAGGATCTTTGCTTAAAAATCGCCCCCACTTATGATTGTAGTAGTGTCTAAAATAATATTTTATTTGGAAAATAATTCAACGCTAATTAAATATAAACGGACGATCTAGTTAGCACAATAAAACGAACAAACAAGACAAAGGCAATTGTGTTTGTAGAAAAATGTTATTCTTTACTCCACAACAAAATGACTTATTCGCAAGCCTCAAACTACAGGTGGCAGAAACGACTTTTCGGAATTCTTAGTATAGCAAGATGGGGAAGGTTGGACTTACTCGCCGGTTTAAGTTACCCCTTACCCTGCCTATTGTTCTGTTACACTCTGTCATTGGTAAGATGAACACAGTGCAGCTATGTCCACAAGCACAGCGAAACTCTCGAACTGCCTGAAAAACACCGTAAGCGCACGTTGTACATTTTACGGCTAACTGAAATTAATTTTCCTCGTCACCATGAGCCAATTAAAGAGAGAATCGAGCTGATGACCTTCGGGATAACAGCAATAGAAATTTCCCGCTCAACCAGGTTCACTCTGTTACAACTCATCCTTGTATAGCGCAATCACGTCGCCACAATTGCGACGTAAATCGTCTCGCAACTGTCTTTATCCAGGTATTTTTCAATAGAATGCACTTAGTTCCATTGTTTTACTCAAGTTACGAACGGGGTCGTAACGAGGGAAGTACAGTGCCCAGGGCGCCAAAACTCCCAACAATTTGGCCGGCAAGTACTTTCTTCAATACAGTGCATTTGATACCCAAAAACCTTAGGTTTGAATATGGGACCGCCAGACTTATTTCTTGTAACGGGTGTCATCTAACGTCGGTACGTCCCTGGTTACGATTACGAACCGACGTTTGTAAAACGCATGATAACGGACTATGACGTGTTTTGCTTATGAAACAATCTGTTGGCACTGCTCTACCGAAGAGTATACGAAGTCTTGTTTCAAAGCAATCTTCCTAATGGTAGGACATACAGTTGTAGAGATTTGTGACAGTTCACGGTGAAACATGATTAGGCTAATGTATAGGGTAACAAAATTTTTCCCAATTGCAGCAAAAGTTGATGTGATGATTTAGTGATAGTATTGTCATGATTGTTGGAACATCTTTAGTATCTTCAAAGATACTGAAGATATTCCTCTTTGAAAAACGGAGCCGATTGAGTATTTTCCGAGAGCTATATCAGTATTGGTGATTTTCAACCAATACAAGCATTACAAGCAAAATAAAACGAAGCAATGCATACTCCTGTACACGTGAAAAGCCAAAAATTCGGCGCGAGTTGATCGGAGTTGTGGAGCTGGGGCCAAAGCAGCTTTGGATGTATGGAGCCGGAGCCAAAATTCTTTGGATGATGGAGCCGGAGTCTGAAATTTGTGTTCCCGTCCAAGCGATTTATGCAAATAATATCATGTTTTCTCTGTTCTTTGGACCAAATTGTTCTGGATCCAGAGCCGGGCCAAAAATCTCAAGATGTTGGAGCTGGAGCCGGAGCCGAAAAAATTAGATGCCCGGAGGTGGATCCGGAGCCTGAAATTTGAGTATCGGTTCCACAGCCCTGGTGCTGATATGCATACAGGCTTGAAAATGTTATGTGATGTCCCATGTTTGACGCTGCACATACGATGACTGGGTCAACTAAATAACAAACCATTTATTGCAAGAGTTTCCCCAATATTTAATCTTATTTTAAATACTATGCTTAACAATATAACTGGAAATTCGTGAGAACCGCAGTGCTTGGCTCCGATGGTCTTGGACTACTCTCCGATAGTCTTGGATGGTTTGCGCAGTGAAGAGTAACGCAGGAGAACGTTAGCTTGATTGTTACATCACAAGTCCTATATCTTGTGCTTCATAACCGTTGTCACGAATCACGTTCAGTCGAAATTGCATCAAATAATTTGGTTCCAAAGTGGCAAACACATTTTTTATTTTTCGAATCAATTCAGATTTGTAGTATATTCTAACCGGCCGAAATAGGCCGCAAAATTGGGTTCAATCACAAAATCGCCACGGCAACGCATTAAATCGCCTCATGGCGGGCGATTTCGCCCCCGTTGAAGACTACTGGTTTACAACATCGATTATTTTGTTCCATTCAAAGCACAAGCTGTGCCAAACATTTTGGATTAATGAAAGATAGCTTTACCTATACTCTGCATTGTGGTGGCCTACACCGTCTTCTGAAAAAATTAAAATAAACTTATTTCTCGGATCTAGGTACTGTTTGAAAATATTCACCTTTTGGAAATACAGTATCTACAGTTCTACTGCATAACTTAAAGATGCATTAGATAGAAAGAAATTCAAGTTGTTCTGCATTAACAGGAATACGCATTCTGGCACTAGGACCTTCGTTTATGATCACTATTAATTGCGGCGTTGTGATATTTAGCGGAGATAGTTTATTTGATTACCTCCGTCAAGAGTGCCATTAACGTATTTGATACCCAAACATTAGGCCTGTGTTAAAAGTTTCTTCAGTTATAAGCATTTCATCAGTATCAGATAAAAATCTCCGATAACCCTATCGTTGGGTCAGAGTCTATTAGCGATAGAAAGTGCAGGTGTTATGGCCAATGAAAGGTGTGTTCTAGCTTGACGTTAATGCTGGATTCGAGTACAAGTCCCAGTCCAACCCAATCGATGACTAGGGTATAAGTCAGAGTCTAGCCGTTGGCCATTGTAGTCGATTGCGAGCCAGGATACAGGAAAATTGGCTGCAAAGCTTCATCGCTACACCTGGTGAAGGCGCATGTGAACAGATGGATAAAATTTTTAAAGTGGATGTGAGGAAGTCACTCCTGACGAATATTTCTGAGCAAAAGTATAAAAATAAGCCGTGAATTTAGTTTGACCAGTGAGAGCATACAGGTTAAAAAATTTTTCAACAACAAGTAGAAAATGGCCATTCCTTAACAGGATATATTTTCTCAATGTTATTATTTTCCAAAAACACTTTTCAAATGTGCCATCAAAAAACTAGAATTTCAAAGTGTTACAGAGGCGCAGGGGAGCGAATTCCCCGGATGGCTCGTTTTCATAGGGGGCAGAATCGCATTTCAATGATGGAAAAAGAAATACCATTAACGACCATGAACTCAAGAAATTTAAAACATCTTCCATGTATTTAAAAAAAAAATTTGCCGATTTTCAAACACTGCAGTTACTGTTTCTTGTTAATGTATTTTTATTGCATCGTAAAACCACCATACAGTGCCCATCACTCAGAACGCATTTTTTCTTCGATATTAAGATATCACCGCAAGCTCTCTGAATTTCTTGTCAGTAGGCATTACTCAGTCACTGGAAAGTTAAGCCGATGTTTGACGTGGTAATATGAACAACAAAATTGTACTACCACCAGCAGTGTGCGAAAGGTTAATAAACTCTTCAGCAATGACATGTACACTGTTTCAACAGACTACTGTAGTTCTTTGATCATGAAGTTTCATTCTACATAGTAGCAACGTTTTACTGATCCCTTCTAAGCAATTGCCTGCATAGGGGACATAGGCACAATATTAACAAAAACTTGAAACTTTCAAAACTGCACCTGGCTTGCTGCACGTTGAGAGCCGGTATACGAATGTCGTACTTTGAAATTACGCACTGAGCCGCTAATTTCGCACCAATTTGCAACTCCCCAACTCGCCAGTCGATTGTGCTAGAGAGCTATCCAAACCGTCAAAAGATTTGGCGAGTCTTGCAGCTTGCACTGCAAAACCATTTGTGGGTTTTGGGCACCGCGTTTTTTGTGGATGACGTCATAAGTGGGGCAGGTTTTTGATCATTTGGGATCATCTTACCTGTCCTGGGACCAACCGACAGATGGCAGTATTTCGCTCAAGTTTTTAGTGGAAACTAAGCGAAAATCCGAGTCGTTTGAGCCTTTGATCAGATTTCCAGTGTTTTATGTTCAAACGTTATGGCAAAATTACCTATTTTTGTAAAATTACCCATTTTATGTTTTTTTGGCCATACCTTTTGAAACAGAAACGCTAGAAACCAATCAATGGCTCAAACGGCTCGTGTTTTAGCCTAGTTAACAATAAAAATTTCAGCTAAATCCTAGTGGTTGGGCCCACGGCCAAGTAACCTGAGTCAAAATGGCCAAAAACTACCACACTATGACGTCACCCACAAACAAACGAATCTTAAAACCTAAAAATGTTTTTTTTCAATTGCAAGCTACAAGACTCGCCGAGTCTTTTGAGGATTTGTACAGCTATCTAGCGCAATCCACTGGTGAGTAATGGAGTAGCAAATACTTGGCCAATATGTACAAATTATACCTTTTACAGCGAAACTCGGCCGGCTCCAAAGGTTTTAACAAACACTTGAAACTTTCAAAACTGCACCTGGCTTGCTGTTCACACAAAGTTGCTGTTTGGTGCGGCCTCGAGCTTCTTTGTTTCGATCGTGCAGGTGAAGGTTTAAATGCTGAGACAATTTGCACATTTGCGGGTATGGAGGAATCCAGGAGCAGGAATTCGGAACTAGGGAAAAGAATGTGTCTTTCCAACCCCAGAACCAAATTACTACACACCAGCATGAAAACTCTGCATTTTTCTATACGAGTTAACATTTTTCTTTACTGTTGCTATGCGTTTTAGTTTTAAAAAGTTTAGGTCTTGGTAATGCAATGATTTTTCCTACAGGTGATGCAGGAACACCCAACCAATGCATGCAAATACCATAAAAAACAACAGTGATGTGGTGGAGTCACATTCTTTGTCATTAGCCTTTTGTGTCCAAAGTTTGCAAACTTGAGTATGTGATTCGGTCGATTTTGTGTCATGAAAAGATTAGTGTCAATAAATTGTCATTTTTTTCATCTCATGTCACTCTCATTACAGACTTATTTTGATCAATTAGATATATTCCTCTTTTTTAATAGCTTAATTTCGCATTGGAAATATATGACTTAATTCGAGTAAGGAGTTAAAAAACAATGACCCGAATGGAGTTGTTCAGCTCAAATATAAGTCCGACTATGTCGAGTCATTACACAAAAATGTCACTCGAGTTTGATCATCCAGTGGTTTTCATGAAATGTGAATCGATCCAAGGCGACTCATTGATTCGAGTTGCCCACTCACTGAGAAGTATTGACAGAAGATGTAATTTGCCATCACACGTAAAATGGCTGCATTAACTGCACCTGTATCCGCAAACTTTTGTACTTGCAACGATCCAAGCACACAGATAAGAATGAAGTTTGTAGTTAGAATCTACAATCCAACCTGAAAAACGCAAGATGCGTCCAACGTCTGTTTTTGGTCTTACTGTCGCAAAGCGAATGAAAGAACACTTTAATTTGTTAAAACTCAAAAATGTTGTCTTGGGATCTGGACGTAAAGAATTTAATCTCAAAGCTACTTTGCCTGTGAAGGGTGCTAAAATGTTTTTGAGTTGGCAATAAGGTGTCATATACAAACAAACATGTTTGCGTGGAGACACAAACATTAGCTAGAACTAGCTCAACTTTCATTAACGGAACAAATGAAGCCAAAGCGGACCCAGACTCCAGTTCAGCACACTAAGCAGCACACTGCACAGATTGTGAAATTTGATGAAGCAGTAATTTTGACATCTGTCAGTGATTGGAAAAATTGCAAATTAGCAAGTTTGTTCCATCAGAAACACCTCGTTAGATATCAACATACTATACGCTCTTTATGCATTTGCAACCTGCTGCCAGGATTTCTGTTGCTTCCTTTGGGCTTATCAATTGTGCAAGAAATGTCCCGCGTAGCCTCGGGCACTACCAAGCGGAAATGGGCGCCACTAACGACCGGTGGTGACACTCCAGAAGTCAAAAGCGAGTATAATTGACACTTTACCTGAACCTGACAAACTGATCTCCTTTTCTTCCTACAAATGAGGCACGAATTGCACATTTTTTTACCTAATGTTGTTCACATTGGTCGAACTTTTATGAGAATGAAAACAGCCTTTTTTAAAACATTCAGCATAATTTCGTTTGATTACGTTTTGTTTCGGAACATCTTACACATCTGTGATTTGTGATTATGCTGTTAATATCAACAGATAAGTAATTCATACTTCAATAGCATCAACAGCAGCTTCAAATGAATTTTCGTCAGTGTAATTGCCAAGACCAATTTCTGTTCGAATGTACGGCTGGTTGAAAATCGAACGATAATGGTAGTAATATGAGTACTGGACCTGGAACAGAAATAAATTGGTAATGGTTTATTTATGCATTTTGTGACTTAAATTACCAAGTAACACGAATGCAGCAAGAGAAAAACAACAACATCAAAGATCGGAAGTAAATTTCATGTTGATGAGAATATAAAAACATCAGAACTCCCGGGTTTTGCAGTTTAGTGATTGTGTTCTAACATGGTGAATCACAAAGGCTTGGGGAGAAACCATATGTGTCAAGTTCTCAGTCAGCACTGGTGCTGGCACAAATCCATTTTTAATTGAAGATGTTTCACAAGTAGTAAAAGAAAAGTAACAAAATGCATCGAATTGTCAAGACTTTCTAAAACACCGCTTCAAATCAATAAGCGTGGTGGATTCTTTTCACGTTGGCAACTTACTACGCAGGTATATTCTGAGCTTAAGGCTACAATTCGCAATGTTGCACAACATTTATCTGGTAAACCTTGGACAAACCGAATGCATCGTGTCAATAAAAATAATTCTTAACAAATGATCATTTCGAAATGGGAAAAATACTCGAATGCAAAAAAGCAGAATAAAACGTGGAGGCAGGCATTATAGAGTGATCCTTTCATTCCTTCCACATCAGAACAAAATTTTAATGAACTTTTTGACTGCAAAAACAACAAGGAAAACTCGTTTGAAGATCTCAATGATGAAGACCCATTTCTATCAACTGACAGAATATTCAAATAGTGGTGGTCCCATTGCATCTTAAAATTATATTTTACCAGGAGTCAAATCATAAAAGTAGCAGAACGTTGATCAACCACAATCTTTCAGGCGAAACGTTTAAAAATAGAAACCTACGTTGAATTTGTTTAGATGCAAAAAAATCTCAAAAACATCATTCTTGGTTCGGTAATGGGTGGTAAAAACATAACCTCAAATGGCATATTTTAAGCATTTGCGTCTTTGATCGCAACTCACTTTTTAATCGTCAAAGTAAAGGGTGAGAAATTACTAATAAAGTATGTGATGTCCGTATTCATGGAAATTAAATAGGTATATTGGATTTATTAAATTACAACCAGAAAAATTTTGTTTTGACAATGCTTTTTCAATACGAAACTTAAGTTAATGCTTTGGTTCCAATAAATAAGTTGAACAACGATCACGGTCGTACCACTAAAATAATCCCTTTGTTGCGAGTAGCAGGTGGGTTTATTCATGCATTTTTATGACTCAAACCACAAAATAGCATAAATGTAACAAAAGGAACTAAGCACCCATGGCAGAAACATCAATTGCATGATGATGAAAATTAAAGTAAAAGAAGCATTAATTGCATGATGACAAAAATAAAACTGGAAATTGCACTGTGAACTACTATGAATTATCCGAACTACGAATTATGTTGAACCAAATTATACCAACTGTGAAGTATGTGAACCACATATTTGAGACCTAAAGGGTTGGTGAAAGAATAGAAGCACTTCTCCTAGAGAGGAAGCATTCTGCGCTGTCCACGTCTCTGAACAGAACGATCGTGGCTTAGATGGTTTGAGCACGTGAACGGAAGATTCCAAGAGAGTTTAGCGAGCTTTCTGTTGGTTACACCTACAGGAAAGCAGCCTAGAGGTTGAGGTCGACCAAAACCAAGTTGCGTGATTACGTCTTCGAACTGTCTTGATCAAGCTTGGTCTTGGAGCCTGCAGAACTATCAGAGGTTGCTAAAACCGTGAAATGTTAAGATACCTCCTGGTCTGCTGGCTCAGCTGCCTTTCTGAGAGGAAAGGTTTTGAATGAATGAAAATGAACGGTTCCTGAAGAAAAAGCTATCCATCTTGTGAAAACCTGGTGCTTTTTAAATGAAATTGTTTAACAATAAATATGGAATTTATTGACATTTCTACACTTGCTACTTTTAGATTTATCTACAGTAATTCTCAAGCAGTTGCTTTTTGCAATTATTGACTGGCTGTAATGATAAATGCTCAGACGTCACTTTGATTCATGGAAATCTTCTTTGGTTCATCATGCTCGGTAAATACGTAGGCCAAAAGAAGTGCAGTTTCCAAAACCATTTGTCTTATACACAAACAAAAGAAACAAATCAGGAGCAAACTAATTCACACGATGTCACAACACAATAAAATCTCGTACTTAGACATAAAAACGTAGCATGACTTGTTTTAATTCTCAAATTAGCAAGAGTATTGAAATATGGTGAATAAAGTATGAAAGCGCAATTATTCCATTCAGGCCGTTTGGCATGTTATTCAATTTTTGCAAATGATATTGTGGTTTAAACCAGTTTCGTTCAATGTCACAACTAGGTACATCTTAAAACTTACCACACCAATCTGGACATGCCGTTGTTCAATGTTCATGCCTTTAGCGAAACGTTTTACCCAGTCTTTCACCAAATCAAAATTAGTCTCATTAACTGAATAGGACCCATCAAGAAGAAATATAAGATCAATGTCTTCCAAACACCCTACAGAAAATGTGAAACAAATACGTTGGAAAACAAAACAATGAAACGTTTGAAAAATTCTCTTGTATCGCGTGATTCTTGGTAGACATTAAGCTTTGCACATAAATTTTGTTATGAACTCTCAAAACAACTGAAAGTTTTGAGCAGAGGTCATTCTTGAACGTTCATGTTTAACCAGTAACAACGAAACAAGTCATTGCAAAAATTGCACAAGGGTGGCTTGTCCTTGTGCAAGAAGACGGCGAGAGCACTGATCAAATTATCCGCTGTGTTTCGAAATTGAGCTCCATTTTTGAGAATGCCAAGTTCAAGTCGAACCAACAGAGAGAACTGGAACAGTAGAAAAGCATGGCCAGTGTAGCACGTGAAACAGTGAGAGGCACATGTTCCAGGAAACACAATTGCTAAAATAAGTGGGTCATACTTATGGTTGCAATTCCAACTACTACGTTTCGACTAAATGTTGTTTTCTCGTGTACCCCATTCAAGCGTAGAAATGCTGACCACTCTGCGTTATCAATGCAGAAATGCCTTGAAAATGAAAATGATCCTCGGTTTTATTTGTTCTGCATATATGATGGCGTGACATAGGGTTGCCATACGTCTGAAATTTTCCGGACATGTCCGGAATTTCTGTGTTAAAATTTGTGTCGGGAAAAATAAAAGATGCTCTAATTTCCGGAATTTTGACAGTTAAGAAATTACGTTTAACTTGAAACAATGTGCATGTGTTGTAAATATGAGAACTCCAACTTTTACTTCTTTGGCTGCTTCCAGCATCTGCAATAATTTTGCTGGAACCAGACCTAGCCCTTGGCATATGGCATTTATTTTTGCCTGAATTGGACTTCGCCCTTGCCTTACAGCACTTGTTTGTTGTCGCGAAAGGTACCCATTGAGACTGTCAGGAATTTTTCCTCTTCAGATCGGAATGGGATTGTTCGGCGCGATGAACGTTTCGGCGTAAAATGGTTATGAGAGATGACACTTTTGATGCGAGCGCTTTTATTGTACTTTTCCAAAAATTTTTGAGTTTAGGTTTACGTTATGGTTTTGGGTTTAGCTTTAAGCGTGAACAACCATCCTTTGTAATCTAACCTTTGAAATACAGTAGAATTCGCCTATAACGATTTCGGCTATAACGACAGTTCGCCTACAACGACGCTTTTTCTTCAGTCCCGGCAGAATTCCTACCTTTTACGTGCATTAGAGTTTGTCTATAACGACTTCGGCTATATCGTCACTCTGCCCACTGTGACGCTTTTTGTATGCTTGCAACCATGTTAACTCAACCACATAGGCGTCGGCAAAGTGGAGCAAAGTGATGAGATTGTGCTCCAACCGCCTATACTTTTAATTGGATACAATCAGTGACATAATTGACGGCGGACAGGGGAGCGAGCCGTCCCCTCTGTCAAGCTGCAAGCTAAATGTAAAAACCGGGTTCCACCTTAGCTTACATTTTGATATTTGGTATTCTTTTGGTTTTCAGTAGGTTGTTGTTTTTTTGTAGTCATTCACGACATCATCCACGACATCGGGGTTCGCTGGCGTACATCATGGTGCAACTTTAGTATGTCATTACATCTAAGAGGACATGATAAAAATTGTTTGACATTACTAAGGTTCCTTCGTCCACGTTATAGTGTTTGGACCAAGCGAAAGGGACTGTGACGAAACAGTAACATGCAATGCAAGGAAGCATTGAAAGTTTTGGAACAATCAGGCGGGTTGTTTTGCCGTGCAGCATTTGCCGTATTGTATTAGCCTTGTCACATTAAAATGATTGCCTCGTGGGTGTCGTCACGCGCGATATGATAAGATACAACGCAACTACTGAAAATTGGTCATCCTAAACTAAACATCGGTCAAGGCGAATGTCCGGTCGTCACAAGGTTGTTACAGTGAAGGTGGTCATTGTCGTGGCGGCACGACAGCAATCTTTCCAATTACTAAGCAGTTAGTTTATGTTGTTGCAAGACAAAATTACCTTTAAAGGATGGTTAAGAGGATATGACACGTCAAACTCAAGACAAAGCCAAGAAACATGATATCTAGATTTTTACTCTGGTCAAATGGTCAAATATTATTAAATGCCATTGAATCTCAAGTGAGACGGCAACGGTCAATTTAAATTTTTCTAATCTCCTAACTATGTTACAGTGAAGTACAAATGTGTTACAATTAATAAACGGAATGCTGCAGTGAAGAATAAGCAATTTCCAGAGCATTAGTAACTTGAATTTCACGAAACGAGACTATCAATTTAAACTAAAGTATGTTTAGATTCTTTAGACTTATGTCTGAAAAAATAAAAACAACCACTGAAAGAGTTTTGCTACTTTTTTTGTAACTGATTGTCACACTTTTACCCAAAGTTGAAAAAAAACTTGGTTGATTTCATATTTTTCACAAATATGACCTGAAGATTGAAAACAAGTAAATTCCCCAAATCTTACGTTTCTCACCTTCAGGTTCTATTGTTTTGTTGCTTCTGCACCAATCGGACAAAATAATAAGGCACGTCGCCACCATCCAGCATTTCATACTTCTTGAGAATATATTCATGCTTAACATGGCATCACCCACCTGCAGAGGTTCTAAACATACAACTCAGTATTAACTGCAAAGACAGTTGACCATTTTTTAACTTTAGCGTTTCGTACTTTCGTTGTTGTTGCTCTTTGCTTCGTCATACTCCTTGAATTCTCCTAACTTATGATAAACTTTTTCTAGGTATTGGAATTTTTTCTTAGAGCATTTGGAAACAGTATTTTACACATCTGCCTAGAAGCTCTGAACGGTCAAAAAATGATCTCAGAAGACCTGCGCGTGATGGGGAATTTTTTTTTCAAAAAGGTGGTTAGAAGCTTCAGTACAGTAGAGTTTCTTTCGCAATTATCAACGCAGTTAGGCAACAATGAAGTTACAATTGATTTTCTTCTGAGAACGAGGAGCTAGACTGATTTTAGTAGTCATAAAGATTTGTTTGTCAGCTGCCTCAAATTGTTGCTGACAGTTGATTCTTCACATAGCTTGCAAAGCTGAGGAAAAAAGGTTGTATGCATCTTGAGCTCACTGCACAAAAACGTGAAAATTAGACAAAGACCACAAAAATATTCTTCAAGACACGGTAGATCACTACAGTAAACCTTGGTTAATCCGGATTCGATTTGACCAAAGATTTTATCCATTTAGGCGAAGATCCGGATTAACGGAAGATGTTGTTTCTTGCCTGACGTCATCTAGATACTGAGATATCGGTGAAAATTACTTAAATTGAACACATTTACGACCCAACAGCAGACTTTCGCAGAAGCAAAAGAAATTTTGGATACATTTACAATTTTACATCAGACTAGTAACCGCCATATCTGGGCAGTTATGAAGAAGATGACAATCTTAAGTTCATAATTTTAGATCACGATACTTGGCTGCGAAGAAATCTGGGATATTGGACTAACGCAGAGATTTCTGCCCCTGCTCCATAAACAGCTCTTCTATTTCGAATGTAATGCGCTCCAGACATCTTACCGTGTACAATACACTCAGGGATAATGCTCTACACGCGCACACTCAATACTGATCACTAGACTGACACCGTAGTGCCTTACTGTGCGTTATATTCAACGTGATATGTCATGCCCATGTGTGACTTAATAATCGCATCTAAAATCAGGCAAAGTTTCACCAGTTGCGGCCGTTGTAATGATGATTCTGTACTCCCGTAGGCAGTAGCGTAGCCAGCCCAAAAATTTGGGGAGACCAAAAAATTTGGGGGTTCAAAGTGTTTGATTTTAGGCGAATAACACTACTTTGTTTGGGATACCGCCTCTCAAAGCACAAAATGACTATATGTTCTAAAAGTTTGGAGGGCATGACTGCTATTCCCCCTGGCTACGCCTATGTCGTCGGTGATCATGAGCATGCTTGTACTGCGTCTGAAGGCTAAGCTGCTGAATCTTTCCTAGAGACCAGTCAGTGAACTTAAAAACACAACAGCGTGGAAATGCTGAAATATCCGGATTACGAGATGTGAAAAGAGCAGATTTTATCCGGAATTGGCGAAGATTCGGATAAACCGAAGATTTTATAAAGAAAAACGTTAGAAATCATTCGTACCATCAGTTTAACAAACCTTTCCTTTACCATTTATCCTATGGGTCAAGTTGGTATGTTGCAAAATTTTAATTGAAAATTTCACTTCTTTTCAACAGGTTTCGCCATGAAAAGCATCAGCGAATGGAATGAAAACTGCTACCGAGCCTGATCAAAACGTACCTGCCAGCTCATCACACAAACCGAGGCAGCCCTGCTCATTCTTTTTACAAATTTGACATGACATCCTTCACAAATTAAATCTCCCTCTCACAATTAATTTAAGCAAACACACAAACAAATGTCCAATATTTCTTGATTATACATTTCCACTTACATTTTCTCATAAATATACAAGATGGTCCTATTTACCCCAACTTTTCGTTGACTGCTATTAAAACTGAGTACCTTGTCAAATGCTCTTTTTCCATAATATTAGCACTTAATTTTTTTTTCCACCACCTAATTGCAAAGAGTACCTGAACACTTACATTGCACGATCCAGTCTTTCGTATGGTAAGGCGTAATATATCATCCACCTATACTAACGAGTACATATACCTGTTTGGTTTTACGTGTGATCAGTAGCTCGGCGATGGAAGATTCTGTTCTGGATTTTATGCCGTTAAAAAGTGAATCTGTTTCTTCTTAAGGTAGCGTTGAAACAGCTTGTTGGCGAACTCGAGACCACGGTCCATATACAAAAACAACGTCTTCAGCCCGCCTCTGCTCAGAATTTTTGCAAAGGTTTTGAGAATAGAATTGCCTGTTTTGTTCATCAGCGGCTCAGCCCATGCAAAGTTTTAAAACTTTTCAACGACAATCAACATGAACGTGTGACCGTTATTGAACATTTTCGGATTTGGCAAGTCAATCAAATAACCTTGCCACTGATCATCAACGCCACTGACGACAGTGCGACGACGTTGGAAATTACGACGAACAAGGCGATGCAAAGGGTGTCGTGATGCACAGACCGTTAGTGGCGAGTGTGTACCACTTTCTCCAAACCTGTGACGATGCGTTCAGTTGTTTTTGAAAAGACGAGACAAAGTCAGAGCGGTTTAGTTACGTTGTCAACGCGCGCGACTGCAATTATTTTGAAGATAGCAGTTGCACCGATACGCAATTGACGAATCAAAACTGTTAAAGCTGTCTTCGACAGACTTTACAGCAAACTTCTTCGTTCGTGCTAAATTGAATCTGCTTGTGCATGTGAGTGAGAGTGAAACATCGTTGAACGTTTTGCACATTTGGATAGGTTGGAACAAAAGTTGTTGAAAAACTTACCGGTCGTAACTAACGCATCTTTTTAACCGTCGTGCGTTTTGTTCACCCAAAAGGTTTTAGAAAAAAAAAGAATCAAGCGCCACTTCGAGTGCATGTTAAAGGTTAGAAGTAGGTGCGTGCGAAGGCAAAGTGATGCAAAAGAGGTGACTGCTAAACCTTCAGCGTGGCTTTTTGTAAACACAGTTTTCAAAAGATTGGATAGCGGTGATGCTAAAATTCTGAACAGAGCATATAGAAGAAAAAACATTGCAAAGATAAATCCTTCCGCAAAACTTAACATCGCGGGTGGTTGATGTTAGCGACAACTAGCAGAACAGAGCTGAACGCTCACTGCAACCGTTGCATAACGATGCACACGTGCCCAACTTTGAACAACCGAAATGTTTTGTAAACGCCAGCTCACAGCGCCAAAACCATGACAAAATGCAGTATCTCGAAAGAATTGCCGATGCTGCTTTTGAGATTTTGAAAGAGAAATTCCAGTACGTTTCTGATCAACTCGAGCTGAATAGCAAGCAACATCAAGCTGTGAAAGGACAATTCGTCTCTTACCTGCAAGAGCACGTTTTATCGGTTTCAACTCGTCTTGTTACAATATTCACTGGAGGAAGCGCACCTGCTGGAATACTTATTTTTTGTTTGGTTTTGTTAAACCAGGATAAACTTTCTGAGGGGAATGGTTCGCAGAAGAGCAGAATAAGTTAGCAAGTTGTCATTTGTGGATATGTTTTGCTGTGATAGTAGGGTTTGCACGGTCATCAAATGATGTTCAAGTGAAGCGGACGTGAATATTTGCTTATCGGATTAAAACCCGGTTTGCATTTCCACCGAGCGGTCAGTTACACGTTGTTGAAGCAATGGTGTGGCCAGTTTGGATCAAAGTATCGCTCATGTAGCATTTGAACTTTGAAATGTTTTGTACTTTCGTATAAAAGCAACGCCACGGAACTTTTGTGGTTCG
>Ga0210059_1001472_pt1 | contig 35445 bp, 19 predicted proteins | sample Ectturendosymbi2_FD_188042 | JGI IMG/M metagenome (GOLD analysis project Ga0210059, IMG submission 188042) | Ecteinascidia turbinata endosymbiont from Florida, USA - Sample 2 (SPAdes) (version 2) | ecosystem: Host-associated > Tunicates > Ascidians > Unclassified | place: Key West, Florida... | reverse complement strand
TACCTCTGGATGATTGATGTGAGCACCTCCACACCACATTCTCCAGTTGCGCAATCGCTGACTGAGACGTACGCTTTGATATTGACGGCAAACAACGAAACAGTGAGTTCCAGCATTAGCTTACAAAAGGAATATTAAATCACTTTAAGTGTATCTTGAAAAGACTCATGGTCACATTATGAGTCCCACTGCCATGATCACGACATGCAAATACTGCATTAAACCACGATAAGGTGTCAATATATTGTGCCCTGCTCACCCCTCAATTGATGCAACGTCTCAGGTTTCCCTCTATGCAAGTTGGGGAAACTTAATCTTTAAGATGCAGCTCAGCACGATTAGACAGCAGAGGTGTACGGAGTATGAAATTTTTGGCTCCGACTCCACTCCTGCTTCGGCTGAATATACACCGACTCCGCTCCGACTCCAACACATTTTAAAGTTTTGAACTCCGACTCCTGCTCAAACTCCAAAGTGAATTATCTAAATATTTTTGGGAGTGTCTAAACGACCGTTACCGTTTTTTTTTTTCATTAAAAAGGCTATAAAGCCGTATTAAACGATTTTTCTGATCACTGCAATACATGTCTGTTTCTTCTCAGATAAAGGGTTAAGGTGGCCATAATCATTTTACCCTACACCGTAACCATTTAGCTTAACAGCAAACCCTAACCATCAACACTAATCCTTAACCTCAGACACTAACACTGAACCGTAACCCTAAACGCTGACTATCAAGCCTAATTTTAAACACTAACGCAGAACCCTATTCCTAAATGCTAAAAACCTAACTCTAGTCCAAAAGCTTAATTTAATTATAAACACTTGCCTGCTTTTCTAAATGTACATCACAAGGGGTCTAAAAATTTTCACTTACAATCTTGTGTAAGTAGTAAGTACATCAAAAGAAAAACCAAATACATAAAAAGGAGTCACTCGAACTGAGGATGGTCTAGTCACTTCCCACTCGACCATGTTGATAGTAGTGAGATTTTCTCCAACTCAGCTCCTTATCTGGCAGAAAACTGGATGCAGGATACGGTACTTTTTGTCCTGCGAGACAGAAAACTGGAAATGCTGGTTGTTGAGACACTACCTAAACTTTTTATGTGAGCTAAATTTATTGGCCAACAGATTTTTAACGTATTACCATGAACACGAAATTGTCCAAATCTTTGAACACATGAAACTCACCAACCTAACCTTACTTGCATCCAAGTTGTATTGAAATTTTAAGGCATGCTGTGATGTAGTATTACACATTTGAAGGATATGTTATATCATGCTTTGTAAAAAAACATTCTGCAATAACAATAATCAATAATAAATAAAGTAACCTTTTATAAAAAAAAAAACTGACTCCGGCTCCACTCCGGCTCCGGCCCTTCCTTAAAAAAATCAGCTCCGGCTCCACACCTATTTTCGAAAATCGTTAAGACTCCGGCCGGAGTCTACTCCGACACTCCGTCTCCTGTACACCTCTGCTAGACAGGGAAAACAGAAAATTTCCGCCAATCTGGTCACCACTGAAGCAAAAAATTATCATTTCTTTTTGTGCAAACGAACTGGGTTCGTCCATCAGGAACTCAGAGATTTTGTAAAAACAACTCTGACTCGAGTTTCGAGTTATTGACTGTGACTCGGGTTGAGTCGAGTCATTTCGTGAAGAACGTGACTCGCGTCCAGTCGAATCACCATTTTTCTCAACGTGACTGGTGTGGAGTCCGAGCCACCAAAAATCGTGACTTGAGTCGAGTCGAGTCATTGACATGAGTCACACTATCACTGAAAATAACATCACCTGTTGTTCACTTTCAATCGGAAAAACCAGAAAAGTAGTGTATATTTTGTCACCAGAGGTATAGCTCTGCTGTGGTTGTTTTTCCATTTGAACTGCAGTGTATCCGGCTTGGTCCACTTGTAACACTGAGTTCGTGGCACTAGGAGTTGGTACGATGAACCTTGTCGAGTGGGAATTCCTTCTGTGCGAGTGGTTGTCGTTTGGGCTCTCAGCTTGTTGTTTCGGCTCGGCTAATAGAGACGACTCTTTTTATGGGAAATCTTTTGATGTAAGTTGCAGTTCTTTTTTAATAATTTTGAAAACCAGACACAGCTTTACAATTTGGGTTAGGGTTTTAGGTTATATGCCAAAGACGATCCGCTAATCCAAGGATATAGTTCTTGTCCTGTGACCAACTCAACCAGTCTTGTTCAGCTAATGGCAAAAGAGCTCCAGCATTCAATCAATTGGCAAAATGAAGCAAATAGAAATTGTAGCACTGGAAGTAGATCACATTATAAAATACAGTAAAACTATGTAGCTTACAAAAACTACCAACTCAAGCTGTCTTTTAGGAAAGGTGAACTGTACAAAACATGTGGAAGAATGTTCACATTTCTAACCAAAAGAAATGCAGCTCAAACATTGATATAGAGTAGGGGTGACCAACAGGTCGATTGCATCGACAGATCGATCGCCGAGTGTCACATAGTCGATCACCCCTGATTTTGCATTGAATTCACAAGCTACCTAAAAAGAATATTTTTCAATTAATATTCCGGAAACTACATAAAAATTATCCATCATTTGGTTAGTCACGTATATTCTTTGGTGCATCTCTGCATGGCTGACCATAGGCTAGCTCGGCAGATGCCGCGAAGTTATTGTAATGTTTTTCTATTATTGTGTGGCAATCAAGATTTATGTGAAACAGACGCTTTGCCCTCTGTGCATCACTGAGTAAGGCGATGGTACGCTGTATTTGCACACATGACACTCAAGTATGACATTTTGCATTTGTGACTTGATAACCGACCGGTAGATCGCGAGTTATCAAGAAGTTTTCTAGTTGATCCCAGTCGAAGACAAGTTTGCCACCCATGAAATAGACTAATAGCCAGGGCCGTCGCCAGCGGGGAGGCCAGTGGTGCCCGGCACCCCCATTTGAAATCTGTGGCCCCCATTTCACGTTTGGCCCCCTGGTTGCTGCATATATCTGATACAGTATTTTAAAAATGTGGCCCCCTTCTGGTTTTTGGCCCCTCCTGGTTTTTGGCCCCCCCGATGCTAAATCCTGGCGACGGCCCTGCTAATAGCCTACACAACACACACATATGCCACGCAGCACAACAAAGCAGCATACCAGCATCATAAGAGTAGCTTACTGTTACTACTTCCACTTCGTCGGAAAAAAATTACAACAAAGCAACACGAACTATCATTGATTGTGATGAGTGCAGCACATACTGACACAATAATTTTGATTTTTTTGTGAATATAAAAACCAGTGATGTGTCCGAGGCATTTTTGTCAAATCAGAGTCACAAGCCCTTCGAGTCAGAGTCATCTAAAAATTTTTTGAGTCGAGTTAGAGTCAGAGACATGACTGGATCGAGTCAGAGTGGAATCACAAGAACTGTCGAGTCGCTTCAAGTCACTGGTTTACAAATCTCGAGTCAATGTCAAGTCACAGGAAATTTCACGTTTTTCTATAATATTTTTATGCTATGAAATGGTGCCCAACATGCCATAAAATGGCGCCCGATAAGTTAGAAATGGTGCCCAATAATGTTGTAACAAGTTTGATTGCAGGTTATTTGTATCTAAGTTTCGTCAGTTTGCATTTTCCTTGTCTCTTTCTCTCTCAGTCGTTTAAAAGTCTAGCCCAACCTTGCTGCAAGTGTTGTAGTCTATCAGTAAGCGTTGTGGTGAATATGCGATTCACCACGAACGGGATGTGCGGTAAGAAAAACACCCATGTGTCGCGAACAAGCGGAAATAAGACGATCACGACGTGGGATCTATATTGTTGCTTGGTGCCACAGTGTGAAGCTTTGTGAACTTGCTGCTCGGCCTTTCGAATCACAACAAAGTGGTGCTTTGACCAGGATCTGAAGGCGGTGCCAGGTACAACCTTCACAAAAAGAACGTGCAATAGGTGCGGTTCATTGCAAAAACGGTGGGATGTTGTTGCAACTTCTCGGTTTGCGTTGCATTGAAAGTGTGGTTTTCGCATGCCCAATACATGAAAATGACCAGAGATGAACATGTACTTGGTTTTAAGTCTTGCGACATTTCATATATTGGTGGATTTGGATGTTATCATTTTTGCTTAAACAGATTTGGATTGGAATTGATTAATTATTTTCATTTTAACTTCTTTGCAACTTTCGTGTTCAGTTTTGGTATTACAGGTTACTGTAACTTTCGGTTCAGTTTTGGGACTGCAGGTTATTTTAGGACTGCAGGTTAACACTGGATTGCAGCCACCGACATGTTGAGTGCCATTTGTCGCAGGCACAATGCTGCGTCACCCTGAGCCAGCCAAGGAAAAGTCGAACCGACAATCCTCCGCATAATAGCAATTGAGATTAGACATTTGACCTGGTTCGCTCTTCTATTGCTGCTACGTATTCTACTTTATATGTGACGTAATCACGTCGCCACATGGGTTTAAGCTTATAACAGTGGCCGGAATTCGGATTTAAACAAGATTCGGTTTTCGTGTTTGCATTACATTTTGCAATATAGTTTTTGGTTTGGATTTGAATCCGAAAAACTTCAATCATTTTAGTTGTTTCTGGAAAAGACTCAAGGTCACATTATGAGGCCCACTGCCATGATCACGATATGCAAATATTACATTAAACCACGATAAGGTGTCAGTATATTGTACCAAGCTGACCCCTTAGTGAAAGCAAAGTCTCAGGTCTCCCTCTGTGCAAGTTGGAGAAACTTGATCCTTAAAATGCAGTTTAGCACGACTAGACAGGCAAAATAGAAAATTCCCGCCAATTTTGATTAGGTTGCAGTTGACTGCATCGCCTTGAACTACTGAGGCAAGCACAAGAAAAAGACGGCAATTCGGGGCATTAACTAACAGGAAAGCAACCAGCAGCAATAGAGCTCCCTCGACGAGTTCACTCTACTACTAGTAGGTTGCACTACCATTATATAGGGATAAGTGAACTACGATAATTCGCTTGTGGTGACTATCACAGTGACTTGTAACTTATGGGCACCATCTAGCGGTGACCAATTATTTGCATGTGGCGCCATCTACCTGCCGCCACAATCATCACTGAAGCAAAAAATTTTCATTTCTTTGTGCAAACGAACTGGGTTTGTCCATCAGGAACTCGATTTTGTAAAAATGACTCTGACTAGAGTCTAGAGTCATTGACTGTGACTCAAGTCGAGTCATTCTGGGAAAAAAGACATTTTTCTCAACGTGACTCGTGTCAAGTCTGAGTCATCAAAAATCGTGGCTCGAGTCGAGTTGAGTCGAGTCATGGACTCGAGTCACGCTATGACTGATAAAAACCATAGCAACGAAAGCACTACCACCGTCGTTTGTGACATCTTGAATCACTCTCAGGGAAATTTCGTTATAGAATTCAAACAAATATCCTGATGTTGTCCTGATCCATGTTTTTTCAAAAATAAATATCCAAATCCAATCCTGATCCGAAAAAAACGCAAGTATCCTGCAGGATATCCAATCCTGATCCTGTCCGTGCTCACTTCTTATAAATAGATATATTTATTTGGCGGTACTGAATTAATTGCGCTAGAGGTACTCTCTGAAATAGCAAAAACGCCCAGGCACCGAAAAAATGCGGAAGTTATCTTGTCAGGTGCACAACGATAAATCATTTGTAACTGAAGAAAATGAAGCATTGTTTTAATTGTGTGCAAACTTACTGGGCTTGTAAGGAAAACATCTGGAAACTTTTAAAAAATGACTCTACTCCAGTCATGATTCAATTCATTAAATCCTCCTCAGATAATGAAATTAGGTTTGACGTGTTAAAAATGCGACTAGAACGTAAGTAGAAAAAACACATGAACGTGCATATAACGTAAATATAAGCAATGTAACCTGAATGTGCAAAAAAGTGGTTAAAATTAATTTTTTTCAAGAACAACAAATATTGTCAAGTTTACGAAAAACTGTTCTCAAGAAGCAGATATAATCTTGGTACTTCTGAGCATCTTGAGACCTAAATGAGCTTTGTAGCTTAAGCCTTTTTAACCTAATGGTAAATCCGCGCCTGCCTGTGATGCAATTTGACTAAGCGTACGTATGCTTGCGATCTTCTGAAATTCTGACTAGTGTGATAGGTATTGTGTCTTAGACAAATAAATAAATAAATAAATAAATGAATAAATAGATCAACACATCAGTCAAATTTGAGACCCACTTCGAGTTTCTCAAGAATCTCTCCTATTTGACTTAAGTCAGGTCTGTAGCCGCAAAGCTACAGGTCACTGACTCGAATCATGCAATCACTTCTCTGGTGTCGAAAAAGTTTTAAATTGAACTGGCCTATGATATGCCAGCAATTTTAATAGTCTCTACAATGTTGTGGAAAGAAAAAGTGTTTTGATAATTGCAGCAGGTTCCGATACAATTCACTCTCTCTGAGAACTTTGTGACTCGACCCAATTTCAATTTGAGCAAAGTCAATGTTGAAAAGACTTGGATGTCATTAATATACTACATGGTTGTCACTCGATACAACTCTTGACTCAAAAATTAAGAACTCACTTTGTCTTTCTTTGTTTAATAATTCCGTTTCATCACTGTTTCATGAATTTTTACTATTTCTGAACACACCTTCAGTTGAGACATGGTGAAATTTGTGCCTAATTTGAATTTTTACTTTGTTTCATCCTTGCTTTAAAATATGATTTGGAAGGTTTCACTCATGAATTTACAAAAATTTACTGATATTATTTTGGTATGACTCGTAAAGCCATCTGCATTAATGTAACAAACACTTTCCGTCTCTTGACAAGGGCTGTTGAAATTGAAATTGAGAAAAAGTAGTGGTAACTTATCTTCGCATTAAAAATCTGATTAATTTTTTTAATTGATTTTTGATGTTGGTTTTGCAGACCCAGTACAATTTATTGTTTTTGTCTTTTTCTCTTTTTTTCACCAAATTATCTGGACAGTTCTATCACGTCACTGTTAGAGATTTGCACATGCCCGGAGCGACTCTGTTGATTGAAATGTGTTGCTTAGCGACGCTTGTAACTTCATCCTCAGCCAACGTCGACGTACAACCGGTGGCACTTTGGCGTTAGACGGCTGTCAAAGCTTTGCACAGATATACATGTATAAAACGATGTTTGTTGTAGGGTACGTTAATGTTGTAAGTGTATAAATCAATTGAACTTCGTTTTGACGAAATTTTTTGTTTTTATGAATTATTTTTCAGTAGGCCTACATTATCTTTTGGTGCTGCAAATGCAAGCTTTGATTCATTATCATTTGAAGCAGTGGCAACGATCCAAATCTTTAACTACAGGAGTTTGGTTAGAAAATGAATCTGAGCTAGAATTCACACTTTACATCCATGCACATATTCAGAGAATCCAGACAGCAAGGTTTTCATCGAAGAAGAACAGCCAGGTTACAAATCTTGAGCAAACCTATAATTTCAGAGTGTAGTTTGTGATGAAAACTGATTGCAAAACCAGTTCCTCATTTTCTAGCTGATATACAGTGTAAGGCTGACATTATTCAACAATTTTTTCACTTTAATATTGATATTATAAAGCTGCCAAGATAAAGTCTATGCTGAATTACGTTTTTTTTCTGAAAGAAATAGACCTATTGAGTTTTGTAAAATGAAAGTATCTTATGTTATTTGGCTATTGCTGCAGAACCGCCTGTTGGTCTTCGTATTTGAAAACTTATTCAACCACCACCTGTAACATGACAGTAACGTACGATGAGAGTACAGTAGGCTTGATAAAAACGTAGTAAACATAGAAGGTAAACCTAAAACCTAACCCTAATTGTAACCCTAATGCTAACCCTAACACTAACCCTAACCCCTAAATGTAAAGTTTGAAACTATTGAGAAAAGTAAAGAAACACTAGTCCCACAAATTGACACGTGCAAGTATTATTAGTACTACCAAAATGAAAGTCACTAAGGTGAGAGCTGAACTGAAAAAAATTGGCACAGCAGATGTAAAAATGCATCTGCTACTGTATCTGTATGTTACCACATCGGTGCTGCTTGAGTGCCAACTGAGAATTTCATTTGAACTGTGTCATGCGAGGCTGTTCCCTAACCTTTTCTGTTTTATTTTAATGAGTGTCTATAATAAGCAAATGCCTCAAAGCTTTTAAGCAATGTAGAACATGGCACCATGCTGTAGTCTCATTATAGGCTGTGTGATTGACAAGATATTTAACCAATGCGCAAGGTAACACTGCATAACTGAGGGAACAATGAAACTTACAGAAAGAATGAGGATTCGGAAGGCAATAGCGATACATTGACACAACGGCAAGTGGCAAGCAGTGTGAGTGTTGCTGGTCAGTACATTAAAAGCAACTAAAAAATGGAACAGATCATGTCAGTTCAAACTTGCACACAGGCCAATATGCTGGCAACGCTTCCCCTGACCACAGACAGGGACAGGCGTTGGTGGAGCCACTGTCGCTCCCTGGGATCACCAGACACATCAACAACTTTCTTTGCAGCAGCACTCAAACAAGGGGCAGTGGACTTGCCATACACACCAGTGGTCTCAATTTCCACTGGTTGAAAGTGGTAATTGCTTTGAAGGTCATGGTATTTTTGGCATTTTGCATCCTCAGCTTTTGTAGCCACGAAACCAGCCTGTCTGGCAGTGTCTTTGTAGTGGCCCCGAGTGAAAGTGTCCACAACTGTTGCATCTGATACTAGGCTTAGGCCCCTGTACTAGGGGCCCAAAGTCAATCCATCTGGCCTCCTGTCATTTGTGTCTTATTTGAACTTTCAGAGCCTAGCAGTTGCTTACTTCACTTAATAAAGGTAAGCAGACACATATGACACTGTCAACTATCTTTGTTTTTCATGTACCCTCCATATTATTAATTTATTATTTTTTATCCTGTAACTATTTATAACCTGCTGTTATATCTAAAACCTCTGACTGGCTGATGATTACCATTCCAGTACTTTCGGTTTCCATCTTTTCCCAGGTTGACTGTGTCCCTTATTGTTTAAATGGACAACTAAACTGTTTTACAGCTATTGCAGAACTGAATCCTAAATCTAGCAAATATTGGATTAACAACGGCTGTGGTGGGCAGCTGCCCATGCAACTGCATAGTGCATGAAGTAATTAGTTGTTATTTTAATATTACAGGTAGTTTTCTTTTTGGATTCCTACTTTTTTGATGAATAAGATTGGTTAGCATATAACAACATGCTATCAGCAAAAGCTTTGATTTATTTTAATATTTTTAGTTTTTACCTAAAGTCAAATTTTCATAACACAGTATATATGGCATTCAGTATATATGGCATGACAAGAACAGGTCATTACTTCATGATGAAAATTGCTTCAAGAGGTTAATGAAGTCATGTAGCAAACATTCACTTTGGTGATCACTCTAGCATTCTTTTTTTACTGTGGTTGAGGGCACTTGGTTAGTTCGATGTGTTTGTAGGATGAAAGCTTCATGGTGTTAAAACCAGCTAGGTAGTGTAGTAGGTTGAGCATGCACCATTGAAACTCAAAGGTTAGGTTCAATTCTTGGTTGGTTCATAACAAAAATTGAAAATGGTATTTGTGAAAAAATGTTATTTTCGATCTATTAGGCATTCATGGAAAAGATGATATTTAATGCCTCTATGGCAGCATTTATTAACCTTTTTCTACCTCAGCACCCCTTTTGCTCACACCTAAGCAGCCCAGCACCCCCTACCATTGGCTAACACCTGGTTGCTATAAGGATAAAGTAAAGACAAAAGTATTTCTTTTGCCTTTTACCGCCACATGTGTGACCTTCCCCAACACCCCCTAAAATTGATTTCAGCACCACCTGGGGGTGCTAGCACCTCAGGTTAAGAAACCCTGCTGTATGTCATTCATGACCCTAACCTGTGCAGTATTTCTTCAAGAAAGCTCTCACCACAAAGTTTATCTGATTACATTGTTATACTTCATCTACAATTGTTAGAATTCAGTCATACATTTTAACATCTCACATTGTAAACATGTTTGCAACACTTGCCAAGACATCTACCATAAGCATTAATTTAAGCACTGTCTGTGCACACTGCACAAGTAACAAAAATCAGCACGCATTGATGTTATTTAATGGAAATCAATTTCGCCATACGGCATCTTCAGTCCAAGTCACATGTGTCACCTTTCCCAACACCCCCTAAAATTGATTTCAGCACTCTTGGACTGAAGATGCCATATGGCGAAATCGATTTCCATTAAATAACATCAATGCGTGCTGATTTTTGTTACTTGTGCAATGTGCACAGACAGTGCTTAAGTTGAAGACATGGGTAGACAAGAATCGCCGCAGTTAGTAGAAAGGAAGACACAGGTTGATACTGATGCTCAAGAAACAAGTAGAGCTTCCAAGCATTATTTTATGCAGACATCTCTGACAAAACTATCTCCTGTTAAAAGTCTCATTGAGAGCTGAGACTGCCCCCTCAGCAGGCCAAATATTCACTCTGTTGAAATCACCATAACTGATTCTTTGCTGAGAACAGTCTTCATTCATTACATAATATCTGTGTAGAGTTAACATGGATGGAACTGGCTGCCATCCACAAATTTATCAGCCAAACTTTGATATATTTAAAAACAATGTTGACTTCAGTATAGAATTGATGACTGATTTTTGTGAAGCACTTCATGCTGAAAATCACTTATAATAATTCCATAGTACAAACACACACTTTCTGCACAACACAGGTTGTTAAAAACAAAACAGAACATTTTACAACGGCGTTGGAGGCTGAATCACAGGGTTACAGACACATTCTTAACACTGTTGTTCACTAACCTGTAACACTTGGTCCAACACCACTGCAGAGTAGGATGCTAATTCCTAAACTGGTTGCAGTCAGGTAAAGTACGAATGCATTGTCGCATGACACACCCTCAAACGAACACACACTGCAATGTCTGAGCACTCAGTCACAAAACAAAATGCGGTTGTAGTGTTCAAAGAATAAGGATGAATACAAACAATCTGACTGCATCAAAGCATGCAACCATGTGTTGTTAGACTTTCTGCATCTTTCGAGAAACAAGTACATGTTTTTTCTTAACAGTGCTTCAAATGTAGGCATGTTGCATTGAACCTGATGAGTATTAACACTCACTCTCCAGTGGAGGTTGTATAGAGCTCTACATCAAAAATTATAGGCAACACACAATCTTTGCCTACATGACATTCTGAAATTACACCATAATTGTGATGCATACATGGGTGAAAAATTACATTTTTAACTACATTTGAACATTGGGAAAAAGAGGCTTGCAGCTTGTTTGCTGCACAATATTGATATCACAGTTGTCTCAGAATGTCTTTGTCATCTGAGAGCTCAGCATCCAGTATAATTCCCAGATATTTGTATTGGTTAACAGATTTTACGTTTTGACCACCTGATGTCAATAATGGAGTGACTGTGCTTTTTGCACTCTTAGCATTAAACGTCATACAAACAGTTTTGCTGCAGTTGAAAATAATTCCATGCGATTCAACACTCATCAAATATACTCTGTAACTCTGGTACACTTGGACAGAATACACAAGTATAAAACACATGTTGATACATATTGGCAAGATTAGAAAAAATATGACAAGCACTGTACTACATGTCATTTTTATAGTGCAGTGAACTTGATTCAACCCGTATATTGATTGGGTTATGTTTTGCTTCTGTACATATGCTGTAGAGCCAATATGATGTGCATTCCCTCCTTGTGTGACAGAATAAGTAACCACTTTGTTTGCATGCCGAAATACACTCTTTGTTAATTTAAATTTAGGATGATATGAATCCAGAAGTCACAATATGAATTTTTTTGTTATTAGTTAAGATCATGTTGATCGACTCATTAGCACTTGTATTTTCAGGTTCAACTGATTCTTTTACAGTGTACATTATTTTTCATCTCATTTTGATCATATGTTGCTTTTATCTAGTCATTTGCAATAGGCATGTATTTTCAATTTGTTTTTCTCATCAGTTACTTGGTCAAATTTTTTGTTCCTGATTAGAAAAGCCATGTGACACACAATGCTTTGAATTGGCAGTTTTTTAGCAGTAGGTATGCTAATAAAATATGTCAATAATGATGCTTTTCTTAGATATCAAAAATTTCCTTTATATTAAAGAACAGCATATCTATGCAGATTTTTGTGGTATCTGTGTCAGCATCACAATTTTCAATATACAGTAGAATTTGCCTGTAATGACTTCGGCTATGACAACAGTTTGCCTATAATGACACTTCCGTAAGTCCCGGCAGAATTCCTATCTTTTACATGTATTTTAGTTCAGCTACAACAACTTTGGCTATATCGTCACTTCACCTACAACGACAGTTTTTGTTGGTCCTTGCAGTATATATTTTTCATTTAACGACAGTTGCAAGTCTTTTTTGCAGTTTAAAGTGTAAGCTCAGCTATGTCAAGTAACTACACAAATCTTTTATGACAGAATATGAACACAGTCAAAGTTAAGTGGCCAATTGTTGAGTCACTACAGGATCAGGTGTGATGTAAAAATGGCACCCAAGGATTGTGCCATCAGCATTAGCAGCAATTAATGAAATTGTTAGGCTACATGAGTTTTACTCTGTTAGGGATTGTTACAGTGAGTTTGATCAATAGTTTTGGTGGCACAGTGCTCAAATTGTCGAACAAAAGAAGCAACATCACATTATGGAAAAAGTATGACATCAACATTTCGCTTGATATTGCGAAAATGTTACAAAAGTGGCAAAACATGCAAAAGATTTTGATATCCCAAAAACAATGTTGACAACAATTTTCAAAAATAAAGACAAAATAAATCCTATCTTTTTTCAGAGTATACATGAAACCATGATAGAGTATATAAGTAGCAATCCTAATCAAAGAAAACTTTTAACCTTTGCCAGGCTTTGGCATTGAATTAAAAACCAATTTAGGAACAATTTGTTGCAGTTCAGCTTTATTGACTGTTCGTCTATAATGACACTTTTTCTCCAGTCACATGAAGTGACGTTATAGGGTAGTTCTATAGTATTTTTGAAACTTTTTATGACCTGTGAGGTGATAACGCCTACATAGTAGGCCAAATATATGCTTTGTAGGATCGTAGTGTCTGATTTTTGGCTGTGGAAAGATTCTTTTTCACAGACACTATACGGACATATAGTTTTCCATTCATTTCCAAAATGTTTGGTAACATCAGGTTTTACATATTGTAATGAGACTCAAAGCTTTGTTGTGAAGTAATTAATTTGCAATTATTCAATACTGTTCTTTCTCAACCAGCATTTTTATCTGTACATTCCAAATGTCCGATATTTTATATAAAGTTTCCTGCACTACCTATTATGTACAGCTTCTATAGAATAATGAGATTTTGTTGCAACTGATGTCATGTGTTTTAAGTTTTCATTTTATCCCTCGATGCTCATGTCTTGCACATGCCTCCACCATGCTGTTTATTGCGTAAATGTTTTTCATATTTCTGATGTACTACTGCTATCATGTGATGGGAACCTAAAGTCATAATAGTTTTGGCTCACTTTGATTTGAAGTAAAGCCCAATCTGCGCTCATCAAAATGTGCTGCTAACATTCATAGTTTTTTCCATGCCCACCCAAATATGAACAGGGAAAATTGCACTGCCATTTTCCAAACTTTTTTTCTAGAGGCTGTTGTGTAGTCATTAGAATGAAACTTTTTATGCTGCATACATGTTTACATTTCAAGCATTTCAAAGTGGCATGATGTTTCAATTGCCACATAATTTATATATGATTCATATGAAAAATGTGACTTGGGTCAGCATGTTAGTGTGGAATTCTTTCCATGTAAAAATTTGTTCTGCTGGTTTTGATGTACAGTGGAAACCGCTTAATACATCCACCTCGGGGCCAGCCGATTTGGATGTAATAAGCGGTTGGCTGTAATAACCGGTTTTCCTAAAACTGCAGCTAAAACAACCCCCTAGGGGGTAAAAATACATCAATGTATTGTACTGTATTTATTCAGCACAGAAAAACTTGCGCAACGAGGTTTGTTTTGGTGGAAAAGTCTTTCTGAGTTGCTGATCTAGTTCTCCTTTCATAGCATAAAGCATGTCCATCTTCTGAAATGCTGTTCTATCAAGTCCCAAGACTAAACGGCGAAGGCACTCCCTCATCTCTGCAACTGATGGCGTTTTTTCCTCTCGTTCATCGTCATAGTCTTCGTTTATTTCAATTATTTCGTTTATAATATGCCATTATTAGTGCAAAGTAAAGAACAATTTGCTTGTACGGACAATTGAAATTGGATGTATTAAGCGGAGACTGGATGTATTAACCGGGGTTTTTATAATGGGAAAGGAGTAGGAAAATTCCGTGCCAAGCAATTTGGATGTAATAAGCGGTTGGTTGCATTAACCGAGGATGTATTAAGCGGTTTCCACTGTATCTGTTAGGTATTTGGCAGAAGAGTAAACTAACTGTGTAGTTTGATGATACTTTTGCAAGTGTTATTCAACTTTTGTAAATGAATTAGAAACCTTTATTGATATGCTTATAAATCAGTCCTTTCAAAATGTTGACCGTTGATCTTGATGCAATGCCATGACCCTAGATTACTAGTACATGTTTGCAAGTAATGTTGGTCTGCTTATATCATTTCACTTCACTGCTGGTTTGTTACTCCAAGCCGGTGTTTTTCACCCGGGGTTCTACGAGTGGCTGCCAGGGGTTCTGCCAAAACAAGCTGAATTTGCCTGGGACGATATTTGCAACCAAAGTTCTATGTGGTTGTAGCAATATAGACACTTGGATAATTGCATAGGGTTCCATGAGCAACGCAAACATTTACGGAAGGTTTTGCTGCAGCAAAAAGGTTGAAAAAGACTGACTGGATAACATTTGACCTTTCAGTGTTTACAGCAATACATCTATGACCATAATTTCTCAAAAATGCTCCTTTGTTATTTTTGCAGTGTAAAGTAGACTATGGTTATACTTTTTTCAAAATTTTAGTTAAATGCAAAACGTTGGTGTGTAACTGCAGACCATATTGCCATGTTGGCGTTGCTGATGCAAATTGGTTTTAAGAAAACTTAAGTTAACTGCTGCCCAGGTTGAATACAATAAACAACTTTGATCTCACCAGAAAGTAAAGCGTATGCTGATGTAATAATTTGTATTGTTGTGTGTTTGCCATAACTTTTAAGCAATTAAGCAAATACTGCATTAAATGAAATCATGATGGACTTTTATTTAAAAAACATGTGTGCAAGACAGTGAATCCTGAAATAACGCAGGCAACATGTAAGCAGTGACACACAAAAACTTTACAATTGAGAACATAGTTTAATTCATTTTTTTTAGACTTGCTGTCCCAATGATGGAATGCAATACACTGCTTTTTCTCATTTCATGAAATGACAGCAGTTTTTGACCATGGAACAACTGTCTTGGATAATCTTAAAGAAGTTTTGCAACTGTTTTGATAAAAGGTCTGTTTTCAGATTTAGTGCTCATTTAAACATCAAAAAAGTAGTTCAGTTCAGTTTATTCAAGACAATCATAAAAAATATCATGAAGGAAAGCAACACAAATTAACAAATAAGCAAAACAAATATAAACCCTAAGCATATAAACACAGTCACAGACAGATCTCAGAGGTAAAGCAAGATGATTCGATCAGTGTCAGGAAAGCAACATTCACTAGTTTATGCTGTTTGGCGAAAGAAATCCTTTCCCAGCAAAGAATCAGACACTAAAGACCTTACAGAGTATATATTTCACATGCTATGAAATAGGCATCAACAGCTCTTATTAAATAACTGGTACACCAGGAAACCATATCTGTAAGCATAGCGTTTAAAGCCTGCAAGCACACATACAGACAAAGGTAATGTATATTATAAAAAGGATGTATTTATTAAAAACACAACTGAAAAGGTACTATACAGTTATTGAGAAGTGTTAGTTCTTCACTGATGCACTGCTAGCTAATCTCATGATAAAACATGTTACTGATTGTCCCAGGACACCTGTTAACTTGTTAAAACCCTGTGGTTTACTGGACAGGTGCCCTTTTAAATGAATAAAAAAAAGAAAAACATGAAAAATTAGATTTTAATGGATATAACTTTTATATAGTCAATTGGAAACAATTATAGTCATATCAAACTCACTGTGTATCAAAAATAAAAGAAATGTTTAGGTTGAAGAAAATGTGGCTATGAACAACTTCAGATATGTGACTGGTCACATTAATAGTGAAACTAATATGGATGAATTTAGCACTATGTAGGCTTGTTATTAGATCAATAAACTGCCAAAGAATTTGTACCAATATTAACTTAGTTATTTTTGGGAAGACTATATTTTTAGAGTATTTCATCGCCTAGTGTTATGTATGTGAATGTGTGAAAATTTTCTGATTTATCTGAAACATTATCAAATGATGCTGGTGGGTTGTTGGATTTAAGTTTGTGAATCAATTTTGCCACTTCTAACTTATAAAAATAATTTAATTTTAGCAGATGTAGATTTCTGTACAAAGAAGTGTTGGTGCCTAATTTACTGAAAAAGATAATACTGAATAATTTTATAGTGAAAGATATTTAAACGCTTAAGCTGTGATTGAGAGCCTTTCTCCTAAGTGACTGTATATGGTTCTAAATATAAGAAAATTACACCAAAGTAAGCAATTCTGAATGAGGACTGGCAGATAGTATAGTGTTTGAGCTTAGCAAGAATTCCACAACCCTTTGATTTTTTATTTGAGCGATGTGTCATTTTTTCAAATTATTATTCAACGTGACTCTCCAGGGGCCTCAAACCAAAATTGTTCCAAGGACCAAATGAGGGCTTTTGAACTAACTTGAGGGCTGCATCATAATGCTGATGTGACAATGGCGACACCTGCACCTTAATAGAAACAGCTTTCACATCTTTTTTGCTAAAAGCATACTGAGTTATAGGCAGACCATTTATAACCGTCTCTACGTTCATTTAAAAGGAACTTGTTCACTTGCTGGCCGAGCATTCTCAAATACTGGTGAATAAATTAAATAACATAAATGTTAATTTCATTATGCGAAAATCCCCAAAAACCATCACGGGCCACGTGTTTGAGACCCCTGCTATAAGACATTTTCTGTTGTTTACTTTCAATATCTGAATGTCATCAATTACAATTCCCAAGTTATTATTGAGCACAGGTTTTTGTTTAGTTGTTAAAATGTAGAACTTTTTTGTTGTAATTCAGAGATGACTTGTTGCCTCAGCCAGTTATCCACTTACTATTTCATCATTAACCATTTAAGCAAGTTGTTGAAAATGAAATTTTGTTGATAGACAAAGCAGTATATCATCTAAAAAAGAATTGACTTAAAATTTTATATGCAAGTCATTTACATATAATAAAAAACAATGGTCCTAAATTTGAGCCATGAGCAGTGCCGCAAGTTACTTTATCCTTACCAGGTTGAATTCCTTCAATGTTAACATAATGCTTGTGATTAGCTTAATAATTTTGGATTAGCTGTAAAGGCCATCATGCCATGGAAGAAGTTAAGTTTAGACAGACGTTTTTCTTGGTGCAATGCTTTTTATAAGGCTAGAAAAATATTGAATAGGTAACTAATCCCTCATGAACTGACTTTAGAAGGAAATTGCAAACATCACTAATTGCCACTTCAGTTGATGAGCCATTTCTACAACCAAGCTGGCATGTCCTTAAGAAGTTCTTATTTTCAACATAAAAGTGTATGGTGTGATGAAGAAGTTTTCAGATATTTTGTTTAAATTCAATATTAATACATTTTTTAGCAAAAGTTGGTCTGATATAAGTTTTTTTAAGGTGTCCTTTAGTGCAGTTTGCAACAGTGAATCAATATGTTATGCATTGATAAGTTGCCATGATGATGTGGATTCTTTTAGAGTACTACCAACTTGTACAGTTTGTGATGACAAGTTTTCAATGATTCATCTTATAAATCTTTGAATAACAAAATGTTAAAGTACGAGGTATAAGATTGTAAACGTGAGAAAAACATTAACTCATAACGATCAGCCTGAGATTTTCTAAAATCCGACCTTCCTCATGATAAGTTTAGCGGTTCTATAGGATATTCCTAATTGCTTTTTTGCAGTGTTAAAGTCCCATCCACTTTGCGTGCGACATTGACTTTTCATATCATGAAAGTATCCAGGTATGCAGGAACAGCGGTAAGGCCAGGGGCAGCGAGAGAGTCAAGGGCAATGGAAACTTGTACTAAACAAAAACATCGTTACCAATTATGCTTGTTTCTGTGCAGGAACAATTCTGAAACTCAAAAATAATGATAAAAACTTATAGAAAGCCATTCTGAATTTTCTGGGTGCGCGAATAGCTGCAATGAATTTGTTTGAAGTCGATCGTGATAAACTGTGAAATTACCGATGATTATGTTATGAAAAGGCACCTCCGCCTCCGTTGCCCCTCCTTTTGAAAGGTCAGGAGGGCAATGCCCCCGTCATTCCACCGCTCTCCGGCGTCCCTGAAAGTGTCCTGTGATTTGCAGTGCTGCCATTGACTCGACACCAGTACAACATTCACTGCGAAAGCTGCCGCGTGACGGTGCAAGCAAGAGAAGATGGGCGCCCGTCGTGAAAGTACAAAAAACTGAGTAAAACGAAAGTGAACAGATAAAAACTGTACTATTTCAGTTAGTTTCCACAGAGTGACTTAGTCTTGATCTAGTTAATGCATGTAAGGACAAAGGTTCAATTTTATTGCTTTATAAATAGTTCTGTATTTCTCTTTACTTCAGAGGTGCACAACCTGCGGTCTTCCATAAAAATTTATGCGGTCGTGTTATGGCAGCCGTGCATTAACAAAAACAAAAGTTATGGCAGCCGTGCATTAATAAAAACTCAATGTCTGTTGTATAAGGTAAGTAAAAGCTCTGATGTGGCTTTCGAGGAATCAGCCGAATGGGCTCTGCTTTAATCTTTTTGCGATGATTCAAACTTGCAGATATCTGTATTCAAGTAACTTCACTCCACAGGTGAAGGAAGCAAGGAATCAATCGCAGAATTTTTAATAGGAAATCGATTTCACGTAAAACTAGTCTTTACATCTGACGTCTTATGTAAGCACTGACGATGCGTAGTGTTACGTGAAAACGATTTCCTGTCAAAATTTTGCGATTGATTCTTTGCTTGTTTCACCTGTGGAGTGAAGTTACTTGACTATTGTATAAGGATACTTATTTTAATGGCGGTCAAAAAAACGTGTGGAAGCAGAAAAAAAGCAGTGCAAAATATAAAAATATCTTGAACTCACTGGCGGCCGCAATGCATAAAAAGATACGTAATGCCGCCAGCAATAGAGAAATGGTTTTGCACTCCTGCTACAGTTGTTTGCAAATGTCTACATAAAATGCTTTTGTATTTCAGCTATTTATTGAACTGTATGTAGTTTCCTCTCCTTTGTAAATTTTTTTGTGACTGACTGCTGGACAATGTCGGCTACCACTATGGAGAAATCAAGAAGCGCTCTGGGATTTACGTTGAAGGCAAACATGAAAAATTCTATTGTAAGTTAATATTACAACTTTTTTCTTTTGGTCTACGTCAAATTTGCAGCACATACAAGGAAATGTGTGACGCATTACTTTTGGAAACCATACGTCATTCTGACAAACAGCAAAGTTTTTATATTTTCTGGTATGTTTCATTATGTGCAGTTTCTTCAGCTGTAAAAAAAACTTCATTCATTACCACAATCAATAGTTCGTGTTGCATTCGCAAAAAGAGCAAACGTGGAAATACTAGTGTTTTTCTCGATTACACAGCGTGACGTTCGTGGTTACCAGTTTCGGTGCTGGCAGATGATATGTTCCAGGAATGTTTTACCCAGTTTGATAATCCACATTCAAACTGACCCTTGTGCCTCAGGTCAAAGGTCCACCGAATGCGGAAGCCTTCAAACCCCGCGTTGCGAAACCCACTGCTTTCCGAAAGTTCTACGAACGCGGCGATTTTCCAATTGCACTTGAGCACGACACGAAAGGAAACAGGATAGCCTGGAAGGTGAGCTGACAATGCAACTAATGTCAATCAGACCAACTGTTACGAACTAGACATGTAATTTTAGAACAAATGACGTGTACTTTTTGCAGTGAACTATAACCTTGTTTGCCATCCCGCGTGAGTTTGTTAGTGAAAAAGTTCACGCCAAAGTTTACCTTGCTGACGTGTTCGACGTATGAAATGGATGTGGCTTAAAGCGTTTTTTGTGTGTTTATTTTCAGGTCGAGATCGAGAAGCTCGATTATCACCATTATCTTCCCCTGTTCTTCGACGGCTTGTGCGAAACAGTCCATCCTTACGAGTTCTTTGCACGGCAGGGCGTACACGATATGCTCGAGCACGGGGGCTCGAAGATCCTGCCTGTCATTCCTCAGTTGATTATCCCCATAAAAAGTACGATGCGACTTGTCTATTCTGTTTTCTTGAAAAATGTCCTTTGCATGGAAAGGCCTGGTCAGTGCACACTACACTGGCATCTTTGACCGGCCTGTCGCTGCGCGCAGAGCTATGCTTGCCTTGCGTGTCGTATTGTCAGCCAGGGTTGACAGATGAAAATTTCAATCAGAAGCCAAACACTGCCAAAAAAAGGCCAGAAAAAGGCCAAACCGATTGTGTAAAGGTCAGAAAAAAAGCCAAACTTTTTGTGGTATTGCTATTCCTTTGCCACAAAGAAATATCTAAATTAGAAGAATACCGTAAGAAAATTTCTTCGAAATCGAGATTGCTTTGCTTGGCCTTGTCCTGGAGCTCATTACTGATGGTTTGTGAGATTGCACACTTTGGTTAGAATGTACAATGGTGCCACAGTTTGCATACTGATCCACCGGCACTTACTGCACTCATACGAAAGTCATCTCCCATCAACCCTTGTACTTACGACCAGAATCATAAGAGCCCTTCTAATTATTCGACATTATTGTCGCATTTCTATCGCAGAGACGCAGACCTGCCTGCAAGCGTTGAGCCTGCTTAGTGCTTACAACACGGTGCACACATTTTCAGTAATTACGCAGAAAATTTCGAATCTCGCGTCCCTCAAATTTTGCTAATATCAGAGCGCGGGCGTCGATCTAATATAACATTTATTACATAAAACGCGCAAACGTGTTGCCGAAAGAATGGAATAGTAATATTTTTCTTCAGAGGAAACTTTTTCAGCGTAAAAAGGCCAACTAAAATTTTTCAGGCCAACCTACCTGAAACGAGGCCAGATATCTAAAATTTGGCCCAAAAAAGGACAAACTGGCAACCCTGTAGTCAGCTTCGTGCGATTGGTCGAGCAGCTCAGGAACAACTACAGGTTATGGCTACTCCCATACGCAATGACGTAGTGCCAAAAAATGAAATTGGGAAACACCAAAATAAAAGGCATGTTTTGCTGCGGCCATGATAGTTGGTAACTTTCATGTTAAGCATCTTAAGTACGTGACGATATTGCGCTGACGCTTTGGTTTCACGTTGAAACGTAGGGGAACGCCTTTTCTTTTTTCAAAAAAGGTAGGCGGCCACCAAGTACATCGCAGTCATCCGCAACCTTCTCGTCCATCACCCGCACTATCATAGCACAGAAGATGCAGAAGAACTTGTGTGATAGTTTTGAATTTCTATGCGACACATTTCGCTGGGTTTTAATTATTGGTGAGACGTTTTCAAGAAAGAAAAGGAAGTTGAAATTTCTTTTAATCGCCAGAATTGGTTTTACACAGGTACACAGACAATAATTACAGGTTTAGGTAAACAGGTTACTGTATATCTGCAGTTGATCAGATATTGAAGTGAATTGTGCTTAAAAGATTGTTGTGATTTATTTATTAGTTCCCTGGATAGTTTAACTTTTGTGACGTCGTCTGTATGCGTTCAAAAAATTTCAAAACGCTAAGAGTGGATCTGATTTTTCAATAAAGCGTTCAGATGTTGTTGTTTACACCCTGCTGTGGGGGGAGTCTCCATCACAATAATCGTCGTTCTTTTCCAGTTTCAGAAAATTTCTAATTTATCTTTGTCGGCTGCGCCGAGTGACGTCATCGCAAAGTCATTTTCCTCGTTGGCTGCTCAAGCGTTGCTTTGCGACCTGGATTTTTATAATATTCCTACAAATGACTCATTCCTGTGCAACAAACGCCATCAACCACATTACTTGTTTGTTCCGTTGCAGACGCGCTCAACACGAGGAACAGGCCAGTGATCTGCACGACCCTCAAGGTGTTACAGCATCTGGTTGTATCTGGTGAAATGGTTGGCGAAGCTTTGGTGCCATATTACCGACAAATCCTTCCTATTCTTAACATTTTCAAAAACAATAACTGTAAGTGTATATCGGCTAACTGCTACTCCACAGTTTTCAATAGTTGACAGACGACGTATAGTCTAAAATCTCTTGTATCAACAAACTCTTTTGTCGCCGCTCCGTTTGTGAACACAGCGCCATGTCGCTGTGGCTTTGCCGCAAGCAGATGATACCTGGGGTTGTCGGCTGTTTTTCAGAAAGCTTTGTCTGCAGAATGCCGCGCCACTTTCACAAGGAAATGTGTGTAAGGAATGCGTGTTGGCAAAAAGCGTCGAGACTAAGGAGACATCAAAGATGGTAGTTGCTGATATTATCGATTTGATCGATCGAATCGTTTGGTCTGATGCAAGAATCTACTGTTGCTGATGTTTTGTTGCTTTTTAAAGTCACTCAAAGGCAACAGATAACGTAGCTTTCGTAATTCAGTATTTATCAACCTTCATATCGAAATGCCCCTGACTGGGATCCTTGCAGCGCTAACTCCAGCCCCGCTTCAACCCAGCAAACATGTTACCTTAAGAAAAATCTGTACTTTTTCGCGAAATGGGTCTGGTTAGTTTGGGACTAAACGTCCCTGTTTTGCAACTGTGTAACGCCCCAGATGTGCATTGCATTTTTGTAAGGAACTGTTTACATACTGCAGTGATATAGAAACACTTAATGCAATTAGCTTTTCTGCGCTGAAACAAGTTTTTACAGGGAGCGAATGGTTGAAGGGTCACCAGAACTGGTTTTGTTTGAATGATTTTTGCCGCCTTGAAGGTGTTGAGTTTTTTGAATCTCTCTTGTCCTTGGAAACGATGGTCTCCAAACTTTTTTGCCAGAGGGCCACATAAGTTATTACACAACAGTTCGAGGGTCGGACATTCTACGTAATGTGATTGTTTCGGGATATGTTACATTCTAACAAATCAACAAATTTTGGCAAATACATTATTTTGTCATTGTTGGCAAAATGTCTGCGGCCCGATGAAATATCTTCGCATGCCGGATTTGGCCCGGGATCGTAGTTTGGGGACTCCTGTTGTATAGGAACAACAGAAATACTACTGTATTGTTGCGTCATAAACCTTCATCGTTCTCAAACGCAGTGAACAGCGGTGACGGCATCGACTACAGTCAACAAAAGCGTGAGAACATCGGCGATCTGATCCAGGAAACACTTGAAGCCTTCGAGCGGCACGGTGGCGAAGATGCGTTTATCAACATAAAGTACATGGTGCCTACCTACGAGTCATGCATGCTTAACTAAGGTCTGCTACTGCTCCCGACATGACGCCGCTGTCAGTAACTGGTGTATTCGTCTCGAGCCAGTTTTTTTTTATTCATGTGCCTTGTGCTTTCATTAGCGTCTCCCGTCTGCAGGCGAAAATGCATTAGCCACCATCCGCATATGACTCTGCTCAAAATCTGATCGTTTCTTTATTGCGTTACAAAGTTCCAATGGCCTTTTTGTTGCGTCACACGTAAACGAAACGCTGCGGCAAAGCGCAACGATTGATGATAAGTGAACTGCAACCAAAGCATGTTGCTGACGGTCTTATGTCACTGGTGCCTAATGTATGTAAGCCTGAAGCGGTGCGGGCGTCTCAACCACTGTTTAACAATTTTTGTTTTATCTGCTTCTCTGCGACGGTAGCAAACCGCTATTGTTTGTGCGTCTCTATGCTTTTTTGGCGCGACCTTAAACTTTTTCGTGACGTAGCGTTGCCTTGGTTTCCGGCGTTTTGTTTTTTATCTCTCATTGGTAACCGACAGTGCTTTCAAACAGTTTGTTGATTGTATGTAGACTTCACAGTTCTTTGCGTATTTTTTGTGAAAATACATAGTTTATCTATCGTTTCATATAAACCTTGAACTGCTCTCAGTCGACTGGTCTCACCTTCCGGAGGAACTTCACAAGCAGCCTTAACGCGGGGTCGCCGTTATCGGTGGTTTCTGGTTTCGAAGATGCACTGGTCTCCATTTTGTCATGGGAGCCTCAACTAACGATGTTATGTCACGAGCCGCTTTCACTCTCCGGTATCATCAGATCTTTAACTTTTTCCTTTTTTTGTGGAACAATACACGGGTCCTCCTTTGGTGCGTTTTTTTCGCGCTACCTTACAATATTTTTTAAATTTGACAAAGAAAGTTGCCAACTTTGCGCAGCCAACAACCGACCCTCATAACGCTGTAAAATAATTTGTTTCAATGCTAAGCTATAGTGGATTGCCTGCACACATCGCTGGAAATATTGTGATGTTAGTTCGCTTACCTTCAACATCAAATCAGAGCCCGGAAATAAGCTTGCCGACATTTTTATCATAAATAGGATTAACCAGGCAAGGAAGAGATGCGAAGCTGAAAGTGACGTTGCGTGGCTTCTTAGAAATGCAGTATTTGTGAAATGGATTACAGTTTGTAAATATTTTGTAGGTAAACCTTGCTAAAAAAGTTATACCAGCTGAGAAAAAATGATAAGAAAAGTAAAACTCTGCCAGCGGTCTGATATGTCTACCTCCATTTCAACCTTGTTACTCCGTGTTACCAAACTCATTGTGGTTGTGGAGAAGCCTTGTTTAGCATAACCAAACAAAATAATATCGTTTTCAGATTTAAAGTATACAGCATTTGCAAATGGAGGAGTTATTGTGACTTGACAAATTTTCGTTTTTACCTTTAGGATCTCAAACTCAAATTGCTCTGAGAGTCACATAAGGGCCCATCAAGTAACCCGAGGGTCGCATTATGACGCTGACACAAAAATGGCGGTACCAGAAACAGCCTTTACGTCTTTCCTGCAAAAGGTATCGTGAGTTATAGGAAAATCATGCCTAAGTTAAAAAGGAACTTGATGACCCGCTACCTTGCCGAGTACATAAACACTGGTGAAAAGATTAACTTAAATATTAATTATTTAAAACTTCCCTAAAAAGTTCGAGGGCCGCACAAAATGGCCTCGCGGGCTACATGAGGCCCGCGTGTTTGAGATCGCTGTTGTAAAGTCATCAATACCCATTGTTGAAGGCTTCATCAAATCTTAGTTACGATGATCAATGGCTAATTCCCACCAGAAGGCGGTAGGGAGGGAACACAGGACACGTCGGTCTCTACTTGCTCTGAGGGCGGAACGCAGTTATCCTGCAATTTTTGTATAACACTGCAGTTGTTTTTTTGTTTATTTCTCATCAAAAATCCAATTTCATTGACTGCAGCAAGTCGTCGTTTTTATGGTGCGTACCCCAATTACAACTTTTGGCACTGTACATCACTGGGTAGGGAACTATCCCTGGAATTCGCCAGTTCATGACAATATATCCAAGAAGATCTACTGGCTTAATTCGGTGAATTCCAGTCAGCATTCAGTCTGATTAAGGTTTTTGATGGACGTCCATTCGAAATTATACGTTTCTCTCCATGGGTCGCTTCTGTGTTTCCCACGAGGTTATAGCCTTATGTGTGTATTGCGTCACATCCGAGAAACCGTTTCACAGGGGGGAACAGAACAGTGGCGCATCCAGGGGGCAGTTTGGGGCAACAGCCCCCAGTAAACGGCTATGGCGCCCCTCTGATAAAAATGCGCCCCTTTCTGGTGCCTATTGAAGTAGAAACAGAGGCAAAAACTACTCTAAACTAAACAATATCGTTGAACTTCAGTATTTACGTGACGGACTTTAACCCAGTCTCTCACCGATTAGAATCAACATCGCCATTGTTTCGTAATAATACTCCTGTTCCCTTAGTTCTTTTCCACTTGAGAACCGCCCAGCAATCAGTGCTGCCACTCCTGATGTTTTAACATCAGATCTGATGTTTTGAGAAAAACTTTCTGATGTCTGATGTTTTGGCGACAAATCTGATGTTGACTGAGCTGTTGTTTTTTCCCAAAATTTTATATACTTTTAGGATGAAAATGAGTTAGATTCATGATTTTTAAGTTTCTTTACTCAATTTATCACCCTCTTGTGTGTTTGTCTATTGTTCCAAACTGAAGAAGCTCTCTTCATAGCATTGGGAAGAGGAATAAAGCAGCCTATATGTTATGCATAAATAACCAGCTTTTCCATTTAATGACGATACTTCTCTCTGTTTTAGATTCAACGTTGGTTATCGCACTTATTGGTGATAGCATTTAGCTTAGATTAAATCGCACTGTAAAAATCTGATGTTGAAAAAGGCAAAAATCTGATGTCAATGCGACTGATCCCCGTGGCAACACTACCAGCAATAAAAAACGCGATGTTTTCGCTAGCACGGTTCTGGACTTGCCGGTGGGCTGTGCAAAATTGGTCTGTTTTTGTCACAAGTTCATTTTTTATGCCTGGTGGCAGCCTTGAAAGGAAAAGCAGTGGTGAAGATAGAACTGACGCAAGATTGTAGAAGCCTGCAAAGCGAAAAAACAGTTTCAGGTCTGCTACCAGTGCAATCCGTGAGTCTGCAGTACGATCTGCATCTTAGTTTTGCAACACCAAGGTAAGCGGATGAGTTTCTTCTCGGAACTAATGTCCCTGATTGAACCATATTGCAGTGTGTGTGTGAAAAGCCATAGCAGCATTTGTACGTTCGCAAACAACTTGTCGGTTTATGACAAAAATGCATGAACATGCATAGTTTTTTTCGGTCATAGACCAAATTTTTTTAAATGACCGAAAAAAATTAAGTCAATTCGGGCATAATGTCTGAAAAAGTAGGCTAGTGAATACTGTTACGACGAGTTTTAATACTATTACGAGGCAAATGACCGAAATGTCTTAGTGATAAAAAACAAGAGCGTGCTCCGGTAGCTCAAGGAATTATGACCTAACAATGCAATTCTGCAACACCCCACTCCGTCAATGGGGGCAGCGAAGCGTAGCATTGAATCATTTACGTGCAGAGGCGAGTTTCCATTTGCGGAGCCCCAGGCTATTTCAAATTGGGGGGGCCCTTCTGGGAAGCAGGGGGGCTGTGGTCACATTTTCAGTCTCCGGATCCGCTCCTGTTTCAAAATTTTTGAATCCGGGCCGAAAAATTTTGAAATCCGACTTCTGTTCAGACTCCGGCAACCATCGATGCAACCGGATGTGAGCTGTGAGGCCAGCGGTGGGCAATTAATTTGGGTTAGGGGCCGCTTTGAAAAGTCCGCGTTTAGCGGAAAGCCATACCTTCTCATAGAAATAGAAGCAAGTCTTGGTTCAATTAGCCTCCGCGCTAACATTTAATGTGTAAACTTGGAGGAAATTCCAGATTTAAAGATTTTTCGTAAATGCTTCCGCGGGCCACTGAAAACGCTGTAGCGGGTCACATGTGGCCCGCGGGCCGCTAATTGCCCACCCCTGAGCTAGGCCCATGTTTTTACTTAAGAAATGCCATATATGAAAACCACACAGACTCCTGCTGCTGCTGAAAATGACTCCAGATCCAGGTCCGGTTTTTCACAATTTTATGACTCCGGCTCCAGGTCCGAAAGAAAAACGCAGGATCCTCCCGGAGTCGACTCCGCATTTCAGATCTGTAACCACCTCTGGTGTAGACCCTTCTGGTACACTAAAAAACTGGGTTATTGGTTTCATCTTATCAATAACAGCTCGAAGTGCGTCTGCTTTGGCAATTGCTTTCTTTCGCTTGCTAGAACCATCTCATGTGTACGCTTCGACTCGTGTTTCCAACCCGGGTTTTCCCTAACCCGAAACCCGTTTTTTTTCAACTACCAAACCCGGATATTTTTAAAAACCTGGAATTGCTGCTGCATTAAATTGTTAGTAATTCTGATAACACCGAAGTTGCAGATTAGCGCGTGTAACGGCCAAATTAGCACGTTTGAACTTTCAACTATTATCATGAGGCACTAGGTGCGGGTTTTGCTCGGTGACCATCGTACATTCGTTGTTGATCCGTTTATATTTTCGTTCAATTGCTCTATTTAGACTGATCGTGACCTTATTTTGCGCACAAAAGTGTCTGCGCGAACATCAGTTTTTCGCTAACCTAATTAAATACCTACCACGTGAGGTAGTTCTTCAAAGGTATGCCGTAGTTTCGTAGTTACTAGTTAGTTCATTTATAAGCTGTTATGTGTTAGTTCACATAAAAGTTGTGATTCTTCGCAAAATCGAGTCGTTCCTTTTCAGTTTGCAATAACTTTCTACAAAATGTTTAGCTTTCCTTTAGAAGCGACTTTAAGTATATTTTTAATCATACAAATTCAGTTTGAAGACGTTAGTAATTAAAGAAAATCAGAAACTTAAGAGCCATTTCTGATACAGCAAGGCTCAACCAACACCAAAGTGCAATTTGTGATCCGTTTACAAAAGGAGGTGGTTCAGGCATCGAAAGTTTGATGAACCATTTGAAATCAAAGCACATAATCCATGTAGCGTTGAGAGTGAAGACCACAAAACTATTCCGCCACAGGAAGGAATCCGATCGCAAATTGTGAAAATAGAAATGAGTCTTTTTTAGGCTACAAGAAGAGGTCAAATAACCTCTGATCCATGCTTTAATTACAATCAAGCCCAAATCAATGCAACCAGAGAGGGCTTTTTAAACCACGGGGCTATTTGTCGCAAAATTCAGAAACAGACTGACTGATAAAAGTGTGCTTTGATTGTCATACGTCAACATTATGAACATCATTGAAAAACTGGGCTTAACTTAAATAATACTTCTCTAATAAATTGCGCAGGGCCCAACAATGGTAATTTCACAATGATATTGAGTTTTTATCGCTCAAAATCGCATTCATTTCAAAAACCGAAAAAAACGGGTATTCCCGGGTTTGTTTTCTCAGCTACCCGAAACGCGCGTTTCAAAATTTTGCCCCGAATTGGAGACACTAGCTACGACATTCTCAAGTTAATGCAAGTAAGCCTACTGTAGATCCACCGTTATCCTGATTACTTTGAAAAAAAGAAAAAAATTACACGTGAAGCTCACTTTTCTAAGTAAGCTAATAAGCTCAAGCTACAAATTGGCCTTACTAATACATCAAGATATGTGTCTAGTTCAACGGTAGTTAAAATCTTTTTCTACGCGTTGAGCTGTAGACGAAATGGCCTGAGATTGCTACAAAACAATCGAAGTCAAAGAACATCCCCGCTTAACACGCGCGTTATTACAAACAGATAACATTTTGCTCCATTGAATACCTGCAGCCTTGGCTAAGAGGTCAGGCTAGTCTTGTCTTTATCCCGTATCTTACCCATAAAAAGCAACAAGAGAGAGACCTGGGCTGAACGAAAGTACCTCATTTCACTGGCCACGTGTAATTTGAATTCTGAAAAATGGATCCAGGCGTCTTGTTCGACGCATTATACATAACAATAACCGAATCTCAACGTCATAAAAAGAAAATACTCATCTTCATTCACTTCGATCCTTCGCGCTCATTCTTCTCTATAGAGATCTTATGATAGCGGCATAGTAAGAAATCTTGCATTGAACCAAAACAAAACTACAAATGTAAATACTTACAAAAATGCTGGAAATTTTCCTTACTCCCAAAATTTTGGGGTCCCCCAAAATCGGGGGCCATAGGCTTAAGCCTTTTTAGCCTAATGGTAAATGCACGCCTGCCTACGTGGCAGCGCGACGCGCCTCAACAAACCATGGTACTCAGCAGTCAGCTCAAACGCAGAACCTTCGGCAAAATACCAACCATCTACAGCTTGGTGGAATGAATAATCGGCTGTACGCGGTCATGACAATTTTTGCTTAACGGTTCAATATTTGCAGTTCAAAATTTTAGAGGAGTACGGCGCCTTTCGACCCCGCTGATTATGCGCCTGACAACAGTCTCTGACGGCATGGGCGTCCGCAGAAATTTTTCCAAGGGGGCAACGTCGACATTTTTCGTATCCTGTTGACGATGCAATGCAAATGGATGTTCACAAAACGCTTTACCCTTTCTACTCCACAAAGAAAATGGTCCATGGTACAACAATCAAAAAAATAAACTTCGTTGGCAGCAACAGCCAGGCATACTACGATAATTTACACAAAAGGCTATCTGCAGATTTTCAAAGCAGGGCACTTCTTTTCAAAGAAGCATTGCCACGGTGCTTAACGAAACCACAAATTGTGACTTTATTTTACTCAACAAGACTCGTCATCGCTACTTAGAAACAAGAGGTGCAAACGTTTGGAAACTCATTCAGAAATCAGAATTAAGCCCTAACGATTAAGATGTATTCCTCCAAGCCTTCATAGACAAATTCTAACAAGTCACATAGTTTTAAACTGTGTAAACAGAAGAATGCATAAGCCTACTGCTCAGGAAACCTCTAAACGAGTCGGGAAACGAAGAGTGTAATGTAATCTTAAATTTACGTTTTCCTGGAATATGTGACATGGATTCTTTCCGGATCCAATTTTTGTGACTTTCCGACGTCCATTTTTAATCACTTTCACAACAAAATCTTTCTGCGCTGCGAAACATACACAGCATACAAGGGGCGGATCCAGAGGGCGACCGCTCCCCCTAAAACCTATGAAAATAACTTTATTCATCAACATTTTCACAATTAGGAAAAACCAGTATTCGCGATATATGACCATTGTGTCGTCCATTCTTTTTTCACAGCGGTGTTGTGAAGCATACTTCACTGTCAAGTTGAATGTTAAAACCGGGCCCCCACTCAGCTTATATTTTAATTTTAGTATTCTTTTGGTTTTCAGCAGCTTGTTTGCTTGCGTTTTCGGAGTGTTTTCCGGTGTTTTAGAGTTTTAGTGTGGCCATCCACATCCGGATTCACCATCATTTATCCTCATTTATCCAGTTATTTTTCAGAGTGTTGCCTAATGGGCTCCAGCAGTGGCAAGTGTGCCCCTTTCAGCTAAGTTTTCCCTCCCTGGCAGGGGCGTAACGTGGTTAGATGGCGCCCGGGGCAAGAAGCAAGTTTGACGCCTCCATGTTCGAACCTGAGGTCTGTCGGAAGCAAATGTATTGAAAAATTACACATGACATTGTTGGGACTTTTCGGCGCCCCCCGCAGTGATTCAGCGCCCGGGCAATTGCGCCCCCTTGACCCCTCGTTACGCCCCTGCTCCCTGCAGGGCCGTCGCCAGCGGGGGGGCCAGTGGTGCCAGCCCCCCCATTTGAAATCGGTGCCCCCCCATTTGACGTTTGGCGCCCGGTTGCTGCATACATCCAATACTGTGTTTTAAAAATGTGCCCCCCTTCTGTTTTTTGGTCCCCCTGGTGCTAAATCCTAGCGACGGGCCTGGCTCCCTGGCTCAAACATCTAGTTAAGCCACTGCTCACACTGAAAATGGATTTTCAGACTTGTGGAAGCATTGCTACAGATTCACTCATGCTTCTTTTCACACAGTGCACTACTACTGGCTTGCCGCTATCAGCAGTCACTTTCCCGATGTATTACCTGCCAAGATATCTGAGTTCAACAGTCACATGCGGCAAAACGCCTACTACTGCAGCTTGAACTTGAAGTGAACTTTTGAAAATTTGCTGCCATGTAATTGTTATACAATAAAGCCCGACAGCAGAACAATCCGATAGCAAGTTTCCGCAACCAGACTCTGCAGGCAAACGAGCGGACATGATTCAACTGCAAACTCATCACTGCATGACACCAGAACAGTAGGCTAAACCTGGCGCTTATGCAGTGTGAGTGTCATTCTGGCAAATAAACTGTCATTGCAGAGAATTAAGTGAATCAATAGAAGTTAAGCTATGCTGACTTCAGATTTTCTAGACATTTTTGTTTCTTAATCCCCATTTCCAGGAGGGGCAAATGCCCGTTTTGCCCCCCGCGGACGCCCATGACTGACGGCTATATGGTTTTGTCTTGATCCTTTTGTTGCAAGTGCAAATTCATAGACAGCTCACGCCGGCCACGAAAAGACAAATTTGGCGTGCTTAGCGAAATCTGCAACCGACAGTTAAATGCGTAGCTTATTGGCTAGATCAGTGTTTCCTAAACTTTTTATCCCATCGCCCCCTTTTCATTCTCGACACGTCGTTTTCTCCCCCAAGCCTGATAAAGCAAACACAAGGCATTAATTTAAAGAATTTTGTTTAACCCTGCTCAGGTAACCTCTGCCCAATTGGGGCAAACGGTTCTTCTACTTAAATTGAAACTTAGTTAACGTTCACGTAGAAAGCTGGTTCTTTCAGTAGCTGCATTTGTTTAGACGCTCTTTCGGGCAGTCCTATCGAAATCTGCACAAGTTTTGTAGTTTTAAATGGGGAAAAAAATTTGCCCAAATTGACCCATGGTTGCCTGAGGTGTAACAAAATTCCTAGACAAAGACCCCTCCTAAGGTAACCTTGACCAATTTGGGTAAAAGGGGTTGGTGCATGTATAGGTTCACTAGTAAGCCACACCAGCAACCTTTGACCGAAGCCAGCACGGCAGTATGTCACACGAGTGCAAGCCCTGACGACGCAAATCAATTTGGCGCGAATTTCTCCTGCTCAGCTCGTGGTTTTCATTGAGAAACAGGCAGGAGAATGTGTGACACCTTCTCCGTCAGAGGAAAGAAATTGGAGCCGGAAAGGGCCTCCACCTTGCTGTGTGTGCACTTGTGGTGAAAGGTCAAAGCATTTTATTGAGGATGATGCACCTTGTGCTTCTCTGTTCCGAATTGAAGTTTCTAGAACTTTGGCTTAACCAAGAAGGGCTTGCTCTTGTTGTGCGTGCACTTGCGGTAAAAGGCCAAAGCATTTTATTGAGGACATGAACTTTGAGATCAGACAACGCTGTGACATCTGTCCACCATCAAAACAGAACAAAACGAGGTTCACGTGCCAACTGCCAACGATGGGGAGCACGTGTCTGCATTGATCACTTTCAAGTTTTCTGTAACGATTGCTTACACCCCTGGAATACTAACCTCGGGTGATTTCTACCCAGGCAGGAGTGGTGGCCACGTAGTCCTTAGGTGAAAATCACCCGACATTATGGTTAGTATGCGTTCGGGGTGAAAATCACCCCAAATTATGGTTAGTGTGAGTTCGGGTGAAAATCACCCTACGTTACGGTTAGAGTGAGTTTTTTGTTTCCCTGTTGATGCCTTGACATTGTAAAAATTGACAAAATTCCACTCATTTATAGTTTTCATATTTCAATTTGGTGGGCTTAGCCCACCAAACCCCCTGTGGCGACGGGACTGGCCGTATGTGAGACATGAAAGTCAATAGCAGCGCCGCGATCAATATGATTGCCCAACAATTGTCGTAAAGCATTTGCCCATTTTGGGCAAGTTTACCTCATGTGCCTGATTTTCGTAAAAAAATTGCCCATTTTGGGCAAGGTTGATTAATGTGGCTGAAAATTGCAATGAAAATAGAAGAATTTCATGTCTCAACCTAATTTACTTTTATTGCAGATAGAACCACAAGCTTGAAATGAGGTTCTGTTTAAACCTTAAACCGACCATCAATGACGTCTGCTGGCGGAATTTTTGGATTTTTCTTTACTTTTTCGTTCATTTGCTAAGAGCACTTCCCACATTTTTGTTTGGAAAATTGCTTTTGTTCTTCATCATATCAAAAGTTTAACAAAATCAACACGTTGTTTTTTCTGATCGGATGAACTTGAGAAGACTTGCTAACTTGTAAAAAACCTCCGCGCGCGTCTAAACCTGTCAGCTAGTCCAGTATAAGCGAATAAACAAAATCTGCCCATTTTGGGCAAGGATAACAAAAGTGTTTGTGTTTAGAGGTTACCTGAGCAGGGTTAAAAAAAATTAAATAGCTGAACTAAGCAATCGTATTACGACACTAATATCACGTTCAGAATTTTTGTGAAAATAATCCACTCTGTAGCCGGGCACATAGACGATCCAGAGTAAAAATTTAACGGATAAATTGCTTTAGCAACAACCTCCAACGATTATCATAGTAAATCAAAATTTGCAAGAAAATAGCAAGTCATAATAGAAGGCTACTGACGTTCACTCAATGATCGATTAGTGCTTGAGCGTTTTTGTCCCCTTTGTGTTGTTTTGCCCCCCCATTGCCCCTTTTGTTTTTTCGCCCCCTTGCTCCTCAAAATAGCCCCCATGGGGTCAATTCCGCTCACTTGAGAACCATAGATCATTCCGCGTAAGTCGCATAAATTTGAGAAGAAAAACAATGCAAATTTTAACGTTTTCACTGGTATCTGTGGTGTTGGCTGAGATTCATGGTTTTAAATTGGTTATATGCGGTTCTCACCTGTGTTTGATCTCCTGGATAGAAGCAGATGCATCGCTAGATCAACAGTATTGGGGGTGACTTTAAGCTTGTTTGAGGGGTTCACAATACAAAACTTGGAAATTTACTTTATCAAGGAGACCAGAGATTGAGTTTGGAGGTAGTCACTGTGAATTTGATTGTCTCAGCCGGCCTGGCCCTACTTCTTTTGAACAGTGTCACAACTTTTTTTCATAATCTGGACTAGCGAGATTAATGTTTTTTTCACATCACCAATCCAATGCTCAAATATGTGAAACAGTATTAAACACTTGATTGAAATTTCTACTTATATTATTGGCGTTAAATGTATTTTAGGGCAATATGCTGTCAGGCCCAGTGTGAACACATCATGCGATTATGGGATCGTTTTTCACGATAACCAGCAGAGCTACCTAAAATGGGAATAATGTCAGAGCAAATCTCTTTCATTTATTTTTTGTTTTTGAATTGTCGTTTCAGCAATAAATATGCTTTCCATGTGCATGCAACTGGACAAGTTTCATCTGGAAATGTGATCATCATTTCACTATTTATTAGGCTCCTTGCTTGGAAATTGAGTTGTCACTTCCTAGTTGAAGAACCGTTCTAATTCTAAGCAGTTAGGAATACGTTTCATACATTGTGTTTTTCTGATATGCGTATATCCAAAACAGTGTCAAACACAAATGCGCAGCATGCTTTAATTAGGGCAGTGGTCCACAACCCCGGCTCACGAACCGGTACCGGGCCGCGAAATTACAAAATGTATACTGCTGGTGACACCACTCGCTTTCTGGGCATGTGATTGGTCGATTCTTCCCATGGAAACACTGTTGCGAGAGTACTCTCGGGCCGCGGTAAATTTGTCAAACGTTGACCGGTCCGCGGTTACAAAAGGGTTGGGGACCACTGCTTTAGTGGATATCTTTTCAAACACTTATT
>Ga0210059_1001471_pt1 | contig 35452 bp, 26 predicted proteins | sample Ectturendosymbi2_FD_188042 | JGI IMG/M metagenome (GOLD analysis project Ga0210059, IMG submission 188042) | Ecteinascidia turbinata endosymbiont from Florida, USA - Sample 2 (SPAdes) (version 2) | ecosystem: Host-associated > Tunicates > Ascidians > Unclassified | place: Key West, Florida... | reverse complement strand
CAACTGGAGCGAGCAAGCCGCCTCAAGAGTGCGACGCGTGATGTCAGCTTCTTGCGAAGTGATTCAAGGTGTCGGCGATGCGTGAGCGACCTGTCCAACGTTACTCCGAGGTATTTGGGCTCGAGGCAGGATTTCATTGTAGTTGACTTGTAGCTTCCTTGTTGTTACGATGGAAGGCTACCGACATCGTTTCAGTAGTGCTGAGCTTCAACTTCCAGGTCTGGAGGTACTATACATCCACGGTTGCCACGTCCTTGCTTAGCACCCCTTCCACTGCCTGCCAATCTCCATCAGCATGCATGATTGCTACATCGTCAGCATATGCATACTTTCTGGAGACAATGGTTGACAGGTCAGAGATGAAGAGAAGGGGTGCCACGACAGATACCGTTTTTAAGGCGTCGTAACCTGCTCCGTTTGTCATTTCCGGTGGTAAGGGTAAAGCTGTGATTGCCAACCATCTCCAGGATCATGTGTCTGTCAGGCAGCAATCGCAGCAGTTTGCAGGTGAGGGCGCGATGCCATACAATGTAGGCTGCTGTGAGATCGACAAACACAGCTCCACCCGGAAAGCTATCCTCGATGTCCTGCGTCAGCAGGGTGACCTGATCTACGATCGACCTCCTGTGTCGAAAGCCCGCCTACTCCAGTGGGTCGATAATTGGTTCGACACGGGCGCAGATGAGTTTCTCGAGGATTTTAAAGGGGACACACAGCAGAGATATAGGGCGGTAGCTCTTTCGGTCCCTCAGTTGCTTTCTATCCGAACCATTGAAAGCCCGTCACTTACGAAATCAGTACAAGGAGTAAAAAATTGGAGTAAACAGTGAGAATGGCTGTAAGAAATTTGAAAGGTAACTAAACCCCACGGGTAAGTACTCGACAACTCATTACGAGTCTGCGCCTTCTTTTTTCCAGGAGACTTTAAGTCGGAACAGTCAGACCCTGCAAAAAGTGACTCGAGTCGTCACATCTCTGGCTCCTAAACGCATTCTTCTGGTATCCATAACCATGATTCGCACGATAACCAGTCAGCAGGTTATCTGGCTGCTTGCTTACTGTTGTGACCATTCTTTCGCTGTAAGCTATATCACAACTAAGCTTATGAGCATTCCACGAAACTCTTCATACGCTGGTTGTTTCATATCGCATGCAAATTGTAACTGACACAACGCGCATCACATGAAATTGAACACAAGCACATTTTTCAACAGGTAGCAACTGTTGCACATAACAAAAACAACTATTGCTCATTTTATTTGAATGTTACGGGACACGGAAATCTGAAATGTTGATGAATGAAATGTTTGCCATTTTAAGTGCATGCGGCATCAGACAAGCTATTCATGCACTTTCGACGTTCACAACAGAAAACAATGCAGTGATAGCATTAACCAGTCATGTTACTGCCACTGACCTGCTTGGATTCGCATCAACACTGAAAAGTGGTTGACGCTATTGCTGGAAGTAGACGAAGAAAAACGCTGCAGCTAGGACTGACACAACAGCAGTTAAACATTCAAGACAGCAATGTTTGCTGCCAAGTATTGTCAATGCCCCGTTTGCGATGACATCTAATTCCAGACAAAAACAGGAATAATCAAGACATGGGCCGACTTAAAACCGCACAGTGGGAAGTCACAAGCAGTGAGCATAACAGAGTGACGTCTTGACACGCTGCTGGCCTTGTTAGATTCCATGGACTTTTGTTTCCATGGATTCCATGGACTGGACTTTAGTTCAACCGCTGAACAGGTTTCTTGCGAAGCTGCTGACAATACATGAACGCGCTCACGTCGACTCGTTCGCTGTTCTGTTGCTGAGGATTTCGGGAAAGACTTCTTCCATCGTTTCCGCCAACATGGTCTGTGACAAATTTCGACGCATCGCAAAATGTAATGAAACATACCGATTGTAGCAATAACTATCGCAACCGAAAAACGCGCCAGTTATATTACATTTCTACCTTTTTACCTCCACACATCACGGACAAAAAAAATATAAACAACAAAATTATGTTTTCCAAGTTTGCGATAGTAAAGTTGACTATCACTGACTTGAATAAAAAACATATTTTCCACAGTTGATTAAATTCACGCGGCCACCTAACGATTTCACCGTGCATTGTTCGCAAAGACGTTTGCGATTTTTTGAAACTTGTGCTTTATTTAAAAAGTAAACGGTGCGCTTTTCTTCAGAAATACTTGCCATTTCACAATTGTTAAATTTAACGTCTTACATAGAACAAATGTTTGTTGAGTCTCTTGTTCTGAAAGGCGTGAAAGACCTTGAGCGTTCCTCTCCGAGCATTCTCGTGCCCCACCAAGCTGTTCAGCGCTTCGGGTATGTTCTGTAACAGGCGAACCTCCGCCTCGAGCTTGGTTTGCGTCTTTTCCTGGCAACGAACAAACGAACGGTGAAATCCGACCGATTGCCGGTCACGTGACTGCAGCACAACAGGAAGTTTGGAACACGCGCATACATCACTGGTGCGCCGCGGGGACGCGTCTGCCAGTTTCCCGTTCGGCCACATCGAATCCACGAACGTTTGCAAGTAGTAGGCCATCATTGGTTCTGACACCAGCCACTCGACCGTCTCACGGGCCTGTCTGTAAATAAACGCAAGCTCGTCAGCCACAATAACGAAGGCGTTTGGAGATTTTTCAGACACAAGCAATGTCCATTTTTCAGACACAAGAAATGCAACTGCCACACGCCTTGATTTTTCTTTTGCCTTCAAAAACACATTTTTGCACTGAAAATCAACAATGTCCTGGTTTGCCTGATTTTCATAAATTTCGAATCGTCAGGGGAAAAGTCATACTAGCCCCTCGATTCGTACACCTATGATAGGAAATAAAGACGTTTGCATGTAAGATCTTCTGCAAGAGATGAACAACAACAGTTTGTGCTCTGAACCGCGAAACATGTGCATGAAGTCCTCACCTGTCGATACTCCTCCCAAAAGCAACTCTCACGAAGATGATCAAGCTTTTTCGTAGAAATCGGAACAAACCGTGTAGTTCGAAGATTTCTTCGATCAACCTGTACGCAGGCTCCGCAACCGAATCTTTCGCCAAGCCGCTGCAAAAAAAGCAAATGGATGGCTCCGATTCACACCGGTTCAACCACGCTACTCTTAAATTTGATTTTACAAGTAGTGATGGGCATTTCAAGCACTGCATCGACAATTGTTGCTGTGCATTGCGTGGTCAACAATGATCACGAAAAATTGCAAGACGCTGAAAAAACGGGTTGTGCTGAGACTGACAAGCGTTTTCAACTGACGTTGAAAATTGACGTCCACAGCGTGAAGTACACGTAAAAATGCAATTACGCACAAACATGTTTATGCAGCTGTAGAAGGAATATACTAGTTAATAAAATTTTACGACAATTTTTGTTTTATGCACCAAATTGAGCTTCACACCTTTCGAATGTTAATTCTATCAACCAGAATTTTCCAGGAAACTGAACTGAATGCAGCAGTTAGCGATTTCTCTGCATAGGCGGAATAACAACAGCCAAGGCAAGTGAGCAAGGAATCGCAAGCGAATGTGTTGCCATTTCACTATTAAAAATGTAACGTTTCCAAATTGCAGCAGTAACTGCAACCCGCCAAAACACTTCACTTCGACCCAAACACGCCGAAGTTTTACCCGTCCTCGTATTCCAGCATTTCGTCAATGTCTCCTTCTTCTGCAGCTTGTTTCGCGACTCTCTCCATGATGTCCTTCGGCAAGCTTTTAAGGAAAGAGCCTATGCCGCCGAACTTCCATGAGTCGCCGTCGATATCCCTGTCCGTTTGCAAAGTCAGTTTTGTGGCGTTTGGTCCCGGATTTAAGAAGCAGTAGACGATTTGACTGCACCTCAGCATATCGTCCTGCGAAGAACACACCGCAAGTTGTAACCAATGCCCGGGAACATAAGAAAAATTGAGTTTTCTGTTGAGAAAGACACGCGCATGAGCGCCGATAACCGACAGTTTAGGTTTTGAAAAGGGTGGTTGGGAAACCTAATTCCAAACCACCAAACAACGCGCTAAGCCAGTGCATGCCGCTGGTGACAGCAATAAAAAAGCGTTTCGTACTAAGTTACCTTCAGAACAAAAGATCGGAAAACTCACTGTATAAAACAAGTGGTCTACCAATATAAAGCAGATACTACGCCATAACGCTACAATCTTTTCGCAAACTTGTAAACTGTTTGCGTGGGATAAAATCACAGTAACAAACACTCAACACCAACGCTTCGAATGAAGCTCCATCAAGCAAGCTATGCTGTTATGTAGCAAAAAATGACAAAACTGAAACTTGTTGCCTCAAATGCCTGGTCTCCCGAATATCACTCGAGAAAAAAACAAAACTTATTTTCATATCATCAAATTGACTTCTGCCCAAAATCTCAAAACAACAAAAACTACTGCTTTTCTTTGATTAAAATAAGAGCAACAGCGAACAAAAATCATTCCAACTCTACCACCTGCATAAGGTCTTGCAAAAACTGATCCAGCAGTTGCTTTGACTCCTCCAGAAACTTTTCGTTCAGTCCTCGGAGCCGGAACATGGGAAGCTTTGGCAAACGGCGCTTTTTCAGCCATGCGCTGTACTGAAGCAAACATAAGTAGATATCTTTTGTAACAAGACAGAAGAATATTGTGGCTTCCCGACTAAATCTCCAAGCAGTGCTACATCTGCTAACCAGCGTCACCACTCCACAATCCCAATCACAGGATTCCCACACATTTTTAAATATCATTTTCCGTACTTTTTCAATACAAAATAAAAAAAGCTCAACACCATTACTTCTCTTCATTTTTAGAATTCTTAACAGTGAAACTCAATTTTACACATTGCATAAATAATGAAGTGCTTTGCCTTGAGTAAAGTTCTGCTCAGATACTTCTGATTTATTTTCCATTTAAAATTTCCATACTGTTTTAATACTTAATTTATATTTTGACCAAATTCAATGCTTTTTCAATACTTACAATACCGCGTGGGAACCCTGCAATCAGACGATAAATGAATGAAAAATTGACCGTCACAAGCAAATGCGATGTCGCACAATGTAGACGTGAGCTACCTACTTACATCTTTCAGACTGTTGTGAAATGAGTGAAACTCTGCTAGTGCTCTAGTTACAACCCAGCCTGAAACATCATCATCCGCTCGATAAAAGGGAAGTCCAGAACACTGGACAACGATGGAGTACACAGGGGTTGGAGGACCTGCAAGAGCACATGCATCAGTCACATTTGTGCTTTTATGAGAAGCGTTTTTGCAGAAAATAATTAAAAAGCAACGAGAAGACATTCGGTGGAATCAGGTCAAGGCGTTAGGACAACATCGCACTCAGTTCGAACACGAGGTTAAATCGGGAGTTGTCATGTCATGTGGTTCACGCTTTCCATAAAATCGGACTGGATTACCTTCAGTCTCCGAAACCGTCGCCGTGTCTATAGAAGCATTCCACTGTCCGATGTGCTCCCACCACGCGTTAGTCCTCTCTATGTGCAATTGCTGCTTCCATTTGGACTCTTGCAGCACCTGAATCTCGTGTTTCAATTGAGCTGTAACCTGTGGCATGGAAGCAGGTATTAGGTCAGGCATAAAATGCTCATCTAGGAAGATCTCTGTAGTTCATTCCCTCACCTTTTGCTTCAAACTGCTTGAGCCGATGCATACAAGAACGACACGTACACAACACAATCATCGGGTGCAGTGGCGTAACTAGGGTGGCAAGGGAGGACATCTGCCCCAGGGCGCAGCATTTGGGGAGCGTCTAATTGACGTCGGAATGTTACGCAATAATTACAAAATTTCAAATTTCAGCGGGTACTAACGGTTACGATTTACAAAATGTCGAATGTCAGTGACTGCTACTCAGTTGCGGAATCTCATCAAGATCACCAAGGTTCGCAAAGCGAGCAGTTACGAATCTTTGCGACGTTTCAAGGCGGAGCTTCTTTTTCCAGCAATCAGCACCAGCGTGTGGTTGGACGCATGTCTGCGTCACAATGCATTCAGATAGCCAGGGTTGCGAATATTCCGACTTCGCTTCCATGCTATAGTTGCGTCACAATGGGAAGGGAATCCAGCGTTCACAGTGCATGCACTATGTAGTATTTTGTTACTGCGCATGCTTTCAAAGCAGCGATGCAACTTACAGTATGTTGCTACGACAACAAACCTGATTTTAGGAAAAGTTTTATCTTTGATGGTTTGACAAACTTCATGTTGAAATGGATATGATGTGGTTCTGAAGGTAGTTATGATGATTTTTATTTGCAGAATATTTAAATAAATTCTGGCTACTTTTGCAAGAATCTAATAATTGCAGCTGTGCAACAGCGTTAGGTACACTACTTATTATTGCGATCTTTTCAGTTACTGCTGCATGTGTTTTTTATTAATTTTACCTGTAAACCAAGCATCTCAACGGACAGGATTGTCGAAATTCATGTCACAAAGTTGTTAACCATGAACTTCTCACGGAGCGTCACTGCTCTCAGATATTTCTTGAGGTTGATACACGTGACACGTTTGTATCATAGCAGTTGGATTGAAATTCCAGCTTCGTCAACTATTGATTTTGTAATTGTATTTTTAGTTGTATTCAATGTATATTTCAACAGATATACTGTTTCTGCATTACGTAAGATGAAACGCACACAACAGAAAAACTTGAGTGGGACATAAAGAAGAAAATGAAAGGTTGAAAATGAGCAATGTGTTAATGTGAAGTCAAAAAAATTGACGAATTTTTGAAAAGGGGGAAAGAATCTGACTCATCAAAAACTGCAGAGGGCTTAACAAGACACACATCAAAGGACTCTGCTGAAGAACTTGAACAAGAAGATAGGTCCAGGAGTGAAACACCTTTAAGACAGCCAGAGAATTTGGATGTGGAGTTAGGACAATCATGTAGGATACATGAAATTTGATCGGGCATCAGGAAAAGCAGTCGCGTCAAATGCACTTTGCACTAAAGTGTTTGAGGATCGATGCATTTTCAGAATAGCGCTGGACCTCTTGCACAAAAATAACAGGTCAATGACTTCAGCATAGTTTAAGGAACAATTAGGAAACGGAAAAGGAGGTACGGTTAGTCGGTCTTGGTTGGTGAAGTTGAAGTGCGTAGCATTTTGTTTTTCTTGTCTGCTTTTCACATCGAAAAATGCAATCGGTCACTTTTCTTCATTGGAAACTAAAAATGGTTTCAGTAGTTGGAAAAAACAGAAAAAATTGTTGCACATGAGAATTCCCAAAAGCATCAAAATTCTTTTAGAGCATGGAAAGAAATGGAAAGCAGTATGATAAAAAATGTTTAATAGATGAACAGCTTCAAAGTCAAGTTGCGGTGGAGAAGGGAAAATGGCGACAAGCACTTAAAGAGGGTGTTGTCCTGCACAAAATATAGCCAAGCAAAATTTGGCCCCACGAGGTCACAGAGAAAGTCCCACTGAACAGGAGAGTGACTGTAATGCTGGAAATTTTATAGGACTTCTGAAGCTTGTTGCACAGTTTGATCCAGTCATGAATGGCCACCTTTGCATGTGCAACGAAATCCAGGACCAACTACTTGCCTTTCACCAAAAATACAGTGTTACGACAATGCATCTGTAATGTTTTGATATAAATCAGGAGTACGACAAAGCACTCCTAACTCAAAAGCAACATTTGTTAACTGTGATAATCACACGCTAAATTTGGTTGGGTTTCATGCTGTTCGTCATGAGTTAGCAGGTGTGACATGTTTCAGTGCAGTGCAAGCTAACAAGAGCTTCAGAAAACAAGGTGCAACTCTGGCCAATTTCACGCTGTGTTATCATGAGATTTTTTCGCCTGAAAATCCTGTTGTTAAAATGCATGCAGATTTTTGCAGATGATCTGGGAACTTTCTGCCTAGTTTTTGCATTTTCTTTCACTGGTTGTTACAATTCGAATGTATTAGGGCCACAATAGTTTGAGTGTTGACTCGTTGACTGCAATTTCAAAGTGGGAAAAACTTCACGCAAAACGATTAAATTCTTAATCTTCGAAGAACAAATTACTTCCAAGATTCAAAGGCCCTGGCAATGAATTCCGTGATGTCACAATCATATGGAGTTTTCAGACGGGTCTAGAAACAACTATAGGGCCCCGAACTAACTTTGTCCCCGGGCGCGGAAACCCTAGGTACGTCATTTATCGGATGCGTTAGTTATTCGTTACCTGGTCTTTGATTGCTGCAACAACGCAAACATCAAGACTAAACAAAACAAATTCTTTTCGTTTTCATGCTAACCAACGGATCAATTTGTTTCCATCAACACAATACACGTAACAACCAATCAAATGTCCGGCTGAACTGCGTCATACACGGCAGTGCGGGACTTAACAAGCAGCTGAACTTTTGTTTGCTGTAAGCTCGACAACAACGTCACGAGTTTACATGTTGAAACGTTAGTGTCGTATCAAAGAAGTTTTACAACAGTTGAGCAAAGACTTTTACTATTGTCACGAGTTTACCTTCGGATCGAGCTTCGACGCACTTCGTAAACTTTCCAGCGCCTGAGCTTTGAATTCGAGCTTTTCTTCTATTTTTCTCAGACGTTCTAAAGATGCGTCGCTGGAATGGCGACTTCCAAAGGCTAAACCAAGGCAAAGGCTAACGTTAGCTGGGTTCAACACATCAAGCCTGAGAATGACTGTTGCAGCATTGTCTTAAGATGCATACCAGTTTTTGAAATGTCCGGAACGGTCGTGTCCGCATGGCTGTCCATGGTTTGGTCAGAAATCTCGGGCATGAGCTGGCACATATAAATGTCGCTGACGACGAACGAAGGATAATGATCTTTTTCCAGGAGTTCGTAAACCTGAAGTTTTCGAACATTGTTTGCTGCGTAACAGGAATACTCTGCACTTCCACAAAGGCAGGAAGAATCGTGCGTAGCGCGTTTCCGAACATATGTTTCAACGATTTCGTCGTTGAGCGCCTTTCAGATTTTCAAATAAATACAACGCGCTGAACAAAACTCTCCCTGCAGTCATTCGCTCAACAAACAAACGTGTTTCTTGCAACAGCGGTGCCTTTCGTCTGCAATACACTAATTTACCCAATAGTAGCGCAGAAGCAGGGAAAACACTAAGATCAAAACCTGATGATGGGTAAAAAAGTACAGACTTTTTTTCGGTGACTGACGGTTTAATTATTTGGCGTGCATTTTATTCAAGGAAAGTTCCAGTGGACTTTGCTCTTCAGCGGCCAGTCTCAATCACAGCAAACTTACGCTGCGCCAAACTCGCTTGCTACATTTCAAAAATGTGTTCACGAAATATGGTTACTAACTAAGGGTCGGTCAAGGTTGTGAACAATTGGTTTTTGGTTGTCTTGTGTGTGTGTGTGTCGCACACCACGATAACAATTAGCTGCTTTCTGCTTTCAACTTCTGCCTCAGCTGCCAGAATGAAGTTCAAACATTTTCTGTGCACGTAAATAAGGACATTTTGAAGGAAATCTGCACGGGGCGCACTATACGAGTTAAACGCCCATTGCATGTTTTCACTCGACCTACGCTTATTGGATGCGAACTACTTTCGTAAAAGATATGAAATTATAAAGCTTTGTTCATAACAAGCACCAAAACTTACTTGCTTTTGCACTTGAATGAAATCGACAGGTGGTTTGTTGCCAAGCACACACTCCTGCATGCCGTTGATTAGGTTTTTGTCGATTTCCATCTGAAGTTGATCAACGGAGCCCGGCAGGACTTGAGTTTTAAACATGTGACTGACCAATTTGGCCAGTTCCTTGCCAGTCGGGTTGGAAGATTGGATTATGTCCACCTGAAAGGGAATAACTTGATGATCTGCAGTACATACAGATCCAGTACGTCATTATGTCAAAACAAACAGTCCATGCTTACGCGGCTTAAAGTGTAAGCAAAGTATCGTCTGGCAGGCACGCTCTCAACACGGCAGATGTGACAAACTGGTGGTAGCGTGAACCAATCTCTCCTAGCTCGCAACTAACAGAGAATAAATATTAGGATTTATTCTTTCCCTCGAAACTGAACAAAAACACGGTGTTTGGTTTTATATCGTAAGTAACTGACAGGCTGCCAACCAAGAGGCGCTGCTTAACCAACCGTTCGACAAAGTGAAGGCTTCGCACATTCAACAACTTGATCACGTGATTGTCAATCTTATTGCATTTGCGGGACAACTTTTATAGCCTGCGAACACATTCACAGGTCATTTCTTCGGCCTTTGCGCACCCCAGTGGAATAAAGCGCTGCTGCAATCGTTTTGCCCAAACCTCAGGTCATTTTCTCGTGTGGGAGAATGAACATGAAAGAAGGTCTCTACGCAACTCTTCAGTAAATCAACTCGTTTTAACGAAGCTTTTGCTCGAGGTTTGAGTTTGTTTCTTTTGCAGGGCAGTACGGGCCGTTGTTCACCAGCAAGTTAATATCTTCGGCACACAAGAACCGTTTTCAGGAAACCTTCAGATGCCACTTTTTTGCCATCGAGGGCCATGGTTCATCTATTTATAACGAAAGCGTTTCTTCCGCTTTAATATGAAGAAGTGAGAGGCGCCAGTTCTGAATTCGTACTGGACTTCCCGTGAATGCGATTCTGCACTCCAAGTAAAATGTTTATCACAGAAACTGGTTCAAAACTTTGCCGAAATTTCATCGATTTTCGTAGAAAATTGATAACGCACATCCTGCTGTGTTTGATGCCTTTCGCTCTGCCCGACGCAACTAATGCCGCACGTCACAATAAGATCTTGCGTATCAAAACATACCTGGCTCCAAAATTTCAGCAAAGAAGATTTGCCCAACTTTTTCAGGTACCGCATGAAATAGCTGCGGCATATCGGCGATTTCATTATTTCTTCGAACGATAGCAGCTGAGAGTAGAAAACGAAGGTTAAGTCGAGCTTTCGCCAAATACAACACCACAGCACACACACAACACTGAGCTACCTGACTTTCAACGATCTCCTCCATTCCACCAAGAGGGAAATAGTTGGACCCACAATCATCACCGCCCAAAGACCTGGCATAAATATCACGCATCAAGACCCAACCGCTACTTGCCAATAATTTTACTGCGCAGCAATCACTGGCCAAGCAGGTGGGCGATAAATTAGACATAAGTAGTATACAGACGCGATTACACTCTGTCGCAATGTATGCCTAACGAAACTAAATACCAAATAAACATTCGGACGTACTACCTCAAAAACGATTTTGGAAATGATCATTAAGGCTTCGCCAGCAAAAACAACGCTACAAACAGAATCAGTTCAATAATCCCTCATTCACATGCAAATTGTACAGCCATCAGTTTCAACGCTGTTTCGAAGTTTCGCGTTTAAATAGTTTTTTCCCGATGAAATTTTTTCCTCACAAACATGTGAAGGATGAACAAACTAATATCTAAATTTCAAGATAGAAACAACATACCCAGATTACACCATACTTGACAGCAACAAGTTAAAATTTTGACTCATCCAATGGCTTAAAAAGCGTCTAAGCACCTTTGAGTACCACTGACGCCTTCTTAACTTACCTTATTCTTCTTTCACACTGTTGCTTAGCGACTTGACACTGATTGAGATACCGTTTAAGGTTACGGTTCATCAACAATTCGCCCTGAAAGAACATCAGTAATAGTGACTGTGAGCAACTTTACCTCTCCATGTCATTCAGTGGAATGCACCAGGAACAATATAACGCAACTAGCTGCAGAAAAGTTCAAGCAGTAGGTTAGAAGGATCGGCACTGCGTCGCGCAAAACAGGGGTGGTAGTAAAGACCAGCAGTTGCACTTGCATCGCTTCAGAAATTGCATCATGGTGTACCTTGTCCATACTTCTAGCTTTTCCAGCTTTACTTTGATCTTTCTTCAAGCTGCTAATAGTAGTGGCATGAATGATCTCGGTCATAATACGATATCTGCAACCAACATACTTCATTGAAGAAAACTAAATTAAAACGTGATACTTACGAGTTGAGCACCTGCATTGTAACTTGAATGCGCGTTACCAAAGTGCATGGGAAGAACTTTAAAACTTTCATCAAACACCAGTTAGTTTGAAAAGATCAAACACACACGCTAATAATATTATCACTATCAAAGCAAACAGTTATTTGTGAGGATATGACATGTGGTTAAGATATTCAGAACTACTTCTGTGCGCAACCAAATGTCATTGCAAGCGCAAGCGAATTTATGAACTATCACACAGCTTCATCTGGAACATCACAAGAAAACTATGGCATAAAAATAAAACAAAAAAGACGATCGTGAACTTGGCAACCTTATCTGCCTCAGCATCGAAAGGCTTTGGCAATCGTTGATAATTTTGATGAAATCTTCGTATGTTGCTGCATAGGCATAAGCTCTAGCTTGCTCGTCTTGAGCACTGTCTCTGCGTTGTAGATACATTACAATTGTCTGATTTATGTAATCTGGATCGCAAAGTGTTTCAACCATTGGATGAAAAGCTGTGAAACATAAAAATATATACTTGTGGAAACGATACATCAACATATTTGCACAATTAAACGCTTTAAGTTTAAAGCAAGCTTTCAAGGAATCTGCTGGCTGTTCTCTGCTTTCTTCATTTCGCGAGACTTTCACATATCTCTATCCAAGTAACTAGTCTCAACAAAGACGATGAAGTTGGATCAATTAGCGGAGATGAATTCAAATAAAACGCATAAGAATTTCAAATAGAACAAAATCAACCTGTATTTGAATAAGATTTCAGGACTGAGGATGCGCAGTGTTATGTGAAAACGATTTCCTATTTTTTTTAATTTGCTGATTGATTCAACGTCGTCACGTTTCCGGAGACTACTTTTTCAAAATATTTGCACCCTAAACCTTTGAAAAACCTTGAATATTCAGCATTAGCAACAACAAAAAAAACTGTGAACTTCACTTATCTACAATAACTTTACATCTTATAAAAAATACCTTACAAAGCAAATTAAATAGCTATTGTTTTCAAATAGTCACACCAACCTAGGCCAGCTAAGACTTCCCGAAGAATGAACCGCAGGCTAGATATTCGTGCTGACTCAGGTGGGAGCGTTAAGATAAGTATATATTCACACAATTGACCCAAGTATGTCAGTTCAGTGTGATGATCTCTCAGACAAGGATGCAGGTGAAAAAGGGGTTTTGAATCATCAGGATTTCTAAAAAACATGTTGAATACCATTAACAGCACGTATAGAACAAAAAATATTGTTTTGAAGAACAAAATCTACCTCTTTGACAAAAACCACAACACTTTAAATAACCTATAACTCATGGTAAGTGCTTATGTAAATAAGAATTAATGGCATTTTAGGGATAAAGCAACACATACAACCAATGCCTCCACTGTCATCATATCACTGTCCAGCTCATATTCAGTTTAAAGTAACCAGTATCACAAGTTATTAACTATCACAGAACTAATTTCACTTACGATTTGGCAGTTTTCTTAAGCTCTTTGAAATAGTTCAACAGACACACAACAAGTCTGTTCATCAAAAGGTTAACCGTATCCACTTTAGCCAGACGCTCAGAAAATGCCTTCACCACATCCCAGTAATCAGCTCTGACCATTTTATGGAAGTTTCCATGATCAGCACTGACTTTGCCATACCTATAAATGATAATACAGATAATGTACTTGACTTAAAAGTATTGTGGTTCTGATTAAGCAAGGCTTTGGAGCAGGCCTAAACAGGGTTTTGTTTAAGGAAAATGTTAGGTACCCAGTATGGACCTGTAGGGACCCGATGATAATTTTCTCTGATTCTAGGGACCCAAATCAGGTCCCTAAAACGCCTTAAAAAAACCCTGGGCCTAAATATATAGCTGCTACAGCTACCAGAGCTGTCTTTTGTCAAAACATTGCAACAGCCCAGATTTCTTTGATAGTAACTGCTCTGACTCCATTACCACACTTTATTTTAACCATGGGTGCAGAATTTGAAATTTTCAAAATTTTAACTGAAAGTACAGTTTAGTTATGACTTGTGAGCATGAGTTTTGTCTACTGTCCAAATGCCTAACTAGATGGTATATTAGAAAAGGTGGTGTCAGAAGGAGTAAGACAAAGCACTTTTCCCTTTAGTAAGGTGATGCAACTATTAGACTACATGAAACTGAAAACAGCTAATAGCAATAGCACCTCAACAAAATATTTGGAGCTGGAACTGTCTTCTTAATATCTGGCTCCTGAATTATAAGTAGAGCTCCAGCTCTGACTCTAAAGGCACATTTATTCCATTGATGTTGCAAGCAAGCAGAGATAAACGATAAAAAATCAGCAAGGTAACTAAGGTGATTAGATTTAACAAAAACAGCAACTAAATTGTTATAAAATGTTTGATGTGGTTCGGCGAAACATGAGATGCTCAAAATATAAACTTACCATGTTTCAACATAGTCTCTGTAGGTATACTCAAATATCCGATGCATAATCTCATCTATGCTTGTTGAAACACAAGTAGTCGATTCAGTGCTGTAAGCAGTGGGCCCATAAGCACACGCCAATAACTCATGTGGAGTCAAGCCATATGGCCTTATGGTTTCATAGATGCCTTGACTTTGTGGTACAGTTGCAGAGCCACGCAACACCGATGATTCATTTTGAAGCTGCATTTTAACTATAGGAGAAGATGAGATCTTTTCAGCAATGCTTGAAAACAAGCTGCAGCTTGAGTTTTTCACCCAAGACAAGCATTTACTTGATATGCCTTCAGATGAATTCGTATTACGAGAATTCAGATGCATATTGGTTGCTTTCGAGTAATGCCTATCAATATAATTAAGTCCCATCAATGTAACACATACTGCAAAGATGCAGCCAGATACCACAGCAATCAAAGCCAGTGCAATGTCAACGAAAAAAGTCAGGATGGCAGGTCGAGCTATCAGGACTGATAGGAATGTCACTGCAATTGTTCCTTTAACAAACAACCTACTGTCAACCATACTGGAGAAGAGTTTTAAACAAGTGTGTTTCACAAAGTGCTAATTATTCCAGTCTATTCTTGCTTGGGCTTGTTTGCAACGTCTTCTGTGAAAGCAGAATAAACAAATAGGCCCAGAACCACATGAACCATCACAACTGCCGTGAGTGCTGCTGGAACGATGCTTGTTTCTTCTGTATAGCCAAAATAATCTTCATAAAGCATTTTCCTTCAATGAAAACACAGTCATATGAGTTATTAAGACATCACATTTGATATGTTAATCACACGATGCAATTAAAATGCATATGTTTTAAACATGTAATAGGCAAGTTTAAAACCTGCAATTGTACAAGTTTAAACAATGGAATAAAATAAACCACAAATTTGTAATGCTGAAGTAAATAGGTAATGTAAGCTCAGTTTTTCAAAATACCATAACCCAGAAATGGCGTTTCAAATTACTTTGTTATGCAAGATAAACATCATGCTGTGCAATACTCTGCTGTGTAATGCTGAACACTGAACAACCAACTAAAGCTGATGTAATGATGATTTAATACATTCAATGGTGCATGCTGTTTGTTAACACTTTCAATTCTGGTGTTTTCCATGAGAAAACATACTAGACACAAGTGGTCAACACAGAATACTGCAGTGTTCCAAGCAAATTTTTTCCTGATAGTTTCACACAATTTTCAATCTTTACTTCAACCTATAAAATTGCAATATACCAGAGATGGACATGCTTCATGGATCTGGAAGCCAAGTCAAGTCATAAAACCTCCAAGCACAAGTATTTGAAATAATACTCTGTAAGATATTAGTGTCTGATTTTTACTGGAAAAGGCTTCCTTTCGATTGACTTTTTCTTACACACAGGTGTCTGTAAAGTCTGGGTACATGGTAAAAAACACCAGAAGTCTGGGACTATATCCTAGTTCACTTAACACTACCAACCCGATTCGCTCTTCTTTGGACAGAGCCATCATCATTTAAATAAACAAACCTATGAGTAGGAAAAACAATCTAAACAAATATAATAGATAGTGAAAACCCTATGTGTCCAACTTTGTGGACACTCTGTAGTGTATAGTATATATACAGAAGCAGAATAAAAATGATCAAGGTTGGTGTAAATACTCCATCTATTGAGAAGTATAATAGTAACTAATCCCTATAGGAACCTAAATACTCACACATTACCTTTGTAAATGTATCTCTTACTTGCCTAGGTCGGATTACAAGATGGTGTTCCACAAGCAAAGTTTAGAAAAAATTACACATATCTCTCTTGCGTAAAGTGACAAATAAAGGGTTGGTTGCTAATTCTTAACTTTAGTCAGAGTACACTATAAGTTGTAACTTGTTGTCACAAACATCATGAATTCAATCACCTTCAATTGCATATAATTTAGAAACGCAACTTCACACACGTCACATAAAAAATCCACATTTCTTTTCATACTGCAGGAAGTAGCATATCATTTTCTACCTAGTATTACCTTTTTGAACACAAATATATGAAAGTAACTTTTGTGAAAAGAATTCACTGGCAAGCATGAGGATTAAGTTATACAGGGTGACCCAAACAAAACAGAACCAACATATATTTGAATAAATATTTAATTTTAATTATTCCTCTTTTCTTTTTCAGGTTGTAGTAGTAGACCTAGTGCATGAAATATTGCAACAATAGTTTTTCCCACCATGTCTTGGTCAACCAAAGAGAAGGCATTTTGTGTGGAGGCCTATTTCGCTAACAATTCATACAAAGTAGTGCAAGTTTTTGGTAAGCTCCAGTATCATCACACTCCATCAAAAAGCAGAATTTTTGACTGAATGCAGAAGTTTAGAGAGTGTGGGACTGTACAAATTTTAATTCAAAAGGTCTGAGGGATACTTATTCTGTTTGCATGGTGAATGGTAGGACACAAAGAAACATTGATGCTGTATGGCATTTGGTCAGCCGGAGCCCTAAAAAATCATGGAGGCCATTTCAAGCATATTTAGGAAAGAACAACTTTTATGCTAAGGGACTTCAACGACTGAAACTTTAGGGAATGATTGCACACAGACTGAAGTTTAAAACCTGTAAAATTTATTGGATCTTTGTAGGATTTAATAAAATTTTTATGGGTTCTGTTTTTTTGGTCACCCTGTAGAGAAGCAAAAAAATATTCTAAAATATGACTACAGATGAATCCAGTTAATCACATTCAATATACCATGCTTTTTCATCATTCAAATAACAAGAATTCATATGTGCTAATGGAATTAGTATAAACAGTACAAGTTGTTAACAGTAGTGCTTATTTACATTTCCCAGCTAAAGCAACGTTATAGTGATGCTAATCTGTAGCAACAATGATGCTTTCTCTATCTCTTCTAGATCAGTTTTTCTTAAAAGCAGAAGCTATGGCACGTTGCCTACAGCACACTCCTTGAACTTCTAAAATTCTTTAGTGCTTCGTAAAGTAAAGATCAAAATGAATGCGCTTAATAGAATCGCTATACACTGCTGTACTTAACATGTGCTTAATTTATTTACATTCACATGGTAACGCAACACCAACAACCTATTGTTTTGAAACATTTATAATTAAACTATTAATTGTTGTCACTGCAGATGTGTGATCACACCACACAACATCATTAGGTTTGTGCAATAAAAATAGGTTAAAAACATGGCACTGTTTTTTTTCAGTCATAGACTGAAACGTTTTTGAAACGACTAAAAAAAATGAAGTCATTTTGGTCAGAATGTTTGAAAATATAGGCTAAAACACTGTTATGGCAAGTTTCAACACAACTGTGAGACAAATGACCGAAATGTTTCAGTGTCCAAAATGTCTCAGCAAAAAATGACCAAACTATTTTAGTGAAGAAAAAACAGACATGGCAGTCCTCAAAGCAATTGCATGGCCACTTCTCACTTAACCTGTGTTTGCACATTTTGCTATCTTAACACTTTGAGAGCCGGCGTACGATATATTCGTACTTCGATTTTGGCCTAAAAAACAGCAGTTTTCGGTTGTCTTACCAACACCCTAGCTCCTCCGCCGATTGTGCTAGAGAGCTGTTCAAGGGCTCAAACGGATCAGCCAGTCTTCTAGATTGCACTCGAAAAAAATTTTTTTGTTGGGGGTGCGGGTTTTTTGTGAGTGACATCATAAGTGGTTTTGGGGTCATTTTGGCTCATGTTGCCTGGCGTAGGGCCCAACTGCTAGGCCAAAGTGTTTCACTGAAGTTTTCATTGGAAACTAGGCTCGAGTCTGAGTCTTTTGAGCATTAGACTGACTTTCTAACGTTTCTGGTTCAAAAGTTATGATCTAAAATAAACAAATTAATTAATTAGCTAATTAGTCAAATATTTTTGCTGGTTTAGATCATAACTTCTGAACCCAAAACTCCAGCAGGTCATCCAAAGTATCAAAAGACTCAGATTGTAGGCTAGTTTCCAATAAAAACTTCAGTGAAATACTACCACCTAATGGTTGGCACCCAGGGCCAGGCAAAGTGGGCCAAGGTGGCCTAAAAGTCCTCCACTTATGACATCACTCATAAAAAACCCACACCCCCAAGCAAAAATATTTTTTCAAGTGCAGACGAGAAGACTTGCCACGTCTTTTGACGCTTCGACCAGGTCCGTAACCCGTACAGGAACAGAGATATTCCCACGCAAAGCCACATGCGTTTAGGCGGGTTTTTTACTGAAAATCCCTGAAATCACCCGGGTGCCAAAGTGTTAACTAAGAAACACTGGACTGTGTGACTTGAGCCTTAAAATCAATATTTCAGTATGGTTGAAGCATTTAAATTATTCAATTAATCTGGTTATGCAAATAACCACAGTATTTTTCTAACTTGTTTTGAGATTTACAATCCTTATTAATTGGATTCATCTGTACATAAGTTGCTGAAACTCATATATAGCAACATTGCATTGCTACACAACAGCAACACAATAAACAAGAACGACATCACAATCAAAAAAGAAAAATATAGTACACTAAACATTACATAAACAATAGCAATGTGGTAATAAAAAATATGAAATTTCCAATGTTGAACTAAAATCTGAAATAAATGGCTTTCTTCAATGCCTACCTGGTAATGAAGTATGATGAAATTGGAACAATAACCATCAAAGCAGTATAGAAGAGCATTTGAAACACAGTTCGACCTGATATGATGGAGTGGTCATTTCGCTTTGAAGAAACAGGTCTGTCATAAAAATTTAACAAAACCATGAAAAAAAGCATGGAACAGCAAAGTTACTTCATGCAGATAAATTAACTTCAACATTCCTATGGACACAATCAAAATGTAACATTGTTTGCAAGCAAAGATGACATCACTAGTGCACAATTCTTCCAAAAGGTCTGAGGCTATTATGAACTATACCGGATTTGCAGCACTTAAGATTAAAGCAAGGACAAAAGTCAGTCAAATTAGGTAGAGTCTTCCACAGCTTTGGCATCGCCTAGATGCAACTCAAAATGTACTAAAATATTGCTTTGCAAAATAAATATTTATGCATTTCAGCTGTATTTCTCACTTTTTTGATGTTGTAACACTTCAAGGTTCTATGCTATTGCTGTGGTCTATTAGGTTCTGTAAGAACTTAAGTTCGTCACATTTTTTTTAATCATTGACACAGCACTAATAGAACACAAATGACAAAAACTGATCATAATGGAATTTTTCCTCTGCATGTTATATTAATGCATATAACCCCGGTAGTTTCTGAGCAAACCCAAATTTGACTATTAAGTAAAAGGTGCTTCAAGACTACTTGGATAGCTCTTTTATGTACCACAGTTAAAACAGTGCAAACTTCTACATTCATGCTGGTGCCTAAGGTTGTGCCCTTCCAAAAAGTGTTGATTATTCATTAATGGTTGCAGTGCAATAAAAAGGATCCATTGCAATATTAAAAAATAGTGGTTTTAACAAGATTCACATTATTAACTCTTTGGCGTCCGGCTGCTTTCAGGGATTTTCGGAAAAAAAAACGCCTAAACGCACATGGCTTTGCACAGGAATTTCTCCGGTCCGGTATGCTCTACAGACCCGGCAAAAGTCTCAAAAGACATGGCAAGTCTTCTCGTCTGCACTCGAAAAAATTTTTTTTGCTTCGGGGTGTGGGTTTTTTGTGAGTAACGTCATAAGTGGAGGACTTTTAGGCCACCTTAGCCTGGCCCTGGGCGCCAACCGTTAGGTGGTAGTATTTCACTGAAGTTTTTACTGGAAGCTAGGCTACAATCTGAGTCTTTTGATACTTTGGATGACCTGCTGGAGTTTCGGGTTCAAAAGTTGTGATGTAAGTTAGCAAAAATATTTGACTAATTAGCTAATTAGATAATTAATTAATTTGTTTCTTTTAGATCATAACTTTTGAACCAGAAACGTTAGAAAGTCAATCAAAGGCTCAAAAGACTCGGATTTGAGCCTAGTTTCCAATGAAAACTTCAGCAGAACACTTTGGCCTAGCAGTTGGGCCCTAGGCCAGGCAACATGAGCCAAAATACCCCAAAACTACTTCACTTATGACGTCAGTCACAGAAAATCAGCATCCCCCAACCAAAAAATTTTTTTCAAGTGCAATCTACTAGACTGGCCGATCCGTTTGAGCCCTTGAACAGCTCTCTAGCACAATCGTCGGAGGAGCTAGGGCATTGGTAAGGCAACCGAAAACTGCTGTTTTTTAGGCCCAAATCGAAGTATGAATATATCGTAGACCAGTTCTCACAGTGTTAACAAAATGCAAATAGAAACTATTTCTTTCAAAATAGGATAATTGCAGTAGTAAAAAGTGTGCCAATGGCTAGGTGGCTTACAAGTGTGGCAATGGCTAGGTGGCTTACTATGCAAGGTCAACTCTTTCATACCTAGCTACCAGCTACAACTCCATCGAAACTGAAAATCTTAGCGTAATGTTGTATCAACTGCTGGCAGTGGTTAGTTAACTGACTATGGCTATGCAAGGTCAACTGCTATACAACCCAAGCTTAGCAGTTATGTCATTGATTATGATTCATGGTCACATGACTCAGGGTATAAATAAATGTTACTTGCACTTGTGGGTCAGGATTTGGTGGTTTTGGTGCCCACACTGTAAGTCCTGGTCCATGTGCGCCACTTTTTTACACCAATTGGCGCCAACAGGTTTGGCCATAACTTGTCAGGCGATTGAACTAGAAACTAGCTGTTCAAACCCTCTAAAGATGTGGAAAGTCTTATAGTTTCGACTAAAAAAAATTTTGAAGTTTTGGATTTGGGTTTTTTTGTAGGTAATGTCAAAATTGGGGTAGGTTTACATTTTTTTGATGATGTCATCATGCCCTGGGCCTTTACTCTAATAATCAATTATTTGTTTCTTTCCTTTAAATGTCTTTTTTTTCCTTTAATCCCCTAATGAATCCCTAGGGAATTGAAAGAAACAAAAAATTGCCTCTTGGGGTTGGGACCCAGGTCCTGATGACATCACCCAAAAAACCCAAGCCTGCTCCAACTATGACATTACCCACAAAAAAACCCATATCCAAAACTTCTCAATTTTTTTTAATCGAAACTACAAGACTTTCCGCAACTTCAGAGGGTTTGAACAGCTCTCTACCTCTATGGGCTGGGGGGGTGTGGCCAGTTATATTTCAGGCAAAAAGACCAAATGATACCTTTTGCCGGACTTAAAGGGTTAACCTTAGTTATATAATGTAGAAATGTAAACTTTTTGTTTGAGCAAGAAATTCAACTCAAATGAACAAAATGTGATATTTGGAAACTATCCTAATGTATTTCAATTGATCAAATACTGAATAGCCCATGTAAACCTAACCTTAAACCTATCATCTTAAAATCTAACCTTAACACCATAACATCAAAACTGAAAACCCTAGCATAGTGTAGAGCAGGGTTTCTTAACCTGTAGACCATGGCCCACTAGTGGACCACGGAAAAATTTGATGGGCCACAACCCTTGTAATTGTTGAAATTGAGTACATTTTGCAAGAGGACCCCTTGAAAACAAGGGCGCTAGTTGCCATGAAAATAAAATCTAGAAGCAGGCTTAACGTGGAAGATGACTTGATCTGTGCATTATCATGTATTGTTGAGCTGCAAATATCTTTGCTTTCTAACAACAAACAAGCCCAGCCTTCACATTGAATATAGTGCACGCTGCATTAATAAAAATGTTTTTTTTGTTTTTATTCCTGCTCTATGCATGTGCTGCAGTTGTCGCAATGGAGAAGTTGTATAATTGGTGGGCCATGGACCCTCTGTTTGTTTATTAACTACGCCATATGCTTGAAAAGATTGAGAATCCCTGGTTTAGAAATCACACTATTTGTCTGCTGTCCATTCAAAACAGATCCATTACGAATGTTGTCTGTAATGACTGGGGCCTGTTTTGAGTGGTCTGTTATGAACAAGTCTGTTTTGCAAGGGAGCCACTTGTACATATTCACTCTATAATCATATAAGGGAAGGCTAAACGTGTTTTCTGTTTGTGGTAATTAACCCTAATCATATGCTGTATCACAAACATGGCAGGCAGACACCTAGCAGTTGAGCTTGTGTCGCTGTAGCTGACAACGTAGACACTTCCCGAAAGTATATGCATAGGAACTAAAAAAGAAGGTTCTAAATCTACACATTGAAACAAGAAAGCTAATCATTGACACTTTCTATGCTAAGGTATGTTCCAGAACATACTTTGTTTTTTATTTATAGCACCTCTATATGTTCTAGAACAAGGGTGTGCAACATTTTTTGTCAGTGGGCCATATAACCAACTTCAGACATCTAGGTGGGTCACACGAAAAATTTAGTTTTTTAGCATGAACTGTGGGATGAGGATTTTCATGCATGATGGGGAAAAGTCAGAGTGTTGATAAGGGCCACACTAAATGGCTTGGTGGGCCGGGTTGTGGCCTGCAGGCCGCCTGATGCACACCCTTGTTCTAGAAAATACTTCTCTTTTTTCTTTACCATAAGTGTCACGAAACCTTTTCCTCCAGTAAATGCCATTTAGAATGTCTAAGTACCTTGCTTTTGTTGTGTCACATGGTATGTATCTGAAATGCTTTTTTATAATATGTGCCACACCCAAAATTTCTTATTTCATGCACGATATCTTATTGACAACTGCAATAGTTTCTAGTCTAAGCAATTATTGTAGAAATGTATAAAGTTAAAAGGTCAAATCATAGCTCAGCACCATTTGGAAAATAGCATTTAAAAACACACACTGCCAACAAATATATAGAAAAAACATGTACTGCCAACAAATATATATATCAAAACTGTCATAGGTGAATATTAACAACATTATGCGTAATCAAACTATCGCCATATACAAGGTACCTTCACTTACCATGCACAGCCGCATGGTGACAGCAACACTGCATGAGATTAGAACTGCTAAGTCATTGCATTGTTTAGGGTGAAATCCAAACCCCAATTTAACTCTAAACCCTAAAACCATAGCCCTAAAATCTTAACCCTAAAACACTAAATCTTACCTAACCTTAATCCTAAAAACCTTAACCTGTTATGAGTTCGCAGGTCACACAATGACTCAACAGTTCTCACACAGCGTTGCCGCCTGCCGTCATGTTGCAGCTGTGCATTGCATAGCAACTAAAGTGGCGAAGCTACCTTGTGACATTTTGATTATGCGTAACATCATCAATACTCACCAACAATGGCTTTGATGCATATATCCGTTGTTAGTCAGTGCATCCTAACGAAGGACACCAGCATGACATGTTTTCAATGCTATTTGCCAAATTTGGTGTCGAATTAATTTGACTAATTAAAAATATGAGGTGGTGGTCAAAGGGAAGGCTATAAGCATTCTGGTCTACTATACTATGTACCTGGTTTGATAGTCATGCCTATCCCATCCCATGGATCATACCCATCCTGCTTTAGTGTTGCTGCCAAACACTTGCTCCCTTTTTGTTTTGCCTTAGAATTGAATTGAAATACAGTACTAGATACCTATTTCTTTCCAAATCTTTGTTTTCTGTGAATATAATATTATTTGTGCATTGTTTGCAATATACTATATTTTATTTAGACTGCAAATTGCATGTGAGTATATCTGGGAAGTATGAATAATGGAATATTCTGTATAGAAATCTCACACAGTGGGAAAAACGTAGTGAAATACTTTAGCATGTACTGTAAAGTACATGTATTTATAAATTACATAACACATGATTTTAGGTAAGCACACTTTGACCAATATTAAAAGGACATTTTTGTAAATACCGCAAGATCACTAAGATAGCTAAGATCACTAAGATCAATTGCTAAGATCACTAAGGATCCTCCAGATCACCAAGATTAGACTCATTTTATTAGTGATCTCAGTGCAATCATATCATCTTATTGATCTTGTGGTATTTACAGGTCTCCATATTAAAATGCTTTTAACAATGATCTGGTACTGGAACTCTAGGCACTGCCTTAATTTTTATCATCACATTTACATTTCTGCAAAGTAAAAACACTATGACAACCAATTATTTAAGAAATATAAAACAGCAGAATTAATAGCAAACTTGCAGTCCAGCACTAGCACATTGGAATGAGGAATACAATTACTGTACTGCTAAGTGCATTTATGTACATCTTAGGTTACCGCAGTACAGTCCAATCAAAAACTCAAACCGTACAGGTTTTGATCCATCGGCCTTTGCACGGATGACGCCATTGCACAGACAAAATAACATTGACTATGACGGAAAAACAAACGCGAGGAACGACCACAGCACAACGAGCACAGCTCATCCAATATTTCAATGGATGAAAGAATCGTTTTTGATATCAGAGTTGATCATGGAACAGGAGCAGAGGTGGCCGGAGTCACTTTTTCAGACTCCGACTCCGCTTCTGTTCCAAAATTTTTGAATCCGGTCCGGATCCGCATCCGGATATTCTTCAAAATTGAGAATCCAACTCCTGTTCAGACTCCGTCTACAATCATCCATCCAACCGTAATTTACCCATATTTTTACCAAAGAAATGATCACACGGAGTCCTGCTACTGCCGAAATTGAAAAGTGACTCTGGATCCGGGTCCGGTTTTTCACAAATTTTGACTCCGGGTCCTGATCCGGGTCCGAAAGAAAACGCAGAATCCTGCCGGAGTCGACTCCGGTAATCCGGTCCCACCTCTGCTCCAGAGGTGGGACCGGATGCAGGATTCTGCGTTTTTCTTTCGGACCGGATCAGGACCCGGAGTCAAAAACTTTTTACTTCATAGTACATTTTTCAAAGGAAAAGTTAAGAGCGGCATTTTGGTGGGTTTTATTGTTTTGTTTAAATGGGCTTAAAAAACGGGTGATGTTTTTGGTTGGGTCTAATGACATCAACACTGAACATGATTATGGACGTTTAATTGAATTTCTGAGCCAAATTTCACCGTGTTTGATTTAGCTGATTTTATGATTCATCACTAGTTTCTCGTTTCGTCGTGCACCTGTGCTTGCGATATGTGCTTCCTTTCGACCTTCGTCATTAATTGGCAGTTCTGGCAGGTTGATCATAATGGCTCACATAGGCTCATGTCTGTTCTTTCCCCTAGTTGTTGTACGTATAACAGCCACATAATATAAACACGATAATTTTCTTGCGTACTTTATGCGCATTCTCAATTCTCGTGTAGTTTGCAAGTTGCAAATTGTCAACTCTGAGTGTCGGCCATCCCAGCGGCATACCTTCTGACCGACTGCTATTCGACGAGACATTCGAGCAGCCTTGTATTTTTGCAGTTGTGAACTGCACCGACGTAGCACTGAGTGTGTCCTAATCCTCTGCTTCAACGCTTTGCCGGATATTTTTGCTGTTTTGAAATGCTCTGTCTTTGATACCGCCGATAACATACGTTCATTGCAGTGGCAAGTTGCAGCCTATAGCAACGAGTAAAGAGAGCGCCTGTGGAATAACATGCACATAGATGCCGAAGAAAGGGCATTTGTCCCTTTGTCTTTTCAAAAGGGGCAACGAGTGTGGAGGTGCCTTTCCATTATATGCGTAAGAGCAGGCAAACTTGTGGGGTGCGAAGGATTTTTGCCCGAATTTCCTCAAATTCCCCGAAAAGTTATTGTGCAACTTTTGCCTACAAACTTTCTCCAAGACATATCAAGACCTCTCTTTGGTGTAACCTCCAAAAAAGATCTTCATGTGTTTTTCTGCAAATCTTGGGCGTCATTTTTACACGGATTTTCAGGAATTTTGCGCAGATTTTTAGCAATCAAAACTTTTGGGGGTGAGCTTGCGGATCTGGGCAGTAACGAGCTACTAAAATAACGAGTTACTGTAGCGAGCTAATTTTCCAGTAGCGTCAGCGGGAGCGCCCCTCTTTTTTGAAAGAAATAACGGATGCAGTAGCGTGTTATAACCATTTTACAGCTGCCGCTATTGGCTACTTTGGCGCGAGTGGTGGCCAAAGGAAAAAGTTCGCAAGAGCTCCTCCGTCAGCACACGTTGATAGTAATTATTCTTCTCACTGTTTTGCGCTGATTTTGAATGGTTTGTTTGCAGTAAGCTAGCACCATTAGGAAAGATTTAGCTCAGGTTGCTTTTGACCTGATCGATAGATTCCACGTTAATTCGGTAAAAACTCAGCATCAGCGACAAATTAAAGCAGTTGGGGCTTCGAAGCATTGGCTACTGCTACCGGTAAAGTTGCGTATGACTGAATTGAATGCTTGTAAAAATATGGCACTGAGTTCAACATTTTGCTGCATGTCCAACTACAGTTTTTGTTTTGAAGTATATGTCAATATGATAGTTTTTCTAGCTTGGTTCGACTTCAGTATATTTGGCTGTATGCATAACTTGAAGCAAACTTATAATTCTGTCTTGAAGACACGGGCGTAGCCAGGGAGAAGGGGAGACATCAGTCCCTGGGCGCAGCATTTTCAGGGCGTGAATTGGGGTTGGAATGTCACGTAACAATTATGAAATGTCAAATGTTAGCGGATACTAGAAATTACGATTTACAAAATGTCGAATGCCAGTCGCTGATACCCAGTTGCAAAATCCCATCAAAGTCACCAAGATTCGCAAAGAGAACAATTATGAACCTCAATGACGTTTCAAATCGTCACTTGTGTAACATATGATGCGATCCCTATAGGATGGCAACGCTATGCTTTAGACCCAGCAGATATCAAAGATAAGCGAGTTCTCATTACTGGATCCGGGACCGTTCTCACTGAAACTAGTCTGGTTAACAGACCCTATCAATTGCCTGCTACTGTTTCTTTCCTAGGTATTCACGCTGAAAGATACACACCTCAATGGAATAAAGGACTCAAATGTTATTTCACAATTTTTATTATTCATAATGTAAAAGGTGTAAATAAAACATAATAGTACTCACCGAATCACGACGTGTCATACTGTACAGGCACTTTGCACTAAGTTACAATGCTAACATGATTCTCATAATATCAATTCGATTCTTGCATATTGCGATAAGGAGATCAACAATCTTTTCAGGTTGGTTCCCCTAGCCAAGCATATGTTTTATCTCTATAAGGCTTAAATTTTCTGTGTTTCATTTATCTGCACTCTGTTTGTATAACCACTCAGTTGTAATAAATATCATATTGAATATTTCACACTCAAACGTAATACTTGAATAACTACATTCACTGAGTGCATATGCATTTGACTTTATGAATTCTGAAATGATACTGCCATATTCACGTTTCACCACTAACTGGTCGTGTTTCGTTCTGAGAGACAAGTACTGCTGGTTCAGGCGGAAATTTATCATTAATCACAACTTCGGGTGTTTCTGTGTTCAGTCGAAAGTGAGTTCAGTAAGAAGGGGTTGGTTCGAAGAAGAATCGAAAGTAATTCAGTGACCTCTGCCGAGCTGGGTTCGCCCCAAGCGGATTACAAAGAGATGTAATCGACATGCCAAGCAGGATACGGACGAACACTAAAGTATTCGTGCGTGACGCTAAGATAGGATGACCGCACTCAAGTGTGGCTTGGCCACAGCGGTATAAAAAGGAGCATTGCTCACTTTCTATACGGCATCCCGGAGTGGAAGCGGAAGAAGGTAAAACCTTCAACGGCGAAGAGAGGAGACCTCATTATTGAACCCAAACTTCAACAGCAAATTAGCACAAATTAAATTTCAGCCAAAATTAAATAGTTTCATCCTGAACATATGCATCACCTTGCCTGACAAAATTACACAATTGCAATACTGTCTTCACAATGTAAACTGACAGAACTTTCATTTTCGCAATCTGAATTGTACAAAGTAATCTGACAAAGCTTCATTCTTCACAGCCTGAATATCACGAAATAGTCTGCCAGAGCTTCGTTCGGACAAGTCAATTTTCTGAGTTAGTCTGACAGAGATTCAGTCGGACAAGCCACTTTTTCTGAGCTAGTCTGAGAAAGATTCATTCGGACAAGCCAGTTTTTCCTGACCATTGCTGGCGCTTAGGCTCCCGCAACGGCTTAACCGCAACCCCTGGGCTACGGCAGAGTGAGTCTTTAATAAGACTGATTTTTAGTGCAAATGTGGCTGTATTTATACTTGAAGGTTGCTTCAGAGTTTGTCAACACCTCTTTATTCTAGGTGTTCTTATTGGTTGCTTCTTGCTGAATCTTCTGGTGATTGGCTGATTTCACAAGCTTCTGAAACCTTCGGGTGTTTGTTGGTGCTTGGGTTTTCACGCTCTGGTTATCAGTTCGTGCTCCTTTTGTGCATTTCCTGTCGTATGCATTTCCTGGTCGTGTTTGACCATTAGCTAATTGTATTGTGACATCTGCTGACGTTTAGGTACGTTTTCACTGAGGTGACTTGAGGTTAGTGTCCTTGAGGCAAAACTTGCCTGTAACACTTGTGTCTCCAGCAACCAGTGCCGGCATGTGGTTTAACTCACGGTTGCGTCACAATGCTTTCAGATAGCAAGAGTTGCGAACTTTTCCACTTCGTTCTCATCCTATAGTTGCGTCACAATAGACGGGAATCCAGCATTCACAGTGCATGCAGCTGTGCATGCTTTTAGCGCAGCGATAAACCTTAAGAGTATGTTGTTCTTGTTACGACATCAGATCTGATGTTTAGGAAATCATTTGATCTTTGATTGTTTGACAAACTTCATGTTGAAATGGATTTTGATGTGGTTCTGAAGGTAATTATGATGATTTTTATTTGTAGGATGTTTAAATAAATCCTGACTACTTTTGCAAGCTTCTAATTGCAAATGGACAACAGCGTTGAGTATATCAGTTAGCCTATAATTGTGTAGGCTACTTTTCAGTTACTCTCAGGGACGCGTTGAGAGCGGGGGCATTGCTTCCCCTGTTTTTTCAAAAGGGAGGCAACGGGGGCGAAGCTAACTTTTCATCACATTATCATAGGGAATTTCATGGTTAACAAGGTCTGGTTGAAACAAATTTATTGCAGCTATTCACGCACCCACAACACTCAGAATGGTTTTCTACACTCACTGTCATTATTTTCGAGGTCAACATTGTTGCTGCACAGAAACAAACATATTGGTGAAGAATGTTTTGTTTTTTATAAGTTTGAATTTCAATTTAAATACTTTTACTGGCCCCTACCGCTGCTTCGGCTGCTACCTGTGTTTTATGTAATTCCACCTATGAACTGATCATCGCCACAGACATGATTATCGAAATTCAGATCACAAAATTGCTAGCAAAACTTCTCACAGAGAATCACTGGCGTTAGATATTTTCTGGGTTAAAATATGTGACACCTTTAAATTATATCAGCTTTTTGATAAAATATTCGATCAATTTCCAGCAGCAAAAACAAGAAAATTTTGTCCTTGGAATTAGATAATTTCAAGTAAAGCACCAGATTGCAGTGTTTCTTTTATTTTATGCTGCCACGAACGGGCTGGGTGGGAGCCCTAAACTAAGTTTGTCCCCAGGCGCGGGAAACCCAAGTTGCGCCACTGCTTCAAGTGTCGTTTGTTTTTTTGCGAAGTGCTTTCATGTCTGTTGCTGCAACATGATACTGTAGATAGAAATGCTGTTTGGACTCTACGTAGTCAGTATCAGTTTATTTGGCAACAACCGTAGTCGTATTTAAATTCGTTCAAACCAGCACGAAAAAATTTTTGTGACTTACCTTGCAATGAAATGTCGCTTTTCTGCTATATCGCACGTTCTGTTTCTTACAGGCGTCACTGCGTTTCTTTCACGTTACAGTTAATTTGGGGAAACGTTATTTTTGTAAGCGTGGTCGCACGGGTCTTCACTTTGAGCTTCGTGCCTCGGATTGTGCTAAATAAACTTAAAACAACTAAATAATTCCCATTTTTCTAATCTGACGACTTCAGTTTTATGAAAAAACTATCGTCTTGGAGAACCGTGAATGACATTGTTATTACTCTATTGTCTGTTTTCATTACCATTTGCATGTTCTTAGATGTTTACAACGTTTACAAGCCCAGCAAAAAAAATTTTGCACCTGTGGAAAACCAAACTTTTCGCTGAACACAAAAAATGCACAGCAACGTTGAATAAAAATTGCCAGTTTGTCCACTAAGGGATGTCAATCGTGAGCAACATAATCTATGCGATTACAGGCATCCACTGTTCTCTTCAAGTAACACAATCAGTTGTTGCGCTACGTGTTTTGCCCAAATCGAAATGTTTTTGATACAATGTTATAAATCAGCGGTCTTGCTGGGCTACCCTCATGCTTGCAACGAAGCTGTTATATACCTAAGCACCTTGGAAAACACTCTTCAAAACCGTCGAAGTTGAAAATGCAATTTTTTACGGCTTAGCATTAACGCGCATAGAAAGCAAAGCTTCTTTGTATTCCAAGGGTTACACTGCTTGTAAGCAAACCTGCTAAATGGTTGCGGTTATTTTCTGTACCGAAACATCTCGTTATGTTAATTATATCAAACCAACACTGAACATCCAGCAGTAACCTTTACAGTGAATCCAATGCGCAGAACAAATTTGCATTCAAATGTTGAAGTGTTCATGTTTTTAACGTTGTGCACCAACTTCCAAGTTTTTGCGCACTTTGCTTTGTAATTTTCGCCGATGAAGTTCTACTTTTGATATTTGTCTTGCAAACATTTTCCTGATATCACTTACCAATATATTTTTTTTGCTCCCTTCTTTCGTCGCTTGAAACATTTTGAAGTATCTGCGTTACTTTGTGTTGTAAACGGTATATTGCTAGACATCGGACTTAATTTGTGACATTCCCCAGTACCAGGGACCGAGTTTGCTAAAAAACTTTGGGGGGACAAACCTTATTGTTTGAGTTTCGATGACGTCACCATGTTCACTCAACTGTAGTACGACCTTTTTGTGACCAAATTGGGGGCGCATTATGGAATTGATACCTGTCTATGCCCATCGTGGTGGTATAGCAAATAGTGTATACAAGTATACAATGGTGCTATATCTAGACATTCAGCACTTAACACTGAATTTAATATGAAAACACATTATTTCTGAGAGCTTAAATAGACAAAATTGTGCTCAAAAATTGTGATAATAAATTCAAATTTGGTCAGTTTCGGTATGAAATCAAAAACAAACCACAAGAGCCTTTGGTAAATAAATACCAGCAGTGCAACCAGGCGCGTAGCCAGAAATTTTATTAGGGCTGGGGAAAACAACAACCGAGTAACAATATTTAAATATATATAGCACAGCACGTCCAACCGAAGCCGAACAGCGACTTTGCTCTGAGGCATTGACATCCGAAGTGGGTCTTCTACAAAACTTTCGCGGATATAAGAAGTGGATCGCGTTGTCAGCTAATTTTTGAGCATTTAATTCACGTCTGTAGTTGATAACCGTATACGCTAGAGGCTTTCAACGTGTTGGAAAAATGTTTGGATTTTCATAGTCCGTAAGATCTTTTGGCTATGTTCAACCTATTCCGTAAAACCTTTGTAGCTACTTTAAACTTACTTCATTCAAATTGTTTGATAAGACTTTGCTAAATTTAACTGACTTCATTGAAATATAAGATGGAACTCAACTATAAACACAATAGAAAACCAGTATTACAAAACTTACTGACCACGCTCAGCTGCAGGTAAAGATAGTTTAGCACTGCACGTAATTAAATTTGTACAAATCACGAGCTTCCTGAAAATACAATAACTTGTCTGCGAAATTTGAAGCCCTAATGGGAAAAAATTGAAATTTAGTTTCATTTTAGTCACATGCGCTTTGCCATCACGACAGATTGCAAGTTCAAGGATGGATATTAGGAAAGGATAACGAGGCAGTCGTCTCGGGCCCATATTTTTCAGAGATACCGTGCTCCCCCTGGAGAGTTTTGCACCACTATTTAGTTAAAAAGGTTATGTACCACTCTTAGAGCCACATTTGAAGAAGCTCTGAACCAAGTCATGTGTTTTTCAAAATAAAGCAAAAATTCTGGGAAAATGTGCCACAGGAACCAGCTTTCATTTGTGAAGTTGCAAAACCTTACAAAATTTTATACCTTTTGTATGTGTCTTATGCTCTTATGAATTCAGTTCATAAATTGAAATGTAAAACAAATTTAACTCTTTTATCCACGTAATCCCACATCTACCTTTCACAATGGCGATGTTTTGGGGCCCCTATCTGAGAGTCTGCCCCTAAATTTTATTATGCTCCGCTGTGCAAGTTATCTAAGTATCTGAAAGTAATGGCAGTGTCAATTCCCTCAGCCCTTGCAAAATGAAAAGCATCTCGCTACTTACGTTAGATTTTGCTGCTGACTCTTCTCGTTGCAGTTAAATGATTTCAAATAAGTTACTGTAGGATAGGGTGGCAATTAGCATCAGATGAAGGTTGAAACAGTGAGCTTAAAAACAACACGTCGGAGTCTAATATCTTGAAAATATTGATTTTTTACTCGCCGGCAAGGGTAAAGGGAAATCATTGATGAAAACGTTAAGGCTCCACATAATTGTGATTGAACCGTCACAATACATGTCATCACAAACAAATATCTAGAATGAATGCTATTGTTGCTAAGCAGTTACTATGGAGCAATGAAGAAGACTTTGAAACTGAATCGTTTCTTAGCCAAAGTTTGAGCTTCAAGACATATAAAATGTATATCACCGCCATATTCACGCATGTAGTTTTAGAACTGTGCAAAAACACAATCTACGATATTGATTTAAGGCTACGCTGACATTGGAAACAAGGATAGGTTATATTTGTAACACCCACGGTTATCACAGAGGAATTTGCGATCGTCTTGAAATGAAGCTTAGCTTACATAACCTTTAGGTGGAATACAGCGAGTTGGTGCGCCACAAACAGCTGCGAAAAGCGTTACTCCAATTGTTTTTACTTGCGGTCATTGATTAACATGATTACAAAAGGTCAGATACAAGTTTGTGTTCGACTAAAAGCGGAAGTAGAATAGGTTCCTTGAGGCAGTTTCGTTGATTTGCACTGAAATGTTTCTTTGGCTTATCCTTCAAATATTTTATTAGCCAGAAAACATTGGAATTGGGGGTGACATTGCCCCGTTGTCCCCATAGCTACGCGTCTGTTGGCAACCGTATTCTGATTGCAGGCTACAGACCAGCGCAGGAATTCTTGACTGAGCGAAGTTCACGTGCACACCGATTCGGTAATTCAAATTAACTAACACAATTTTCAGCAATCATTAGAATTCAGTTTACATAGGAAATCTGCACACTGTGTCTACAGATAATGCTCATTTTTCTCATTTATTCCCTGATTTTATCCTAGGGAAACGTTTCCAACAGTAATGTCACCATGAGATTTTGAAGCGGAAAGATCCCCGGTGCGGTTCCACTTGCACAAGGGTTGTCGGAAGTGATTGAGCCAATTGATGTCGCATGTTGATTATCTGTGCAGCAATAGAGATCGCACGCCGTGGTCACTCTACCACTGCTTTGTCTATGGGGACTTATATACTCGCCAGGCGGTGGCGGTATCTTTTTTGTGGTGTCTGTCGCTCATCTCTTAATTTCCGCGCCTTACGACCAAGTACATTCATCTGGTGCTGTCCCCTTGGACTTTGTCGATTTCATGTAGTGGCACGAATGTGACCACTACAATTTGCACAGATACATTACTTTTTATCACAAAATGTTGGGGGGGGACAAAATATATTATGTCCCTTCCTGTCCAAAAGTTGGGGGGACGTGTCCCCCCGTCCCCCCATAAACTCGGTCCCTGCCTAGTACTCCAATCGCAAATCACTAATTTTCCCTACTCACTAAAAAAAATCTGTCTCCTGTGTGAAATTATTTTCGTTGAAGAATGTTACACTTTCACTAAACGAGGCACCGACAGCGCATCATTTTTGTTTTCTGCTACTCATTCAACGTTCTGCTGTTCAGCAAAAATCAAATAAGGCTATTTTACCAAACACCAAAAGCTTTTTCTGCTGTAAAACTCATGTTGTACGTGCAATCGCTATGTTTATTGCTTCACAATTATTTTTTAGTTTTCAACATCAGTGATAACTGCTGAAAAAGCTCGCATAATCTGTGGACGTTACCAAATCACAATTCCCGGTCACTTGAGGGTTTAGATTTCCGAGCATGCTACAGCGCGTCTGCTCAATCTACTACCGCCTCGTTTTGAAAATCAAACGTTCTGGGGGAACTACAGTAAAGTGTTCTCGTTGAGATGGCGGATAAATCACTTCGCGTTAAACTTTTTATCGTGAGTTTACTTGAACATAATTTCAATCAACAAATATCACATTTTCGTTCTTTTAACTCTACACGCAAAGTTCGCATTGATGAAAATTTTGGTTCATCTACGTTTAACCCTGACACAGCCCTACCAAAGGTCAAGTAGTTGGGCTTTTTTATCATTGCAATTTCGCTGAAAGTTTGATTGCCTCCATGCGTTTAGGTAAAAATTACATGACGTCATATTTTTGCAAATGGCCATCGCCTGGGCTAAACAAGCAGAGTTGGTGTTGAAAAATATTTTCTTTGATTAACATTCTTACCTGACAGAGCCACACAACGTCAAGTGATTGATTTCTTTTATCATCACACTCTTGCTAAAATTTTGATCATCTCCATGTGATAAGCCGCAAATCACATGTTGTCGATTTTTGCTTGTGATTGTTGTCCGAATGTAACATCAAACTTTGGATGCTACAACTTCGCATTAGAAAAAGAACTGTTTTCTGATCGCTTGGGTTTGATTTTCTCAGTTGTTAAATAAATCATTTGCGGTTCTTAGTGTTTTTTGCATATTTTCATGCAAAAGTTTTTCAGATCTTGCGAAAAAGTACGTATGGGCATTGTAGGGTGACCCAAAAAGATGTGTACCCATGAAAATTTCAATTGTGACTTCGATTAAAAAGCTATTTATTTCAAATTACAACCACACATTATTCAGTTTATGGAAGACCATTCACCAGAGTTTCAACTATTTCTGTCGATTTTTAGTCAATTTATGGCTTTCCCAAGATGTGTTCCAA
>Ga0210059_1001470_pt1 | contig 35455 bp, 27 predicted proteins | sample Ectturendosymbi2_FD_188042 | JGI IMG/M metagenome (GOLD analysis project Ga0210059, IMG submission 188042) | Ecteinascidia turbinata endosymbiont from Florida, USA - Sample 2 (SPAdes) (version 2) | ecosystem: Host-associated > Tunicates > Ascidians > Unclassified | place: Key West, Florida... | reverse complement strand
TAGTTGTCAAGTCAATCCAAATCAGGCGCGATCGACCAACTAACACTCGGCGATCGACCGGTCGATCGCGATCGACGTGTTGGCCACCCCTGCTATAGGCGAACCGTTGATGAAGCCGAACTACAATGAATCGTTCCTGAAATGACGTTTTGGTTCCCAAGTTTTTCGGTCGTGGACCGATTTTTTTTAAATGACCGACAAAATTAAGTCACTTCAGTAATGATGTCCGAAAATGCGGATTTGTGAGTAGTGTTATGGCGAGTTGGGGCAAATGACCGAAATGACTCAGCGAAAAAAAAAACAGTTTAGTTAAATGCCGGAGCCTGGCAAGGGTTGAAAGTGTTCTTTGATCTGGATTGTCGCGAACTGTTACGCTACTACGTCCTGCCTCATAGTCAGAAATTATTTTGCCATTATTTTTCAAAACTGTTGTCAACGTCGTTGTTGAGTTATCGAAACCTCTTGCAAGTTTTGCCACTTTCGTACCATTTAGGCTGTTGATCGAAACAACGTTGTCATACTTATTCCATAGTGGGAGACTGCTTCTTTTGTTCGACATTTTACGTACTGTTCCACCAAGGCTACCGATCAAACTGTCCCTAATACATTAGCCTGCAGTAAAAATCATGTAACGGTTTGCATCGATTGTTGCTGAGGCTCAGTGATTACTGCATTCATATTCGGTCACAAAAGATTTGTGTGGCGGCTCCGCATTGCTGCCCTTACGCTTGAAACTGAAGAAAACTTGCAACTGTCGTTATAAATAAATAAATAAAATACACGTAATTTTCGGGCCATAAGGCACACCGGATTACAAGCGCGTTAAATAAAGCAACATTGTATTCAACTGTTTCACAGTAACTCTCAACATTGTTCAGTTGTTACACAAAAAATACAAAACAATATATTCACGTTTTCAGTTTATTCCTTTGCCACAAAAATCCATCAAATTCTTCATCTTCAGTGTCTGAATGTAATAGATGGGCGATTTCGACATCAAGCATACCCGGATCTCTCTCATTATCGGACTCGGTCTCATTGCTGTAACTTAGTTGTTCGGTGATGATTCCAGCCTTCCCGAAAGCTCGGGTGACACTGGAGACTGAAACCTTCGCCCTGACATCAGAGGTGGCCATGGATCCGGAGTGCCGGAGTCGAATCCGACAGGATTCTGCGTTTTACTGTCGGACCCGGATCCTGAGTCTAAAGTTTGAAAAACCGGACCCAGATCCAGAGTCACTTTTCAATTTCGGTAGTGGCAAGAGTCCGCGTGGTCATTTCTTAAGTAAAAACATTGGGTAAATTTTGGTTGGATCGATGGTAGCCGGAGTCTGAACAGGAGTCGGATTCTCAAATTTGAAAAATTTCCAGATCCGGATTCAAAAATTTTGAAACAGGAGCCGAGTCGGAGTCTGAAAAAGCTACTCCGGTCACCCCTGCCAGGCATTCACCTGTTTTTTTTTTCTCTGAGACATTTCGGTCATTTGTCCCAGAACAGTATTAAAACTCACCATAACAATATTCTCTAGCCTACGTTTTGAAACATCATGACCGAATTGACTTAATTTTTTCGGTCATTGCAAAAAAATGTTGGTCTATGACCGGAAAATGATAGAAAAAATAAACCCAGCCATCCACTGGCAGATAGCGGCGTAACTTGCCTGGCGTTGCGTCCCTCTCTTGGTTGATGTGTATTCGCCTGCTGTCATCCAATGCTCCCACGCAGCTCGCAATTTAACTTTGAACGACCTGTTCACACCAATATCTAGTGGCTGCAATTCTTTGGTTAATCCAGCCGGAATGTTTGGCAAGCTCCGAATTAGTTTTCTTCACTTGGGCTTTGACAGTATCGGTCAGATGGGCGCGCATGGAGTCATAAATCAGCAGGGACGGATATTTGTGGAAAAAGTCATCTGGTCTCTTGACGTAAACCTCTTTCAGCCAATTGCTCATCTTATCGTCCATCCAGCGTGTTGGGTTAGCCTTGGTGATGACGACACCAACAGGAAACTTTTCTTTCGGCAAAGTTTTCCTCTTGAAAATGACCATGGGTGGTAGTTTCTGGCCATTAGCCTGGCAACCGAGAACTACGGTGAAGGATGACTTATCGTTTTCTGTGGTGCGTATAGATACCGTACTCGTCCCCGTTTTCTCAACGGTACGGCTTAGCTTTGGGTGGATATCAAAGGTAAGGGGGACCTCGTCCGTGTTCGTGATGTGTTCCAGCCGGATCGTCTTTACATTGATTTTGTTCGTGCAGCAGCTGCGGAACATGGCCAGCTTTTCTTCGTAATCCTTTGGCAGTTGCTGCGACATTTACGTAGTTCTTGTGCGGAGGGAGAGATTTCGCCATTTCATGAAACGGAAGCACCAAGAAGGACATTCTCTAAAGTCGCTGATCTCCACATCACGTGCTACCGCTGTTGCGGTGATAATACAGCCGAAGTCGTTATAGTCGAACTCTACTGCATATAGGAGATCGGAATTCTGCCGGGACCGATGAAGAAGCGTTGTTATATAGACGAATTATGCTGCAATTGAATAAATTGACCCACAACAACATTTACTCGCATATCTCACTCAAAATTTAACCAAACATTTCCTCACGAAAAGTAAACACTGCTTCAAGCCAAAACAGTTAAAAGCCAGCAAGGCGTGGACGAAGTGCAACAACTTTCTGTGCATTACATGCAGCACACTGAGCCCAAAACACGTCGTTGCCTTGTTTTAACCGAGCGTACAGCACGGTAGATACTTTTACACTGCAGGTTATTGGACGTTGCAGCCACTTGTTAGCTATTTTTAACTTATCCACGTCAGTGGCCGCGGAACCCTGCAGAGAATGCTCTTTCGCTCCAGAGAAGCGCTTTGTGTGTCCCCCATTATCGCAAGTATTCTGACTCAGTGCCGGTGTTACCTTTAGCCGAAATAAGCGGCTTTCCTAGGGCGCCAGGCCAAAGGGGGCGCCAAACGGCCAGGATTGTCACTGGCTCATGCATAATGGCTGTCGGCACAACGCGTGATGCCAGAGCATCGCACGTGGTCTTCGCTGTTTGTCGGTCGGTCAGCTACCATGCATATTTATTCTAACACGCAATCTTCCTGTGTGCATGGCAAGCGCTGTACATCTAACTTCTGAACAGAACTGCACCAGGTCACATGACAAGTGGAACCGTGGTTTTGTTTGTGCATTTGATCGAACTTTGAAGTTGTTGAAAGCAAAATGTAAGTGTAATTTGGTCAAATTTTTTGCATATTAAAATTACACAAGGCCAAAAAGTCTTAGTTACAATAAATACAAAAATGTGTAACTGCATTCAGTGATAATTGTGACAGATTAAACTCTGATTTGCACAATGTTTCCGGAATATTGCCAAATATGAGGCTGTGGAATAATTATGCAGGCATCAACAGCGTGTCCGTGTCAATGTGTGTGAGAGAAAATCGTTTCGAAATTTTTCTGCGTCTCCGGTATTTTAAGACTGAACATAAAAACTTGATCATGTGTATCATGTAGCTACCTCTAAAAGTTCTCACTGTCGTTGTGGAAACACAGCAGATGAAACCGCCTTCCTACGCTTCCTAAAGTTCATTTCAATTACATCTGGCAGGAGCGATTCAACAACAGCAAGCGTGGCAAAGTAAGAATAGCTTTAGTTCGTCACGAAGAGCCAGTTTTAGAAAATTTACGTTTGGCAGGTTTTCCATGATTCACCTTCTCTCCCAGTTGTCTCAGGCGCCATCTTCCGGGAAATTGTGCCTACGTTTGAAGGAACTCACGCTGGTGGTTTCCCAGATAACAGTATAGCAGGTCTTGAGCAAACCTTGTTCTCGGCCACTTGATTACAGCCTGGAAAGTGATGTATCGCGCTTTATTCAGTTTCTGGAAAGTGATGTATCGCGCCTTATTCAGTTTCCTTTTCACTCTTCACCTTCCACATACATGCACATGCTCCGCAACTTGTTTTCCCACAAGGACTAAAAAAGTAAGTTGCATCTTTTTCGAGATTACTTGGCATTGTCACAAAAAGGCATGCTAGAAGTTGTAAAAGTCTTATGTACACTTTCCCGATTGATTCACTTTCGTAAAAATCGCAGCGTTGGCCGCAATCGATGATTTCGATAACTTTTGTTGGGTATTTTGGGGAAGCAAACCCTGTGGTAACCGTATGTCTAACACTGCAAACTGCCATACTTTCGTTGCTCTCCATCAAACTTATTTGACAATATCCATCTGTTTGCAGATAGGTTATATTTTTTCTAGAGCCGTATTCCAAATATCGCCTAAATAGGCTCTTAGTGGCATAGCCTATCCGTTTCTTGCAGGCTTCAAACACACGACAGTGGTAGCAACATATTCTTAAAATAAAAATGCTGTTTGACCTTACAAAACAGCTAAGCGAGTCAACGGCAAAGAAATTCTAGGAAATCTTTCAATAGTGCAGGTGAGTCAGGTAATGACGCACGTAACATAAGAAAGTGGTCTTTGCTGGAGTCTTAAACGGTTTTCGATGTTTAGCGTGTGGATTGAAGTTTCCAGGCACAATTCCGGCACTAGATCAAGCCCCCGCTTTTACATTGCTAGCCTTGATTCTCACCATTGGCCTCACAGTTTTGTCGCTAAAAAATATAGATAATTATTTCGTTAAACGGGCCGATTTTTTAATGCGCAAAAATTGGAAAATATTTAGCAAATATAATTTGTTTACCGGAAACACAAATGCCCCAAATTTTGGAAGCAGGTACTATGAGATCATGGTTTCTACGGTAAAGACATGTAAAATAACGAGGTAAAATATATAAATATGTCTAAATGTTGACATTGAAGTCACTATGCAACTGGTGTTGTCGTAGTACCGACACAGCAAATTTGAATATGAAATCTCAAGATCTGCAGCGACAAATGTTAAGACATCGATGGAATTTCAATGCATCTGTGGCAGAAGTATATATATGTGTGTGTGTGTTTGTGATTAATTCAACCCCAAAGTTTTTTGGAATTTAAAAAATGTGATATCGAAAATTCCACGATATGCATAGTACAAAATTAGTGGAGACACCGCTGCCTTTGAGTGCAGCAAGAAAATAGCGGCCGTTCAACTGTTATTTGTGTGATTTTCATCATTGGTACTCATTAACAGTTTAGCAGCTCATCTCATAATGCTTGTTGCAAACGGTCTTTGAAAAGCAGCTTTTTAAATAAAGTATTCGCAATTCAACGCGCCTCAGGCTGCATGTAAAATCACAACAGAAGTCAATAGAGACCTAAAGTGCATTTGCAGCGTGGGATTGACGGCTAGTCATAACTTTAACTTCTTTCACAGCAATTGCGCTCATTACCGTCAGTTAACTGTACCTGACTTCGATCGTGGTCAGTTTTGCGAATCGCAGGGGCATTGTTGAGTAGCTAAGCATTGGTTTCTGCCTGTCTTTTGTATGCGAGGCAGCCTGCAGCAAAATAAAAATTAGTGACTTAGTTGGTTCGCAGAAAGCTGTTTCGTTAGATGGCTCGACAGCAGAGTTTGTTTGATATCTATTAAATCAGATTTAAACTTCATCGCGCAACCGTGGTTTCATTTGCCGGTTCTTTAGATAAATGCGCCCTTCACGGTGGTAGTAAGTTTCAAGGTAAGACTGCATTACATTTGCACCAGCTAAGTGTGATCACTCTGTCCGTTGCTTCAATATGCCTTCACTCACTGCATTTTTAACACTAAAAAAGTTGATGAACTTATCGTTTTCGAAGTCAACGAAAGCCTTGGCGTTTAACGCCCGTGCCGGACCTATTTCTGAAAACAAGTCGATTTGAATTGCTTTGAACGTTTCTGAATCTGCAGTGACATGACTGACGTGACCCATGCCTGGCGATATTTCCGCATTGAAAATAAATTTTTAGTATTTTGTAATGTATTGTTAGGTCAGAGAAACGCTGAAGTTTTTGGTGACGCATGGCGACCAAGTTGACTTGAAACCCTCGTGACCTTGGAAGCGCATTGGCAATCTCTTCACCAAAAGAAGGCGATACCCGGACGCTGCCTTTTTCCCGCGCACAACAAAAGAACTTGCGGGTTATTGTCTGGACCGTATGACACGTATGAACCAGGGCTGTGGAGCCGGTACTAAAATTTCAGGCTCCAGCTCCGGGCATCTAAATATTTCGGCTCCGGCTCCAACATCTAGAAGTTTTTGGCTCCAGAACAATTTGGTCCAAAAAAGCAGAAAAAGCCTGTATCATTTGTACAACGCGCTTGCCCCACAAACCATCTCTGTGGAACCGGAACTTAACTTTCAGGCTCCGATTCCACCATTTAAAAAATTTTGACTCCGGCTCCACAGTCCTGGTATAAACCACGACGTATAAGTGAAAAATATTTCTTTTCATTTAAAAATAAAACAAAACGCTAAGTTTTGCCAGAAATATTTGTAAGGTAGAGCTCTGCTCATGAGAGAAGTCGTAAATCAAAAAACCTTCGAATTCAATATTTTCTGAAATCGCCTGTCTCAGTTTTGTGCTGTGTTATCACACAAGGCACACTTGTAGTGCATCGTTAAACGTCCGCAGCGTTGTTGCTGTTTGGCTTAAAATAAATTGGCCCAAGTCACGTCACTAGTGTCTTTACTAAACAATAAAAAAAATTTAATTAGAAAACCCACAGAATGTTTTGGTTGATTTGATTCGAATTGCTCCAGCATGTACCCGAACTTAAAAAAATTAAAAAAAAAAATTATACGTGGCTTGCAAAGCACGAGCGCTTGTTGAAATCGTTCAACTGCTTCCTGCTTTCTTCTGATATAAGCCGAAGCTATCACTTCACTGCGCTCAAGTCACGTCACAAAGAAAGTAGTTGGTAACGCAGCGGGACGAACACGTGAATAACTATCAACCGCAAAATATCGCTTTTTTCTTGTGGCACATAACTTCAGATTCGATTGTGTGGAGTCCCACGTTTTATAAAACACGTTGAACGAGAGACGCTCATTTATTATTAAACATAATGTTGATTATTGAGCCGCATGAACGCGGCGGAGATCCATCTTAAAACAACAAGGCAACAAAAAGTTAAGCGCAGCCGGAAGAGTAAAATAACAGTCTGTCAAAGCTGCGTTTGCGATGAACGGTCACACCGTTGTTCAATTCACGTGAAAGAATGAGCATCCTTAGTGCCCGTCTGAGAAGATATCATCGCCTTTCTTTTGCGAAGTAATTGTTATTACTGAACGTAATGGACAGTTTTCTCAAAAGGGGATGCCCCGTAGACATCCCACTTGTCGAAAGACTGACATTTACGACGCTCCCTGTGAGACCAAACAAAAACAAACGAGGCGCCGCGTTTCCACACCGTGCATATCCTCCGCAGTTGTTGATTTGCCTTTTTCGAGTGGCAGATTTTGGGGAACGGTCACGTGTCAAGGGTGTTCTGGCCAATTATGTTCGGCAACTATCGCCAACGAAATACTGATGCATTTTTCGATATGCTGTTTACCTTTCAATTTCGCAGGTTATTCGGTTAACACTGAGCAAATTTAGTGAATGACTTCGTCGTATTAAACCGGAAATTGGTTTTCGTGCGGTAAGTTTATTTAAAACGCCGTGTCTTTATTGACTGTTGCCAGATCGCTTTTGGCTTATAAAAGAGAAATGCGTTTTGATTTGACAGGAATTTTCACTGCAAAGCCCTCGCACGAAAAGAAAGTTTTGATTAAATGTTTGAATACAGGTGTCAAGCGCTTGCAGCGTGTCGATTGAATGAAAGCAGAACATTGCATGCCTTGCGCCGGCATGGAATCCTGCGCGTGGCGTTTCAATGCAAGCGGCGCGTTTGAAGAACGTGAACTTACAAAACCAAACCTTCCGGGGCAAGTCCGATCACGGTGCAATAAAACCTTTTGTGACGTACAAAGCCACACCCCGGCCCTTTTGTCTCAAGTCGCAAGGAGCACAGACTTTCGTTCGCGGCTGTTATTCTTGCTCGCACTGTGCGACTGAGTTTGCTCAGTCGTCAAACGCACGTCTCAACTTGCCCGACACAACTTTAAATGTTCACGTGAGCCATAAGCGATGGTTGTGCGACTTCAGCTGGTTTCGCGTTCTGCGATCTCGTGGGCCTTGTGCATTTGTCTTATTACGTGAGTTTCCTCTGAGACCAGTGACCAGTGCGGAGGACGCTGTTGCTGCGAACAGGTGTGAATGTTACGAAGAGTCCCTATTCCTCAAGGAACACGTTCCGTTGTTGCTCGTTACACTTTGGCATTGCCGACGTGTTACGACTGCGAGCTGCAAGGAGCAGCAGAAACCTCTAAATTTAAACATTATTTTGCCAACCTTGGCCATGTGAATTGTGAAAGTAAGGATCCAGGCGGTTTCAAACAACCGAGGCATTCCGTCGTTACGATATTAATTGTACTTTTAACATGGCTGAGCCTGGAAGGTTGAATTATGCGAGCGGAATTTTTTCGTGTTCAAAGTACATTTCCATCCTCAATCGCTCTTATCGTGGGCTGAGTCACTAGAGTTAAAATTGCGCTGGTGCGTTTTTGTAAAAAAAACTTGTTGAATGTTTTTCGATTGTTACCTGACCATAACTTCTCAGTGCTTAGCACCTTGGACCTTCAAAAGGTGCTCGCATGTTTTAAATCAAGTTCAAGTCCATCCTCTCGTCACATTGACTTCATTTCTAGAGAACACGCCATGACATTTCCGAAGTGGCGGAGCAAAGCGCGACCGTTAACTTTAACAAAAGTTTTATTTTCTTATACGCGACATCGGAGCATTCTCGTTGGTATGTGATTCCACACTGCGGCCGAGTGACAGTCATGACTTCGTGATGGGCAAAGAAATCTTAAGGCATCCGTGCTTTTTTTGTGTGCTTTGTGTGGAAAGGATGACAGTCTTCCGCGCAAACCGCTGCTTTCCAACTCCTAGCTCGGATGTAAATAGTCGAGATTGATTGCTTCGTTGACATGTAGACAGTTTTACGACATTGTTAGATCTGACGCATTGTCCACTGAATCGTTACTAGGGTCTTTGCAGAGTGTTTGCTTATTTAGTGAATTTGCCTTCAGCTTGTTGGTACGCCGTTACCAGCAACTTTACCACCTGGCTGTTTCATAACGAGATGTATTTCGAAACAAGACCGATGAGCGTTTGCACACTGTAAAAAGTTAACTGCTCGCAAAATATGGCAGCAAACTGTGCCAACTCAAAGTCTGTTAAGTCCATACGACCGTGTTTACTGAGGTTAAAAAACGGTTATAAACAACCGCAGATGCACGTTTGAAGCTAATTTTTTAACCAAAGGTTACGGAGGAAGAATCTAAAAGGTATTATACCAAGATAGAAATGCAACAAAAATGATATAATTTAAAGCATGCAGCATTCAATACTGCTTTTTGCTGAGACATTTCGGTCATTTGTCCGAAGTAGCTTAAAAACAATTTTGTCATCTTCCATTTTCAAACATATTTTAATTGAATTGACTCAATCTTTTTTCGGTAATTTCAAAAAAATTCGGTCAATGACCGACAAAAACCAGCTTCGTTAAAGATTTGAGCACTTCGCTGCGCTTTACCTATTGCGTACACAACGTGCCGATGACGTTGAGCTCGTAAAAAGCTGACCGTTACTTGCAACGATTTCTTAAGTCCAAGTTAGTTTTAGTATCGGAAGCGGCAGCACCTCATGTGAAATAGCTCGGCGGCAAGTTGTTTTATCGCCAGAGCGTCTTACTGCTAAGCAAATTTGCCGTGGACTGACGCGTCAGGCCATCGAATGCCTATACGTGGCAACGCAGGTGTCGGACGATTCGAGGCAGTACAAAGGCTATCCAGGTGGTGCCCACACGTCTAATCTGTTGCTTTGTGTTGGCACCGCTTGTAAAACGACCCAGCCGCAGTTGACTGGAAACATGGGAATTTAAATTCCGGCTATTTTCACCACTTGTGGGAATCCGGCTCGACCTTTGTTTCGTGTTTTGCTTCGCCTTTGTTTCTGTCTATGTACTTCCTACTCTTCCCTGTAAGCTCACTCGTACTCGTCCAACACCGTCGCTGGTAGTAGGCCATCCGATGTGAAATTTAATTAGGCTTGTGTCTTCTCATGATTTCGTTTCAAGAACCGTCAACTTTCTTGCGAGCACGTCTACAAGGGAACAATGCGGTAGGCGCCCTCCCAGCTGGAGCCACTTGAGCCCTCTGCTATTTAACTCTGATCGAACTTCGCATAGTTGTGACGGGCATTGTGTAGTCATTTGCCGGAAGCTAGAAGGTGAATAACATTCTGGTTCGAAACATAGTATACCCTTTGCTGTTCAGTGTTTAGTAATCGCCATTGATCAGCTGCGTATGTTTACGAAAGGAATGCTATTGCGATCTGTCTGATACAGTGTTCCCTCCCTCATTTTTTAAACATTTCCGTGATTCCTTTGAGGTGCTTCAAAAATTGCGTCAGGCGTCGACACCAATCATCGAACTATTCGCGAACTTGCATTTGTACATACGAAGATTCTGAAAATTTCATTGAACGTATTTTTCCCGCACAATAAACCGCAGAGTACGTTAATTTTCGGTGTGAAATTAAGAACGCTACGTGTGTGAAACTTTTCACTCGTTTTTTTTGTACCAGAGTCAACCACTGACAGTGTTGAGTGATCAGTTGTCATTCTAAGCCTGCGTAACACTCCCTTTGTCAGTTTAGAACTTTTTTATCCGTTAAGTAGTAAGTAACCCTTGCAGTAAGACGTGTTGGCAAGGTACGCAAAAATGCGAAATGCTCACCTTCTTACCTAAACTTCATAGCTATGGGCAACTACACACAAATTTACCTTGTGAGCTTTGAACGTTATGTTCAGAATATTGTGAAATATTTTAAAAAGAGTTTTTTTTACCGACTCTGGCAAAGCGACGCGTCAAACACTTATCCGACCAGATGTTGCGCCCCTGTTGGTCGCGTGATATGTTTGCGAAGTAAATCGCGCCAGACCTGGACAAAAATACGAGCGAATATTTAATCAAAAGGATCAGGTCGGAGAATCCTGTTTTCAACTTCCATATGTGAAAAGCGTTTGGTCAATTTTTTCGATGATACAGGTCCTGTTTACGTCGCATCTCGCCGTGTTGTAATTAGTTGGCGAAACACATTGCTGTCTGTTTCTTCGTTGCGCGACACCACGTTTGACAGGCTGCTGAAATACTGGTCTTCGCCACGCGCCAGCTTGGTCGCTTGACTGCCAGTGAATCGACCGCCGACTCATGTTTGGGTTTACGCAGCCGACAAATTAAAAATATCCCTGATCTTGCGGCAACAAAAACAAACATCCTTTGCATGAGCGACCAATAACGACAGGCAGCCGGCTCGTGCCTGAGACGTGCCTGCCCTGCGTCTGTTGCGCGCTGCGGGAAGCGTGCACTGAACGTCAAACAAATCGGAGCGGGCTCATCTTCCGCATGATCGACGGGAGCAAACCGCGGGTATTTAAAAAGGTTTAAATCCTCCGCTGTAAATACTGGCGCATGACGTTGGTTTCTTATCCAGAGTTCGCAATCTAGTTATTGCTGACGTCATACGCCGGCAATGCCACAAAAAGATTTCTAGGATCTCCGTTCGGTGGATTTGTTTCAGTTGGTTTTGCCAGCGCTCTGTTCGTTTCGCGGTTCATTCCAAACTTCGGGTTTAAGTGTTATTCTTTTCAATGTAAACTAAAGTTGCGATTTGGGACGAACATTTGCCCATGTCCTCTCGTGCTGGGTTGGCGATAAACAGTTCGCAATTGGATGAATCTGCTCTATCGGGTTGCGCGGCTTTCGCAAACAACCAATTGCGAAATGTAGATGCGAAAGTTGTCGCTCAGTCATGTTCAAACAACTGAAACTTCGCCAAGGCGATAAGAAACTCACGTGACCTGCGACTTTTGAAGCCAAGGTGATTGCGCGCGAGTAAGTTTGGGAAGGTGGCGTTGAAACGTAAAAATTTTGGAAATGCTATGCGAGCGAGATTGCCAACTTTCGCTCCCTGATTTGGTTTCAACACGCGTGTGTCTGTGCAGTTAGCCACAGATACTGCGGTTCAATGTATTCGCAAAATTTCGTCTGGAGCTGTGATTTTTTTACCTTGATTCGTTGAGTTAGTTTCAGGAGTTAAGTGTATGACCGATGCATACTTAATTCTGTGCGTTTATAAACTATAAACATATGTTTGGAAGAAATCATAATTTAATTTTCCAATTACGACGGGTTCGATGAATGAATGGATGAAACTTGCAGGTTCACTGCTTTCCACAGGATTAAGAACCACTGGTGTTCTCTAAAGCCTCATTTGCCTCAAGGTCAACTACGGTGACCATCGTAAATCGTCATCAGTTATTTGATTGGGGCTGCCCTGCGTTCAACCGAGTTTCACGGATGTGTTTCAAATCGAACAACGTCTGACCAACAAAGATTAGCATCGTCTTAACACTGAAAAGATATGTGGGTGGTTCTTTTCAAAAAGTAATTTCAGCTGTAATTGCGAATGATGTTGATTGCCATATTGACTCTATTTCCGCGCTTAAAAACTTGTGTTCGATTGTTCTGTAGCAGAGAACCTCTACAAGGTAATGGGGTGAGTTGGACAGTTACATTATTTCTTATTGTAATTTGTTTGCAATAAATGTGCAGCGTAGCTGCAAAAGAAGGCCTGAACGGATCACAAAGCTTGTTTGCGACAAACTCCCATTACATGCATTTGGTTGGCATTGAGAGCTAAAAAAATTGTGGCTGCATGCCTGATAAAGATGCAATCTAAATCCTCTCGGAAAAACTTCCTGATGCAAAAATGTCTGTAACTCAGCGTGTACGTCGCATTTCGGGCCCGCTAAGTCTCCTCCATCCATCAAACTTTGCGAATCAGAATTCCGGAATGCGAATTCCTCTGCCGGTGTGCGGCATTCAAACTCGCCTTGCCTTTGTGCGAGACGGCCGCCGGCTGAGAGAAGGGAAAATAAAGGCGATTTATGGCTTTTCAATGCCTGAGACTCGGAGCAAGTCTGGACCCGGCTCCGATATTTACGCCCGACCTTACACAAACACCCAATCACTTGCGCACAAAAAGTTTTTCTTCACGCTCGCTCCTAGAGTGACTTTTGTATCAAGAGTTTCTCCATGCTTTCCTTTAGAAGCGAAGAAGTTTACGAGGGCGGCATTTATTTGTGCCTTGGGTTTTGGTTCGATGCTCACTTAGGCAAGCAAGGTCGCAGAAGCAACACGGCGAATTTCTGATTTGACGCAACTTTAACTACGGTTTGCAGCAGACCTTCGTTTTAGTAGAAAGGTTTTCTTAGTTTTTCTTATCATCGTAAAGTCCGCGCACTCATTCAGAGATATTTCGCGAACAACTACCGTTTAAAAAGAGGCGCTTATGATGTCGGAGCTGTTCGTGTTTGCAAGCTTCGTCGAAAGGGCCAGACTTGTTAACAGTGCGTGTTGCGGATAGTTGAGAATCGGGATGTACTTTGTCAGTCAAAACCACAGTATGAGAACCCCGTGCGGAGTGCAGGCCAAGTCATCGCACTTATATCTGCAATGGCAAGAAAGTTGTGTTTGCGTGCGCCGGTCGTGTGGCGTGCATTTTTGTGAGGACAGTGTTTTTTCGCGCGTGCACCACTTGCGCGCTTCTGTCAACTGCGCCCGAGAACTTCGGCGTGCGCTTCAGATGCGAAATAAAATCTCGTTAGCCTGTATTTTCAACGAGGGCAGCTTGCGATGTTGACTCGGGGTCGCTGTGCTTCGCTGCGCATCTTATCAACTTTATCGTAAACTGTTCTATTTACTATAACCGGAAGCCTTGGTTGATTTGATTTTACTGCCGTCTTATGAAAGGCGATGGGGTTATAAAGGCCGGTTGCGGATTTGAATTCCAATCCACCAAATCTACGGACGTTTCTGATGCCTTGGTGATCGTTTTCGTTCAGCAAAAGCTCTTCGCATGAAGTGTTAAAAAAACGATTCGCGCGAACGTGTTTTGCCATCCTGACCTATCTGGGAAATGGAGCTTACCGCAACGAAAGAGACTTTTTTCTTGGCAAACAACTAAATTGTCCGAATAAAAGAGCGGAAAGGTGTATAATATTAAAGCTGACTTTACTCAGCCTCGCCAACCTAAGTCTATGGTGCTGTTTTTGACAAGATATCCAGTTTCTCCACTTACTGTCGATTCTCTAGCGACAAAGCAGTATCCAGGATCTTGTGCTGGCTTGTCCGTGGTCGTACAATGTCACCCCTCGACAGCAGATACTCTTATCGCTGTCGCGGCGGATTCAGACATGCTCGCGGACAATGCACCTTGTTTTTCCTGACCGTCTACATTTGTTGTTGTAAGCACAACGAGGGCGATTTTAATGGATAATGCCAGACGCGATTAAACTAAAATTGAAATTGAACACCTGAATCGTCTCTGTTGATCAGTCTCGTAGAAAGAGACAAACAGGGTTATTGACGTATGTTGGTTTTCAGGCATCGATTACACAAAGTGGTTAAACTGTGTCAATAAAACAAATAATTTTTTCATGGACTTTCAAGACGCGTTTTCTTCTTTGTTAATTTAACAGTTACCTCAAAAACTTGCCCGAGGTTGCCTAAATCGTTTGTTGTTAGTTTTTTCGGTCAATTTCACAGAAGGCGTTCTCCTTTACGCAGGAAGTTCTGCTGCAGCTGCAGAAATTTAAGGCATCGGCGTTTTTTGCACGTGAAATGTTGAGTATTTTAAATCCGCTGCCATGCCAACCGGGATTGTATGAAACGCCGAACAACGTCATGGAAGCATATCATCACCCCTGCCATGACGTAAGAACATCACGACTGTATCGCGTGGACTCCGTAGCATCGACAAACACCGTCTCATCCGAGGACTCGTGCTCGTCGTCTACTTACGATCACGATTATGATGTCAAAACGCCGCACATCTTTACAAGCAATCAAGGTAACTTTTGCCAAATATTCCTTCCTTTCCAAGCAAAGGGTTGTTGCCCCAAACCAGTGGTAGCGCTTCTTCACACGATGCTCTTTTGGACATGCTGTAGTGATTGCAAGCGTACTGTATCATTTCTTGAAACATCAGTTGCGCTGGTCATGCAGGTGTTATGGGAAGCCAATCAAAACGGATAACGAAAGCGCGTTGGACACAGGAGGAAGACGACAAGCTGAAGAGTTTGGTTGATCAGCACGGGCTGGAGGATTTCCAGAAGATCTCTTCTTTCTTTGAGGTAGTTTCACTTGAGCACACGCTTCAGTAAATTTTCCCATGCCACTGCCGTTGACGCGTACGACTGCTCATAACGCCGAGCTAGCCTATTGCCTGCTGAATAACTGTTTGAAATGCGAACCAGAAGACAATTTTCAGTTTTGAGCTGCTGTAGACAAAATCTTGCGCTGAGCGACGCCAGCAAGCAACGATTTTTCACAGATACTGGTTTTGGTTCCTGCAGGAAACGTACTGCCCAGCGTGGAGTGTTGTGAATGTTTCTGGTGTTTAAATTCGCAACATACGCTTGTCGCTTTCAGGACCGGTCCGACATCCAATGTTTGCAGCGATGGCAAAAAGTGCTCAGTCCCGATCTGATCAAAGGCCCTTGGACGAAGGAAGAAGACGACTTGGTCGTTGAACTCGTCAAGAAGTACGGACCAAAGAAGTGGTCGCTCATTTCAAAACATCTCAAGGGCAGGATTGGCAAACAGTGCAGGGAAAGGTGAAAAAATTACTGTAAAACGCAGTTGTTGATTTTGTTCGCTTGCCACATATTGCAAATTTGACTTGCATTGCCATTAAAAGCTCTAAGTTTGATTCAAACTCTTCACGTTTGCGGAGACCAGTTACTTGATGTATTGCATTCGCCTTTACAAGCATTCCGATTTATTCCGAAAGCGCCCGACCGCTTCGCTTTCTCAGCAAATATTAAATATTCGACAAGCACAAAAACGAACATGTTATGTCAGTTCGTTGTCGCAAGATTTCGCTCGCGCTCGTTTTTCTCGTTTGCGACGTCCGTGCCACCAACGAGCTCGCATAGTTTTCGGTTTTAATTCGCCTGAACGCGTTAAATTATTCGCTGTTTGCTTTGTAACGCTCGCGATTTTCGTTTGCTCACGCGGGTTTGCGTAAACATTAATAACATCAGCCTACAGCCGGGAGCTGCCGTAAATGACCGTGCGATAGGCTGCGGCAAGTTTCAGATCCTTCCAGCGCTCATACCAGCCTCGAGGGCGCTCAAGCACCATTGTACCCGCGCGTAAACGAGTGCGGATTACGGCGTTTTAATTCGTGTTTCAATCGCTCTTGAGAGCCGGATCCAATCTGCCATGTTCATTTCGAATCTAGCAGGCCAGTCAAAAGGGTGCAAACAGAACACAGCATATATGAGGCCGGCGCCCATTTGAGCGTGATCGTGTTTGATGCTGCTTGGTTTGAAGAATGGTGACGAGCCGCTTGCGAGATTAGTCTTCTTTGCGCAGATGGCACAACCACTTGAACCCGGACATCAAGAAATGCGCGTGGAGTGAGGACGAGGACCGCACCATTTTCGAGGCTCACAAAAGACTCGGCAACAGATGGGCGGAAATAGCCAAGCTCCTACCCGGGAGGTAAAAGCTTTTCTAGAAGTATACGCCGCGGATATCCGCGACGCAAACAGATTATTTTCTAGCTTTTCAACATCGGTTTCTTCTGTAACTGCAGCTGAACAGTGTTGGTCTTTTTAGAAATCTTTTTAGAAGCTAAGGTTTGTTTTTGATTGAGCAGTTTTAAGTGGTCGTTTTGGTTGAGCAGTAGTCGATCAAACAGCTGGCTTCTTTCGCTGCTTGAATAAATATCTTTATCTTCTGTCGGATATGACGACGGAGCTCGTCACATGCCTAGAACACGCAATCGGGAAGTGTTTCAAAAACGCAGATACGCACAAGCAACAATAGAGTGAACCTGGTCGAGTGGAGAATCTCTATTGTTGCTTGCCCGTTGCTCGAGCGGACTAGACGCTCTTTCCGTTGCGTGTTCGCATCTCCCACCAGGAGCCGCAACTAAACGGAGTTATTATTCTACGGCACCGTTAGTATCAGCGCGCTTTGTTCACCAGTCTAACAAGTACAGTTTGCTGTCACGGGAATAATGACTCCGATTGTGATGTAATAACTAAAAGTGAAAATGAAGCGGCTCCAGGTGACAAAGTTGCATGTCTCCTCAGAACGGATAACGCCATCAAGAATCACTGGAACTCGACCATGAAGCGCAAAGTCGAAAACGAAGGGTACCTTTCCGGACCTATGCCCCCTCAGGTCCTAGAAAAACTCGGACCGCTCGCACGACACCCAGTGTTGCCGCAGTGGCAGCCTCAGGTGAATGCGTCTTGGCTTTCAGTTAAAGGCGGCGCTCAATTTTTGGTGTTATTTGCTGAGCCAGCGAATGAAGGGAGGATTAATTTTATCAATCTCTGGTTAAAATTTTGCGCTACTCTGCTTCTCCAGGTGATTTGCTATTCTGACTGGGTGCTTGTATTTTACAGACCCCATTTCCGAGCGTGGTTGGCCAGTTCCACGTTTACGCCCCACCCACTGGAACAATGGAGTCCTTGAACCAGAACGGATCTTTTCTCCTCTCGCAAGAACACGATTATTCCCAGGTAAGCACGGCTTTTCCCGAAATTCCAGACTGAAAACGTCGGTAAAGCACGCGGCATTAACGCTGATCGTGCTTGAATTGCTTGCTCAGATTCGCAACGACGGTGAAGATTACCACCTTATCGACTTGTCAACAGCGCAGTCATTGTCGCCTTTCAAAGGGATGAACATCATCAGATTGCCGAGCATTGTCAAGGTAAGCTCGCGTTGTGTTGAATAACAACGCATTGACATCTTGTGGAGTTGTTGTTTGTATGCACCGTTTGGCTGCACATGAACTTGTTCGGTGGATATTTTCCAAGAAGTGAGACATTCTTCAATGCGTTTTTTCGGTGGGATGAACTGGTACGGTGCTGATACGGCACACGGGATTCAAACGCGGGATTTAAAGCAAAAGCAAAAACAAAAAGTTGTTTGTTGGTCGTGATACTTTTTGCATAAACCAGGCTCTGTCTGTTATCATAGAACAGCGCCTCTAACAGCGATGGATCCTTTATTTGCACAGGATACTGGACCATCCTGGACCCAGTCCGACCCTAAAAGCTCCGATGTGCCAGACAGCACGGGGATAGTGACCCCCATTAAGTTCACACACATGGCGAAAAGTGGCAAGACAGGTAAGAAGTTGGAACTTGCTCTCGGTGCTACTTTACCAAGTCTCCTCCTTGGTTGTTTGTTCTTGCCGAGGCGTCCTTTAACTCAAAGAGATCTTTCGTGCAGAAATCCGCTTGACTGGTCGCAACCTGGCCAACCTGTCCCGTTCGACTCAAGCCAACGGCCTCATCCCCATTTTGTCACCCGCCACTACCAAGTACCTCTCGCACCCTACTATTCTGAAGAGGTGAGATCGTGTGTCATTTGAAAAGAAACAACAGACCGAGAGGCGAAGCTTAAGCTTCAAGCAGTCGCAATCAGAAAACTCGTCTTGCGCGCGTGCTAACTTTCATAGAACGTGACCGTTGTACCGTCCTTCTTACCGCGCTGGAGCAAGGCCAGGCCTTGGCTGAAGAAACTTTTTCTTCGGCACGTGGTCTTGTGGTTCCTTAACACGCAAAGCGACGCGAGACAGATGTCTAAGTCATGACGCAATCGAATCGCGTTTTCACCACCGGCTACTCGCGCAGGAAACGTCACGTGAGGAAACAGTCGCATCCTCGCCCGGCTTTTCCCCTGCGTGGCAACGACAGCGGCTTCCATAGCAACCAGCAGCAAGGCGGAAAGTCCGCTGCTTCGCGAAGGCTCGTGATGGAAGACGAAAAGCCTCCGCTTACCAACGACGACATCACTGACGCTCTGATCGGTAAGTTCAGGCCTTGAGCTTCTCGAGCTCGATTGTGACGTATCGACACCTCTGTATGACAACAATCGTCTGGCGTTCTGTTGAACCTGGTTTGTTGCGTAAAAACTCTTGTTTTCTTCCGGTTCGCCTTCGTTGCGCTTAACGAGGGCAAGTCAACAAAACACAAGCCCTTGTTTTCTTCTAAACTTGCCGTTCAAACTCTTTACATTCAAAGCAGCAGGCTGACGTCATCGCTTTATGTTTGACATTTGCAGATGAAATCATTGGTTCAACCAACATCGGGACCGTTGCCTCGTGTGCGTCGCAACTGCCTCCTATCGCGTCACAATCGCTTGAGGTATTTAAAAATTCCTTATCCGCGGTCTCCGGCTTTTGATTCTGCAAGTTTTCGGATGTTTTGCTGTTTACCTCGCTTATCAAACTGCAAACGTCGCCTTCAACGCTCTGCTCATTCTGACCTGGTGCTTGTTTTTTTCCCTGTGCAGGTTCCGTGTTCCAACCCACCACTGACCTCCACGACCTCGAGCCACCCTTCGACGCTGCAGTCGAACAGCGCTCGTTCCGGTCAGTGCGTCGACTTCGGAAATCTTCGGCTCGATGACTTCGGGCCGCTTGGGACGCAGTCGCTGCCGAAATCGCCGCGAAAGTTCACTCCGATAAAATCGTTGCCGTTTTCGCCGTCGCAGGTAAGGACCACACGCAGAACAGGTTTCGACGTTCGCAGACTGCCGGTGATGCCAGAAAGCGTGATGTCGCGTTTGCATTTCTACAATTTTTCCTCAGCTTGTTGATCCATCTGTATATTGGCACCGCCTGTTTCTTAACAAATCCATCTGTTTTGTTTTTCATTGGAAATAGTTCATGAACGGGTCGATGGAGATGGAAAATCCGTCTCTGACGTCGACACCGGTGAAAGGTCAAACGTTCACGACCCCCAACAGAAGTAGGGTCAGTCACCAAAACAAAGAAAACGACAAGTGAGTTTCGTTTCGGTTGATTATATTCGATGCTCATCTGCTGAGCAGAAGAGATATGTTTGCAACTGCCAGGGAAATGTAACATATTCAGATTCGCCCAAATTAAGTGCTCACACTCCACAGGTGTGGGTGCGTATTTTTATATCAGGGCAAATTTGTTTTCTCTTTTGCCTGATAGAAGCGACGTCAGCGTCTTCGTAGAGTGCTTAGTGCCGACTTGAATTATGTTGGATATTGTTTTCCAAAGGCTGCGCGAGTGGCTCCTCAGGCTTTTTCTCACACCTGAGTGTGTTGAATTTTCCTCGCGGATCATCAATCCTTGAATTGTTTAGTGTAGAAACCGCAGTTGCAACGGCGCGACTCATCACATGCAGTCTTCGAGCTTGAAGGATCGCGAAGCGGAAGCGCGCTGAGAATAGCTCGTACAGAGGGAAATACGCAATAGAGTGACCTCGGTCGAGGGGGCAGTCTCTGCTGCTGGTAATGCTGATTGCAGCATGCGCAACTTGCCGTTCCAATCGTCACGGGTTCGTACCGCAACTTAAAACAATGCGCTGAAAACCTGACGCCGGGAAATTCCTCCTGTTTCGTCGGTTTCGGAATCAACGATTTCAATTAAATTAAACCATCCCAGCATAATTTCTTCCACACCTGACACCAAAATGTTGTTGACCATAGTTGGGAAACTACTGGACCACAAGAAAATGCTTCAGTAGCAGGGGTGTCAAGATCGCATGCGACAAAGTTCGGCCGTCAGAATCTCTTAGCAAGCTTCGTTTGCATGTTATGGCACACACCGTTATTTATTTATTGCATGATTGTTTGCAGGAGCAGTCTAACACCGATGTTGTGCCGTTCCATCGCCGAGTCTGTACCAAGGACGCCAACGCCATTCAAAAATGCCATGGCTGCCCAAGTCATGAAGCACGGACCGATCAAGATGGTGAGGACTTGGAATGGTGTGAAATTAGTTGGTTGCGATTTGAATTCAACCTCTTCAAACATCTAGTTCGTCCATTTACCACCTATAAACGGTGGCAGCATATTGTGTCATATTTCAACGCATTGCTTGGATATGTTGCGCCGGCATTTCGACTTTGTAGTTCTCAGTCGCGCGTTTCGTCCTCGCCGCCGCTGGTTATCGTCAACAATCCGCTTTTCGCGCTGGCGCATTGAATCCTGAAATCTCGTCGTTTCGCAATTGTGACGTCAGCATCATTTTGCGCGGAACAAAGCGCGACGTAGGTTGCGACAAAAAAACGTCCCGAGGTCAAAGGTCACGACCTCCCGGGAGAACGCCCGCCGCCTTTCAAGCAACGTCGCCGCCGTTTGCGCCGCGCGAGCGTTTCCGACTTGCTCACCCGCCCGCTTTGTTTCGCCAGCCGGACACGCCGAACTCGCTGGACGATCTTTTCGAGATGATCAACCGCGAGGAGAAGACCCAGCTCGAGCCGAAGCCGAAGCGCGCCCGCACGCTGGACGCCAAGGTTGGTCCTGACCGCTTGTCTGCTGTGGCCGCTGGCGCTCGCCTGAGCAAACAAACTTTGAGAAGCTGTCGTGCAATTGGGAGTGTGTTTTTCGTGAAAGTTTTCGTGGCGTTGCTTTTTGTAAACCGACTGTTTTTCTGCCTACAGCCGGACAGAGTGCGCAAAGCGCTGTTGCTAGGCGACGACTGGATGAAGACCAGGTCTCCGAACATCAACCTGCAGGTTTCCAGCAAGACGGGAATCCGGAAAACGGACGTGGTAAGCTTTTGTTAACCTCACTGCGTTTCATGTCGTGCACAAACGCCCTGTCTCGTGCAGTTCGCAGATTATGCACGCTGTTTCGCCAGCACTTTTTACATCAGAACTGCTTCTTGTGAACGCCGTGTTTCATTGTGCAGTGTAGCAAGGGAACGGTTTTGACAGTAACTTCGTAATTGTTTCAGGATCTGCATAACCCGCCACCACCCGCTTTCGGATCCAACCACTTCTTCTTGCCCAAACCCGAGCCAGGCCTGAGCCCATTCCCGACACCCGAAGAACCGAAAAGCAATTACTACAGCGCTTGCTCTCAAGCTCCGTCTAGCGGCCAATCTCTCCTCGCCACCTACGATGAGGAAATGTCGAATTACGTCGACGATTTGCTGGACGACGACTTGCATCAACTGCTCGGCGGTGACGATGATTCTGACACGACGATGACGTCGTCGATGATGTCGTCTACGTCATCTCTGCAGTCGCTGATGAAGCCCACTGTAGTTGGAAAGCGACGAGCGCCCACAGATAACATTCAGGTATTTGCTGCGATGCCTCGTAAGCTTAAAGATTAGGGTTGACACTTTTACTATTTTCTTTGAAAAAAGAAACTGCTCTTTAGCTCTTTTCTGACGATCTGTAATTGATAAATTGCAACCGTCCTTTTTTCCAGCAAATTGTTAAGCGCGTCTCACGAACGATCTTTATAACAGTTAGTTTTCAACCTTAAACTTTTCCCGTCCGAAGCGAAAAATGTCTCGCCGGCTCTAAAGTTTTCTATCTTCCGACTGGAACGTTCGATCAGACCTCCGCCACTGCGACCTTCCTTGCTACGTTTATGTTTCGTTTCCAGCTCAACACCGCTTGGGAGACAATCGCCTGCGGGAGAACGAACGACCAGCAGTCAATGACCGCCGCCGCCCGATCCTATCTGACCCTTATTAACCCGCCGGCCACGTGATCATCCCGATACTACGTCAGCTGCGACGTCACGCTTTGCTCACACGGGGGGACGGCTGCGGCTTCCTTCCCGGAGGCTCGTTTTGCAATCTTGCATCCTGACGTCACGGCAGCTGTTGGGGCGGTTGGCGTTTAACGCTTCTCACGTAACGAGTGCTGAGGTACCGACGTCATCATGATGACGTGGTACGCAGATTGCCTCCGCGTGTTGTTCGTTTCGTTCCAGAGAAAATCCTTAAAAGGTGATCGTGTTGTTTGTGCGCCCTGACATGTGAGAGTTGCGAGTGAAAACAAATGCTTATTTTTCTACCTCTTGTTCGTATTCTGTAAATTATTGTAAATACTATATTTTCTGCTGTTTTTTCGCTTATTTTCGTCAAGGTATCTGTTGCTGTGGTAAAAAAGGTAGCTTTAGTTATGTCTTTTTTGCGTGTTTGTTTTTCGTCGCGTGAAAACGTTCCAAAGACGTCAAGCCGAGCCTTTAAGTTTCAATCACGACGTTCAGAACCAGGGACTCCCGCATTCTTTCGCCTGACAAAAAAGCGTTTTTGAGGTATTTTTTAAGGTAGAGACCAAAACGTTCTCTCATTGTTCTAACGGTATCTCAAAATACAGCAGAACCTCACTTTACGACCACTACCAAAATACACTAAAACTCGGCATTTAGATAAAACAGTTACGGTCTTTTAAAAGTTTTTTAACGGTCAACAAGGTCAAACTTAAAAAAGAAACTGATCTTCAGCTCTCGGAATGTCACGTGACGCCAACCACCAATAGGCGCTTCTTTTTATCACCATGTTCATTCTAATCCGTGCTGCGTTGATCAAACTATTGTAGCTAATCAGTCGAACTAACCTGATTCATTCGAGTCGATTCGGGTCGACCGATCGCGAACTTGTGATATTTCTTTGTACTTGATATTTCAGATTGTCGAAGTACATGAAATCTTAACGTAAACTGTGTTCGACGAAAGGTGTGCTGTCAGTAAAAAAAGTTCCGCCTGCATTTCAACTCATCTGAAGCACGCTGGCAAAGACCTCCTGATGTTCATGTTTGCTTCTGACGTAAAAGCACCTTTCAGTGCGGCAAAGTAACTTTGCGTTGGAAGCTTCGTTCGCCGGGTTCATTACCTAACCTTTTAAATTTCACGAAGAACTTCCTACCTGCTCAAGTACGTTGCGGTTGGACCCATGCTCGACCCCAGCGCCCAAACAGCGAACCATTTAATCCATTCGCTCGAGACAACAAAATGTCTGCCAGTTCGATTGCCGAATCGACCAGGTCCTTGTTTAAAACGTTCATATGCTGCTCTCACCCCCCCGCTATCAGCTGCTCTGCATGCAAACTTGCCCGCACATCCATTTTCTGCTGCTTAGAGAATCATCGGCGTTTTTTCCTATGTTTTTTTTTTCGTCAAAAAATCATAAATCCATTTCCTGCGCTGCTCGCTTCCGCACGTTCTGATAGGCCGCCTGTTTCCTCTTGTCATGCCATTATTTTGTCACTTAGTACCTTGCAGTCGGTATTATGACGTTGCCAATACCATCGTGATGTCACTGTACGTTTTGCAAGTTCCTAAATTTGTAATTGTCGCGATTTGAATCGTTTTTTTTTTTAGATGAAGCCTGACGATTGAATCTATAGCGTTTTGCAAATCAAATCGACTGATCAAGTTTGTGTACAGTTTCATTTTCTAATAAACGTATATGGCCGAAGTTGCATCCGATTTCTGTGAGTGGTAAAGAGGGCGCCATGTGCTTCACAGGAAAAGCAGCTTCTTATCAGTCACCGACTCCACATCAGTGGGCGGGTCAACCACAGCCAAACATGCGTGAATGGTTGCCTCTCTACCCGAGCTAACTTCTACAGATGCAGTGGCTTTACTCATCCCCAGTATCATCCATATATGTGAAACAGCAATGATAGAAGATTCGTTACGTCACTACAGGACAGCCACGAGTGTCTTGGGATATGTAGCTGAAACGAAAGCAAAAACGTTCTGCGCTGCAAATGAAAATCCTGAATCCCTATTTTGTGCAGCGCCGGTGAAAGTTATGCCCTTACGCTGTCAACGTTGCTTTGCATTCGAAGCAGATTAAAGTACCAATTAAGCTGAGGTTAATGTTTCTTTAAGCAGTGCTTGCAACGTTTCTCCCTATGTGAAAGGAAAAGTATAACCCCTACAAACCGCGAACCTAATTTTTTTAAGTTGAGACCAATGCAAAAGCGACTTAAAACCTTGTCGTCTCTTGCTGGTATTTGCTATTACACTTACAATCAGGTGGGTAAACCCGTATCTGTGCTGGTTGGTCTTGAATTCGACTTTTGGTCGTGTAACCTTATTGGCGCACGGCCTAAGGAAAGCTGCGGGAAAGTCGAGAAGTCATGTTTGGACCTTAGAGATGCACCATTCATATCTTCTTTCCAAAGCCTCGCTCTTGCACTTCCAGTAGTCTTTCACACACGTTTCTTTCTGGCGTTCGAACTGAGGTGTCCCTTATCTTTTCAGTGACAGGGCACAAGTATGCTGCACAAATGCCGGACTGAACTGGCGTGCAGTACATGCAAACGGATGTTGAGTTGGAGACCCTGAGCAGCTGACGTTATCCTCAAATAATATCATTAATATGTCACCATAATAGCCAGTTCAGTATGTGCAATTGTGCACTGCGGTCGCTCGGGTGTCGAGCTCTGTTACTCAGACACAGTGTTTCGGCAATTGGTATTACTTACATTTTTAGTTTGCTTGAAACAGTGATGCACAAAATCGCACACCGGCAGGCCCCCAAACGCCTGAGTTCCCTCCATTTGGGGGATTCGGTGGTCTCTAGCCACGGCTCTGATAAAATCGTCGCATGAATTGCTTTGGAGGCAAAAACATATCTTCAGAACTGATTGCGGAAGTGTTCAGTGTCGTGGTGCAATGCGCAACAGGCCCATAGTCAGGTTTTAAGGTTTGTGGGGACAAAATAAATTTTTAGAGGGGCAAGATTTTTGTTTTTATAACATGTTTAAAATGAATTTTTTGGTCACAACCCTGAATGCACTCCGTGGCTAATGCGCAGTTGCACAAACATTCTGCTCTGCCTGAGGGGAAGCATAGCAAAGCACGTGAGTACATTGGCAATGCAGTTTCGTATCGAAATGACGAATGTTGACAATCGTATTGCAAAGGAATATCTTCTACTTTGATGCATCGCCAAAGTACAATAAGTGATTTGGTTTCTCTACATCTGCGGGGCTCCTCAATTGTATTTTCTATATACAGCAGCAGTGCCTTTTTTAACAAACAGAAAGTGAACGCAGATACAATAGTTTCAGCAGTCTGAGTAGTTTTAAATTTTTTCAACGTCGTTCCTTCATCGAACGACAGTCTGTACATCTTTGGCCTTTCATGGAAATATCCTGTTGAGCGTCTTCGTAGATGAAGACGGTCTTGCCCTGAAAATGGATAATATCAAAACGATAATTTTCGGGATGACTATAAGTGTAAAACAAGCATTTAGACATGTGTACAAAATCAGTTGCACATTGACAAAAAATCCTCAGCTATGGCGCTGAAGACACGTCACATGAGTGACTGTGCGGACCGCTAAAAAATCGCTTTAAAGTTTACAAAAAACAACCTAAACGAGGTCGACATTTAAAATTTTATTTGGCTAAGGTTGGCGTCGTCGACTTCACATGAATTGACACCACTGAACAAAAGCTTGCAGACTGTTTCATTTGCGTCGGAAGGAGGGACAGAAGGGACCTTGCCCCCCTGGATTTTGAAATTAGACATTTTCCTCTAAAAATTTTAGCAGAAAAAATGTTTTTCTCTTAGTTTCGAGTTGGTAAAATGAAATTTAACTACTGCCGTCCCCTCCAGGAAAGAATCCTTTGGCTGCGCCCTCTGGGAAAAGCCACGATTGTCTCTCCCGCTCCTGGAAAATATCCTTCCGACGCCCATGGATTGTTTCTAAGCAACCAAGGCATCAAATGTCTTGACGAAATGGCTGACCTGATACTGAAGAACACTATCATTTTGGGGGAATCTATCGTGAAACTCGAAAGAGACGTTGTTTGGTGAACAACCTGCGGTTTTCGATAAAAATTTATGCGGCCGGACATAAAAAAAATTTCAAAAAGTTTAAATATGAAATACTATATACACAACTGCACATGCCATTTGAAATGTTAGTTATGGCGGCCGTAGATTAATAAAAACTCTTTTTCCATTGTATCAAGGTAGAAAGACGGCCAAACGGACACGTGTGAAAGCAGAACAGAATCAATGCAAAAAAGCTTGAACTCACTCACTGGCGGTCGTATTTTACAAAAATAAACGTAATGCGGCCGTCAATAGCGAAAGGGTTGTGTACCCCTGTTACAGACTATGCGCAGTCAATTATAAATACCTGTTCCACAAATGGCAGGTATGCATTGGCATGAAACATCCTGTGGTGTCCCTCAGAGTAGTGTTATTTTGCCTTTACTCTTCCTTTTATGCATTGATGGTATCACTCAAGTTTCCTCTTTTCATACTACTTTATTTGCTGATGATATTAATCTTCATATGTCAAACTCCGATTTTACTGTTCTTCAGACAACTGTCAACCTTGAACTATGTAAAATTGACCACTGGCTTAGAGCCAACAAACTTTCTCTTAACTACAATAAGACTAACTTTATGTTATTAAATTATCAAAAACACAATCCTACATCACTCAAAATGATCATAAATAACTATAACATTTCCCCCAAAGATAGCCTGAAAGTCCAAGGTGTTCTTGACAATAAGCTGAGCTGGAAACCTCATGTAAAAAGGTGAAACCGCAACTACCAAGAGCTTGTGGAGTTTTATCTAAACTCAAACATTAGACAACACAATCTGTATTGAAAGTTGTCTATAACTCATTAATTCAACCTACCTTACTTAATCATCAATTGGGGACGTGCTTCAAGCGAAAGATTTCAGGCCCTCATTAATCTCCAAAATAAAGCTGTAAAACTAATAAGACCAACTAACCAAACATCTCTGGAAGAATCTTTCCAACACCTAAACATATTATGCCTTCCCAAACGTTATACCTTATCAATAGGCAAATTTATGCACTCTTACTACAACAAACTACTTCCATATCATTGTGATAACTACTTTATTCCAGTAAGCTCAATTCATTATCCCACAAGACTAACCACTTCTAACAACATGTTTTCACCAAGAGTCAACTCTTCTTCAGGAAAATGTGCCTTGACATTTGCTGGCCCAACAGTGTAGTCTTCAATACCAGACTGTATTAAGTCTTCTATCACTTTTACCTTCAATTGGAAACTGAAGAAACACCTCCTACATGAAAAAGATACATAACTATATATTTTAGCAACCTTTCACTTATCAAAAATTAAACACTGAGAGTTTCACTTTTTGTTTGGTTTTGTCTTTCTTTTAAACCTCATCAATTTTTTTTTTACTTTTCATTCTTCATTTAAACACTTTTGACCACACCAAATTTCCTCAATTAAATTTGATCCACTTCTTTGTGTACATAGGCATGCTCTCTGCATCTGTAAATTTACTTCACCATGTTCTAAGTTTGTTTGTTTGTTTGCTTTTGCATTTGATTAACAACTATTGTTTTCTTAACACTACAGATAAAGTGATAAACGGGTTTGATTGACAAGATGACAACCATGGTGCTGCACCAATCCTGTATGACACAGTGACAATCGTATTTACATTAATTAGCTATTTTGCCATTGTGGTTTCATTTATTTTGATTTCCACTGACAATTGGTTTCCTTATTGCGCAATGGCCGTCAGTAATGTTTCTGTTTAATAACTGAGTCATATGAAACGATAATAAACTTGAAACTTGAACAAGCCCAAAAGGTTTATTTGCAGCAGTATTTGCAGCATGAGTGTAAGTTCCTTTGAGCCTCTTCGCTTCATACTTAACGTTTTCCCTTGCCCCTGAATGTCATTGCCATCCTTTGGGGAACATGAAGCAGTGCAGCAAGATATTTAACCTGTTCAGCAAGCTCCACATGCACGCCATTCAGATAAATATTTGGAAGAGCTGAAGCGAAGACAAAGCTATACTTTTTGATAGGATAAATCTAAATATCGTCGATAGAAAAATCGTTCATACGTCAACGTCACATAAAGATTTTTCTGATCAAAGACGCAATAAGTAAAATGGTGATGTTAACGCTGCAACAGGTAAAATATTGCCCAACCGCCATTCTGTTTTTGCCATATTTTGTCGTGCAAAGTTGCGAAGTAAGAAAAATGGAGAAGAAAATATTTTGACATTAAAATCCCCGTGAAACAGAAACGCCAAAAAATTTTTAAATGGTAATTAAATCTCTTTCGCGTTATCCATTTGGAAAACAATGCAAAAACGCCCAAACATCTTGCCAATATTCCCGTTTGTTTTGCGTTTCATATGCTTGTCATTTTTCCGTAATATTGCTTTCAGCGCCCCTCTTTTACCTTATATCTTTTACCTCTCCAGTTGCTCACTCCACCCTCACGAACATAGGCATGGTTTTCTCCCTCTGTTGTTTGTTGTTTTGTTTACTTATCTGACGTCGATTCGATGCATTTTGTTATTTTTCTTTATTAAAAAACATCGCACGTACAAACCCAGGGTTTTTACTTATGCAGTGACTTGTCGCAAGCCTCGGGCATGGGGATGACATAGGCTGTACCCAAATCACTACGGTTCTGTCGCAGGCAGTTCCAAAGGGAGACCCACCAACCAGTTTTTAAACAACCCATATTATGGTAATGATTTGTTCATACATTTTTGTGACTCACATCACGAAATAACACGAATACAACAAGAGGAAAAAGGAACAACATCAAAGAGAAGAAATTAATTGCATGCTGATGAGAATCTAAAAACATCAAAACCTTCAGGTTTAGCAGGTTTTTTTAAGGAAAATGTTAGGTACCCGGTATGGACCTGTAGGCACCCGATTTATCTGATTCTAGGGACCCGATTTTCTCTGATTCTAGGGACCTGATGATAATTTTCTCTGATTCTAGGGACTCGATTTTCAATTCCAGAGACCCGAGTCGGGTCCCTATAACACCTTAAAAAATAGGTTTAGCAAACGGATGTGTTCTAACGTATTTAAATCACAAAAAGTTGGCGAAAGACCTTATGGGTCAGCTGCTCAGCCAGACCTATTGCTAGCACAAATCTATTTTTAATTGGAGACCTTTCGTATTTAAACCAAAAAATTGAAGCAGAGGTCTTAAAAATCTGTTTAATTATATCAAAGCAAATGGGCGTTCTTGTTGTTTGTGAAAACATTGCAGAGTTCCATGTCAATGGCATTTATGTCACAAACAATAAACAAAGCGCAAATCGCAAAAAGCTCGGCTTGAAGCTGCTTTTGCAAGAATTTTTCTCTTTGGCCTGTGGTTATAATCGCTTTTATCTCAAGAACAGTGGTCTGAGGTAAATGCTAGGTAAATTGGGAATATTAATAGCGCTGCAGTTTTTGTAAACAACCTGTACTGTTTTTCAAAACTTACCTTAGTTCGTTTTCAAGCGCATTTTCGACCATCCCATCTAAACCCTGGCTGGCAAATGCAGTTGTAGTTCAAACCAACAAAACGACAGACTTGGTTTTCTCCGCATGCTGTGCGACATCTGCCCTGGGCTCTGTCTGAGAGAAAAAATACAAACACGTTCACTGGATAGCGGATGCCCAATGTAAGATAACGCTGTATGATGAGCATGATTAGACCGCCCTTCTTGCGAGTTTCGGAGGATTGCTTCCATTCCAGCAACGAAGCCAGCAATTTCTGATATGCTATCTTTCTTTGCACTGATTACAGTTATAATATTCAGTAAGGCAACAGGTGCGGAAATCCTGACATTTCTGAAGGTATCAACTTAGCAATAGCGTCAAACTTTTGCAGCAGTAGTACGTATGTATGTATCGACGGCATACAGATGTGATATGGACCTACAACAACCTCAGGTGGCTGGATACTGAAAACCTGACGCATTCTCTGTGAAATGTGTTCAACGGTAGTAAAAAAGTATGAGATGCTTTCGTACTACATAAAAAAGGACCAAATGGGTAGAAAACCGAATGCGCTTTCACCAAAGTTTTACCTGTACAGGAAAATCCATCACCTTCAAAACCGAAATAGCAACGGCATTCGTACCCTCGACCGGTGAACTGGCAGCCAGCATTCCTTCCGCACTGTCTTGGACAACCGGTAAGAGTTTGACCGGTTAAGTCCGCAAGTGCTGAAAACAAGGAGGTCAGAATGCACTCTTTACTGAAGGAAAAGTTTTGAAGATGAAAAAACTACAACCAATGCAGAGAAAGGTTAAACAGAAAGTTGATAATGTTAAAAATTTCCACTTTGAAACGCAAATACTAGTAATTTTACCATTTTTACCAAGCTGTTATAAGCATAGTTGATTTAAACGCGAAAAAACATTACAAAATCTATGCTTTATGTCAATTGTTGAGAGTAGATAGTATCAACCTCCCACCTTTGAAAGATATACTGTAAGTTTTTATTTTTCATACCGCCTATTGCCCGAAACCATGAAAGCATGGTAAGCCTTATTTGTCGCTTATAAAGTACTTTTTGTAGTATTGGAGAAGTTCGGATAGCAAGTTTGGATCAAATCTTGCTGCCTGCTGGTGCACCCCAACACTGAATGCTATTTATTTTATCGTAGACTGACATTGCTAAAATTATGGCAATGTTGGAAAACGAACAGCAAACCAGTTTAGCATCATTCAGTTCCTTGTCCGATTTGTTTTTGTTTGGCATCCCCTAGAAAGATGGATTCCGGTCTCATATCCTTGAGTCAACATTTGTGAAGAATTTTCGGCATCATATCATTTTGTATTGCTCTTATTAGTTGAATTTTTTCCTCAGGTACATTTTTTGTTTTTGTTTTTCTCCTTGCAAGCGTGTCTGTTATTTCTTTTTGCTTACAAGCTTATAACCTGTTAGTTATACCACCTCAACAAATTATTTGTAGCACACTTTCAAAGTTTCCAGATTGCTGAACACTTCTTAGGATTCCGATTTAAGCATCGTGCTATTTTAAGCCAAGTCCATGGTGCTTGAACTCCTATTTCTTCTTTTGAGCAAGTTGTTACGGTCCACTGCTTGGCCGCACTAGATCTAGGGCAGGTGTTGAGCAGCCCTTCGATTGTCTCGTCGTCCAGAACCGTCAGACTGTGCAGTCCATGCGGAAGTCGATGGATTGGACATCGGAGGACAATATGGTCGACGGTTTGTTCCTCTGCGCCACATTCAGAGGCCGCAGAGGAGGCCATAGCCCATTTGTGCAAGCAGGAGCGTAAACGTCCGACACTGGTGCGGAGGCCGCCAAGCCGGATCTACACAGTTCTTGGGTTATTTCAGGAGGGTGGGTACCGACATGGCGGATGAAAGTGCGGAGTCTTGTAGGGTTGTCCAACCACTCCGCATTCCATCGGTGATCCGTTCAGTGCGTGCGGCGCACGTATGTTATTGTTGTCCGATGAAGTGATTTGAATTACTTATACTAAGCGACGTATTTTTAACTCGACGTAGAGCAATGCACAAATGCTTGGGATCTATAGAAACCAAGTTCAGGTTTCGCAGCTTTGAAAAAAAAGAAAAGTCTGCCTCAAGACATATTTTCTCTTGCTAGTGAAAAAAACGTATTTCTAAAGCGTAACCCATGGTTCTTTGCAAGGATTCCGGTGAACATGTACAAAAGCGATTTGAGAAAACACTACGACTTGTTATATTTTGCTTAGGAAAGCAGCAGAATTATTTGTCTTAATAATTTTAAAAAATCGTCCATAATCAAAAATATCAACTCGCTGCTTCCAGTAAATTATTCTTGTGCTTGGAATATTTGTCCTGATAGAAATAAAACCAAAAAAGGCGAAAAACATTAAGAAAATTCACGATTATTAAGCATCAACCATTTTACGTCTTTGCAAAGGCTGTCCATTTAGTGAAGTTAATGTGCGCCTTCGTGATATTTTACAAGTTACACAATCTTTGCTTCCAGACGAAGAACAAATTTTCAGCTTTACTCACCTTCGCACCGAACTCCGTTGTATATGTATCCCTCAAAGCACTGGCACACTGTTCTGCCGGACACCAATATACATCGAGAGTTTGACCCGCATGAAAGAGTGCAAATGCCTGGTGTCGGTCCACCGTTGGCTGCAAAAAGTCAACAACAACAAAAAGTTGATGTGAAGCGCTTCCTTATTGAAGAGTATAGCTCTGAACGTGCAATATCAATTCCAAAATTTTGCCAACTTTAAACTTCGTGTCATAGAACAGCACAGGTTGTTACTCAAAATTTAATGATTGCACAATGAGCCAAAATAGTGTGTCATGAAAAGAAAATGCCCATGTGTTTCTCAGTATTTTTGCGCAATCCATTCAGGAGCAAGAATGTTGGCAACAACCTCACAGGAAAAACAAAATGTTTACAAAAGATTGTAGTTATATATTTAACGCATACATTGATTAATGTCAAAAGACGTTTCCACACCAGGATTTCACATCGACTATACTTTCGTAAAGTAGGGACCTCAGCTTACACAAGCGAAAGACAAGCAAACAAAATATGATCCTGCAAGTGGCCTCCTGTGGTACCCATACTTATTGCATCGCAGTTGCACAGATGCTATGGTTCAGACCACAAATGCAGCACGTACCCAAGCATACAACGCCGTCTCCGTAATAACCAGGATTGCATTGACAAATCGGTCGGTTTGCTGCGATTAAAACACATCGGGCGTTGGCTCCGCAACGTTGGGTACAGGATGGAGAGGGAGCAAGGCTGGGGGGCGTTGCTGTCAATAAATCAAATTGGCTTGTTACTGGCATCATTTGTAACAATTAGTTTAATCAATGTCTATCTACAGAATATACTTTGCGGGGAATATTATTCCAGATAGCTTATGTAGCAAAAGTAAGGGTCTATAGTGCGCAACCCCTGTGGTCAAAACGAAAATTAAAGACGGGTACGCATTTAGTTAGCATTCTAAAAGTGTGAAACAGCAGTGAACAAAGTGAGGAATCGTTGCAAAATGTCAACCTCGTTGTCTTACCTACACAAGTACTTCCAAATCTAGAATACCCTGGATTGCATTGGCAGCTTGGAACACCTCCGCTCAAGACACACGCGGAATTACTTACACACTGGAGAGTGCACGCTCCTGTTTGTGGTTGTGCAGAACCTACGGAAAACATTACAAATCAACACGTTACCCAAAAGAAAACTGCCTTATCTCCATTTTTAAACCCTTTAAAGCACCGCAAAGCCACTACAGTGGCTTTGACTTTGTCAAGTCATAACTTTCCAACGGACAGATCTAGAGAGTTGTTCAAAGCCTCTAAAGAAGCAGAAAATCTTTTAGGTTCGATTTAAAAAAATCCGGGAACTTTCGAGTTTGGACTTTTTTGGGGTGATGTCATGAGTGGGTGGGGTTCAAGGGATTTTGGAATGACGTCATCGAGGCAGGGGAAAAAAATTTCAAGGGGTAATATCTTTGTTTTTCCTTTTAAAATAAACTAGGTGAAAATTCGCATCCCTAGAGCACTGGTGTAGGAGGCGGGGGTGCAGGGGGTGCAACCGCACTCCCAAAAGTTTTGATTTGGTAAAAATCCGTCAAAATCGTATAAAATCCGGGCAAAATCCTCTAGAATCCGGGCAAAGTCTCTGAGAACCTTCTAAAACTCCCAGAAAATCTGAGCAAAAATGGTGCCCAACATGCTTTGATTTGAAAATAATGGCGTCCGAATTGACATGCAGTGGTGTCCAAATTGACACGAAGAGCTGTCACACATGGCGCCCGAATTGACACAAAGAGCTTTTTTTGGAAGTCAAGTATTTTTCGGGCAAATTTGGGAGAATCCGGGCAAAATTCCTTCTCACCCCCCAAAATTTGCCCGCTCCTACACCTATGTCCTAAAGGCCTTGATTGGCCTTCCAATGTTTGCCCTTTGGAAGTTATGGCCAAAAACACAAATTAATTAGCTAATCCCCTAAGGGCAGGGATGGGGAACCTGCGGCCCGTGGGACAAATGCGCCCCTCGTGAACATTTGATATGACCCGTATCAGAATTTTTGTTCCGCATGTTCGAGTGGAAAAGTCCCGTCGCCATTGGGGGCTTTGGTGGGCTTAACCCCCAAACAAAGCTCCAATCCCCCTCAAATTGAAACAGGAGACACTATAAATTAGTGAAGTTTTTGTAAATTTTTGGAATGTCAAGCCCCCCACACAAATGCAAAGCCCCCAGCACAAACGCAAAGCCCCCCTGTTGAAAACTTTCTGGCGACGGTTCTGCGCAAGTACCGACTTTCAAGCCGTCGGGATCATCCGACCGAGAATCGAACCCAGTCAACCAGTTTCGGTGGCGTGTTCTCAACCAGCTGTAACATTCAAAAAGGTTAAAAGAATGTGTGCGACTTTTTCGTTTTCTTGGTTGAAAGGAGAAACTGCACATTTCTTGTGGATAAATGTTCAAACGCAATGCATTCAGATTCAATTCAGATAGGCAATTTTAGGGCTGAATTGCGGAAACTTTTACGTTTTTAATGCTCGTAGCAAACCGTATCGAGAATAATTGCATCTTACGAGGGTATGTTTTAACGTCGAAGGCATTTCAAAATCAAGAAATTCTACACTGCATTGTCTAAGACCACAACCTTAACACAGATTTGTGTTTTGTTTATTGCATTACCTAGTACGCATGTAAGTCCGTCACCGGTGTAACCAGGCTTGCATTTGCAGTCGATTGCTCCATCTTGATCTCTGGTGCATATTGAGTTTGGGCCGCACAAGTCTCCACA
>Ga0210059_1001469_pt1 | contig 35466 bp, 22 predicted proteins | sample Ectturendosymbi2_FD_188042 | JGI IMG/M metagenome (GOLD analysis project Ga0210059, IMG submission 188042) | Ecteinascidia turbinata endosymbiont from Florida, USA - Sample 2 (SPAdes) (version 2) | ecosystem: Host-associated > Tunicates > Ascidians > Unclassified | place: Key West, Florida... | reverse complement strand
CGAACCGCCCCGCCCCCCTTGCCAAGCTAAATGTAAAAACCGGGCCCCTACGTAGCTTGTATTTTGGTATTTACTATTTTTTTGGTTTCAGTAGATTGTTGTTTTTTGCGTTTTTCGGAGTGTTTTCCGGTGATTTCGGGTTTTTGTATAGCTGTTCAATACCGGGTTTACTATTGTTTCTCAACTATTCTCTGAGCGTTAGCCAGTGGGCTCTCTTCAGCTAAGTTTCCCCATGGCTCAAACCTCTAGTTACGTCACTGCACCTGATCAAAGCAAGGTTGTACTGCAGATACGAGCTATGCGTAAGGCTAGCAGCAATATCCTACAGACCTACAATAAAAGCATAGTTGTTTCTTAGGTGACTGAGCAATACTGTAGTTTTGTCAGCGTTTGTGTCGCGTATAGCTCGATTGGTATTTTTAGATGTGATTTTGTTCCATTTGAATTTTCTTCAGTAAGTCATTCAGAAATCAGATTGCTATTGAGTACTTGCGCAAGTTTGTACTGCTCCCATGCCAAGCAAATCAAAGAAGATCTTGATGATATTGAATAGCAAGCAAAAGCGACTTTACCAACTGGCAACCACAGAACTCTTCCCAAACGAGATACGGAAACAGCACAAAAATGACAAAAGCGCGTTTGGGTCTGATGCCTTAGATTAGTGGTTTTTAGTTTATGCAACCACACGAAGCCTTATTTCTTAGCTTGATGGTCACTAATTGCTCAGGCGAAAGGTCCTTATCAAGATTCAAGAGAATTAAAAATGAATTAAAGGGCCGCAGTATTCCAGGAGAGGTTGTTAACACTGAGCATTCGATACATTAAAAGTGACAAACTTATGCAAACAAATTGTGATGAATTCGTAAATAATTTTGTTATGAAGAAGGCAGGACAAAACCTTTCTTGTTCACTGTGTTATGTTCAGCCTTATTTGATTTGATGATTGTAGCTTTTTATTTCTTTAAACGTATTTCAATAATGATAGCATAAGCGATATTTTAAACCAGCCCAATCGCCAAGGTAGGCATTGGTGAGCTCAGCCCTTCCAAATTTAAATATGAAACACCACAAATCAGTAAAGATTTCATCAAACGTTCAGAATGTCAAGACCCCTTGCGAAAATTTAAGCCCCCTATTCAAGACTTTCTGGCGACGGTTCTGATTTTTAACTCCACATCTTTTCACGCGGTAGTTTAGTTGCATTCGATTCTTACCAGGCTGACAAAGTAAGAAACACGCGAATAGTGAACAATTGAAAGCTCTAGAAGGTTTTCTATAAGGCTTTCGAGGAATCAGCCGATTGGGCTCTGCTTTCTTCTTTTTGCGATGCTTCAAACTTGCGCATATCTGTATTCAAGTAAGTTCACTCCACAGGTGTAATAAACAAGGAATTAATCACATATTTTTATTCCTTGCTTGCTTTATCTGGGGAGTGAAGTTACGCGAATCATGAACCTAACAGTTACAACCATTTGGGTGCGTTTTACGTGAGGTGTTTTGCTCGTGTGTGTCAGATATTTACAGCCGTGGTAAGAGAGTTGCAATGTGGTCCTCACGTTGTGCTTTAAAATCTTTATGCCGCCACGCATACTATATAGGTGAAATGTGTTTGTTTTTTTGCAATACAGATAAGAAAACACAGATGTGATTATTATAAAAAGCGTAGACCATGTGTTGTGTCAAATATTTCAACTGTGGCAATTTCGGTTGGTTTGCCTGTGGCAGTTAATAATCCTGTTCCCGCCAGCCAAGTAGGATTCCAACAATTCCGTGTAATTTAACGCTTTTGCGTCGAAGGCAGCAACAAACCCAGTGATCGTGGGCGCTTCAGCAATGATTGAGAACTTTTTAATGGCCGTACTTTCAGAGCATAATTTTCCGATTTTCGCGAATTGATTGACACTTTCCTTTTTTTCTTGCAACAATGGGTGAGGGGTACTCACAAGTGGATTAGCCTACTGCCTCTAATCAGTTAAATCCGGTCATGCGTGTAGTACTAATTTGTATGACATCAATCGCAAACCTTTCACAAGAGCCCCCTTTAAAACAGTCTAGGGCCCTGCAAACGATGTAAAGTATTTGTACCAGGTTTGCTATTTTAGGGTATGTAGATTGCAAATACAGTATTAGCAAGTAGGCTATAGTATGAGGTGTTAAATTTAGACTACTCAAGTTACTCAGGTTGCAATGCCTGGACCACTTTCGGAGATAGTGCAAGTTGCCGTACGTAGCTTGTCGCTTTTTGGTTGATTTTGAAACGGTGGTTTTCAGAATGTACCGTACGTTTTTTGTATTTTTAAAATGTACAGTACAGGGTGGGCCAAAAGTAGACGTGCTCTTGATTGCTTTTTTATATTTATGGCTGAAATTTTGGGAGGTTATTGACAAATACTGGATCGTTCCGGTAAGAAAATTATTCTACTTTCACCACTGGCTGAATCACCAGTTACTTTTAGTGGACGTAGCAACTCTGGCAACCTTACATTGTTTTGTGATTTTACGTCAAATAGGTAATATTGCTTTCAGATTCATGTTTCACTGCCTGAACTTGGTTCACTTCATTTCTGGATCTGAGTTTTAGTGCCATTTTTGTTTGTGTGTTTTTACTTTTCCCTGTCTGTTTAGTAAAGTTTTGCTTTACAGAAATGAAGTGGCTATAGGTTTGCCGACAGCGATGCGGCTAGAATAAAAGGCTGACGTTGTCACTTTAACAGCACCATCGTGGTAGTGCAGCAGACGCGACGCCTCTACACCTGCTGTGCGAATGGTTTTCGGTTCAGTTCTCACCTTGGCGCCTTTCGTTTTGGTAGCAGTCTAACGTGGGACCACTTTTTCTTTACTTTTTTCAAAAGATTCCAAACTTTTGTGTTCAGATTTACAATTTTGGCTTAGGGTTTACCTTTGGGATTTAGGTTTAGGGTTTAGTAGGCTACACTTATATCAAACCTAGCGCACTCTATGTACTGCACACTCATCGTGCATTACTGCCATGTTACATGTGGTGGATGAATACATTTTCAAATATGAAGGTCCACTGGCGGACCTATAGCCACTGCCTTTCCGAAACAAAAATTGTTAAAATAGTTGCACATTGATTAGTCACATATACCAACAGGATTTTTCAGGATTCGGATTTCATAGTTGTGTTGCAAACAAAATTCCACTCAGGATCAGGATTCCCACCTCTTGGATCAGGACTGAAGTCGGATTCGAAAAAACTTGACTCCGAACACCTCTGTTGTCTGCAGACATGCTGTACGAGTGAGGGTCAGTTTTGCTCTCACCATTTGCTTTGGCTTAGCTAGCAAATCTTACACCTCAAAGGAGAGCACTTTTCATAAACTTTTTCAAATAGTTTCGGGTTTAGATTTAAGATTTCCCGAAAGCCGACCAGTCTTAGTCCGTCCCTGGGCGCTTACTTTAGGTGGGCGTTTATATGGTGCTAATATTTGAGTTGAATACTACCGTGCCGGTATTTGTACCTGTCACGTTGCACAGTACGTCCAACGTTATACCGTACTGAGTTTGAATACTATTTGTAGTTGCCACCTTACACCAGTGGTCAGCAAACATTTTTTATCGCGGCCCAGATCACCTTTTCAATAGCTGTTGAAGGCCTGCTGCATTTGAAACCACTAGAACAAAACGAATGATTGTTGAACAACAACATCATTGTGTAGTTGTTCAGACACAGGCAATATGCAACTGCTATATAACAGCCCGGGCGGTTATTTGGTCACGTCATATTTTCCCAATTTGTCTTTTTTCCAATTATCGACCCAGGCCAGATTTCCAGAAAACTCCGGTTGTTTAGAGTGGAGATTTAACTTTCAGTTTAGGGTTGAGGTGTTGGGTTTAGGTTTTCGATTTATGTTGAGGTTTGGTTTAAGGTTTCTGATCACATGTCAAAAGCCTTGTTCTCATGCAAGTTTACTCTCCCTTCCACTTGAGCAATTCAGCCAACTGTGTTTGCCTAATGGCAAAATAACTTCAGCAGTGCTTTTGCCTCTGATGGCAAAATAGACACTGCCTTGTCAAATATTGGAAGTGCCAAAAAAGGCTGCGTTTAGTTTGCCTCATGAGGCAAATGCACTGCTGGAACTATTTTGCATTCAACCAATAGTACTTGGCTGAAGGAAAAAGAGCTCAAGCAGTTTTTTTGCTCATAAGGCAAAATAAAATACATGGTTTGGCATGGGCGGATCAGGACTGGATCGGACTGATGATTTTCAAAAATTTTGCAGCTCAGGTTTGAATCGGATTCAAATTTTTCGCATCAGGATTGGATCTTGGACTGAAAAATTTCACAGTCCGCTGATCTGTGCTCTGCAGCAGAGATGAGCGGACTGTGAATGTTTTCAGTCCGAGTCCAGTCCTGGTCCGACAAAATTGAATCTGATCCAGTCCTGACCCGCAAAATTTTTGAAAATCATCAGTCCGATCCAGTCCTGATCCGCCGATGTAAAATCATGTATTTTTATTTTGCCACATGAGGCAAAAGAATTACTGGATCTATTTTGCTTTTAGTCAAATACGATTGATTGAAGGCAAAATAGTCTAGTAGTGCTTTTGTCTCATGAGGCAAAATAGTCACAGCGTATTGGCATTTCTAAAATTTAACGAGGAAATGTTTGTTAGACCTTAAGAGGGAAAAGTAGCCTACCGCTGGAGTTTTTTTGCCATTTGGAGAACCCAATCGCTTGGATTGGTCAAGTGACAAGGACGATACACTTGGATTAACGTAAGGTCCTTGTTACACGACCTAAAACCCTAAACCTAAACCCAAAACTTAAATCCAAATCATAAACCCAAATCATAAACCCAAATCATAAACCCAAAACCTAAACCCAAAACCTAAACCCAAAACCTAAACCCAAAACCTAAACCCAAAACCTAAACCTAAAACCTAAGCCCAAAACCTAAACCCAAAACCTAAACCCAAAACCTAAACCCAAAACCTAAACCCAAAACCTAAACCCAAAACCTAAACCCAAAACCTAAACCCAAAACCTAATCCCAAAACCTAATCCCAAAACCTAAACTTAAACTAAACCCAAAGCTTAAACTTAAACCCAAAATTCAAACCTTATCCCAAAACCTAAACCTAAAAGTTGAACTTGAAACCAAAACCCGAAACCTAAACCTAAAGGTAAACCCCAAATAGAAATTCAAACATTCACTCTAAACGCAAACCCAAAACCTGACCCTGAACTTTTTCAAAAAGTACATCAAAAGAACTCCTATCAAAGGTGTAACCTCTACAAGCTAAGCCAAAGAACAAATCGCACAGCAGGCATAGACACTAACCACTCAACTATGTTCACGTTGCTACGAGAACTCAACGTTATGTGTGAACAAAGGAGGATACAGTTCGAATTGCAAAATAGTCCCAACAGAGTTTTTGCATTTGATGGCAAAATATACACTACCATTTAGCAAACCAGTGAAATCGGATCATAACTGCAATTTTTGATGTTTTCAGAATAATCACAATAAAATAACAAAAATTTTGTCAGTGCGATCCAGTCCTGATCCTCCAATTTTGAATAAAAATGCAGTCCGATCCAGTCCTGTCCGGCCAAAGTTGGCCTCAGTCCTGATCCAGTCCGATCCCGTCTTGATCCGTACTTATCTCTGCTCTGCAGTTCACCCTGTTCGGTTTTGATGTAGGGTACTCCCCGTCACTAAGCAGATTGTTTTTGTACTGTAGGCACGTTTCTGCTCATTTGAGTAATTTGCTGAGTCAAACCTGGATACAAACAGGTAGGTTGTACATTAAAAAGAACAAAACACCAAACGGCCGGGAAAGTGATAGCCGGGTAAAAATACTTAACTTGGGAAAAACAAAGGACTTATAGGAATTGTGCAAAGCACTGTGAACCAGGCGTAAATCAATGTAACACATGTTTCTGTTACTTAACAACTTCAACTTGCTGTATCGCAGTCAGCATTCTACAGTGGAACTTAAGTTAATGAGTACACCTAGGCCATGCTGGCCCATCATTAACCTTCACGTTGTCGGCGCTGAATAACAGACTACTTCTGGAGTAGCAGTAGGCACTTTCTGACTGCAAAGGCAGTGTCAATTGACAATTTTGCTGTCAAGATGTTAGATGGCGCCAGCAAGTCAACAGGCTTGGCAGAAACGAAGTAGGCTAAACATCACAATGATGAACCTGAAACCTAACCCTAACCTATCGCTAACCCTAAACACTAATAATGCTCACACTAACCCTAAACCTTAGCGCTAACCCTAACGGTAACCCTAAATATGCTAACCTAACCCTAAAGCTAAGACCTAAGCGTACACTGTCCTGTGGAAAGTTTAGAAAAAGAAAAAACAAAACAAAAGGGAAGTTGCCAAGGTGAGAGTTGAACCAAAAAGCAATGGCATATCAGACGTGAAGCATAACCACTATGCTACGAGCAGTAGCATGCTGATTATTACATGATAAACTAACCTTTTTATTCAAATTGCATCATGCCATGAGACCGAATGTTCAACTGGCAGCACAGTATAGTTCCAGCCGATCTGTTGAGCCTGCCAGCCAAGCTTGGCAGTAAAATAGACATTACCTATAATTAATGGAAGTGGCTATGGAGCCACCTGTGAATCTTCTTATTTTCAGACTTGTTTGCCTGTACCTCCTTGTCTTGCATGACATGGTTCGAACAAAGCAGTCAGTTTGTCACTGAAGCGTCGTCATCTTGGTAGTGTGGTGCAGTGGTTCCCAAACTTTTTCTGATCACGTACCATTTGTGGATACCGTGCTATTACCACGTACCACCTTGTTCTAAGAAAAGTCATTCAACCGACTATCATTCGAAAAGTTTAGAAAACTAGACTTGACATAAAAGTGACATGTACAAAATAGCAGTGAGATATTCTTAATCATGGCCATTTTTAAAAAACAACAAGGAAAGTACACAAACATCTGCGGAAATTTATTAACAGAACCCGATCATCAAAAGCTGCGACTGTATGTTTTTTGTGTAGAAAAACAGAAAGTTGACCTACTTGCGTACCACCTTGAAGGCCTTCGCGTACCAGTAGTGATACGCGTACTACAGTTTGGGAACCACTGGTATAATGAATGCATTTCAGGTCTGTTGTGCCAATGGTTTTCAGTTTGCCTCTCACCTTGGTGACTTACATTTTCGTAGTCGTAACTGGTGGTTGCATGTTTCAATTCATTGACCAGTTTTTCTTTAAATTACTTTTTGAAAATTTTTTAAACTTTCAGTTTAGGGGTTAGTTTTAGGGTTTCCAATAGGTTGGTGTTAGTGTAAGGTCGGCGTTAGGTTAATCAAGTGTTAGCTTAGCATTACGGTTAACCGTTAAAGTTAGGGTTAGGTTTACCTTTTATGTCTACTATATTTTTACCCTGCTGTATTCTTGTTGTGCATTACTGTTACGCTACAAGCGATGTTCAAATAAGGTTTGAAATTTAAGGATCCAGGGCGGCTCTGTTGCCAATGCCATAGATTAATGAAGAAATAATTATATAATCCCTTAATTCAGTGCTCATCAAACCTTTTATCATTGTGAAACCCCTGATATACTTCTACATTTGTCATGGAAGCCCCATTAACTAAAATTTGAAAGACACAAATTACTTGTAAAAAAATCAAATATTTCGTTATTAGATACTACAACAAATAAACAGTTATTACAGAAGTTAAAAAGCAAGAAATTTAATGACTCGGTTGTTCTTGCATTTCTGGATTTATCTGCTACATTCAGAATTTAGCCATTTGGCAAAAAGAAGCCGTATCTTAACTATGTGCCGTCCCATTTTCTAACTTTGGCAATTGAATTACATTGGTCCGCTTCGGATTGGTGCCTCTTACATTTGAACTACAATGATTGCTCATTACCGTCCACATCTTCGATGTTGTTATTATTTTGCTTCACATCAGAAAATATGCTATTTTGCTTCATCTGGCTTGATTAAATAGTAAAAAGTTGGGTTTCACACTGTTTTTCCTTTATTACCACAAAGGTTGAATAGCAGCTCTAGTGTGTGACTGAGTCTACTCTCTACTTTCTACTCAGTATAGTGTACTGTAAGTGTAAACTGTACATCAGCAACATTGTATAACTATGAAACAATAATGTTCTTCTTAGTTGCACAACAATAAACAACAAGCGACCCAACAACTCTCATTATTTATTGTTCCGTTATCTGCACTCAACCTCCTGTATAACTAACTGGCCTACTTGGAGTCTGAATGTAGCATGGTGATCTGAAAAAATTCATAATGACATGTCAACATACTGAAGCAAGAAATCAAGAAATAATTTCCTCTTAAAAAATGAGGACCCTTTACAGCACCCTTAAAACTCACAGAATCCCACTATATGTTTTGCGGAACCCCTGTTGAAGAGCTCTACCCTAATTAGATAATGAATTAATTTGTTGTTGTTAGACCATAACTTTTGAAACAGAAAAGCTGACCAAAGACTCAAAAGACTTAAATGTTAGCCTAGTTTGCAATAAAAACTTGATTGAATTACTTCCGCTGTGCAGTTGGGCCCAGGCCTGAGCCAAAATGGCCTTAAACTTATCCCACTTATGACGTCACTCACAAAAGACTTGAAACCCAAAACCAAACAATTTTTTCTGCAGCGTAGACAATTCGCTGGCCATCCACGGAAGATTGACAATATCATTTTAACTTGTGGAATTTCCACGTGCCACAAAACGTAAGCTCTGGGCCACTTTTGACCCATGGGCCAAGGGTTGCTCACCCTTTCCCTAACTTTACACCTAGACAAAAGTTGAATACGGTTCGAATGGCAAAATAATCTTAGCAGACCTTTCGCTGTTTGCGGCAAAATAGACACTACCATTTTTAAAGCAATAATTTCTAATTATCACATTAATTCAATATACCAGGGGTATTAACTTGTCATTTTAAGTTTATCAGAATTTTGGAGCAGCATTTAAGTCAGGAAAAATTTGGCAGCATTCTGCTGCACATTTGCCAAAAACTGGTTGGGAAATTTTAGATTTCACTGGAAATCTCTCAATATAGTTACTGAACCAGAGGGGAAGGTTGGGTTATTTAAGTTCTACCAAGAATTTCTTTCTTAGTCACCCGACTAAAAGGGGAAAGCTCTGCCAAAAGTTTCTTATCTGACCACCCAATCAAAAGTAACTGGTTTCGTTTAGGAATTTCAGTACCCAACCTAAAGTAGGGGTTGTCACATATCTTCATTGTTCAACCTATTAGCTCCACCCATTTGGAAACATCTTCTGTCAAAATATTTCTGTTGGCAGTTTCTAATTGGTCAAATTACAAGGACGACACTTTGTATTGTCTAAAGTACCTCTCTATTAGGGAAATCCCAAGGAAACGATTCTGATAAATGAAAAGCAAAAAAGTACAAAATAAGTACGATTACTTATTGATAAGCTCCTTTCACAAACCAGATGATTTTCAGTACCACATGTCGAGTCAACCTTTATGTAAAACAATGCATTTGAACTTTAATACACAATGATAAAATTCACAATATCATTGTACTAAATGTCAGATGGTGAATTGTTCAAGTTCAATTCTTTTACATGGCAGACTTGCATTTCACAATTGCAGTGTCTTTTCTTTCAAGTCAATAGCAAGTTCATTCAAATCAATCAGTGTCTGACTCTTCAATGTTATTTCTGAACAGTGTTTTACTAAAAACTCATATCTACCAGTAAAATTTCGGAGCAACTCAAGAAAGCCATTTGAACAAATAACTTAAAACAGGTCATGGGGAATGCAGAGACATTACAAATACAACTTTTTAACCCAAAACAGTCTACAGCAGAGGTGGCGAAACTGTGACTCGCAAGCCACATGCGGCTTTTTGTACATTTGCATGCGGCTCTTTGAGCTGTCCCAAAAAAATATATATTTGTTTTTTCTTCTTTATTTCTATTGCAAAGTATAGAAATATTGTAAAGTGTTACTGTGGTAGCTAGTGTGTCTTACAGTATTATTTTTGTAAGATGTTCCAAAAAAAATTATCACAGAAACGTAGATTGCAAATAAATTTATTTGTGTTTTTAGATTTTTATGTTGCGGCTCTTTGTAACTTGGGTTTTACAATATGGGGCTCATGCATAGAACAGGTTTGGGCACCCCTGGTCTATAGCAAGCAAAACTTTGCTGACACATCATTTTTATTACTGTTCACCATCTGCTTTTTCCACGGACCAAGGAAATCTTTTAATTGCATGAACACATTCAAACAAAAACACATTTCAAACAAAAGTGTTCGACCACATAGCCAAAAACAAGATTATATCGAAGTGCAAGGATACATGTGGTATTGTAGACAAGTTGAAATGACAGACAAGAAGTAAATAACTTGACACAGAAAAAACAATAGCACATGATGACGAACAAACAAACAAAGGTTGTCATGCCCATTGTCATGTGTCAAAAATAACAGTCATAAAAAGAAGGAAATGAAAGGCATGCAACATATGAAGAGTTGATCAACACAAAGATGAAGGAGTGAGGTCAACTTTTTGTACTTCTGTATTGTGTTTTATAAGGGCCATAGACAAGCTGGGATATTTACAATTTGTTTTAGTTGAGGGTTTGTTGAAAATTAAGAACAGGCTTTGCAAAAATCATAATTTTCATTCAATGTCTAATATTTTCTATACAATGCTGCGTGTGTAAGAAAAATTGATAGCAGTTGTAAATCTGCCATAACCTGGAGTCATGATCATAGTTTGCAGTACAATTAAAAATGTGATTTATGCAGATAAAAAGATTGTTTCACCTAAGCATAAATTCTTTTTTTGAGCAGAGCATTTTGTTTCAAAGTGGATGTAGTTCTTATCTTGGAGATTTCCATCATTTATTTCAGTTTGTTGTTGCCAGAGCTTTTTGTAAACTAAAATTAAAAAATGCTTTTCTCAACATGCAACACGTTAGAAAAAGAACGATTCACCTTTGAAGATCAAAGGTATGAGTGGTTTTGTTAATCTTTGTAATAAAATAAGTAAATATTTTTGCAGGTCTTTTGATATGTCAATTACTTTTGTTAAATAATGCAAATGCATTACTTTTCTATGCATATTTTCATTCTTTCCTATTTATGCTTGACTATTTTCTTACCATGTTGTTACTGATGATAAATGCACATGAACTGGAGCAACTGTTAAATGATTAGTATTATGATCAACACTTTAGCTGTACATTTGAAGAGGCTATAATAATTGTGATGTATAGCAGCCAAAATGTAAACAACAATATATGCAGATAAGATGATTATTTATTACACTGTTTATCATAAGAACATTTTTTTGCTTTATTCAAATAAAGCAATTTGGTAAAAATATGACATACCCACACACTTTTATGCACATTCTTCTTGCTTTTTCATGTAAAACATACCATATTTTTCAGACCGTAAGGCACACTTAAAATCCTTCAATTTACTCACAAATCGAAAGTGTGCTTTAAACATGCAGTGCACCTAATGTATGAATATGCTTGTGCTTTCTCACCAGTATCAAATTTATGTGGTAAACGGTGCTATTTATTTAATTGCTAGTTGGGATTGTTTTTTAAACACACCATCATGTTATGTAATTAACCAACAACAATTGCAATGAGCAGCACATGTGGTTCTGTGATTAGCTAGCAAATACCTTAATGCTGAAACGCAGATCATATTACTCTGCGAGGCTTCTTCACACAGAGCTGTATGTGTTACACCACAAAGCTCCTGACTACATTAGCACGCACCAAATCAAACACGCGCACAGCTTTTAGTTTATTCTATTCGTGTCTAGCAGATCAGGCATGTGTGACAGATTAAACTCCCTCGTATCTAGTCTGCTATTTTGTGCCTTATAATCTGGTGTGCCTTATGTATGAAAATAGAACAGCTAGTATTCAAAAATTGGAAGTGTGCCTTATCTGTTGCGCCTTATGGCCCGTAAAATACGGTAACTTTACTCATATATATTGCTTAATGGTTTTACTCATGTATCTAACGATTTTAGTCATTTAGCTCACAACCTGATTAAAATGTCTTCAGTTTTCTTCCCAGTGTTGGATTACTATTTGATGATTGAGTGAATGCAGTTATAGCTGGTGTGTTGTTTCAGTGCTTGCTCCCTGGGTTGTCTTTGCTTGTCTATTAGCACTTGCTCTGCACTGCACTGTGACTAACAATTTTTGTGTTATTGTGTTATTCAAGTGCCCTTGTGACACTGACTATGAGTCTGATGCAAAGAAAATAAAATTAAAAGAATTAAATTAAACAATATAAGATGCATATACAATAGATTTTCACATCTGTATAATTCAAGAAAAAAATTAACAAAGTGTGAAGTGCAGTTATGTATAGAATAACCTTGTGCATTATGTTATTGTGGTGGCTGGAAATTGTTTGCAAACTAATATTTGTGCTTTTTTTCTTGTATGTGTGAAATTGTATGAAGTTGACTTGTTACTTGATAAAGATATCACACAACATTTTACCAGACATTATTCAACTGGATGCTGTTTTCAAAACTCCAGTTGTTGCATCACAATCTGATGGATATCAAACGTATCAGTCTACATTTACATGAAGTTTTGATTGTTTTAATTTTGGTGGTTTAATGTTGTATTTGTTTTTTGAGCTAGTATCTCAGATATTGTTGTGCTCCTCACAGCAATTATAGCACTTCAAACATTTGAGTCATAGGTTTGAAACATAGCAGCTTCTTGTCAAAATTTGGATTTATTAATTCTATTGATATGTTGTATCAAAGTTTTTTTCTAAGATAAGGTCATGTTGGCGGACACCTAAGTTAAGTTGCCTATAATTAGAAACTTGAAGTTAGAATCAAGCAGATATAGATTAAAAGTTCCTGATTTCTGTTGGAACATAAACATTACTGCAGTAAAGCTTTGCTAATTTCATCAACGCCTTGTTTTGGAATACCAATTTCATGATTAAGCATAAAAGATAAATTCCAAAATAAATTTAAAATAATTTACATTGTTGTTGTAAGGTTTTCAAAACTACTTCCCTTAATACAAAGGTTTTATTACATTTATTGAACATAATGCTAGTGGATGTGTTAGTTTTTGGCAGTTGTTCTATCACTAGGTACGTAATTGCCATTTTGTAGTTAAACTTAATTTCTAATAGTGCTTGTGACATTCTATGTATTTTGTTCCAATACTTCTCGAAATCATTTAATATTCAAATTTCTTCTTGTTACCCTTTCCTTAACCGAATAGACTTGATTATTTTCATGTGAACTCAGCCTAGGTTAAGATAAATGTTGAGAAAACATTTTTCAAAATTTTTCATTTGCAAAGGGTAGGTATAGATATTGGGAGAAAACGATCAGTATATATTATGAGTACAATTTTTTCTTCAGGTGAAACATGCTGTTTTTTTAATAATTAAATTTTTCTAAATGTAATATCTAACTCTACCTGGGCTAAAACTGAAAATGTCATGCTTATTCATGAAAAAATAAGAGAACCAAACAGAAACACATGACATGATTTTCAATTTGCTCATCATTTACCAAAGACTAAGTTGAAACAAATATAACCAAAAAACTGGATGCCAAAAGGTTTGGTTTCAACTAAAACTCTACTTGTAAGGAAATGCTTTTTCACTCAAAATAAGCACAACCAGAGTTTTACCATGATGAAATATCAGGCTCTACTGATATCCTAGCTTTTAGTATACATATACACAGATATTTTTAACACACTTTTTGTCATATTTATTTCAACTAACATTAAAAAATCAAAATGATGCATTTCGTAAATTCCTTTATTTGAGAACCTAAATATAGTTTGTCTGTACTTTGCTACCATACACCATTGAAAATACACAACACAGGGCTAATTTTGGGAGAAAGTTTAGGTATTTAGAAAGTTGAAGTTGATATATTATGTTAAACTAAGGATTCTATCTCACCCAGGTAAAATTTAACCTTTGGCAGTGGTGAAAATATATTTGAATTGTCTCTCTGGCATTTCACTTACTTTCCAGAATTTTCAAAATTTTATAATTGATGCATTTGTAGTGTAGATATTATTGTTATTTACAAAGAAAATGATAAATAGCTCGGTTTTTTCTAACAATTGGAAGTCTGTAGAAAGTTTTATATGCATTGACAAAATATTGGACTTACAACACAAAAATATCTATTTATTATGTTTTTGCAATTGAAAGCTTTTGTAGGATCAATGCAAAAACTGCCAAGTATTTATAATGAAAAGTGTTTTCAAAAATTTGCATACCAATTTTCTTTGTCACAAAATGGAAGAAAGCCACTGCTGATCCTTTCAGTTCAAATAATTTTTGTTCGGAAGTGACTTATATGAAGCTTGATCATCGTTAGTTGTGCTGACAATAAAAGGTATATTTGCTTTTGTTTGAAGTAGTGCACTTGTTAAAGCACTTTGTTTATGGAAGTCTAAAAACACATCTTGTTGCATATTTACCATATCTTTTTCTTTTGTAGATGTTTGTTGAGAGCTCTTGCAGTAAGTATGAATGGCAAATTAAGCTGCATGCTCTTTGGATGTCTTTCTGACTTTTATGAATCTTACATTGATTTTTGGTATATGGTAGATCTACTGATTTATGATGTTTTTTCAGTTCATAATAGAAAGAAGTATCTTGATTTTTTCTATGCCTGATTAATTGTATCTTTCTAGTTGATAGTTGTGATGATGTGCTAACTGTTGAGTAGTTTGCAGCTTTGTTGTTTTTGTTAGGAAAATAAAAGACATGTTGAAGTTTACATGACTCTATTAAGATTATCTTGAGAATTCCAAGGATTCTTCAAAGTTGAAAGTGGCGTGTAGTTTATTCTTGATACATGTAATGTTAGCCCTTAACACCTTTGTTGCTGGGACAGTTCACATGAACCTTGGTTTCTAGCATCTCCATAACTCACCAGGTGATTATGCTAGAGAGCTGTTTAAACCCTCAAAAGACTCAGTGAGTATTCTAGTTCGCAATGAAAATGTTTTTTAGGTTTTGGGTTTTTTTGTGCATGATGTCATAAGTGGGGTAGGTTTAAGGCCATTTTGACTCAGGTTACCTGGCCTTGGACCCCAATGGCTAGATCAGCGGTTTACAATTGAGGGTGTGAGAAGGGACTTCTTAGGGTGAAAACTTCTCTGATGATACAAAAAACAATACATCAAATGGTGCAAAAATGATTTTTTCTTCCAGAGGGGGGTGCCGGCTTCAAAATGAATAGAGAACCGCTGTGCTAGATGGAATTTTTTGACATATTTTTTTATCGGAAACCAGGCTAGAATCCAAGTTTTGAGCCTTTGATTAGCTTCTTGCTGTTTCTGGTTCAAAAGTTATGGCCTAAAAATAACAAATTAATTAATTATCTAATTAGGAGATTAAATAATTTGTTTTATAAAAACTTGTGTCACAAAATTCCATCTAATGGTTGGGACCAGGGCCAAGAAACATGAGACAAAATGGCCTAAAACCTATGCCACTTATGATGTCACCCACATAAAACCCAAAACCTAAATTTTTTTTTCATTGCAAACTAGAAGACTTGCTGCATCTTTTGAGGGTTTGAACAGCTCTTTAACACAATCGACTAGTGGATTATAAAGTTGCAAAGTGGTGCAAAAATAGCAGCTAATGCGGGAGCTCAAAGTATGAATATATTGTACACCAACAGTGAATGTGGTAATGTTAGTCAAGGCTCTTTCTAGCGTGTTTGACCACACATTTATCAGTTTTTTGAAAGGTGAATTGAATTGAGCTGAGAATCGAAAACCGGGTTCCTAGAATCAGCGAAAATCATCATCAGGTCCCTAGATTCAGAAAAAATCGGGTCCCTACAGGTCCATATCAGGTACCTAAAATTTTCCTTCAAAAACTCTATTTACAATCAAGCAATACTGATATCAATTACAAGGAAGATTGGCTTGTAATCTACAAATTGTTTTTTGCAGTTTACGTTAGAAATCCCAAATTTTTGTTTGAGTACGTGCTTTTATTTCGTGTTCCTCACAACATAGTCTGTTCATTTGATTTATGGAAAAAAGCTTGCTGATAAACATTCTAACACAACGTGTTTAGTTGTTTTCAATAAGATTAATTGTGTGAGTGTACTGATTCAAGTTAGTCGTACAATACTAACATAAAATTTTCAACAGAGCACAGCATTGGCTGCAAATATGCTTGAGGCATTTGTTGAACTGCATGTGCAATTGCCTGGAAGTTAAACGGATGTGTACTTTATTTCATCATGTGTGACACAAAAAATTTTTAACAACAAAACTTATTGCCTCATTTTTTTGTGTCAGCAATGTGTTTTGACTAGAGCTTGACCAATAAGGCTTTTTTGGACCAACGTTTTTAATTTTTCATTGCTGATAAACAATGTTGATACCAATATTTTTGCATTTCTCGGACCTGAATTGAAAGACATTACAGTGCATTTCTTTCTTCGGTATGTAGGCCACAGTCAACCACCACAGCACATACCCTGATTTGTTTGCAGGTGCAATCATCTGCTTACCATGCAAAAACCTGCAAGTGAATGTTATATCATAGAGCGGTTTATTGAGACTAATCGTGCAACGGTCTGTATATTATGCAGCACTTGATGTGGTCTGGCTATGTCCAACTGAAATGTGTTGCTAGGCCAAAACTTAAGGCACTCTCTTAATGAGGGGCACCCATTGAGTGACTTATGTTGCTTTCCTGCTGACGAAATTTTAGCAGCAACTGATAGTATTTGATGCTAACAGCTATGATAACTTTTTGGCACCTCTAATTACTCCATAACAGTGATGTCATAGGCGAGCTTAAAGGGTCAATAGAACAACTGTGGTAGAAGTTAGAAAACAAGAAATGAGTTTTACATTGAGGTGTCAGAGGATACATGGAAATCTGCAAGTATGCAATGCAGATATGATGGAGTGTCACTGAGGAATGCTGCATCAAAAATGTCAAATTTAAGATTATCAACTAAAGACGAGATTTATTTATGCAGGTTTTGCTCGTTGACCACCATACGTGCAGGTTTTGCTCAATGACCACCATACGTTCATTGTTGGTCTGCTTATATTTTCGTTCATTTGACCTATTCAGATGAATCGTGACGTCATTTTGCAGATAATAGATGTCTACGTGAACTTTTGTCTTTTCGCTAACCTAATTAAAGAACTACCACAAGAGGTAGTTCTTCAAAGGTATGCCGTAGTTACTAGTTAGTTCATTTATAAGCTGTTATGTTCATATACAAGCTGTGATTCTTTGCAAAACCAATTCATTCCTTTCAAGTTTGCAAAAACTTTCCCACAAACTATTTGGCTTTCCTTTAGAAGCGATTTAAGTAGATTTTTAATCATATACATTCAGTTTGAAGATGTTAGTAATCAAAGAAAATCAGAAGCTCAGGTCCATTTCTTTTACAACAAGGCTCAAACAACACCAACTTGCAATTTGTGCTCCGGTATACAAAAGGAAGTGGTTCAAGCACTAAAAGTTTAACCATTTGAAATCAAAGCACAGAATCGACGTAACCCATGAGAGTGAAGACCACAACTATTGCGGCACAGGAAGAAATCCTATCACAAATTGTGAAAAAGGAAATGAGTCTTTTGAGGCCACAAAGAAGAGGTCTAATAACTTGAAAAACTGTTCCATGCCTTAATTACAATCAAGCCCAAATCAGTGGAACCAGAGAGGTTTTTTTCAGCCATGAGACTATTTATCACAAAACTCAGAAACAGACTGAATGATGAAAGTGTGCTTTGATTGTCATGCGTCAGTATTATAAACATCACTGAAAAACTGTGCTTAATTTAATTAACAATTCGCTAATAAATTGTGCAGGGACCAACAGCAGTAATTTCACAATGATATTGAATTTTTATCACTCAAAATTGCATTCATTTCAAAACCCAAAAAACAGGTTTTTCCGGGTTTCTTTTCTCTGCTACCCGAAACCCGGGTTTTTAAATTTTGCCCTGAATTGGAAACACTAGATATGCTGATACATCAGTCGAGCTCTAGTTTTGACAATCTGTTGTCTTATTCAAACAACCTAGTGAGGAAATTCTGGATGTAAATGCAAGTTTCTATCACATCATATTGAAAAATCCAAATTAATCTTGTGCTGATGAATGGTATGTTTGCTTACAATCCAAAATCAATATTTGTGTATGAGAAGTGCATGGTGCCTGTAGAGTGTGTTCCATCTTCTTTTACAAGCATCATTAAGCCAGAAGTTCTCTAGCACCGTGGTTCACTACCTTTTCTTGCAATGCGGACCAGTTTATTGTAGGTGTTATTTTCACAGATGTGCCCTCAATGTGTGGCAAATAAATACAGCAAACATAAAACAATGAATGTTCAATGCATGTAAATTTGATATAACTGAGAGTCATTGACATTGGAAAGTTACTATTTGTACACACTCAGCAGCCTGTTATGAAGTTTTTTTGTCCATGTGTATCTACCTTTGAAAATGTTAGAAAGACCCTTTAACCATACATTAATCTGCACTACAAGTGGTTGTAGATATAAACCAGTAACTTTGAAAGTACCCTGAATGGACTATGGTGTACTAATGTGTTTATTTGATGAAATAATGTGATTTGGACAAATGAATGATGCATTACTGTATTTTTCAGACCATAAGGCACACTTAAAATCCTTTAATTTTATCTAAAATCGAAAGTGTGCCTTATAATGTGGTCTGCCTAATGTATGAATCTCGTTGTGCTTTCTCATCTAGAACCAATTGTATGTGGTAAATGGTGCTATATAAAATTGTTTAATTGCTAGTTACGGTATTTTTGTAAACAGACTGTCATGTTATGTAATAAACCAACAATTGCATTGAGCATCGTATGTGGCTTGAAGCTAGCGCATGCCACAGGTCATATTACTCCGTGGGGCTCCTGACTACATTGGCGCACACCAAATCAAACATGTGCACAACTTATATTTTATTCTATTGTCTAGCGCATCAGGCATGTGTGACAGATTAAACTCCCTCATGTGTAATGACATATTAAACTCCCAGTGATGACTCCAGCACTCAGAGTTGTTGTGAAAGAGTTGAATACAGTTTGGCTTATCAAAGCTTTGCTTCATTTAATGCGCCTTATAATCTGGTGCACCTTAATATGAAGAAAGCACAGCTAGCATTCAATTTTTGATACTGCACCTTACGATCTGAAAAGTTGGTCGTTCCAACTTCTAAAGCATGATGTTGTTGCTTGGGTGTCCTGCAACTGACTGTAAATATTTTACTCCTTCTGTGAGGCCCGGCAACAATTGTTTCATAAGCCATTACTCTGTCACAGCCTGGTAGACGGGGACCACTGACCTAGCAGATCCTGATATGGTACTGAGCTTAACCAGCCTGTTCAGTATATAAGTTCGCTATTTTCTTGTGTTTTATCAGTTTCTTGTTTGCAGTTTCCAACAGATTTATTCAATAGAAACATTCCCTGTGAAAACTTCAAAGAGGACTTCATATCAGTTGCAGTAAGTTAATATTTTTGTTGGCATATTGCTCTGTTTTAGGCATGAATAAAACTTGCAAGAGCAGCAGCTGGATGATGTAAGGAAAGATGTTACCTGTTGATTTTTGCCTTCGTTCTTTTTGTGGTACTTGGGGTTTCTTGTTTTTTGGTTGTTAACTGAAGTTGGTGTCATACTCTTCTGCAACTACATTGCTACAAGAGAGGAGCTTGAATACCTGAGTGAACTGTGGGACTATGCTGTTGGAAGCTAATACTCCCACCAGTGCCTTCCATGTCAGACAGGTGGAAAAAGATAGGTCTGAACAAATGCAATTCTAATTCTTGTCTAGTGCAAAGCTGAAGCAGACATCATTTCAGTAATCACACAGGAGCCTTTGAGCACGTACTACTGCGGGGCAACCTGCTTTCATCCAGTGGTCATACTCCAACATTTTGCTGGATACAATGATGGTAAGGCGTAGAGGAGATCATCTGTCGTTGGCAAACATCAGTTCTCAATCTTCCTGTCCTGGTACTTGGCACTGCTCATCACAATTACAGTTAAAAAATCTTTAGCTAAGTTCCTAACAGACCAGGGTCCACTTGGTACCTTGGCTGCTGGTCTCGATTCACGTATGAGGCAGGAACTACCTGATTGCCAGCATGCAACAACGTTGGATTCCTGATGCCTGCTATTCCGCTAAGGCTAAACCATCGGTTCGGTTGAAGGCAAAGCTACAGCAAGAAAACCCCGCTCTCTGCTTCAAGAGCTGCAGGTTCTCCTACACAGAGAAGTGTCACTGGTGGGACAAGACAAGTGCTCACAATTAGGAATACGCTGATCACGGTGACCAACGTGGTCTCTACAGTGGCATATAAAGCTCTTGGCCCACCTCCCTGAAAAAGATCCTTTGTACTTATGAGTGTTACGACTGGCGAAGCATAACCGTACCCCTGCCCAACTGCATATATGGGTCGAACATTGCAACTCCATGTACGATCGTGCAACAAAAATGTCAAACCATCAGTGCTCTTCCTTTGCTCTAGCTGCCTGTTATTCACGATCTTGGCAGGTCTTCTGCACTTGACGAAGTGATTCAGCCATTGATGTTTTCAAGGTAAAAGTACCTGGGGAAAGACACCATCCTCCCAGAGAGAAGTGGTGGTAAACCTCTGCTGAAAGTTCTTGTTCACATCTTTGTGAATTGATGGAAGAAGCGCTGTCTTCTTGACGACTCTACAAATGCAAACAGCATCACCTTATATCAAATCAAAAGAAGATTATTGGGACTGCAACAAGTGCAGGGGTTTCCCTCCGGAGCAATGCTGGCAGGACGTTTGCTCGTCTTTTTTTGCTTGAGGTCCGGCGGATTCTTGACCACATTTACTCTGTCAGTGCGTCTCCTTCCAATCCAGATCCACTGCGGATGTGGTGTTCTTCTTTTGGCAGCTCTAGGAGGATAGTACGGAGCAGTTCTGCCCAATATATGCGGTGTTTATTGACCTCGACAAAGCCTTTGACACAGTGATCGTTTCCATCTCTTTGAAGGCTGACCTGGAAAATACTTTCCATTTTTGTTGTGATCTACGAGGACTGCAACGCTACTATCCAGTTCAATAGCGCCAAGTCTTTTCCATTCCGGATTTGTCGCGGGTTGAAATAGGGCTACGTTTGACAACAACTCTGTCTGAAATATTTATCTCAGTTATTTTGGCCCACACATTCCTGGAGGAGGTCGTAGTGCTTTTGCAGTAGTGGCTGGCTCTTCGCCTCGCCCGGCTGCAAGCCAAAACTACGATCGAACATGTGCTGGTTGTCGAAGTGTTGTACGCAAATGATGCTGCACTAGTTGTCTATTCAGAGCACCATCTTTGAGCATTGCTTCTCCCAGGCTTGCGACTATTTCGGCATGTTCATTAGTTTACGGAAAATTGTCGTAATGGCGGTTGGATCTCCCTTGTCCACCTTGCATCACCATCAATGGCACACAGCTCGAAGTCGCCAGAAAGTTGTTTTACCTGGGATCTGTGGTCAGTTCTAACGACTCGGACAACGAAATTGGACAGCGCTGCGGTAAAGCCGCAACGAAATCCGGTGTCAAGCGAAATTTCTGACCTCTGCGAAATTTCTGACCTGCTGTTGTTTGTCAGTCATTGTGCTTCTCAGAATAAAGAAATAAAGTTTGGTAATTACTTTTTTGATGTGTGTTGTGTGAATTAAAACTTTTTGGTTGGATGTCAGGCACCCACAACAAGCTATAGCACGAGAATAACTTCAACCACTGAAAATTTTTGGACTTAGTCCGAGACATCAATTATATTTTTCTTTTTCTCAACCTAACTCAAACCCTAACCCGACGCACTTACCTAAACACGAATCCCTCAGCCCTAATCATCAATTTTCTTAGCGTATTTGATATGTAAAATATTGCTCTGTGCATGCGCACGTGACGTGAAATCAGAAATTTCGCTTCACACCGGGCGACTCGCGTCACCCGTGTGAAACAACCCGGCCTTTTCCATAAAAGTAAAGACTAAACTCTACTGCCCATGCATCTTGAGCGTGCTTCTGTATTGCAACGAGGCATGGTGCACGTACCGCTGTCATAAGCGTGAGCTTACTACATTCTACTTTAGATGCTTGTGTTCCTCACTAGCGTCTCATGAAAAGATGGGATTCGAAACTTCACCATCCTGCATATTACAGGTTATCCCGACCTTATCTCCACTTTGGCACTTTGTCATTTATGTTTGGCATGACGGCGTCAGGAAAGGAATACGGGCGCCTGCCGAAGGACATTGTGTGTGGTCAGTTGAAGTTTCATGGTGCTCCACGCAGGCCAGGCAGACCAAAATTCGGTACAAAGACATCATAGCCAAACGTCATTCGGCAGGAGTCAGTATTCCCCTGCAATCCTGGGAGACGATATTTGCGTACCGAGAGACAAGGCATGATGTCCTTGGAAAGGACTTTCAAAACTCCATCAAAATTTATACTTCTTAGGTAGATAGGCGCCGAGTCTGTCGTCGACAACGACCGGACGAACCAGGCAATAAACTGACGTTGTTTCATGCAATACGAACAGAAACGTGAGAAGTTGGCAGTTTTACTCCAATTGCGGCGTTATATGTTCTTAAATTTGATTTATAATTATTCAGTCCTCGTTAGCTTTTATGATTTGTTGTTCTTTGGCTGGAGTACGCGTCATGTTTCACATTAAAAAATTTCTAAGTTTTTAAAAGCTTGAAATTCTGCTACCAGGCGATTCTGGAATGCTGTGAATCCAAGTTTTTTTATGGTGACCTACACTTCACTGTCAATTTAAAATCAGCTGCTTACAACAATGAAATTTTGAAGAAGAGCGTTATTCTACTCTCCAATAACAAGTTAAGGTAGGTTACCTGCTTGGTCCTATGGTCAGTGGAATTTTTTTCTGGACATTATTGCTAGTCTGAGAAAAGTTGCAATCCTCTACTGAAATTCCGTGTATAACATTGCTTTTGACCGTGACGTGATGGCTTTCGTGTTATGTTTTTAGTTTTGCAGATCTGCAAAATGCACGACTTGCTTTTGAGGCCTACGAAGAATATGACCAAAGAGGTTTACGCCTTCACGAAAGGACGTTGCTTAGAACGCTGAAGTTATGTAACAGAGTAATATCTCCCAAGAAACTGATGCGAAAGGTAATAGAATGTGCTAAGTAAGTGATTCCACGTGTGCAGGGAATGTAGTGACCTGCTTTTTCACTTGACGTATGATGTCTAACTTGACTGCGCTGCAATATTTCTCGTGTTAGACCGGTACAAAATTAAGTTGAAATTGTGATGGAATTGTAATCAAAGCATGCTATAAAATGAAGGCAGAGGATTGCAAGCGGGCATCAGCCCGATCTGTCTTCAAGTTATGTCGCCAATTTTTTCATGCGTTATATATTATTCTTCAAGGTGCCAAATATACTTAATGTTCTTGTTGATCAGTTTTGATTAGATCATGTATGAAGCAATGTTTAGGTCTTTGCTGCTTTTTAGTTACGTCACGTTGAGTCGGCATTCAAAGAGAGAGGACGAATCCAGTTCTATGAATTTCTAGATCTGCTGGTTATGTAAGTATGATGCTTTCCTTGCTGTGTGGTAAGTTGTTGTTTCAAATGCCATTCACTTAACAACAACTGTGCTCTGTTGATCAGCTGTGATCACGTCTCCAGTGTGGAGCTGAGCGATGCTTCAACAGAGGTTTTGGAGAAAACTTGGCGAAATGTGTATTGCGTAAGTACAAGTTGACTTGGAAGCTGATTATTGATATGCTGTTGCACTCTCTTATTTTTTTGGTCATAGACAGATGTTTTTAAAAATGACCGTAAAAAATCAAGTCAATTCGGTCATAATGTCTGAAAAGGTAGACTAACGAATACTGTTCCGGCGAGTTTTAATACTATTATCCGACAAATGACCAAAATGTCCCAGGTTGCACTAATGTAGATGCAGAATGCAGGCGCTAACAACTGTGTGAAAGTGGTATTTGCATGATATTAGCTAACATATCTGTAACTTGAAGGTTTGTTTGTTGTTGCTCGCAAGAAGTATGGGTTGTCAAACTGTGCTGCTTTAATCGTCGTCGGTTATATCAAACTGTGCTGTATGTTATCATTTGCCTGAGTGAGGTTTTCGCATTGTCTAACATTCTACATGCTTTAGTGAAAAAAAAACACGTTTTTATCTGTGATTTACCGCTGTTTTGCTCAAGTCGTACGCAAATACGTTTCAGTAAATGTCTGTGATATACCGCTGTTTTGCTCAAGTCGTACGCAAATACACTTCAGTAAATCACCAATTGAAAGAAAATTTGGTACACACCATACATTAATTTCTAGTGTTTGTTATGGACTCTTATATATCATTAAAATGCAAAAGGATATACTTTCAGTGTCGGTGTTCCGTGACTGGCCCATTTTATAAACGCACATTGATGTGGCTTGTTTGGAGACCAATTGCTTCGTTTTTACAGGGTTTCATCCACTTAAATTCGCATTTCTGCTTCAACAGATCCATAGGTTGCTTGCCGGATACGGACATCGGAAACAGATGTCATAATGATGCAAAAACTACTTTCTGTCTATCGTGTCCGACCGTTTCGGATGTTTTTTGGGCTTTGGTTTTAAGCAATTATTGCCAAATGGCATTGCCCCGCTTAATTGCTTTTATCAAAATGTAGGTCGAAAACTTCAAAACCTTCATCGTCCCCAAGGAAAAACGTTTGTGGAAGTTTTTGAACGAGAAATATAGACGAGAAGAATTGGAAGATGAGCCTCCGGTTTTGTTATCCTGCGGTTTTGTTGAAAAACCCATTCCCACTGAAGAGTTTTCAACACAGGTGGATTCTAATTTTTCTCTTTTGGTTATGGATTATGTATGTTGTTTATTTCTCAGCGTGGTGTGCGTTGAAATGGGCATCACTGGACAGATGTAAAAGCACTATCACCACTGTGTCTAGGCCTCGTTTCTGAAACAAACATTTTCACTGCATTTTGTTGAACCTACTGTAGGTTGCTTAAGCTCCCTTATTATCGTTGCAGGTGAAACTTTCAAATAAGGATTATTTCACGTTACAGAGAAAGTTGAAAGAGTCCAGCAAACAGGTGCGGTTCATATGACAATATCCGAATCGTATTCACATGTTCTTGTAAGTTGCTTAATAATTATTTTTGCATGTATGCTTTTTGGGAAATTGAACCACTGTCATTCAAAATCGTGACACAATTGTACTTCGTTTTGTAACCGATTTAGAAAAGCTTACCGACAATTTCTGCTTTGTGTAATGCGGTTGTAATGACGTTGAAGCTGAAGTTCGGTTTAACAAAAGTTTTTGGATAAACGAATAAAGGCATTATTGACCTGACTTGCGATTTCATGTGAAAACGGAAGTTTTGCAAGATCGAAAAAATGTACAAGCACTTCAAGGTGCATGTCATTTCCGTGCAGCTGTTGAAAATTGTCTTTGTTTCTGTTCTGCTTCGCTGAGTTCAAGACTCCGTAAACCTTTTGTTTCGATTTTCTTCATGTTTTTGTGAAGAACCTCTTGAGTTGGTCGTTAGTGACTTTGAGTGTCGTTTGGTTAAAAGTGTGTAGTACTTCATGTGGAAGATTGCTGAAAGTAGTTTCACTAAAATGAGAATAGTCTAGTTTTGCAACAGATCGAATTGCGGCATGATAGCGTATTTAATAACTTGTCACGTGCCAGTTTCATCGTTGAAGGTGTGGAATGTTAGCAACCGGTTAAATATACAGGTTAAAGTTAGTTTGTGAAGGAAGAGGTTCGGATAATCAAGCTAGGAATAATTTCAAATAAGGGCGTAAAGCTGAAACAATGTAGTTTGTTCATGCTGAGATCTTAAGGAAACGATGGCGAACTTAGCATTGCTTCTTTTTATTCCTGGTTACAACAACTGATTGCACTAACTGCATAGATAGTGCCTGTATTTGCTCGCCAGCTTTGGATTTACCATCAAATCATCGGTTGCGCCATGCATAAGGTAGGCACTTCCATTGTGGACTGAACATGTCAACGTCGCAAATGCTTCACTGGTGCAAAGCATGGCCAAAGGTCTGCATGGTGGGCCACCGTTGTTTTGCGTTTTTATCATGCGCTCTTAAATTTCTACGATTAAAGTTTGCCTCCACAAAAGCGCACTATTAACGCTGCAGTTTAAAGCTCACCCCGTCGAATAAAGAATGTTTGAAAAAGGCGCAATCACCAGAAAACTAACGCTCCATCGTTTGTTTTTAAAAAATCCGGTTATATTCCACCTGCAATTGACGAATTCTCCGTCACAGCAAAAAATGAGCCATGTGCATATAAAAATGCTCTCAACTTAAAATTGTTCGTCGTGGTGTGGACTCTTTCTGTTCAGTTGCGAGTGGCAACTCGTTTCTATGGCAACAGTAGCAAAACAACATTTCCTACAGGTTCGCTTGGCGAAAGGCGGTGGGTCGCAACGACGCATGCACCAGAAAACGCCCCGAAGTCCTGCTTCCACTTCTAACAGGGAGTCATCCTCCCGCGGTGAAGCTTCAGGTTCAGATCTGGCCTGGCCAATGTTCTTTCAGAAAGGTACGTGTTTCTTTCACTAGCACTTCGGTACACCGGCGCCATTTAGTATGGAACTATTCTATTAACAGCGCTATATCCAAGCTATGTTGTGCCAACATCGCGCAACTAACAAATGATTGCAGTGCACGGGAGCAGCTTGTCAATGGCTTTGTCCAGCTTAACGCTCAATGTTGTATCAACACATCTTTTCTGACACAAGATTTTGTTACGTTAAGGCGGGGATACGATCATTGTTACAAGCTCTATTTGTGATTCAATTGTGTGTTGCCGTTCAATTCTCCATGTGTATTACGCTTAAACATCATAAAAGTATACAAAACTAAGGCTCTGTGAAGTGTTGAGCTGAACAACATGCCACACAAAGTAACTATAGTAAGTGAAAATGCTCCTTTTAATAATAAAAGCCAATGCTGTGTGTTTTTGGGGCCTGTAGACACTTGGTTCCGAGCAGATGAAATGATCAAGGACATTTTATGCGTTTTGACATCGATGAGCTGTGCATTTTCGACTCCTTCTTCGCCAACACCTATTCTTTGCTCCTTTGAAACGGGCTCTATAGACGCACGTGCTGGCTTGAGTTGGTTAATACATAATTTTAATGTTCGTGCATGAGTTTCGCAAACATAATAGCTGCGTGTTTATCCACTGTTTGTTACAGCGCTGCCTGTGGCACCAACATATTTTGTTAAATCTTATTAATTCGACAGGAGCACAGCGGAGATTTTCGCCTTCCACCACCACCACCACAGTGACAGCCGTACCAACACACAAGTGAGGAGTGTGTTCCACATTAAGTTGCTTGTTTAGCGCATTTGTTCACGTTTCAATCACTGTAGTCCGTTTAAGCAATGAAAAGCACTTTAAAAGTATCAGTGAGCAAAACAAACCCTTGCAAAAACGTGATGTTAAAAATGTCTTTTTGAATAGCCTTGAAGCAAGGTGAAACTTGTGTAATGAGGTCAATTACTTATTATCTCAGATCTTGTTTTGTCTAAGTCTGTTTGTTTGGGAAACTTCCAACTGAAACAAACGTGTTTGTTGTCTCTATTTGATTCAAACACATGTTTTCTGAGGCAGATCAGCCCCAGTTGGACCTGCCAATCAGAAACATGAGGATAAACCTGTTCGTTCTTCTTCCTGTCCTGCCGTGGTCAGCAGTGCGTCACGTGATCAGACGACCATCCAAATGAACCACCTCAAGTTTGAGATGCACACAGAAGTAAGATTGGCTTTATAATAAAATAACGCTCCAGTTAATTGTGTTTGTATGATACTTCATCAAACGGTGCGTTTTGAAAGTAACCAGTGACGTTTCTGCAAAGTGAAGTTCTTGTGTTCATGAATGACGTATTTTTATCGGGTTACGTTTGAAACGCAATCATTTATGCCAGGGACGGAGAACCTGCGGCCCGCGTCAACATTTGATGTGGCCCACATCAGAATTTTCGTAACCCAAGTTAGAGTACAACATCGCGTCAAAACGAAGCTCCATGATAAGCAGGCACTTAGTACGTCAAGAGAAGTCGTCCTCATTGTTAGATAAAGGTAGAATTTCCGAATACGATTAATTGATTTTCCGGCCCGCCAGCGATCATGCACAGTTCACGCGGCCCGTGATAGTAAATAGGTTCCTCACCCCTGATTTACGCGTTTGAGGTTAAGTCATCACCGTAAAACTTGACCACGGCAACTTTGGTATTTAATATTCGACACTGCTTATGTGTATAACTCTTCATCGTGGTGGGTACAGGCTGCTGCCCAAATTAACTAATTTCAGATGGATTAGGATGACATTTACGCTTAAATTATGGTTTGCATTGTGAAATTCTGTTCATTTACATACGATAATGACTTGTTTCCAATTCACTGTTTTAAAAACCTACTCAGCAAAAAGCTATTTCAGTTTGAGGAGCTATTCACGATCACTAAATTCTTTCAACCTGTTCTGCAGTGCCTTTCTGCAAAGCACAATGTGTGATTGCAACATTTCAGTTTAGTGCTTTCCACTTTTTCAATTGATAATAACAATCATAAGTGTGGCGGACGTGTTGTCACGCCAACCTACTGTCACTTCACTTCCGAAATCGATAAGATAAAGGCTAACACCGATCATGATTGATGTCGTTCCTGCTGCGCAGGATCGTCGATGGGCGGACTATTTCACTTCCGAAATTTCTCAATACTTGCCAAACTACGACGAAGTGATGGCCAGGGTCCGCAAACCTCCCGCCGCCCCGGTCAAGCGGAAAGCGTACCGTCCAGAAAGGCCCTTACCTTCTGCCATCCGCAGGCTTTCCGAACCCAAACCGACGTATGTTGAACAATGCTTTGGCATTTTAAGTTAACTTAAGCTAAGCATTTTAAGTTAACTTAAGCTAGGCATTTTAAGTTAACTTAAGCTAAGCATTTTAAGTTAACTTAAGCTAACCGCGTCAATGAAGTCGCAGTGCTTGCAGCAACACTGTCGCGGAACGACAATTTTGAATGATTGGATTGAAACTTCGACCTTGCTGCGAACGTTTTGCTTTGCATATTTTATAGCTTCAGGAAGTGGTTTGAACGTCGACTGTACCGTCTGTAATGCAATGTACTTTCTGATGAAAGGATTGTAAAAAATACATTGAATTTCGCCGATCACGCTGCCAATGTACGCTTTGAGTTGATCAATACTGTAAGTGTGGTTGCTTGTTGGCCGTACAACTCGCGTGTTGTAACGGTAACGGTGGCGTAGTTGTTAGCTCCTCATCCCCCTGAAAGTCATTCATTCCAGTTGGAGGTAAACAGGCTCCCGCAAGGAACGGTTGAATCGCGCGCTTGTGCATGCAGCGATGTTGTTGTGCTGTTGAGAATTGATCTGGTGTGTGTTCATGCGAAAACGTATCTTGGGTGCCCGGCGCGAAAGACAGCATTACTCCTCTGAGCCACCTCGTCGCCACAAGCAATATTTCTCTAAACCTTTAAACTACAGTGATCGGCAAACTTTGGTTATGGTGGCCCAAGCCAGCCTGTCAATCGTAATTAAAGACCAGTTACCTGTTCCATGGAAATGACGCGTTGATGTCATAAACCGTGTAATGACAAATGCAATGTTCCGTTAACGTCAAACAACGTTCCATAGTTGCTACAGTAGCCTATTTTTTGCCCACGCAACCAGCACAGGACTGTAACTCTTACATATCACGTGCCCCACAACAGAAAGTGTTGCGCAGCCCAATAAAAAGTGCGCAACGGCCCACAATTGGGCCGAAGCCAGTTTGCCGACCTCTACTTTAAAGCCTTACTCTCGCTGTAATGCCGATGAAATTATTTTGGGCAGGCTTTGCGCAGTGACTGACTTCTTTTGCATATAGAGTAAATTAACTAGAAAAAACTGGCAGCTCCATCACATGGAGCATAGTAGGATTCTTTCATGCCAAGTTTGGAACACTTAAGATTTTTTCCGGTTAGGACAATGTTATGAAGTATCCAGTTTTTCTTTCTTTTTGCAGATTTGATATATTTTGTTTCGATTTGGGGCTTACTTATTTTTGGTGTGTCGGGACTTGTTTGTGTGTTGCGATGCAGAAAGGATCGTATAAGCTGAATTTCCTTTTGGTGACGTGTTTTTGAGGTTAAAAGTTGTCTGTGCATTTTATACTCAGTGGCGTAACTGACGGGGAGGCAGAGGGGTGAATCGCCCTTCCTGCCAACCTAAATGTAAAAAACGGCCCCCACTCGCCTTATATTTTGGTTTTATTATTCTTTTGGTTTTCAGTAGGTTGTTTTTTGCATTTTTCGGAGTATTTTCCGAATTTTAATATAGCCATCCACATCTGGATTCACTATCATTTTTCAAGATTTTTTCTTAGTGTTGGCTAGTGGGCGCCCAACAGTGGCCAGTGAGCCCCTTTCAGCTAATTTTTCCCCCTGGTTCAAACCTCCAGTCACGCCACTGTTTGCACTGTGGTGCAAGCAAGTTCGATTGCCACTCAGGACAATTATACTCGGTGTTCCGTTTGAATTAGCGGCGCTCGTTCAGCAGGTTGCATTGTCAAGTGCCTTGGGCGCAACGGAAGCTGACTGCGTTTTTCTGCTTTTGGGTAGAATGCCCGGTAATCACGTGACGCACTGTGACGCAATCACCATGGGAATGGGAACTGATGAACACGCAGTGGCGCTGCAGCGTCACGGTTGTAAGTATGCTCCGCGTACATCCTCCGCTGACAGGAACGACACGAGGAGGTGAGTTTTGCTTTTGGAAGGTGAACTGTGAATAGCGTGATGCAGACTGTGAGGTTTTTTTATCATATTACATCCAGTTTTTACTGTGAATCTTGATCTGCCATTTTCTTAACGTTGTGAGACCGTTGTTTTTCAAAACTTCCGGTTATTTGATGGCTTCCAATTCCCGGGCCCAGGCGACCTTTGTATAAACTTTATCGAAGATCATCTATTTCAAATAACCCAAATAAAACCCAAAATTTTTAAAGGTGTAACGCTTCTTTACGATGTGCAGGGTATTACATCTAGTTGCGTTAAGCTGGTTTGCTATTTTGCGGTGTAACTGACCTTTCGCAAAGTAATTTATTTAAATTTAAAACGGAGGTTTTATAAGCACGTTTGGATCAGGTTGTTTAGTTTGATCCACCTGCAGTCTGACTGAGCACCTTCACACTGTTCGTGAAAGTTTCTTTTTCAAAGGCTGCTACCAGCAGTTTAACAAACGCGGCCGCATGGTCTTGCTGTATCGCTTCATAATCTGCTTCCTTGTTTTGCAGAAAGCCAAAGCATTGCGTGCGTCAGTCATGGCGCTCGCTTGTCAAACGCAAGACCACCTTCCTCGAAAAGTTGCTCGCAGATGTCGACCGTCAATCCGCTAAAGAAGCGGATCGCCTTCAACAGGAACCAGCAGCAGATGCTGCTGATGATGAGGACGAAGGTGACTGCTTTTTTTCTAATAAGTAGGGCTGTTGTTTACCACAAATCATGTGCTTCCTTGGTGATTACTGCTGACCTGTTTCTCTTCTCTGTCTTTCTCTTCTCTGTCTCTCTCTGTCTTTCTTTCTCTTCTCTGTCTCTCTCTCTCTGTCTTTCTTTCTCTTCTCTGCCTCTCTCTCTCTGTCTTTCTTTCTCTTCTCTGTCTTTTCTCTTCTCTGTCTTTCCGAAGTCGCAGCCATGGTCACGGCACCGGAGCAAACTGTGTTTCATTCACCCCCCGCTCTTTCCTTCAAAAAGTTTTTCCCTTCAACTATTTCAGGAAATATAAAAAGTAACCCCATTCACAGTCACTGTGTTCGATGTCGTGGGTGAAAGAAAGCTTTTGTTAATTTGTTTGGCATTTTCAGCGACTAAAACTTCAGTACAGCAACAGGAAAGAAGTAAACCGCTCAAAGTAGCAGTCTAACAGTGGGGAGCAGCAAAGCTGTTGGATGTTGCGAAAACAGTCATTTTTACAACGTACAACATGGTTTTATTCAAATTATTCGGCTTATCGACGTTTGTTGTGTCTAATACAATGTTGCAAGACTCCCAAGTTGTGTTTTGCTCCAGAATAGCTGCGTTATTTTTCAAAGACATGCTTCTGTTTTGGTCTTTTGCAACTCTCTAACTAAGCAAAAGAATGGGCAGAGAGGATTGAGCCTTGCAACGACTCGATGGTGTTGCAACGTCTCGGTTAGCGTGGCGTTAAATGTGCGATTCACCACGAAAGTGATGTGCGCGAAGAAGAACACCCGTAAATATGTGGCGCGAACAATCGTGATCTCGTCAGGTGATCTTTATTGTTGCTTGCTGCCACAGTGTAAAGCTTTGCGCACTTGCCGCTCGGGTTCTCCGATCTCCACACTGGTATCAATAGAAGATGTCTCTTTGTTGATTCTTCCCGGACTTAATCCTTTGTACCTATAATTGGTTATGGGGATAACTTTCAAACTTTTATTTTGTATTTCTTGAATTAGAAGAACCTTCGCCTGATGAAGCCAGTTTACAACAAGTGGTTGAACTGGATTCAGTTGCACCTCAGGTTAGTTATAAAATGGGTGTTTGTTTTTCAAGTCGACTACTGTCTCCATTTTATGTTTGAATAAAGAATATTTTTTTGTCTTGGTTTTGTACTTCTTGTGTTAAGGTAAACCCAACGCATTCGTCGAACTTTGACACTGCCGTGTATAGCTGTTGTTTTCTCGAACAACTTCCTTGCATTCGCGGTTTCATCATTCTTCTGCAGTTTTTCCACATTGCGCTGACAGGCCACCCTCGTTAAAAGTGTCGACAACGTAAAGAATCAAAGCAAAACGAAGTCTTGGTAACGCAGAGCTTTATTCAAATTCACACCGTTTGAAAGCAGCATTCGTTCGCACGCAGGAGGATGCTGCCGAAGCTGAAACTGATGACGCGTCCAACGGGTTCGATCTGTCCATCCTGAAAACTCGCGACAAGTTCGCCGACGCACTAGCGGCGATGAACGACGACGTTGCGCGCATCTACCTCGACCCGTGTCGTACAGAGCATTTGGAGGTATATGCTGTGTTGCGTTCATGGCGTGCAAAGGAGGTCGCTGATCATATTTTGCACTTTGCGGACTGAGCGTGAATGTTTTTTTTATTTTTATTTGCACCGCACGTTTGATTATTATTGACCGTGACGTCAATGACTTCGCTAGCCAAAAATTGGGGGGGGGGGCGGCAAAATGTTTGATTTTAGGTGAATAGCACTGTTTTTTTGGGATATCGCCTCTTAAAGGACAAAATGACTATATATGCTAAAAATGTTTGGTCCCCTAAGCCCCCCTGGCTACGCCTATGCGTGACGTGTTTAGGCGGCCATTAATTTTTCTCGACTCGGACGACTCTGAAGCATTGGAAGGCTTTTTCAAGTGTCATTTGTTCCTGCAGTTTGCTTGGCCTTGTGTTTTAAAATGGTTTTAGTTGTTTTTATTACTTCTGCTTTATACATGGGCGGCTGTTGTCGCATTGGAGAAGTTGTACAGTCGTTGGGCCACGGACCCTCTGTTAGTTTATTTATTGGGACACATGCTTGAAAAGGCTGAGAACCCCTGTTTTAAGCCATTTGCTGCTTTGCTGAATCGTGTATTCTTTTCGTCAGCTCGAACGTTGCCACGAAGCAGGTTTCAAGTGGACATCGCGAGACCTGCGATATGAACGATTTCCGCGGCCACCCAGCGGCCGTTCGGTTGAAGTCCAAACAACTGAAGTCACCGAGTTCGAGAAGTTTCTCGGAGATCCCGAAAACTTGAGGTGAGAGAGCAATGATGACTGCGCATTCCCACCGCCATGAACTGAATCGCACCTTCGCGATTGCTTCCGACGTGACCTCACGCGTTTGTTTACGACATTGACTTCTTGCGAAACCTAGGTCGTGTTTTTCTGTATAGCCGGAAAAGCATCACCAGCGAGTGGTTGGTGCAATTGTTTGCCATCACAACGTCATAATGCCCATTTTCAGGTAATGCACACGGCTGTATCGAAATTCTCAGAGCCTTGGTCACATTTTGTGCATTTCTACGTAGGTTTTACTCAATTTATTGTGTTGTTATACATTGTCATCTCCCAGCGTTTGTCATTTTACACTTCTACGTTTTTTTCTGTGGCATGCTGTCACCCATTTCATATAACGTGATGGTCGGTTTTGCGTTTTTTTTTGTCTTTGTACGTCATACTGCTCATTGTTTCTTGTTAATGGTAAGTTGCATGTCATATGTGGTTAAAAACATTGCCCTGAGGTAGCCTACTTGAATAGGTGGGCGAAACGTCGGCAAAGTAATCGCGAGAAGATCGAATTTATCTGCTTGATGTGAAACCCGGTGGCAAATGCTACGCAACAACACGAGCAGCAAAAAGAACATTTTTTCAGAACCTGTTTGCTGGTCAACTGTCACGCCACACGCCCTTTCAACCGCATTGTGCAATCAACCGCTCAGAACAGGCACTGTTTTGCCCGCTATTTCCATGACATGCATTCTATAATCTGTTCGTATTTGTCTGAAAGCCACATGTTTTTTCTGTTATCGTACAGAATTCCCGATGACGTTTTCATTGGCCGCACCGGGAAAAGTCGTGCTGAGCTGAGGAGAGCCAGGAAGTCGTTTGCGAGGTAATTGTGACGCAACAATGACGGTAGTGCACTGACTCTGCCTCCTCGTGGAACAATGTACCAGGAGCGATAGAAATTTTTCTTATCGATCTGTGCTTTTGCATGTGATACCCGTCATCTGTTGCTTCTTCGTGCTGGGCGCAAATTGGTCACGCGAATGGCAATTTTGTTGTCAGCAGTTGCGTTGCGTAGGTCTTTTGTAGCAAGTCTTGATTAGCAAGCAAGTCTAGATTCCAACTTTATTTATTCCTTTTTGAACATTCGCTGCGTTTCAATCGCTTAATAACTCGAAGCACATGAAAACCTGTGAAAAGCATCCCTTTCTCAATTGTTGTTATTTAAATGTCAGGAGAAAGCCCAGTTCGTCTGAGGGTAATAACCAGTGTTCACACTGAAAGTCAAAAAGATTTTAATGCAAATAAGTTTGAAGTGGCTTCTTCACATTTACGATTCGACTAAAAGCGCTTTTCTAATTCCACAATCTCTCATCGGGGGTATCCTGGATAGGCATTTTTGCGTGGCGCTGTGGAAATGGCTTGCAAACAAACCTTTACTGAATCTTCTCGGTTTCCACTTCCAGTTGAAAACCAACACGTGAGCTTACACGACTTGATTCGTAAGCAATTTATGTTTGGGTAGTTAATTGCAAGCTGATTGTCAGCAGCAAATCGATGAAAAGTCGCCGGGAAACCTCGTGCACGTGACATTGCTTTTCTTTTGCTCGGCAGAATCACGGAGCGATTTACTGGCGAGCAAAAGAAGAAAGTCAAGTC
>Ga0210059_1001468_pt1 | contig 35480 bp, 31 predicted proteins | sample Ectturendosymbi2_FD_188042 | JGI IMG/M metagenome (GOLD analysis project Ga0210059, IMG submission 188042) | Ecteinascidia turbinata endosymbiont from Florida, USA - Sample 2 (SPAdes) (version 2) | ecosystem: Host-associated > Tunicates > Ascidians > Unclassified | place: Key West, Florida... | reverse complement strand
CCAGACGAGATCACTCTGCTATTGCTTGTTCGTGCCACATATACAAGTATATGGGTGTTATTCTTCGCGCACATCCCTTTCGTGGTGAATCGCACATTCAACGCAACGTCAACCGAGAGGTTGCAACAGTATACTTGGATAAGTGCATGATCTTTGTCGCATGACCTAACACTGAACCCAAAATCTAAATCCAAAATCTAAACCCAAAACCTTGACCCAAAACTAGACCCTAAAACTAAACCCTAAAAGTAAACTCTAAGCCGAAGCCGAAACCCACACCCTAAACGTTAACCCTAAACTTAAACCCGAAACTTTATGAAAAAGTTCATAAAAAGCACTTCCATCAAAGGTGTCATCTCTACTAGCTAGGTCAAAGCAAATGGTGAGAGCAGAACCACTGAACACTCGCACAGCAGACACAGACACTAACACCTCAAGTACGTTCACCTTGCTACCAGTAGGCCTAATACAAACTCAACACTATGTGTGGAGTCTGGACAAAAGTGGATGCGGTTCGAATAGCAAAATAGTCTCAGCAGAGCTTTTGCTACTAATTGCAAATACACACTACGTTTTAACAAATCTGTAAGATCACATTACAACTAAAAGTTTTGATGCGGTTAGAATAATCACATCAACACAACAAAAATTTTCTCAGTCCGATCCAGTCCTGATCGGCCAATTTTCAAAAAAATTGCAGTCCGATCCAGTCCTGATCCGGCCAAAATTGGCTTCAGTCCTGATCCAGTCCTGATCCGTGCAAATTTCTGCCCCCTTGCCCTTTCGTTACGCCCCTGCTGATTGAACCATAATGCAGGGTGTAAAAAGCTATAGATGTTAACGTTAGCAAACAACTTATTGCTATGCGAGAAGAATGCATTGAACGTGCTCGATTAGCTCAAAGAATTATGACCTACGTAACTATGCAACTGTATAACTCCTCACTTCATATACATGGACAACGCAGAAGAGTATTGAATGACTGTTAGGGGCTCAACGAAGTTAGATTGCGCCCGGGCAAGATGCAAGTTTGGCGCCCCTATGTTCGAACCTGAGATCGTTCAGAAGCAAATGTACTGCACTGAAGTTCTTGTGACATTGTTAGGACATTTCGGCACCCCGCAGTCATTCGGCGCCCTCATAGTGATTCGGCGCCCGGGGAATTGTGCCCCTAGCCCCTCGTCGTTACGCCCCTGATTACTGTGCGAAGCGATGCGCCTCAACAAATCACGGTACACAACTCCAACCAGAGGCATACGGGAACCTTGGGCTTCAGGCGGGGCAAAATTTTCAATTCGCGCGAATTTTTGCGCCACTTTGAGGAAAAACGAGTAGGAGAATTTTGCATGGCGATGGTTCTGTTTCAGAAACTTGCCCAAAAATATCCGGAAGTTTTTCCTGAATTTTTTAATCTTGTCCGAATCTCCCGCCCACTTCGTATGCGTATAGCTTTGACGCAGAAACTTTGGCAAAATACTAGCTATCTGCAGCTTAGTGGATTGAATAATTGGTTTTACGTGGTCATAACAATTTTTGCACAACACTTGAATATGTTCACTTCAAAATTGGTGGAATGACGGCGCCTTTTACCCCCACCTGGCGACGCGTCAGGCAACAGTTAGTGATGGCTGTGTGGTTTTGAACCTTTTGTTGTAATTGCAAACCAGTAGACAACTCAAGCTGGTCATGAAAAGACAACTTTGGCATGGAAAGCGAAATCAGCAACCGACAGAAAAATGCTTAGCTTAGTGGTTGTTAGATAATTCCGCTTGCATCATGCAATTTGACCAAAAAAGCAATCTTCTGGTGAATCTTTAACTTTTTTACCGGTGCCCGTGGTGTTGGCGAAGGTTCGTGGTTTTAAATTGGTGATAGACTGATTCTCCTCTGTGTTTTCTGGTCTGGCTGGATAGAAGCAGATCCATCGCCAGATCAACAGCATTAAGGGGTGGTTTTGAGCTTCGTAATAGTATACAATGAATTGAAAAATGAGTTCATGGGGAGATTAGAGCTTGACTTTCGAGGCATTGATTATGAATTTGGGGGGCTCAGCCCGCTTGCTTCCACTTCTGTTGAAACGCGTCACAACTTTTTTAAGAACCTGGTCTAGTGGGATTGATATTTTTTTATTCACACCAGCAATCCAGTGTCGAAAAATGTGAAACGGTATTTGAAGACTTGAATGGAAATGTACCTTTATAAGTGGCGTTAAATGTATTTTAAGGCAAAATGCTCTAAGGCCCAGTGTAAATCTATCACACGATTATAAGATCGTTTTTTTACGATAGTCAACAAATCTACCTAAAATAGTGTCCTGGCAAATGCCTTTCATTCACGTGTTATTTTTGAATTGTCGCTTCAGCAATAAATCTCTTTCATATACATGTAAACGCACAAGCTTGGCTTGGAAACATGATCGTCTGTTAGCTTTTCAGTTGAGTCCTATTGTGGGACATGAGTTGTCACTTCCAAGTCTAAGAAGAACCGTTCTGTTTCTAACCAGGTCGGGAATGCGTTGCAGACACTGTTCTTCACTGATTTCGCTAGGGATAGCCAAAATAGTGGCAAACGCTTGCGAGCAGCATGCTTTTATACCTTTTAAATAAATTTTGTAGATATACGAGACCTGTGTAGCTTGTGAAAAACAACGCCCACTGTTTGGGACCCGTTTCAAACGTTTTTTGAATTAACGATATAAAGCGCTTTCAAACTGTGGTTACTCCCTGAAAAACAGCATAGTTCGACCAAAATAATAGCCACTTTTTGATCTACAAAAGTTGACCTCTTTTGTGTGGCACACAACGATTGTCGCAGACAACCTTTGGTATGCAAGTGAAGACATTTTTGGCGCCCCCAATTTGACTGCCCCCCAAACGCTTGGTCTGGATCCGCCACTGCTGATGATTAGGGTTAGTGTTTGGTATTTTGATGAGTGTGTCGGGTTAGGGTTACAAGAAGAAAAATAATTTAGGTCCCAAGACTAAGTCCAATATTTTTCAGTGGTTATACTTATTCCCGTACTGTATGTGGTTGTGGGTATCTGATATCTAAACAAAAAGCTTTTATTCACAAAAAACACATAAAAAAGTAATCGCCAAACTTCATTCATTTACTCTGAGAAGCAAAATAACTGACAAACAATTATAGGTCAGAAATTTCGCAGCGGTCAGAAATTTCGCTTGACACCAGATCATGATCCAACCGGAATCAGCAATTCAGAAACGTATCCGGATTGGACTGGATTTCGAAACAAACTCTACCGGATCAGATATGGATATCTAGAGTGCGCTGATCACTGCAGTCAAAATCTTAATCACACTTATTTCGGATATATACCGGATGGGATCAAATATTTGGACACTAAAGTGAGAGTTGGAGTCGGATATTTACCTCTGACTCTCCAACCCTGGTACCCAAAGATTATAAAACACATGATAATGGACTGTAATATTTTTTGCTTACAGTACGAAACAATAGTTTGGCAATGCTCTACCGAAGGCCAGGATTGCCAGGTTGGCCTTTTTAAGCCAGATTTAAAAAATCTGGCCTCGTTTGAAGTTGGTTGGCCTAAAATATTTAATTTGGCTTTTTGATCTATTTTGGCCTCATCTCAAGCTGGTTACTTGGCCTTCAAAAAATTATTTGGCCTTTTTACGCCGAAAAAGTTTCTTATGTAGGAAATTATTAATATTCCATTTTTTCGGCAACACATTTGCAAAATTTTTGCATTGAATGCTATATTAGCCCGACGCCCATGTTCTGATATTAGTAAAATTTGAAGGATGCGAGAATGGAATTAAATTTTTTGCGTAATCACTGGAAATGTAACCTATGTACTGTGTTGCAAGCACCAAGCAAACTCGACGCTTGCAGACAGGTCTGTGTCCCCACGGTAGAAGTGCGACAATGACGATGAGGAAGTGAAGGGACTTATGATTCTGGTCGTATGTACTGGAGTGAATAGGAGAGACCTGTGTGTGGGTGCAGAACGCTGCTGATGGATCATTATGCAAACTATGGCACCACTGTACCCAGAGGCGAATTTTCATTGCCGGGGCCCTAAAAAAAACAGTGCAGGCTAGTCTTGTCTTTACCCCACATCTTACCCAAAAAAAGCAACAAGAGCATGGGCGTCGGAAGGATTTTTTTCTAGGGGGTTGCCATTAGCAGATTTTTTCAACCATAAAATATTTTCCAGGGGGGGAAAACTAGATGAAATCTCATTTTTTCTTCTCGAACCAAGAAACGACCTTTTTTGCTAAAAATGTAATATAAAAATGTAGAATTTCAAAATCCAGGGTGCCTTGGCTCCCCCCTTCAGGCCTGGGCTGAACGAAAGTACCCTACATCACCGGCCTCGTGTAATCTGAAAATTTGATTAAGGCGTTTTGTTCCACACATTATACGTAAGAATAAGCAATTCTCAACGCCATGAAAAGAGAATGCTGATCGTCATTCACTTCAATCTTCTGTAGCAGGGTTTCTTAACCTGGGGTGCTGAAATCAATTTCAGGGGGTGCTGGGGAAGGGCACATATGTGACGGTCAAAGGTTTGTCCTTTGATGAGCTTTCCTTTATTTTGTTAATGTTTTTGTCAATGCAACTGCTATAATTGCTGTTTTTGTTTTGGAGAATGAACCAACCATATGATCAAGATGTACTGCACTTGTCTTTACTTATCTTTATAGTAACCAGGTGTTAGCCAATGGTAGGGGCTTCTGGACTGCTTAGGCGTGACCAAAAGGGGGGCTGAGATAGAAAAAGGTTAAGAAACGCTGTTCTATAGAGATCTTTGTTAGCGTCATAAAGTAAAAAACGTGCGTTGAACCAAAACAAAAAAGCAATATAATTGCTTGCAAAAATGCTGGAAATTGTCCTTGCTTACAAAATTTTGGGGCCCCCCAAAATCGGGGGCCCTAGGTTTAAGCCTTTTTAAGCCTAATGGTAAATCCGTACCTGACTGTACCCAAAGTGTACAATCGCACAAACCATGACAAGTCAGAGAAACATCAGTCATAAGCTCCAGTACAAGGCCAAGCAAGACTCTAAATTTCGAAGAAAATTTTTATTGATATTTTTGTATTTTAGATGATTTCTGTGGCAGAGGAACAGCAATACCGTTGTACCACAAACAAGGTTTGGCTTTTTTCTGGCCTTTAAACAATCAGTTTGGCCTTTTTCTGGCCTGTTTTTAGCACTGTTTGGCTTTTTATGGAAATTTTCATCTGGCAACCCTGCCGAAGGCCATGACGACTTGTTTCAAGGCAATGTTGGTAATAATAATACATAAAGTTCAAGATATTTTGTAACAGTTCACGACGAAAAATAATTAGGCTAAATTTGACGGCAACTTGTAATTAATATTCGCTATCGCCCGAAAGTTGATGTGATGATTTCGTGGTGGCAGTGTTATGATAGTTGGGCAAATTTTAACATCTTCAAAGAAGCTGAAGTTTTTCGTTTTTAAGAAGTGGAGTTTGACCGATTGGGTATTTTCCGATAGCTGCATCAGTATTGGTCGCTTTCCACCAAAATTAGTATAATGCAACTAATTAAATGCACGCTATAAAAAACGTCCAAAACCCCCGCGTGCTGATGTACACAGACTGGCAAATGCTATTGTTTTATGTCCTTTTTGTGATGTTGGTCATGCAACGAATGGGTTTACCAATCTAACAAACTACTTAGTGCAACAGTTTCTCTACTCTTTTACCTTATTTTGAACATTCGAATCAACGAAATACCTGCACAGTGAAAATTTTCGTGAAAACCGCAATTCTTGGCTCTCAACCAGTGACAACCTCTACAGCAGTGGTTCCCAAACTGGGGATAAATTACCCCTCAGGGGTAATGCGGAACCAAAATCACAATGTTGTTCTATATTATGAGAGATCACTGTTAAATACTGAGGGTAATTAAGACATAAATACTACCTTGATTGGGTAACGGCTCAAACAAGTTTGGGAACCACTGCTCTATGGTCTTGGATAGTTAGTGCAGTGAAGCGTTACACGGAATGATGTTAGTTTGATTATGTCATCAGTCCGATATGTGTTTTATAACCTTTGTTACGAACTATTAAGTCGGCAATGCATCAAATGCTTTGATTCCAAACTAGCAAATATTCTTTTTTTGAAATCAATTCAAAATTTCTGTATGTTTGCACCTGCAGAAATAGCCCCCTTGGAAGCTGAAATCGCACCCCAAATCTTGCAAGTCACAAAATCCCCCCTGGGGGCGATTTCGCCCACATTTATGACCACTGCCTAAACCAAAACTACACGTAAACCCTAAACATAAACCCGAAACTTTTTTTAAAGTGCACCTATCAAAGTCGTAATCTCTACTAGCTAAGCCAAAGCAAATGGTGGGAGTAGAACCAAAGACCACTTGCACAGCAGACATATATGCTAACCACTCGATTACGGTCACATTCCTGGTAGTAATATGAACTCAATGTTATGTGGACCAAGGTGGATAAAGTTCGAATGGCAAAATAGTTACAGCAGAGCTTTTTCTGTTGGTGGTGAAATATACTCTACCATTTAACAAATCTGTAAAATCGGATTACAACTAAAATTTTTGATATGCTTGGAATAATCACATTAAAGCAACAAAAATTTCCCAGTCCTGATACGTGCTATCTCCGGTGGCCGGAGCGAGCCACATTCTCCGACTCCGCTCCTGTTCCAAAATTTTTCAAATCCGAACCCGAAAACAACGGGAAAGACCCGTGTCTTTACACACATGCCCAAAGTGTTACACTTCATATAACCAGGGTCTACGAGAGGTACTGTACATCACACCCGGGCCCAAAGGATGAAAGTACGTACCAGAACCGTCGCCAGGAAGTTTTCAATAGGGGGCTTTGCAGTTGCGCGGGGGTCTTGACATTCTAAAAATTGACAAAAACTCCACTGATTTATAGTGTTTCACTTTTCAATTTGGGGGTCTTGGAGTTTTGTTTAGGGGGGATAAGCCCAACAAAGCCCCCACGGGACCGGTAGGTACGCTAAGTTTTTTTGAAGTAAAGCCCAAAGTTACCAGTGTATAAGGTAATTGCCAGTATCACAATTAATATATTTCTAAATCTTGGCATGGTAGCTGTTTTATCGATTCTAATCACTACAGAAACAAGCTTAACGAGAAACCCAGAAGCTAAGGGGTCCGGCAGAACCGTCGCCAGAAGGTTTTCAATAGGGGGGGCTTTACGTTTGTTCACGGGGGATTGACATTCTGAAATTTGATAAAACTCCACCGATTTATAGTGCTTCAAAATTCAATTTGGGGGGCTTGGAGCTTTGTTTGGGGGGTCTAATTTCGCAAAAGCCTCCGTGGCGACGGGACTGGTGCCCGGTATCGGTCTTCGTAACCCCAGCTAAAATTTATCTCAAAAGCCCTGCATATAACTGAGGTGGTTGGAACAGACTCCGCGGACCAATGCAGATACGATGTGTAATATAAACTTTCTTTGTTCATTTTCAGCAGCGAGTAAAAAATGTGAAAAGCTGGACGGTTGTCAGGCGCATAAACATGTTGCTCACGGTGTAAAGCGTTTCAAATTTCAGAAAAATGCGTATTTTTTGAAAAAGATGTTGCGGGTTCAAAGTGGAAGTTGATTTTTTTGCGACTGTGCAACACTGATCGACAGATGCGCCGCCAATCACAATAAACGAACAATGCGTGCTTGGTGTTCCAGAGAATGGCCAAGTACAAAAAAGCGTCCAGAGTGCAACATAGGGATGAGCCTGCTGTGCGCCTTGCCAGCGTTCGTGCAAACAAATGTGTTTCTTTATACAAAAACGCTCGTGTACTGAACGAGAAGTGCCACGAACGTGAGGATGTGGACGAAAAAATATCTATAAAAGTATAGCTGTGTATGTCGTTATAGAATTCGTTTGAAAATAAAAAATTTAAAAACTGCGTCGGACTTTGGCAACTACACGATACATCACAAGCGCATAGGTACATGTCAGTAGACCGCCTCCTGTTGTACGTTTCATGAATCGTGCTCTTGCATCCGGGCCTTCAGCTCACGTTGAATATCGCGCAGCACGCCTAACGCTTCGACGTCCACATTCATTTTGCCGATGTTCTCTTCGGGTTTCTTCACGTTTTCCACTGGTATGTCGACTCCAATCATGTCTCGGTTGTTCCGCAAAATGGTTGCCAAGTCAACCGACGCTGCACCTGTGAAGCAGTAGTGTTACGTTGCAGACGTAGTTAATACGTGGCGGTGCTCATCTGTGTCACACACGCTTTTAAACGGAGATTTTAAAACAGGGGTTCTCAACATTCTCCGTATATTCACCAAACCTTCGTAACTGGAAGAATGAAATGTGATTTTTTCCGAACGTAAGGTATGCATTTTATTTGTGCACAAAATGAACCATGCATGCGCCGAACCCAGGTAACAATGACTGGCCAAAAAGCTCTGTACAGATAAAGATATGTATATGGCGACTATATAAGCCCTGGTTAACTGGGATCGTCCCAGTTTTACGGGCTTTTCCCTGTGTTTCTATTTGTTTCTTGCTTGTCCCAGTAAACCAGGCTAGCGCAAAGTACAGGCCACAGGCGTCCTTTGGCCAGACCGGTTCGGCACGTGAGCGAGATCGTCACACACGCTGGGAAACAGTGAAAATGCGGAACAGCTAGGGCAATGAAACGAGTGATGATTCGAAGAAATGGGGACATCTCACGTGTTTCGTCATTTCTGGTTCGCGATAAAATTGACGACCTGGTTGCTTTTTTCTCTTCATCGCCCACACTTTGCACTTTGATCATTTCTGCGAAACGCTCCGATCTGCACCACCACCATCATGCTCACGCCCCATTTTCCCATACCAACTGGGTTTTCCTTTCTGCTATGGCAACAGTTTGAAATAAGGTTAGCATGATTCCTGGTTGCCACATGAATCTCGTTCGAAACTTGCTTTATAATTGACATCTGACCAAGTTCTCATAATTCTCATTTAAGCCATGGGAGCAGTCAGCGGATCATTTTCAGAAAGAATAAATCACTCTTACCGAAATACCAAGCACTGCAACCTGCCGTACGAGGTCTCACTCGCAAAACGCAGCATATGTTTGGCGTAAGTAACTGATGACGTAACTGTTACATCAAAAATTTTAGGCAGCCACAACGCCGCGAAGAATTACCCATTTCCTGAAAATCTGGCCTAAGGAATGCTACAATTTTGCTACAGGTGAAGGCGTGACTTGACATACAATACATCTAAGTGACTTGTCGAGCGAAGCAAGCATAAAAATGACTGTGGCGTCTACTTCCGCATAATCTCAAATGTTAAGTTTGGAGCGGCACTATTTGTTTCGTGTTAAGTTTAAGAACAATGCTGGGTGCAGAGGTCATTGTGAATAAAAAGCAAAATACAAGCAGTCCCAGCAGGGCAGAGACAACGAAACAATTGAACATGGCTTTTGGATCGATTTCTTTAGTTCATAGCAGTTCAAACTGTTGGCTCTGAGTTAGGTAAATTACCAAATGAAGACCTATAGTCAAAGCCGATTGCATCTGATCGTTTATTAACTAGATTAGTAAATATTCGTGCCGGCATTTTAACATTGTTAATGACTAAAATGTACGAGACGCCTGCAAGCCTCAATGGAAAGTCAATTCAGATGTTAATAGTGTTGCGGCCAGTGGCCGAACTATTTGGACAAGTACGTACGGACTGGAACCAGTGCTTTGTGATAGACTGCTCACTGAGCCATCCGGCTGGGCACAAACCGTTCACATGTTCACACAGCGTTGTACGTAACACGTGACTCAATATTCACACAGTTCGTTGAATGCGTTTTTCTACCCGCCTTTCTGTGCATGTATTTACGACCTCGCGGAACCTTACTTGATCTCTTTTCGTCAGTAGTGCCATGAGCGAGTTGTCGTCAGTAGTTTCGTCAGTAGTGCCATGAGCATTTCGTCAGTAGTGCCATGAGCATTAAAACCAGCGCAGAACTCGAGGCAATAAATTGTACAGTGTCACCTCTCAACTCCCCTGTCTGTTTCGTGTCTCAAACAGCCGCGAGCCTGAGTAACGCCTTCATCATCGCATAGGACAGCGTGAATCAGATTCACAGTTCGTGCTTGTGTGTTACAGAGTGAGAGACACATCAACAAAATGGTGCTGTGACCAGGATGTGGAGGTCGTGCCGAGTTCAGCCTTCGCACAAAAAGAACATGCGATCGGTGTGGTTCGTTGTAAAAAGGAGGGGATGTTGTTGCAACCTCTCCGGTGGCGATGGGTTGATTGTGTGATTCACCACGAACGGGATGTGCGCGAAGAACAAAAATATATGTGTGTTACAAACCTATCTCCTCGCATTCTTCGTCGTCGTCGTTGACTGGCTCCGAGACGACTGTGACTTTGAACGAGGTCTGTCCCGTTTCAATCATGTTGGACAGCAGGCTGCGTTGTTCCTGGTGATCGACTGCGTCGACTTTTGTAACTGAAAAACAACGCGAGCAACTCGTAGTGGTTTTCTGCAACAGAAATTACTGGCAATCGTGGTGGTCTGAACCGCAGAAAAATTATAGCGGGGGATAATTACGCAGTCTTTCATGACAGTTTGGATCGAAACCATTTTTACGAAATTCTCGGTCAAGAACATCTCTTTTAGATGTTCAAGGAAGCTTGTCGCTTACAAAATATGAACAAAATAACTGAGCAAGAAATGTGAAGCAAACAAATTACACTACATACTTTCATCCACCATCACATAAGCGCAATCACCGCTGAAAAAATTGAGACGTATTTCGAAACGCTCAGATATTGCAATGGTGCTAAGTTTTAATCATTACATGTCGTAGTTAAAAAACTGTTCGTCCATTTGAGAAACACGAAAAGGCATATTTTTGCTCGTTCAGTTAATAGCATAAAATATTTTAACCTGATCAATGCAGCAAGACCGAAGCTACCTGCAAGATAATGAAGATTTTTAGAAAAAATTTACGCTAAACCCCTAATTAAGCGTCACAAAAATTACGTACAGATCCGAACAACGGTAAAAACGCTGGACACAGAGATTGGAAACCACGACAAGGAGCCGACACAACTTCGCCAACAGTACAAGATGTTTTAAGCTCACTGTTGCTGTAGCTGAGATTAATCTTCTCGTCTCTAGACTTCGGCATAGGGACGGCGTCGGGCATTTCCTCCACAGAGCCAAGAAAATCGTACTCCGCAAAAATCTGGTCGATCTTGAACTCATCCCAGATTGATGATTTCGGGTCAAGGGTCAAGTAATTGAGGGAAATCCTCACAGTTTCTGAACTTTGCTCAGAACGTTTCTGCAACAACAAAGTCTCTTAATACCAGCAAGAAACATATTAGTGTTTGAATGAGGTTTGCTCTAAATCAATAACGGTGAAAGATCACAGCTCTGGAAAAGCAATATTTTTAAAGTCATTCTCAGTGTGGTTGGCGTCTTCTGAATGAACAAAACGTTTGTAGGAAACAGTTTAAACCACAAGAGGTATCGGTTGGATTCTCCTTCTTACCGTGTCCTTACTAGTATCCTCAGTGCTAGTTGGCATGTCCTGTGTCGGTTCTTCCGTTTCGACATCCTCATCTTTTTCATCCTCGCTCCCTTTTTCACCGTTATCTTGATGCGCATCAGGGATCTCCTCGATGTCTTCCTCAATCTCGTCGTCGCTCTCTTCTAAACAAGCATTGCAAAACAACATGCATTTAATCTTTGCACACCCGCCTCTTATTTCTCTTGCTGAGATAGAAAGCAATGCCGGAAAGGACAACCTAAGTTTACAGGACTAATCTTTTTAACCAGCAAACTAGAAAAACTATGATTGAAGAAGGAACATGCTGAAAGGGTATCTCCGTGCATGTTGGCCATTGAAATCAACATATTTTAACTTAAGAAGTAGCATCGTTGTTGAAAAAACTCATCTATCCCTTGTTTTCGCGAGGAAAAAATAGCACTCATCCCAAAAACAAATTATTTCAGAAAATATTGCGCAGAAGTAGAAAAGTTTTTTGTCTACATATCCTGCAGTAGTTTGCACACGATCTTGCAGGATCAATAGCAGAAAATATCTAGTTGACTCACCATCAGGATCCTGTGGTTTATCAACATCCGGTTTATCTGGATGTGCAGTGTCATCCGCAACGGGCTTCGCTTGATCTTCTTCCGTTTCTTCGGAGTCAAATGTTTCTTCTGTTTTGAGGAGACTGTCGAGAGCATCGTCGCCGAAAGTGGGTTTTCGCCGCCTGGCAAAAAGCAAGTGTAACGCACAGAGAACACTATCTTGCTGGACTCCCAAACTCAGCGTGAACTTCACAAATGATGCATGGGTTGGTGTCACGTTGCCAGGTTAATCACAATGGGCTTGATTCGCATGAATGCTGCTGGAAAAATGACACGGCAGTATTTTCAGAAAAGTATCAGAAAAACACGCCGCGCCTTAGACACGATCGTGGTTCGAAGCTCAACACCACTCGGCACAAAAAGTACGAATGTCACGCATAGATGTAGTCAGGCGGGCAGTGGTCATGTCCCCCAAAATTTTACCATATCTAGTCTTTTTGTCCTTTGAGAAGCGACGTCCCAAACAAAAATACTGTTGATCGCCTGAAGTCAAACGTTTCCCCCCCCCCGAACTTTTGTGCTGGCTACGCCAGTGGGGTCACGCGTAGCTTGACTGAAGTGAAACTGTTGAACATGTGGAAGGAACGGCTGTTTTTTTCGATGCCTAACGCACTGAAGAGGCCGAGACCTCTGGTCAGAATAAAAAATGGCGAGTGTTTAAGCACACTGTAGTTGGTATCGTAGCCGGAAAAAGAGATTGTCAATCAATGCCTAGCGTTGAAAGTCCGCAAAATGCACTCACTCATCTTTGGCTAGTGGTCCGGCAGAAGCTTCATCCTCGTTCACACTCCCACTTTCCTCGCTGGCATCAGCGTTGCTGATCTCATCAATGATCTCTTCGTCTTCCTCATCGATGTTCTCTTTCTTGTCTGCGAGTTCACGTTTTTCTTCTCTCGGAGCAACTCGAATAACCGTGCTCAGCTCCGCTATGTCATCTTCATCAACGTCGTCTTTCGTCACTTCCGCTTGGTCAGTGGACGGGTCGTCACGATTCTTTTCCGGTCGCTCGGCGGGGAAACGAACCTGAGAGTTCGGATTGAAAAGCGACAGCTTCGATAAATGTCGTTCGCTGGGATCTTGCGGGTGAAAATAAATAAGAAAACAAGAACATCGACGAGAGTCACGCAAAGATAGAGATTATCGCAAAGAAAAGAAGCTTCTGAGAATAATTTGATCGTGAAATATCCCTCGCATACACGGTAGTTTTACATGGAAACAACTCAAAAGCATACGCACAAAGAATTTGATGTGAACAACAAAATGGACCACAGCATTTTTTTCTCTGCAAATAAGCATTTCTAGGCTTAACTTTTGCAAAAATATTTCCAAATTAACGATAATATAATCATGTTTAACTCGAAATCATGTAAGACAGCCAACGCAAAAGCGCTTATTTTGATTGACAGCTGAACGTGCACGTCGCCGTGTCCGCTTTTGAAAATAAGCGGTGTGGCGTGAAAGCAACTTGAAGATGCAGCTTGTCTGGGTAAGACAAGCATAAAATGGCAGCACATCGTGAAACACAAACAAACACTATGTGTAACATGGTGTTCACGCAAAGTGTGAGAGAACTGAAATTACTTGAAATTTATCGATTTGGTTTTAGAAAAATTACAAGTTGGCCCCAGTGGCCAGACCGGCTTACTTGTTGACTCACCGATCTCGCGAGAGGGACTGGTTTTTCTTTTACTGGCTCGATGATAGATACCTTCTTCACCTGCAAAAATAAACACTTGCAAACGGTGGTCTGAATGTATGACCTTAGCGTTAGAATGTAGACGCGCAGCATATTTTCCCGCCGTGTTAGACAACTAAACAACAGTCCCTACATCTCTACTAAGGACCCTCGAACGAAAATTGCAGCAAGTACAAAAAAAAATACAAACAAAAAAGGCAGCGCCAAGCGGGAGGAACGAAAATGATCAAAGAGTTGTTGCCAGCCAGTTAACTGATTAGAGATGATTTTACAGTTCCTGTTAATTGACCAAAACGACATCAGTTGCTCACGAAAATCATGAGGCGAGAAGTTCATAAATGCATGCTTTCACGAAAAAATTTACATTTAACACCTTCTTTCGTGAGGAGTTAAATTTCGGTGCTAATTTTTTTCGCGAAAAATGAAGTAATATGAGTAGTCTGTACACTACATCGAGCTGTGGGCGGCTGCAAAATATAGGTAACAACTTGCACTATCGTATTCGCACGCGCATTCTGTAAGCTACACAGGTCTAGTGCAACAGAATTGACTAGCAACTTCTTAATTACAGATCTCTTGTGTGTTCGTGTTCAACGTAAAGGTTTTGACTTTTTTCATGATCACCATAGCAGCGAAACAAACATTCCATTATTTTTTTCTGAGTATCCCAAAGGCTTTGCTTCTGTCTCTTAAAATATAAAAAATTCTAATACCCCAAGTCAGGCTGACGTTGTCGTCGCCACATTCTTTTAAAAAAAAATCTTACTGCAAAAAAACGGTGGGCGCAGAGAGCCTTGAGGAGGATTACAAGGGAAGAATGGAAAAACCATTTATCACACTTGGCATTAGCTCCGTAATTCTTGCTAGACAAGAGGAACCTGGTGAAGAAATGTCTGCGACTATACGCGTCACTTGCCATAATACTGCCGTACAGAGTTTTGCGAAAACTCACAGGGGGAGCTGAGACGGTTGCATGAGGTTTCGTTCCTTCACTGGGTTTAGGAGTGGACTCGCCGATTGGCTTCAACAGCTTGCTCACTAGACCCCTGGAAACATATCATCATAGTATAAAGTCAAAACAACGTAACTTACCAGTAAACGATGTAAAGCGTAACACAAGAACCAAAGCGGACAACAAATGTTCATTGCGTAAGAAATTAGGCTTTCTCCAGTCTTTCCATTATTCTTTTCACATTGAAAGTTGAAGACGTCACCTGACCTCAGCACTTTTATTTAAACCTTCATCACATTCTGCTTTAACCGATTCATTGTATTTCGTGCGTCAGATCAACGTGACAAAAATATATTGACACAAGATGTTTTTGAACCGGAAAAGAGCATGCTCGAACAACCGGGGTCAGAGTCTCCCAGTTTGGAAAACAAAATCAATTTCAACAAACCTCTTTTTCGGCGTCGCAGGAGGCTTCCTGGTTATCTTCTCGGCATCAGCAATTTCTGCCTCATCCTCCGGTGATTTTTCAGCTTTCAGAACGCCACCTGGCGGCACGTAATCCAACTGCCATCTGAGCGAGACTTCGACTGTACCGTTTTTACTGCCATCACTCTGAAAGAAAAGACGGGCGAAAGTGAAACTGAGTAGAAGTCGAATTGTTTGTTGGGTCGTGACGTCAAACATTCCTTAGCTGCAGGGTTGCGGAGTTGGAGGTAAAATATCCGACTCCGACTCCCACTCCTATCTTTCCAAAATTTCCGATTCCGACTCCTTAACATCAAGGAAACGAAATTTTACTGTTGAAATCAATGGAAATCGTGGTGCACAGCAAGAAATCTCTGTTTCAACAAAAGTTCCAAAGCAATTGTACGATTTCAACAGGAATTCCCATTTTAGGAGTGTGATGTAAAAAATGATCCAATTGGACTTCCGGAGTCGGACAAAAAAATCCGAATCCGACTCCACCCAAAAACCTCCGACTCCTTACGACTCCGCAACCCTGCTTAGCTGTCGTATACAGCAGCGTTTCAACGTCTGAAAAGCTGTTTAATAAACTCAGCCTGAGCATGTTGCGGATTACGCGCAACACCGAGCACGGCACGTATCTTTGAACAAAGCTTGCGAGCTCCAGCACAGTATCAACAGCGGGACGGTACCTTGTTGAGTTGAAACGGTGCTTTGATTATCTTGTTGTGTGAGAGCGGAATTAGATCAATGACAGCTTTGCCAAGGTAAGACTGCATGTCTGGGTCTGTGTCGTCGAACACGTAAATGACCAGTTTCTGGAGAAAAACACAGCACACCCGATGCACTGCATGTCAAAAAAACTGGGAAAGAAGCATTGAATGCACACATTAAAAAAAAGCTTCAGAGACTTTCGTGCGTAGTCGACGCATGATGCACACTGTTCTGTTGCGTGTAGTAAACACAACTTTAAAGTTTCGGTCCTTTTAATCGTTTTCTATATCAGGATGAAAATGAAAATCACACTGTTTGAAAAAAACACTTGAGAATTGTTTCGTTGTTTCAGGATAATCCACTACTTATGACGCAAAATGTTTTTTCTAACGAAAGTATGGTACACGTTGAAGATGAAAAGAGTTACTACGGATTTTTCCGTCCACGTTCGTATGAAACATAATTTTTAACACTGCTTTACCGGACACGCCTGATGCAAACTACAACCAACGCCCGCCGTTAAATGTCGAAATTTGCGCCACACAACTTAAACGCAACTATAGTGAAGTGAAACAGAACAAAGCAGACCTCGGATTTCAAATAAGCGTTGAGATCGGAATTCATCTGCACAGGGTAAGCTTGCCTGTCATCGAAATGGGGGTTGTTCGAGTTTGGTATGACCGCCGTGTCGTGGTCGGCGAAATCAAAGAACTTGTACACGCAGTAAACGCTTGGCTGAACTCCTTTCGAAGCAAGGATATAATTTAAGAGATTGCGTCAAACATGGTACAACATGTATGAAAGCAGGCGGCCTTTATTGAACGACAAAAGTTGTCAAAACATGGCGGCTTTCCTCTTTCTTTTGTTATACCAGAGTGAAGAGTTCCTGAAATTACCATAAAATTGACAGCCGCACATCATTCAAACTTTGGGCAAATATGCCCGCCAACTAAATGCGCACTGGAGTTATTTGATTTGTTTATTATTTTTAATCGGCATTATGTTTGTTAACAGCGCATATTATTTGCACTTGTTTTGCGTGACAATTTTGAACGTAAGGGTCGTTCTCAACCATGCGAAATGCAAGCCTGATCACGTGGTGCAATCGGCTTGTTTCTGTTATTTATTAACTCAACCGAAACGTGCAGCGCGATTTGAGGAGCGATGTTTTTTTCTTTTCGACTGTAATTGTAAAAGATAAAAGTATGATGCACGTCCATGGGCGTCGGAAGGATTTCTTTCCAGAGGTGAGGGGGCAATAGTGGATTTTTCCAGGTGGTGGCCAAAAACATTTTTTCCAGGAGGGGTATTGGTGAAATTTCATTTTGTCAACTCAAAACTAAACAAAAAACATTTTTCTACTAAAATATTAACAATAAAATATCAAATTTCAAAACCCAGGGGGGAGGCCCCTACTGACGCCCGTGTGCACAGCTAAGACAAACAACCCGACTAACGCAAGAAACCTATTACGCGGTTTATACCTTCTCTCCGCGCATGAACGTGATTGCACGATATAATCTGCACGAGCAGCTGGTTCGTGTTTTCCGCGGAAGCTTCAGCGTCAATGACCGGGTCAAGCGCGTCCAGCTTCTTCTGTGTGGCGCTGGTGTTCGCCGCCAAATAACCCAGAGCTTTCGTGCGTTCCTGGAAACAATTGAGAAACACGCATTCCCATCATCAGTGAGGTGTTTTTTTCCACCAGACACTACGGCAATTTACTTTACTGTCGAGACTAAGCGCTCAAAGTTTCAAGCATCAGAGTCTGACTTAGTCAGCCTTTGCAAATGCCTCACGCTGGTGTTCATTCAGTAAATCATGCTCAGAGCCGACTGAACAACAACGGAACATTAAGCAGAGTCTTTAGAAACATGTTCACTTTTGGGAACGACATGTTAGAAATGCTTTGTTTCGAATCTGAACAGTCGTTACATTACACACCCGATATAACCGGATGGCTTGTTCCATGGGTACTCTGAGACGAATCCAAAAGTCCAAACTTCCGTAGTCACTGCCATTCAGACCTGTCACCAGATGATTAAGATGTTTTTAAAGCGGAGGGCAGCAAAGTTCAGTACAAAATTTTAGTCGTTACCGTTTGCATGCAGAGAAAAACCAGAAAGAAATATAAGGAATCTAACATCAAATCACGTATAATCGGATGCACCTGTGACTGGGACAGAGCCGTGGAACTTTCCTTGTGATTTATCCAACAACTGGTTGAACCTTATTTTGGATACAGCAATTGTTGTGTGCTCAACTCCGAACGCTTGATGTATTTCAAAGACTGTGCTCTCCTATTTGAACAACAGCTTGCGGTAAACTTTTCATTAGGCATCTTGGATAAAGACCCAAAGCAGAAAATGATTATTTATTTGTCATTAAAATTATCTACTGACAGTCAAGAGATCTGTAACAACATACTATTCAGTGAAATAAGATAGTGGATAGGTAAAAATACAAAAGTATAAATCATTAAAAACCTGTTTGGCTGAACTAGAACTGGCAAAAGGTCTCAGTTACGACAACACAAACTTGGCTGACTAAGTTTAACAGAACTACAGAGGCAAAAACCTTTTCAGTACCTTTTGCAAGTGATGAAGGAACATGTCGTCAACTTTAACTGTAAACTGCGCCGTGAAGTCAAACATGGGGCTGCAACGACAAGAATCGAAAATCATTTCAAGTTCGTCATGCGCTTCAGGTTTTAACACGTGTGCATACACAGCTCGTGTAACGCACACAGCTTGATACATGGCATAAAAAAACTGCTTTTGACTGTTCTGGGTCCAGCCAGACGAAAACGGACACTGGTTGCGAGACAAGAGATCAACGAAGGAACAAACGTTTAGAAAAAGGGCGATATTTAACGACAACACTAACATGTGCGAGCTGTGTGTTTAATACAGTGATTCTTAACCGGGGTGGCGCGACCCCCCCGGGGGCGTCAACAAATTTCCAGGGGTTGCAAGTCCTTACCCGCTGTACAACATTGAAGGTTTCATCAATAAATTGACCAAACAATACATTTGTTTCTACAACTTATTTGTAGCCACGGGGGGCTTGAAACAAAAGACAAGTGCGTAAGGGAGGCTTGGTAAAGAAAAGGTTAAGAACCAAGAACTGGTTTAATACTTCCATTCGGTGAATGGTGATGAAAACTTACTTTGCACTTTTCATGATCGGCGTGCTCACGAGGTCATAGTCGTAGAAGGCGTACGTCACAAAGAGCGACGGCTCGCGATCGTCGAGCGCGATCAGCGCCTCCTTGCTCAATGTCAGTTTCGCAACGTTGATTTCAAACAAGTTTTCACCGCGTTCCAACTTGATGCTCTCATCCAATTCTTCATCGTAATCAGCCTGCAACGACATTTGCATCTGGCGTATTCTCAAATACCCAGAAAATTATACAAACTTTGACATAGGATAACAACAAAAAATAAGAATGGTTAAGTTGTGGTGATCCACCGTTTATTCCCTAATGAATATTAGCGGGAAAACGTGTTTCTTTCTGGCGTAGGTATTTGCCGGTATTTCTCATAATCGATAGGTTCAAAATAGCATGTTGAGCTCTAAAACGTTACAAAGCAGGCAGAATGGGTTTTTGAGGTGGAAGAAGTAGACCGTCACCCATGATGGAGTTTCACGGATATTAAACGTTACATGCACCAACCCAAGTCAACTTTTAAGGTTAGGAAAAGCAAAAACATCGTTTGAAGTGCAATTAATATGTAACTTTCACAAATATTTTCTTAGACTCCATCGCCAAAACTTCCCTTTTAGTGTGTGATTTCGAATAAACTCACATCATCTTTGCATGGTCGGAACTTGAACTGCTTCGTTCCATAAGCAACGTCGTGAAGCTGGGTTTCCAGTTTCTGCGCAGCAGTACACACACGCTACTGTCAACCTTGCAGGTAACGTTGGTGCAATTTACAACACTTGAATAAATGCCATCACGACCTAAGCGCTACTTTATAAAAGAGTGTATGGTTAATGTTTTGTTTTAGTCCTTCGCTCTCTGTAACAGCGATCATTTCCGATATTTATGCACACGGCATTGCAGTGCCGCAAACCCAGCGACGTGCCTTGACCCTTGCAGCTCTCGCGTCCAGAAGTCGAGCGAACTTGTCCAATTTACTTTCGTACTCTCGCTTCATCTCCTCTCTTTGATTGGAAACGCATTCCACCTGCGGAAGACAGGAATGACACCATCACTCATGTTTTCAGACTTAAAAAACAGCGACCGTTCGTCACAAAGGCTTACAAAAAAAGAACGCATGAAAGATGCAGCAAACAAAAGTGCTACGCTGGTCACACAACCATTCTCCTCCTTTATCTCCGACAAATAGTATCACCTTGTTGCAGTGGCGAACTCAGTATGGCGCCCATTCTTCCCTCACTCATCATGAGTTCTGTGTCCCCCTGAAGTGTAACCCCTTTTCCAAAAGGTCATTCCTAAAAATCGGTGAATCTTTCCTTAATTTTTTCCATTTATGCTCCTCGCTATATTTCCTTCTGTATATTTGGCGTTCTTTTTTCAGACTGCCCTCCCTGAAGCAGCAAGTATAGATCCGCCAACGGCATTTTGTCACCGCAGTAGTGGCGCTTACCTTTCTGACCGAAGCGTTGACTCAGCAAAAGAAGCAGAAGGAACTCTGTGATGTACGTTATTACATACAAATAATAAACAAGGTTTGTTACAAAAAAAATTACAAAAAATCTTGACAGCTTAAAAGCATCTCCAATTTTTCAAGGCATTCCTCTAACGAGTGGACATTTATCACCAAGGAACTATAAAAATGCATTTTCTGCTAGAGAACAGCACTGACACACGCAGTTATCTAAACAGCAGTTATGGGGCAACTGTTCGGAACCAACATATGTAAAAATGTTGGTAGATGTCGAGTGAAAGGTTGTGGCACAAGTTTGTATGAAGACATGCAGTGAAAACGAAAGTACTTTGACAAAATTTTTACGCTTAACGATATGAATAAAACCTGTTTTCATTTGATTAACGGGTTACACAAGTATTTTCTGATAAAATCACAGCAGGTTTGAAGCCAGGTCTCGCAGGATATTATTCGAACAAAGAGACGCAATCCAAAGCAGATGGTCAAAACTATGCACACAGCCATGAGTGGCCACTTTTTAACAATAGAAAAATAGTTCTGGCGTTCAGTAACTGTTTGTGCCTTTTTGCATCCTACTACAAAGAGACACAACAGTTTCTGTGTGAAGAGTGGAAAACATCTGCAACAAATAAAACGTTTTACGAACATATCCTAACGAAAACAGAAGAAAGCACAAAAAAACACCGCTTAAAACTGTAACTTTCCTTACAAATACCATAAATCATACTATTCAGATTCTCTTAAGCCCAAAGGAGATAGTTGGCTATGTAAGGTTACACACAAAGAAAAAATGTCAAGATGTTGAAATATCTTCCTGTCTAGTGAAAACCGTCCCACAACTTCACGTACCTCAATTTGATAATCCTTATTTATTTTATGCTGCATCAACAACATCTCTCTCGTTTTGTCCAGCTCTTGTATCGTTTCGGCGTGCTGCGCCTGCAGCTCCATGTACAAGGTCTCCACATCTGCAAAATCGAAGTGGCTGCTCATTGTGGTCCTGGTTGAAGGAAAGCGGAAACAGGGCAGAAAACTGAAAATGGTCATGTCGCAGCAACCAAACATTATCACAGCTTTAAAAGAAAACACATAAGCAAATGCATATCCACCTTTCGTTTCATCGTCGATATTCTCCAGAAAGCCTGGCCGGTTCTGCTGGGAGTCGGCATGGCGCTTCTGTCGTATTTTGGCCAGGGCTTCACGGAGTTCATCAACATCTACTGCATCGTCTGTAAATAGTACACAATAGCACACGCGCAAAGTTACCAATGAGAAACGTTTGTGTTGCTAAGCAGGAGGATGGAGTTGTTTTCATAAACTGTAACCGGTAAGCTTTGGCGCCTCCGAACTTGCGTATAATTTTTAGAGTCGGTTACATAATGAAGAACAAACAGAGGTTAACGATTAAAACACTGCATTGTACCCGATAACGTGTAAAGACGCAAACGCTCCCTGAGCTCCTCATTTTCTTTGCGTAGTCTGGCCGACTCCTCGTGCATTTTTCTGCTTTCGCTGTGAAGGCGGCTGGCATAATCTAAAACGAAAGGAAAGCATCTACGACGTGAAACTTGTAATGGAGTGATGGCCAAACAGATGAAACACGTGCACTCGCACGTTACATGAGTGCGGGTGCTTTTAAACACATCGGCGCTTTTGGTCATTGTAGTTGAAAGCGTTTGTTGTCAGTAAAATTGATTCCTTAAAACTGTTTGCTCTTTGAAGTTGTTCTTTTATTCGAGGTTTCGACTTCGTCATAAGCCATCTTAAGGGATAAAACGTAATGAAATGCCGCAGTGCCGCAGAAAAGCGAAGATAAGGTAAAGTTTGAAGGTATTCGTGCTGTATACGTCATAAAGATCATCATCAAACGCACATTCAATCAACGCTCCGATATGTGTAAACATTCGTTGTCCCACACACCGGTTTAATATTAAACAACCAGAAATATTGGGCAGCATTGCAGGTCAAAAGAAACTTCTTCCGATCGAGCCTCTTTTATTACAAGAACACCAACTGGCTCTCAACGTGCATGGTTCATCTGGTCCGTTGCTGTTATTCAACACGTGAGCTTAATTGCGTAATATAGCACGAATGCCTTCAACCACATTTTCACTTTTATGTGTCACTCGGGTATATCATTATTTTTTCCTGCAGATAGCTTTTGACTAAGTCGAATAAACTAATGTATTTTCGCAATTTGTGGCTTCACTGTTCACAATCCACAGCAACTTCTTGAATTTTTTACAAACGGCCAAAACTAATATTGTCAAAGATGGCATCTTATCTATGTCAGCGATGAAAAACTCCATCAGCCTGGTGATTTCCACCTTCCTCTGCTCATAATTTGCAGGTCAACATATTGTTGGCACGACAACAACATTACAACAATCTCAAACAGCCAGAACTGGCGCTCTTGGCTCGACCACTTACCTCTTTCATCGGCCATTTTGCCCAGCACTTGATCTTTTTCAGCAACGTCAGATTTCACGGCTGCTTCCAACTGCGCGATCTGAACGCGAAGCTTTCTTTCCAATTGCCGCCACTGGTGTTCTTTTTCGTGGTCATATGCACTGAAAGATACGCAAGCTGTTGCAGCATGCTGCAGTTTTTTAGCACCACGGTCATTGCTATACTTAATCTCGAAACACAATTCCAATCGCGAATGCATGCAGAAAGTGACGCTGCCATTGCACGACAACCAAATATTTCAAACCGAACGGCGATAGAGGCACCTGCTTAGCAGATTTTCGTTTGCTTCCTTCAAAATTTCGTTTTCTCGTTCCAGTTCGCGGACTTGCTCGCGAAGCTGAATCGTTGCTTGCTGATGTGTGCCACCATGCTTCAGCTGGCTCTGAATGAAGAGAACTGGACATTCAGATGCAGAAAATTATGTGAAAGATTAGTATAGATTATAGTGGTTCAACCTGTGTTACGCTTTCAACCTGCGTTACGCTACCACTGGTGGCACGCGAGATACTTTCAGGTGGTACTCCAGCAGCTTCCGGATCGGATGCAAAGTTTCATGTCATGTACACAAAGCACAAGGAATGCTCTCCTACACATTTCTGTTAGCATGACCTCCACGTACCCGACGCTGGCCCTCAACGCTGTTCCTCGGCCACTAGCTTACCCCTCTTTACCCCTCTACATGGGGGGTGAGCAGGGGTTCTCGGCCATGATGGCCATCAAGCCCAAGAGTTGGAATTGTCATGCTGGACCTGGACATGATTTTCGATGCGCTGTGAGCGAAGTTCTGCCTCGAATAGACCAGCGAAAAACAGTTGCAGCCCTCGCATTATATTGTTTTTGTACATTCATTTGTGTGTTTTAGTAATCATGAAAGCATTTGAGCAAATTAAGCTTTTCTGGAACAGTTGGTATGCAACGACAGTAAAAAACACCGGATTGTACGCGGTAAGGCAAAGGTTGAGAATCACTCCCATAGAGCAATGAAGGTGTTTGATTGTGGTGTACAGTAAAGTAAAAAAACATTGATCTATTTCAGGGATCATTTACAAGGAGTGTTTTTAGTAGATGCTTCCAAGTGGATTTAGGATTTTCACACAAGATAAACGAAAACAAAACGTTAGACAACTTATACGTGTGAAAACTGGCAGGTTTAGCTGCAAACAGGAAAAATGATACAGAGTAAAGTGCGGGAAACAAACACCTGCAGCGAAAGGTTCCTGTCTTCTTCATTGCGGAGTTCCGTTTTCAATCTGTCCATGTCTTGCAAGACGTGACTGTAATTATCTTTTAGCTGCTGATAGTTGACTTTGAGATCTTCAAATCTACACGTTATTTCATATGATAAAAACAGCTACTTTGCTGATTGATTGAGCACGTATCACAGGCTTTAAAAGTCAATCAACAAAATAGAGATGCGTCCGTGCAACATTCGTAATTTCCACTCAAGAAGAACTTTGGGAGTCGCGGGACATCAATATAGTGATGTCAATAATAAATCACCGTAAATCAATTTTCTAAAATTTCCTTAACGAAATTACATTAAGACGCACGCAAAATGTGAAAAATTCACGCTGACAAATCAATTTAACATTGTATGTTGTTATCTCCAAGATAAGTTTTAAGTCGAAATACCCACTCACAACGGTGGGAATTGCACGCTCAACAGCAAAATCTTGGTATATGCAATAGTTACATCAAATAACCTTCGCTCCAGAGTCACAAGGTTGTTAGATTTTTCCTTTAGCTGCCTTTGCACTTTGATCATTTCAATGTTTTCGCCAACAGCGAACCGTTGTGAAGCGTTCACATGCTCTCGAAGCTTAAGTACGTCTTCTTCACGCGAAGAACCTGAAGCAAGATCAACACGTGAGGAAAGCAAACCATGGCAAAAAAACATAAGTGGCGTTGACACCGTTGCATACGTGGGTAATAACTGGTCAAAATGATGATGGTTCTTTTCCACACGACTTCATTTTTATTGACTTTTTGTGTATATCCATCATTTCACAGACCTATTTCGATTTGTTTTCCCGGCAAGTTCAGAAAAAATACGTCATATTGGACGAAAACGTGATATCGCCACGTGATTACAATGTTTACGTCATAAGCTATGAGCGTTATCGCATTTGGTTGCAGCATAGTTTTGAAACGGTCTGTTCAAATTATAAGACGTTGCTTCCACTTACGAAACTTCCTTAGCTCTTGCTGGAGAGCGTCATTTTCCGCTTGCATGTTTGCCACCTGATTTTGCAAAACCAAGGTTTGCTCATACAGGCGATGATTTTCGTTACGAGCCTCCTCCAGCAGACTGTGGCCGTAGCGAGGTTGGATCGGAGATGGTGAACGAATGTTGCTGGATTATATTCAGTCATAACTGTTGGATTTTCATAAACACTGGACGAACAGCGATTCAATCAAACGCGCAAACGAGACTGCAAGAACAACGACAGAGCAAAAGCTTCAAAACTTCCTCCCGCGCCCCCCCCAGACAGATTTATTCGGCCCACGATCATGGGCGTTGGAAGGGGGTCAGGGGGGACAAGCCACCTGGATTTGGAAATTTTATATTTTTTTATCAACTTTTTAGTAGAAAAATGTTTTTCTCGTAGGGTTCTAGTTGGTAAAATGAAATTAACCACAGTTGCCCCCTTGGAAAAATCCATTACTGCGCCCCCCGCAAAAAAAGCTTTCGGACGCCTATACCCACGGGGCCATATTGAGCTTCATTACTAAGCAGTTCACAATGGTGCCAATTCGTGGGGGTCAATGAACGAAGCGTTTTGTAACTCTTGTTCTGATTTTGATTCGAGTAAACGATTTTTCCTTTATCGTACTCTATCGTTAGAAAAACACAGGCAATTCTGTACTAATATTTATCTACATTTCAGCATATTTAATGTATATTTTTATAAGCTATATCAGTCATGTGGGCTGTCGAGAAAGCGGTCAACTTCATCGAAGCCAAGGTTTTCAACCACCGTATGTAATTGTTTTTCTGCATTTTTTAGAATTTACCGTCCTTTCTGGGACTTAGCTCTTCCACCCCACACAACGTTCTTTTCTAATCTCCTTCCAAAACAGCAGGATACCCCTGACATAAAGCGATTGTACCACAACCAACAAAAAACACAAAAATGTATAGTCTGGTCAAGAACTTATTCTTGAGAGCTACTGTAGCTTACACTGTTGTCGCTAGTTCTTAATCTGAAAATGCAAACACACACAAACAAATATCAGAAAGATACTCTGCCTAACAGTGCCAACCAACAACAGAATCGAGACTCCAGTCTTTAACGATGTAACGCCCTGACTTTTGAATTTATGACTTACACTTTACTAAAGCACAACTTTGTGAGAACACCAACTTACTGTAACTCTTTCACAATATTTGCTATGTATGGACAACGTATGTGAAATGTCTTAATGTGGCATTTGCAGGAGCTGAAGCAATTTCACGATGTACAAACATTCAGCGTCGTGCGATTTTTTGCTACAACAGATGATGCTAGAAGTAACCGTGGCCGTTAGCCTTATTGTCACTGAACACAGTCACGAAAACGGAAAAATCGAACTGTTTAATTCAGTGACCTGGTTACATTTAGTGTATCTGATAAAAATGGCTCATACAAATCCTATGCAGACTGCACATTGAAAATTTCAGTTTCACTTCTATGTTTAATTTCAATTTCAGTTTTGTTTTCAGTTTGTGTTTCATTTTCCCTCTTGCTTTTTTATCTTCTTAAATAAAAATTGATGACAACAGTGGGTCACCACAGATTTTGCAAATGCTCATGTAGCGTATTTTAATAACGGTGTCTTTACGCAAAAACGATGCAAACACTAGTTCTTGTACCTGGGTGCTTTGCGGCTTGACGAGACGCTTCTTGCTTTTTCTGGGCTCTCGCCAGGCTTTCGTGGCAAACCAGAATCAATGCGAGATGTGACTTGACCATATGACGTACTTCGCTTGCTTTGAGCTAGCACCTGTTGGTTTGCTAATTGAAGCTGCATGCAAACAATACAGCAATTGCTGCAAATGTTTGTGGCAGCGTAGTTGGTCACGCAGCACGCAAAAAAATGATATTCTGTGTTTACAACTTCAACTCAGGTTTGCATTCTATTTCTTTTGTTTCAATACAAATCTTACTTTTTGTTTGAGGATTTCATTATCTCTAGATAGTTTTCGAATGCTATCTTGCTGATTTTCTATAGTTTCCTCATACTCGACATCTCTTGTTGTTCTTTGTGCAGCTGCAAAAAAAACAAGTCAAGAATATCAAGCACAACATGAAGCACATCCAGAGTAAAAAACACCAGAGCTTAGAGTTCAACATTCCCACCATTTTATACAGCTGTATAAAAAATGTACTATAAAAATAGATGTGATAAACTTAGTATAGAACGTCCCAAAATTATAACATTTTTTGTGATAGATAAGGTGCAATGTCCCAAAAATTGTAACACTTTTACATCTTCGTTAAATCTTTATTATGATTGTACTTCACAATGTTTCTGCAAGTGATAGGATATCTTGGGGAGTTTTTTCCTGAAAAATCAAGTCAATATCTTTAATCTTTAAATGAAAGCTTCCAGTTTCATAATTGGTCACTTGTTACCCTCAGCATCAATGCTGGTGTGAATGAAGCCCTTCATTTCATTCATGCAGTGAGTCTGACCATGAAGTTTTCAAGAACCGTTGGCACATCTCATTTGGGATACTGTAGTCTTGATGAACGGTGTGATTTCAGCCTAGAGGTTCCAAGCTGTTATTTTTGCACACACGGCTGTTGGAAGTGGGGTGCAGGGGGAAAGGGACCCTGGATTTTGAAATTTGATATTTTGCTATTAACATTTTTGTAGAAAAATTATTTTCTCTTCATTTTGAATTGGTAAAATAAAATTTCATCATCGTTACCAACCCTGGAAAAATGCTTTTGGCCACCACCTGCAAAAATCCACTATTCCGCCCTCTGAAAAAAAAATCATTCCAATGCCCAGGTCTGCACATGCATTATCCTTGAAACATCAGCACAAGAAAAAGTCTAAAGGTTAAGGTAGATTCACAACTGAGTTTGAAGCTGAGGGCTGAAAAGGAAAAGTTACAAAATTGGAGATTGTGACTCAGTGAGTCACAAAACTACACTACAAAAAATGAAAGAGATTTATTGAATACATATGTACTCCAAATCCTTATTCCAACCTCTAAAACTGTGATCACTGAAGTTACAAAAATTGCTTAAAAATTTGGCTACTGGCAAAAGCACACTAATTTGTCTGGTCTAAAATTAAGAGTTTGCTCTTAAAAAGTACACTAGTTTGTCTGGTCTAAAATTAAGAGTTTGCTGTGAATAAGTGGGCTAGGAAATCTAGACACTTATTGCACAAAAAGGGAAAAAAATTGTATTTTATGCCATACCCAAACCTTTCATTTATCATCAAATTTTTGAAAAAGATCCTGTGGATTTCCACAAGCGTGTGACATAGAGTGATAAACTACAATGTTCTAATGTGCTAAGCAAAGAACATATTTCTTACTGAATACTTTAAAAGTCCTACTGCTTTTGCAAATACTTTTTCATTCAGTCAACAATCGAATAGGTCATGTGAAAAGAAACACATATAATTAGTTAAATCGAAACACGGCTAAAAGAAAGAAGTGAATAAAATTTTGAAATGGCCATACAATCCACAGTTACAGGCAGACCTAGCAAACATAAACAAAACTCTACCATGCATAGCAGTAATAAATTAGGTTTTCATGCAAGATGGAGTTCCAAATGTTTTTCAATACTTTAGTACTTCTTCAGTGTAATTACAAATCAAAAATGTGCCTTGACCTGACTCAATACAAGATTAAATGCGATGATTCAATTCATAGCAATGCTTGTGAAAAAAGCAACTAGAGTCGAGTCACTACAAATCATGACTCAAGTAGCCCGAGTCATTGAAGTGAGTCACACAATCACTGTACGTCACTCATCCTTGAACCAAAGAAATAAAACAAAAAAGTACCATACTACTCATGATTTTCTTAATTGTAAGTATAAGGTTTCACAAGTTCAAAGCTGACATTACCTGAACCATGTGCAATTAACTTCTTCTTGTCATTGACTAATCTCACCAATTTGGTTGCCATTCTGAAACCAAAATGGTTATTTGACATGAAATAATAAAAACCTTATTAGATTGCTGTTACTTAAACAAACTAAAGCACTGCTCTTAAGTGATGCAGCAGTCATTAGGAAACTTGAGTTTGTGAATGTAATTATATGTGCAGACTACTGACACAGGTAGCTAGAAAACTTACTCTGCAAATGTGTTGTCAATGGGCACTATGCACATTAAAATTAAGACTACATCAGAAAATACATCAGTAACCATCTTTCAACACTAAAAGTTATGTGCATGAGAGAGTTTGCTATTAAGTTTTGCACTGGTTTATGAATCTTTATAAAGATGTAATAACATCACTACGATATCGTTTACCCAAAAGTATTAAAGTTGAAGTAAAGTTTCTTTAACACCTTTGGATACAGGTGGATTTACCTTTAAAACATGCAAGAGCCACTTTATTACCATCACTTCACAAGTCCATAACTTGCCAGGCAATCAAGCTAGAGAGCTGCTCAAATCCTCAAAAGATGCAGCGAGTCTTCTAGTTTAGATTTTGGGATTTGTGGGTGATGTCATAAGTGGGGTAGGTTTAAGCCATTTTGGCCAAGGTTACCTGGCCCTGGGTGCCAACCACAATGGGAAGTTTTTGACTCAAGTTTTTATTGGAAACTAGGCTATAATCTGAGTCTTTTGAGACCTTGATTGACTTTCTTGCATTTCTGGTTCAAAAGTTATGGCCTAAAACCAACAAAATAATTGATCAATCCATTAATTATTTAATAAAAGAATTATCAAATTTTGAGCTGTTGATCGACTTTCTAGTATCTCTGGTTCAAGAATTATGGCTTAAAATAAACGGAATAATGAATTACCTAATTAGTGGATTAATTATTAATTTTGTTGCATTTAGGTCATAACTTTTGAACCTTGCACCCCAGCACGTCATCCAAAATATTAAAAGACTCAGATTTTAGCCTGGTTTCCAATAAAATCTTGAGCAAAATGCTACCATCTAGCGGTTTGGGCCTTGGGCTAGATGAAGTGGCCCAAAAAGGCCTAGAACTACTCCACTTATGAGGTCACTCACAAAAAATCAAAAACCCAAAAACTAACAATTTACAATTTTTTTTCATTACCAACTCGAAGACGAGTCTTTTGAGGATTTGAACAGCTCTCTAGCGCAATCCGCTGAGGAGCTATGTGGTTGGTAAGTCATCCGAAATATCCCTGGTTTTTCCCTGATTTTCAATTACGATATATTTGCAGACCGGCAGGCAATGTGTTAACTGCATGCAGTAGCAACTGCAAATAATTACTACTGACACAAATGAGTCAGTTGCAGTGAGTCTAGATGATATTTTGCAACCACATACAATCTTGGGCATTTAAACAAATATTTATTAAACCACACTGCATCTTGCAATATGTGTTACCACACACAATAAAAACACATTAAAACATGATGTAGTGATCTAACTTTTTGATTTTTTCTTCTTGTTTACGTGCATGGGCTTTGAGGATAGCATTTTCATCAAGAATGCACAGATGTTGATCTTCCAACTCATCTCTGGATAATTTTCCAACTTGAGCCTTCTTCAGATTATCTTGCTTTGCATTCATTTTTATAAGGTTTGTACATGAATGTCCTGATCATGAAAACATCATCCAAAGTAAATAAACTTTAAAACACCAACAAAATCTTTAGACATCCTTGTGTTTTTCATATTCACAGTATGTAAAGAAGTATTTGCCAGAGTGAAATTCATACAGTTTTGCAACAAGAAAAATAATAAAAAGTGCTTTATGCCTATTGTCAACTTTTTAACATTTATTTTGATAAATGTTATGCTAAAGGTCATTTCATTGAAAGTAAAATGAGTTACATACAATAATATCAAAAGCACCTTAACCTTTCAGAGTTTATGTTCTCCATTTTTTTAGTTTCATTGTATTTTTTCTGCATCAATAATTATTGATAATTTGCAGTAACAAAGAACAAAAGTTTAATCAAAATAAGTCAAATAAAATAGTTAGAAGCCTTGGGCTGACTAGATTATTGTAAAATGATCCAAACTACAGAAAAATGTATTTTGAAATTTTGTTCACAGTGGCAAACCACATACAAGGAAAACACTTTCATCACATTGGTACTACTGTACTTTGCATGCCATCACTTTTTGTGAAACAAACATCACAGTTATGCAATGCAATATAACATCAAATATTATCTGAGCAAACATTTAACATTTACTTTGCCATGCATATTGTGGCAATTTTAAATGCAAGGCAGTTATACAATTGCTGTACTGGATTGCATCGCCATAATGTGTCAATGCTTATGTTATTGATTCAGGGCATAAGTTGAAAGTAAACATCACATTACACACAAAAAACTATCACCAGGATAGTGATGATGAACACATTTATGATTTTTGAGTATTAATTATTTGCGCATGTGAAGCTAAACAAATTGTGTGACCTAGTCTATGCTGACACATAGTGTGGTCTAGGATAACTCCACACAAGACTTAACAGTATAAATTTGTTTTTGTCTTGACAATTGTCACACACTAATGGAAAAGGCTTTCTAACAACTAATCTTCAATTATTTGGTGCTGTAGGCAATGTTCCTTTCAGTTTTTAATAATGCTGCGCAGACAAACAATCGGGTGCGCTGAATCACAATTTTACTGAGCAGAAGTTATTGAATCTATTACAGTGGGCAGTTAGCAAGTAGTGGAGACTGCGATAAGCATTGTTGCAACTGTGCAGCCACGCAGGCATGCAGCTTAAAGGGAACATTGGCTGTAGGCCCGCTACAGCTGGTGAGTAATGGAACTCTAATAGTGAGCAGTTAGATATTACATAACACTACTTGTTAAAGCATTGCTGTAAGTTTTTTTTAGTTGAATAGAAGAGGGTAAGTTCTTGTAATCATAGCTACAATTTATTTAATCTAGCATATTTTAAGATGCATTTAAAATAATCCTAACACTAAAAAACAACTTGAAACAAAAAGAACAAACCAAATTAACAATATCAGTTTGTATTGAGTTATTCACAGATGCATGATAGGTTGCAGCTATAAAACAAAGCAAATATATTTTGTGTAGTTTGCTAGATCCTGAAGTTACTGCTGAGCCTCTCAAAAATTCAAAAAAACAATCAAGACATACTTAGACTTTTGGTGCTGAACAAAAAATGTACTTAGTACATGGAAAGGACAAAACAATCTCAAACATTTGACTGATTTACATTATTACAATCATCCATGTGATAAAATACAGTTGCAACAGTACCGTAACTATGAGTCAAATGTTTGTTCTCACGAAGATTTTGTTTTGAGTCTCAATAAATGAGCATGGAGGTGAGTACTAGCTTCTGCACTGGTCCTTAAAAATCTAGTAGGTCTAGTTCTAGTGATAGAAGAAACTATGCTGTAATCTAGCACAATACTTGGGTTTTATACTTACCATATAATGCATTACTGGAACAATGTTTTGAAAAACAGCAAAGGACAACTGATGCAAAAATCTTGTATCACGAGGAAGACATCATTTATTTTCACTAATCTGTAAAACTAAAAATTGCCATCCAATAGACACACTACTGCAAACACAACCTTAAAACAGACATCTACAAAGTTGCAGCCTAACTAACACTGAACCACAAAAAGTTTACTTGCGGTTTATATTACTAACATGACTTCAAAATTATCTGAGGTCACTCAGATTACATCAGGATTCACTAATTCTGCTACTCAGGTGAAAAGTATAAGTTACTTGTAATATCCTACAGTTTCTAAGCTTGAAGATCTAGTTGAAGTAAAAAATGAAATACTTAGATTATGGATTAGATGTGCTGTAGAGCAATCGTATTATATCTGTATCTATCACACATAGAATAATCTACAGATGTTTGGGATCATTCATTATGATTTCTCAAATTATGATATCACTGAATTTAATCACAATTATTTTCTATCTTAGTACTCTTGGAAACATTAGTCTATTACTGCAAAAATATTACTGGCTTTTCCTATTTACTAGACTAGTACTTCTCAACCAAGGGTTCAAAATATTTTCTAAGATTCTTTAAAAACTGGTGAATTTAAAGGGTAGGCTGTAAAAACACATATCTTTTAGTAGTAGATCTTGTTAATAAATATATAATGATACAAAGTGACAAAGGCAGATATTTGACTATGAACAATGATGGCACAATGGTATTGAAAATAATTTTATAGCGAACAATATTGTGATAATATCATTAAAGACGTATATTTAAGGTTGACAATTTATGACAAGGTATCTTTTACAATAGTTGGAACCTCTGTGAAATGGTTAAAACTTTTACTAAATTACAATATTTATAACATTGTAAACTTTTAAGTATTATATATTTGAGAAAAGATAATATTAAATTATCTTGAGAAATTATTTTGGCCATTGTCTTTTTGGCTGTATGTATTGTGCGACACTTTTTTTCATACTGGCAAAGTCATCACCTATCTGTTTACAATATCCACTCTGATAATACCAGGTTGAAGTTTGGCAGTGGCTACAGAACCGCCGATGGATCTTTAAATTTGAAACCTTAATTGACCATCTGTTGCAACATGACAGTAATGCATGACGAGAACGCAAAAGACTTGGTAGAAACATAGTAAATGTAAAAGGTAAACCTAACCATAGCCTTTATGTTAACGCCCAAACCTAACCCCTATGTCAAGTTTGGAAAGTTTTGAAAAAAGTAAAGAAAAACTGGTCCCATGAATTGAAACGTGCAACCGGTCACTACTATGAAAACGTAAGTCACTTAGATGAGAGGTGAACCGAAAACCATTGGCACAGCAGACCTGAAACGCATCCACTACGCTACCAGAACGACGATGCTTGAGTGACAAACTGACTGCTTTATTCAAACTGCATCATGCGAGGCGGTGCGGTCGAATAAGTTTTGAAATAAGAAGATCCATGGATGGTTCAATAGCCACTTCCTATACTTAAACTTATAATTATTCAGTTCAGCAAAATTGTGCATACTTTTTCCACTTGCTTGCACACACCTCTATGATTGAAGCAGAATTTTCTACTCTTGTGGACATCAAATAAAAACATTGAAACAAACTGGAAAATGTAACCACTAGTGATGTAGTAATAACATAACCTTCAAGACGGAGACATGGTTGAAACTTTGAGAGCAAGACTTGACATCAAAAATTCCGAGACTGAGAATTCAAAATGTATGGATTGTGCCAAAATTTTAAAAAATCATGTCACCACTTCCAACTTGAATTTTTTTCGAATTTCTGGCTTTTTTCTGACCTGTTTTGGTTATTTTTTACCTGCAAATACCACAGACAAAAAACTTGTTGAACTATGTAGTAGACGTTTTACTAAGCCATTTCTTTGTGATATTCAAAGTCTCAAGACAATAACAATAGGCTGTGACCAAGACCTGTAGCCTTCGAGAAAGAGACGAGACCTGAAACCTTGGAGACTGAGACATGCAAAATTGGGTCTCGAGAGTCTCTAGACCGAGACCAAGTCCCGAGACTCCATCACTGGCAACCACAAATTGCCAGACTTGCCTGTGAATTGCAACAGCAGATAGCTCACTGGCAATATCCGATAGTTTTAAATTAAATTGACTTTCATTTGTACTTTGCCTACATGGAAGCTTTTTTGTGCATGAGAGATAGAGTATCCTAGGTTCAGGCGGCCATAACGACCAATGAACCACCTGCAACTTGTAGCGGTGATAGGACAACAGCTTCGATATGTGCACCCATGCATAACAAACATCACAGCCATAGTTTCCCAGGTTGGTCAGGTCTGCAGTGCAAAATATGCCACCTGGAAAGCAAATTAAAAACTTTCACTAAAAGAAAAAATGGCGTTAAAGGAAAATCAGTTTTTTCACATTTTTCTTTGTTTCTGAGAAACAATTTGATAGTAATGAAACATAAAAGCCAACCTTCAATTGCGTTGTTTTGTTTGTTCAGACATTTTAACGGAAGATATACGGTTGAATGCGCACAGCCAGCCACGCGGGACAAACAATTATAGCGCACAGCGCACATTGGAGACGTACTGCAGCGGACACCAGCGATGAGCGTGAGCGGTCCAACCAGAGCCGGATTAAAGGGTAGGGGGGCCCGGGGCAATTTTTAGTGGAGGGCCCCTATGACGTAAATCATGACGTCATCGTTTGTAAAAGTTATGTTTTCGCTGATTAGCAAGGTTCCCGTTTGGTTTTTCCGGTAGTCGAGAATGTGCTTACTCAAATTTACATACAGTTAGCTGCG
>Ga0210059_1001467_pt1 | contig 35495 bp, 24 predicted proteins | sample Ectturendosymbi2_FD_188042 | JGI IMG/M metagenome (GOLD analysis project Ga0210059, IMG submission 188042) | Ecteinascidia turbinata endosymbiont from Florida, USA - Sample 2 (SPAdes) (version 2) | ecosystem: Host-associated > Tunicates > Ascidians > Unclassified | place: Key West, Florida... | reverse complement strand
GGATGAGTGGGGATTTCCCTAATTAATTTTCGGTCATTCTGCCAAAATGTTGGAACCTTAAATGTTAGAGAGTCCATCAAATCCTCTAAAGACTCGTATTGTAGCCTACAATCCAAAATAATTTTGAGCCACGAAATTGGCTCGATTGTTCGGCTCCTAGGGGATGATGACGTCATGCGAATGTAAACAAATATGCATAAACATCCTCTCATTATGTAAACATCAACAAAAAAACGATATCCCAAGCTTAAATTTTTTTTCAGTCTAAACTACAAGACTTCATGAGTCATTAAAGGGCTTGAACAGCTCTCTAGCTCAAGCTGCTGGCGAGCTATGACCATATATGCTATGGGTGTAATATACCCCAGGTTAGCGTTTGTGGGGGTAGAAATTTTCACCAATTCTTGGTTTGTTAGGCCATAATTTTGGCTCCAGATATGCTCGAAGGCCAATCTATGGCTCTAAAGACTCGGATGAGAGTCTAGTTTCCAAAATTGAGCCAAAAAATTGGCTCATTGGGTTGGCGCCCAGGGCCGTGAAAGTTGACCAAAGAAAATGCAATAACACTTGTGAAATCCCTCCCAGAGATCCCCAAACCCAAAACTGAAAAAAAATCATCGAAACTAGCAGTCTTTGCCGAATCCGTAGATGGTTCGAACACCTCACTAGCTCTATCAACTGTTGAGTTATGGCTGAAATGGTAGGAGACAATATTTCGGCTTTTGCGGTCCTTAAAGGGTCAAGCAATAATAATTGGTTTTGCCCTCATGTGCCAAGGTTTGCCCATCACTGCTCTAACACGACTCACCTCCATCAGCAGGCGCAGACATTGTCTTGTGACTGCTGTATTACACAACTGAACAAGCAAAGTAGAAGCTCTTCTATGGTGATGACGTAAGTTATTATCATGAAGCTTAGAACTCATTCAACAGTTTACACACAAATGTTGCAATATCTTGAAAACAGGAAACGATGGCAGGGGCGTAACCAGGTTAGATGGCGCACGGGACAAGAAGCAAGTTTGGCGCCCCCGTGTTCGAACCTGAGGTCTTTCGGAAGCAAATGTACTGCATTGAAGAAAGTATTCACGACATTGTAGGGACTTTTCGGCGCCCCCCGCAGTGATTCGGCGCCCGGAGAATTGCGCCCCTCTTGTCCCCCCTCGTTAAGCTCCTGGACGATGGGGAAGTTCTGATTTCAGAACCGGAATCAGCGAAATTAAATCATCGTATGACTGCGTATATTACTTCAACTGGTACCTAACCTCTATTGACTAATGTACTGTTGAAATTATGGTTTAACCTTTTGGACCCAGGTTGGCAACCCCTGCCATATTTGAAAGAGCCAGTACACAGCAGTGTTGTACCTTACAACCGGTTGAACAGACCTGGTGTAGCCTATATGTTCAGTATTTTTTATTCAGCTCCATTTTAATCCAGAAGAAACAGAGAACTAAAATAATCTTTCATCCCAAACGTTGCAAAAAAAGCTTTTTCTCTGATATTTTTGCAAAATTCATTCCGATTTTAAATCCAACTCAAAATGATGTGACTTCAAATCCATTTTCCGCTCGGAAAAAATTGCAAACTCTGGCCGGAGTCTACTTCACCTTCCGGATCCATGCCTACATTTTCTATTTGAATGACCACCACAGTGCAGCTCTCCAGTCGAGACCAAAATCCAGCAAGAATCATCACATTTGAGAAAGACGTTGTATTATACATTGCACAGTATACACGCGCAAAGCAATTGCGAAACATCTGGAACATTTGCTGAAAATTGGAAAAGTCTTAGTACTTTAGCTTCGAAATATCTGGCAAGCATGTACTAGGATGGCAACCAGAGAATGGAAATTTGGCAATCGCACCCTATGAAGTTTATGAAAGCCTCAAAGTGTATGCTGCATTCCTGCGATTTTCGAAGGATTTTCATTAACTTTTCAACTTCATCCAAACCCGAAACCATTTGTCACCCTTGGAGAAGTTGTGGTGCTTATTGGCTTGATATGAAATAGGAGTGCAATTAAAATTGAAAAAGCGCAGAAGTTCATCATGGAGAATACGCAAAGAAAAGCGTTACACAAACACGAAATTGTCAACGAGGCAATGTTGTCATCTTTGGTGTGGCAAGCAGAGACGATATCTTGAATGCATCTTGCGACAGCCCCGTTAGATCGGCGAAACTATTCACATACCAGCAGTCGATCGTTTTATTGCTGTACGTTTCGTACATGGCGTGCTTGGTTACTCTTATCTTCATGAACCTGTTCGAAACATGAAAAACATTCGAAAGTCTTGTCAAGTCACTGTGAGGAGTAATTGCTCAACAGCGTGATTGTTTTCACTCCTACTAAATAAAACTCTGTTGAAAAACAAATATTGGTTTTGATTGCCACTCGGAATGTGATGACAATATTTTACATGTGATTGTTAGTGAGGCACTTGGAAATTACTTGTGATTCTTAGGTTTTCACCATTGGCTTCCATTTTATTTAAACACTTTGTTATGACCTCCAGCTAAATTTGGTTCTGCTGGCACACAAACATTTAATGGATATTGTGAATTTTTCTGCATTGTCTCTTGTACAAAAACGGACTGCAGTGATAATCACTGCCATGTGTATATTCAAGTGAAGGCACATGGCCTGGAGTTAAACTTAAACACCTCCATCCTCATCTTAAAAATGATTTTTCCGAGATCACCGACCATTACGGGTTAGTTTGCCTTCAACAGTTTCACACAAATGGTGTTGATAATTGAGAGCATAAAAGCAAGGTAGTAAAGCATTGCAGTCACATCATCTTAGACTCACTGGTATGAGTAAGAGCTGGTTTAAAGTCGGCAAAAGTGCTTCGCAGCTGGAGACCACGATAAGCTGTATTACATGGTTTCTCGCTAGCATGCATTGCCATAAAAAGGTGTTCTTTGAACTGAGTTCTATGGACTCCCAACGTTTTGGCTTTTGGTCTTTTAAGGGGATTGCGAAATGACTTCAGTTCAAGTCAAAATGGAAGACTTAGATTTAAACTTCAGGGAGGAACTACCTTTTTCAAAAGTGAAAATTTAAACAAATTCCACTTATTTGTTTCAAAAAATGTGCTGGTCACATATCGTGACAAATGAAGTCAGGCCAAGTCATGTTGCTGCTGTAGGCAGATAACAGTTTATTCATTTTGTAACAACAAACAAAAAATCAGCACAGGTCGGGCAAATGATGGCTAAAGCAGTCACCTTATCAAGACCAGCCTACATTTATTAATTACCGCATTGCAAAAGCACAGGCGAGACGCAAAACATGAATCCAAAATAAAAAAATGTGGACGTTATAAGTTGGAAACGATTTTGCAAACCATTCGCCTGCCTCGCACGAAAGTCAATAGGCTACTCAGCAAGCAGATGCGATTTTACTTGGTGATATAACGTATTTAGCGATTTGTAGATATGATTTTGTCAGAAATACATGCCCCAAAAATTAGGTCCTACATATTGCAAATTTTTCTTGCCATAATAAGCTCTAAGTGATAAAAGTAAGCTCTAAGTGATAAAAGCTCTAAGTGATATATTTATGATAAACTTTTCCTTTTTGTCTTACGCCATGATCATGTATGCTGCGTATATTTTAAGAAATGATCAAAAGAAGGGGGCAAGCTACGGGAATTATACTTGTACATTAGCTTTGCCAAATTAAATTGCTACAAACCACAAATTTAAGAATTCCTAATTTTTTCAAAATATTGTTTGCACTTGACCTTACATTGGTAAAAGCCATGTAGGCCTATTTCAAAATTCGATTGTGCAAACTAATTTCCGCAATATTTACGATACTATCCGCACGACTAAATTGGGTTTTCAACACGCTTTCTCCCAACTTTTAAAAAGTTTTGGATATTTTCTGGGAAAAAAACTGTCCATGAAAGCACCTACAAGATTTTTACTTCTATACTGTTATGTCTGAGCGTAGTTTTTTTATTCACTGAAAGACATTATTTTCTGAACTGCGAGAGAACGCCAGATCCAAAAGTAGCGTTGAATTTTGAATCTCTGACGACAAAATGGAACGAAACACATTTAGCGCTCATGGTTCAATGGAAGCAGCAGGTCACGTGATTCGGCATGTGAGCTGTTTCAAGACTGCAAAAAGGTTTTGAAAAGCTCTTGAATAGAGCGCTATTTTGACAGTTGCTAGCGGATTCCGTGCAAAAAATATTTGTGATTTCTTTTAATTGTTTCAAGTGCACCATTTTAGCAGCAAGCACTATTTGCTTGTGACCAACAGAAGCAGGGCACTTCGTAACCAGTCATATGCGATTTGAGGGACTGCGCCTTTGCAAAGTCACCTAGAACACGTAGGATGCGCAGAGTGGTGATGAAGAGAATTGACATGGTACAGCCAATGTTAATGGCGCCTCGCATTTTTCGAGCTTGGTCACGGAAATTTCCGTAATTTGATGTATAATGCCGCATTTCCGAGTTCAACGGTTTCGTTCCCTTGTGTATATCAGCACCGTTGCGGCAGCGATGACTACAATCTGCGTGTTCTGTGCGACTTGTGTTACCCCTTTCTCCGCACGCAAAAGACGCTATAAATTTGCCGCTCTTTCTACTACTTTTAGTGACTTTTTTACTCATTAACATTTATAGCATAAATTTTGCCATTCGAAACAACGAGCGCTCTGATAAAATGTAAGTCCGAATGTCAGAGCTGCGGTAAACCACACTGCTCGCTACGTAACTTATTCATTGCGTCTTACTGTTCTGCAGTTGAAATTTTAGTGCCCACATCAACTAGTGTACACGTTAAACCAGTTTAAACCAGTTTGGTGTCTCATTTGAAGCAAGTTGCAAGTTGCGCGTTTAGTTTGCTGCAAATGACCATAATTGTGTGCTTGGCTAATTCTTTGTCGCGCTCTCGGCTAACCGATGGTGAAGTTTGTTTGCTCAATTTCGAGACGTTGGTAGAATTCTTAGTTTTGTTTCTGTTGGGGTTCAGAAACCTTATTGGACAATAGACCGCTGTTGAAGTTTGCTTAAAACCCTTTACGGACCGCAAAGCAACTTTTGTTGCTCGGACTTTGTTCAGTCATAACTTGCCGAGCGAAAGCGCTAGAGAGCTATTCAAACACTTTAAAAGATGCACAAAATCTCCCGCAGCTTCGATTAAAAAAATCCGCACACATTTGGGTTTGAACTTTTTGTGGAGCAACGTGACGTCACAGGGTGGTTCCCGTGGCGTCATCGGGACTTGAGAAAACATTTCATGTGGCAATTTCCTTGTTTTTTCTTTTAAAACAAACCAGGTGAAAATCCGCATCTTTACTCGCACTTGATGGGACACCTAGGATTAGTGGTTGGCACGTTATGGCCAAAAAACAATAATTTAATCCCCAAGGAAATCCCTATAGGCGTAGCAATGAAACTGTGTGGCAGTTTTTGAAAATGAACGTTTCACAAGTTGTATAGGGCCACGCGTGCGTGACACATGAGTACAAGTCACCTAAGCAGGCGACTTTGTATTGTGGTTAATTTATAATAATATTATTAAGCGAAATGGACGCTGGCATTGCTATTGCTTAAGCTCACTATCAAGTTGGTCACATTGAGCTGTGCGATGACCCTGTCTTTTCTCTAAATTCCACAATCTGTTATCAACGTTAAGTGATGCATTAATCCAAATCGTGTCGCACATTTCCCTTTAGACTGGGGTTGTACAACATGTTCGTTGTGTTTTAACGTAACGTATGAACTCTGGTAAACGTGCTGGTTCTCATAAGCACGAGACCTATGATAATATCATTTCATAAAAGGCTGATCGTAGAAAAGGACTAATGTTCTATCGCTAATCGAATTGTTTAAAATATATAAGATCTGCAGGCGCTGTGTCTTCCTTCAAGGTATAGCCGTAGGCACGGTTTTAGTTACAGAGCTTAACACTGCGACAAGGCTAAATAGGTTGATAGCAGCACCAACAAGATTAATAGACGCACCTGTACATCAGCCATGCCTTCTTCGATTCAGGAATGTGCTTTATAGCAGCAGCACTTCTATGCTGAAATTGTCCGAGAAAGCCGGAAAGGTTTTTGGACAATCCTTCCTTTTTGGTCACAGAAAAATCAAGATGACTTCTCGATCCAGTACCTACCGACCCATGATGGACCAATATCTGCACAACCACAAAAGTTTTCATGGAAGTATAGGCAACGAAAACCTTTCATTGATTTGATATGAAAATGATTTAAAAATTTAATTATTTGAGCCATGGTTGTCATATTTTTATCAGATCGTAATTGGCATAGGACATGTATGAGTTAAACGAAAATAGTAAAAGAAAGTACTATCGGCAACCACCTCGACAAATAACATTGCTTGCTCATGATTTTCAATTAGGATAATGCGCCAATGGAATCTAATTAACCTTGCGTCGTCATAAATTCAGGCTTGTTGCAATTCAACTACCCTTGCGTTGTCACAAAAGAAAATCAGAAGCAAAAACATTTTTTTCTGGTTGAAAATGTTGGAACAATAAAAGCATTCTGCATTCTTATATTTTCGTTGCCGCTTGATAAAGGCCATCGCTAACCATAAGATATGCATTCAAACATTAGAATTAAGCAGTTTTCTAACCGATCAATAACCAGTAAGCGTTTATTATAAACCACTAAAATAGCGTTACACATAGTCCAGCAGAATGCCCTCCAAGACCACAAGGACTTGCAGCAATTTCTTTCACAGATGCACATTCTTGCATTTAAACGAAAATGAAAGTGCGTTCATGAAACGCAGCAACAGCCAGAAAAGATTTTGATTCTTTCGGCCAGTCGCGAAATCTTGCGGGGGAGGCAGGAAAGGAGCCGTTTGCTAGGACTTTAAATAAGCGCTAAATTGGTATAACTTTTATATCCGACGGTGGGTGAAAATGGGGTTGATAAATGCACGGAACCCATCTTCCCCTGCTTCTTCCTGTGTTAAGCCCTCCACTGACGCGGGTAGAAGCAAACTGAAATAAACGTTCTAATTTTCAATCAAAGAGGTGAAAGGCGAATCCACGAATTTTAGGGAGGCTCAGGGTCGAGTTGATCGGAATCCGGGTGTTTCCGGATCGCGGAGCGGCGAAATCACGTTAAGGGTCAACCACCTCGATGATGGTCGGGGGACGTTCGCCCCCAGAAAATTAAAAAAAGAACCGATTTGGTGTCTTCTGGCGGAGCATTTTCTGTAGAAATGCAAGAAATAATGTATAGAACTAGAGAGATTATATTGTACACAAATCCCGAAATCGACATTCGCATGAAATTTACTGTCTCTTCCGATCGGTCGGTTACTTTCATGTCATAGGAGTATGTCTTGTTAAGATATCAACAGCGTCATTTCGTTTCCAGCTCAGCGTAGTCGATAATTACATGTAGCTAGTCGTTGCGTGTTTTTGTTGTCTTTCCTTTGACTAATGAAATGAGCTACCGCACCCACGACAGCTTGTAGTAAGAAATAGCATAGTCTATGCTAACTTGAGCCACCATCTTGCTGCTTATTTAACTTTTGTCCAGTTACTAAGTAACCCGATTTTATTAAAATGAAACAAGCGTTAAATGAGTGGTTCTTAACACGATCCCCAGGGACAAATAGGGGTGTTCCAAGAAGGGATACCAAATTGTATTCTTTTAACCCTCAGATGTTCATACAGCAACGACCACCACTTTGACTGATGGTATAAAACTGCAGACGGGGGTCCGCAAACCAACATATTTAGGAATAGGAGTCCCTGTTGAGAAAGTTAGGAACCACGGGATTAAATACTTACGTACGGTTTATGTGGCAGTGAGACTGATATATTTTTCTTAAATATTGCATGTAAGAAATTTTATATCCAGTGAAATAGACACATTCATACTACTCAAACTAAGTAAAATACACTTTCTGTTAAGATTTTAGTCACTACCCTTTGGAAAAGAAAGGTGTTGTTTAGAGTAGGGTTTTTTTAAGGAAAATGTTAGGAACCCGGTATGGATCTGTAGGGACCCGATTTCTCTGATCCTAGGGACCCGATTTGAAATTCTAGGGTGCCGAATCGGGTCCCTAAAACGCCTTAAAAAAACCTGGTTTCGAGATTCCCACAAAAATCACCTCAACGCTTATTTATGCGTCGGGAAACCATCGATCAAAAATGTAATGGAAATTTTAGGGGAAGGCTTAAGCTCTCTTAGCCCGCCGTGGATCCACCTATGTCAGGCGATCCTTTTTTCTCAAAAAACGTTTGGGCTGCACGTGGTGGTTGAACAGCTGTTGAGTTGATGTTTGATTAAACAAAAGGACAGAATGAAGCCGAGAATGATTTAGGAATGTCTCTCCTTACTCCCCATCATCTCGTCGGCATGATTTCACAAACTATATAGTTTTCCTATAGTAAGAAAACGTTTCACTGGTCTGAGACGTACTCTGAACTCAGTAGCATTATCGATTGTGACGGTGAGAAACAAAGCCAACTTCGATCTCAGAACTGTTTCGATCACAACTCCGTTCCTTCTCGTCTTCAAGTGCTTTTTAAGTGGAAGTTTCAGGACGTCTCCATCGTTGTAAGAAATGACGGCTTCTTTCGGATTAATCTAGTAAGTGTAAAATACATGCGGGAAGGTAAAGTGGTAATCTTCCGCTGAACGCTGCTTCAAATTACACATACAAACGGTTGGATTGGGTTTTATCCACTCCTATACTCGGTATTGGGTCAGAACCGTCGCCAGAAAGTTTTCAATAGGGGGGCTTTGCAGTTCTGCGGGGGTCTTTTCGTTTGTGCGGGGGAGCTTGACATTATAAAATTAACCAAAACTCCACTTATTTATAGTGTTTCACGTTTTAATTGGGGGGGCTTGGAGCTTTGTTTGAGGGGACTAAGCCCACCAAAACCCCCCATGGCGACGGGACTGTATTGGGTAACTGCCAATAAAAAGGAGTCCGAGTCCGACGTCGACTCGAGTAGCCAAGTCCGAGTCCAAACGCATTCAATGACTCGAGTACAAATCCGACTACAGGTACAGGAAAATTGGTTGCAAAACTGTAGCGCTGTAGTTAGTAACGACACAAACATGCTAACAGATGGATGAAATATGATTTTTTATGTACCTAATACAATTTGTTTATTTCAAAAGTTTTGCAGGAGTTGTTTGCAGTTCTGCAACTTGCCCTGGACGGCAAATCACCTGGTACGCCACAGACGAATCATGGCATTGAAACCACTCTGCGAATAAAACACGCATTTGACAACGATGAGTGGCCTTTCCATTTGCTTTTTCAAAATAGTGAACTGACTCCAGTCGCTCGTGGTAATACGATTCAGTCAACAAAATTCGATACATATGCAGAATCCTCAAATGTGCTATACTGTGCGTCGGCCGTGGTCGTGGAACTAAAATCCTTGTACTGCCTCTTACGTATGTTTCAGCCAAAATCTAAGTGTAGGAACTTTCCAGTTCCCCGTAAAATTATAAAACTTTTGTTCTAACTAGTTTTGCTCGCTTCGGCGAGCCCACGTCTGAGTCCATAGTAGTATGACCCGAGCCCCGAGGTCAAATCCGTGTCCACAACTTTGCGAAGGTCTGGAGACCGAGCCCGACTCCAATCAAGAAACTCCGAATCAATGGAAACCAGAATTTAGTCCAAATCCAAACTCGCAATTCACCAACACCACCTATACTTCAGCAATTCACCCCTATAGTTTCGCGTTTGTCCTCAGAAAGTATTACCGAACATTCGGCGTGGTGTGTAATGGCTACGTGTTTTGCATTCATGACCAGCAAAGCTTCATAAGAAAAACATTGCGTTGAAATATTCATTCAGTATTAATTTAATTGTGCTTGGTTCATTGCAAATACTTGCACATGCTGCAGAAGTGAATCTTCAACAAGCCAGATAATATGGACGCTTGCAATTTGCACGTTCGCCTTCATTTTGTCTCGTATGCCAAATCATGATTATATAGTTAAACACAAGCGCTATAATCAAAGCTTTACCCTAACCTTCTAGACTCTAGAAGGTTCTAGACTCTGACCTTCTAGACTCTAGCTCTAGCATCTAGAGCGTCTTTACTGCCTATCACCACTAGCACAAAGCACGCTATCCACTCACAAGCATTGTCATATTATGAGCCTTCATCACAATTCCAATCTCGCCGATGAAGGTCACTCGCATGATGGAGCTACCCGGCGACGAGCGGTAATCAATCAGCTTGGCATTAACTGTCAATCCAGACGACTGGTCATGTAGAATGTTGTAAATCTGTTAGAGAAACACACCAATCTTTAAAAAGGACGTTGTTTCCCAACCTTTTGCTTACGTGGCCGAGTAGGCTTTGTGGATAAACAAAGAACTGTCCATTATTTCATTAGCGTTGGAAACTTTGTTTTTTTACGTGTAGTTGTAAAACAAAACACGACATTTTGGAACAGCAATTTATTCCAAAATTGATCGTCATCTTATGGTGGATTATTATTTGTTTCGAAAAGCACAATGCTCGTTGTAAATACCTCTTTAAAATGAGATGCGTGGCGTACTTAGAAAACATGCATTTCGGTAATTCTTACTGCAATCCATTTTTTCAAAGTTTGAAACTTAAGTATTATATCAACATCGTTGAAGCCAGTCTTCCACAATAAAAACCTGCCAATTACCTGAATAAAAACTCGGGTCTCTTAGTTTGTTTGATTCTCTGCACTGTTTTTGTGCAAACAAGAGAGTTAACATCTTGCGGTTGGCAGCAACCACTGATCAGCTTTCACCTTACCACCATATATGGCATTAGTGTAAATTATTTGTAAAACAAGGCAAAAAAATTAAGGTGTATTTCGAAAACCTGTCAGAAATCATAAGTCAACTCAATACATTCTTTGAGTTGACTCAAAGCAAAGCACTCAAAGTATGAAGTTTGTGAAAGTAAATTGGGAGGCAAGGCTAAAAAAGTAGCAAAGCGAAAATTTTGCTTTTTAAATTTTAAGGCAAAAATCCATATAAATTCAATTCCGTTACGCTCGTTTTCATCTTGTGTCTTGTATAATTAGTACTCGGAGGTCCTGCTTGGAACGCTAGACAGAGAAAATACTGTATGCTTACACGTACCTCTCCTTCCCGACCGAGCCAGTTGAAGCAGACAGTGATATCGTCATTCAGGTCAACAAAAACGTGCGGGTCTCCGGCGATTTCCATCCTGTGCGTCGGACGAGGACGAGGAGGAGGAGGGCGATAAAAAGACGAGCCTGTCAGCCTGCCGGACAACCTATCCAGCAACCCAGGTCCGATCAGGGCAGGCCCGACAGAAAGACCGGTCCTCCCTTCTGCTGTTGACCCAGAGTAACGAGGAGGCGAATCTACCAGATGTGGTCGAACGTGTGATGCAACAACTCTTCCTGCCCCTACAGGCGGGGTAGGAGAAACTGTTGGGGGAGGCGTCGTGACGCCACGCCTGGCAGCGAGCGCTTCTTCGATCTCCCGCACGTCGTCGGGCTTCAGGACAATCATTGACGTTATCCCGGGGGTGACAAAGTTAAATCTGCGCATTTCATAAAAAAACGTTGGTAAATGCGTCGTCTGAAAGAGAATCTAGCATAGGTTGGACCACACCTTTATTGCAAATAGCTCATCTATTAGAGCGGAAAGATGGCGCTACCTCAGGAAAAAAGGCGATAAGTCAATGATTTGTTAAAACAAACGTGTAGTTCATCATCTTATATGCAAAAATTCACTGTGTTTATTGAGGGTTTGGTGTCATAGAAAATTGAAGAAATTACTCCATAGACTTTATATTAGTGATTGGCATGTCATTATAACTATTGAGACAGGCTTACTGTAACGCAAAAGCTCTTTATCTTGCCCTTGCCAACAGGCATCCATTCAGTGAAGCTCAATAGCAATCTTTAGAACGTAACCTCGAATCTTTCCTATTTATTCGGCAGCGACAGAACTGTTTAGCTTCACAGAATATTTTTTCCACACTGTCCTCAGCAAGGAGCTGCTTTGTCGAGTAGGATCTGACAAACATGACTTGACGGTGATTCTTGAAATGGTTCATGGCAGCTTTTATTTAAATCTTAGCGCCAGACGAGTGTAACGAATGCAAACTGTCAGCGTCATATACTTTGCTGATTATGGGCAACAATAAAGTTCTTGCTTCTGTTCGTCGCATTTCAAGAATGCGCTATGTTAGTACCTCAAAGACTGGTTCAAGGCCAATTTTTTTAGCTGCTGTTCCTGCGTTCTATTCGTTGTCGCGGCTATTTGTCGAAGCAAGCTCTTCAATTGCAGGAATACGTGCATTCTTTCACCAAAGTTCTCCACCTGTGAAAACACGACTTTTAACGAAAGCAATTCTAAGTCTTCTGCCTCTGCAAATGTGTTTGCAATCGGGTTTTACCATTAAACAGAAACAAAAACTTTCAATAAACCTTAAGTGCTACGATCTGCCAACCTGGAATTAGCACAAATAAGCAGAAATGGTTCTTGTAATGTATTACGCGGTTATTTGCAAAGTAGCTCAGTGGGTGTCCAACGCAGACATCTTCGCTATTCCAAATTTTTGTTGAATAGTTTAAATATTTATTATGATGTGCAAACTTGACCAAACACCAGTTATTTAACCAGCTTGAAGAGGCGCGAACGTTGTCTTACCTCTTGATCGGTCGCACCACAAGAGCTCAGAGTTTTTGGCTCGACGTTGTGAGTCAATCTTTTTTCTCTTTTCCTCGTAAAACCTGAACGATTTCAAGCAGTGAAGTTGACACAAGTTTTCACGACAGAGCGAGACGTACATGCAGTGCGCCTGGAACGACCGAAATTGCGAAGCGAAACATATGTCGATAAACTGCTTGAACCCATACCTCGGACTTCCCAAGGGGGTTGTTTTGTCGAGATAAAAGTTTTTGGACTTCAAGCGAAGAATAGCCCCCTTTATATTGTAGTTAGGTTTTTCAAAATCTCCCCACATTCGCAGTACATATCATAAAAAGACAGTGAAAAAGCTTGTAGGCAAAACTTTAACAGCAATTAAAGTATAAATGTCATTTCACGTTTTGTTTTTCTTTTGAGGTGTTCTTGCTTCGTTCAGTTATAATCACTGCTATTTAAGAGATCAACAATTTGAGTTTTAACAATCCAGTTTTATTCTAGCGAGACTTTTTGGCATGTTTCCGTCCATTTTTGCTACCCAGTGTTTCCCAAACATTCTTGACCTTTTTTGGCTCGAATTCAACTCCTAACAGTTGAATCTCAACTCCAATTTCGATGAATCGCGGATTCCTGATAGAAAACACTGTTTCTTTCATAAAGTGTTAGTCAGATTTTCGACCACGGCGTGTCAATCACTCATGGCTTTTTTAATAGCAAGGTAGAGTCCGTACACTGCTGGTGAGGACTTTGGTGTCAGTTTTTGCCAGTCTTTCCGACGGCTCCCATTGCGCTTCAGCAAAATTGGGACTTGTAACGAAATTGTTAAATGTGTTCAAGTTCAAGGTACACACCGGATTTTCGCTGTCATTTCACTGATGATTGCCCCTCGCTCTTGAGTTTTAGAGAATTCGTAAGTGCCCTGAGGAAAGCAAAGCCACAAGTCCGTTTTGGTTGTCAATGGTGATTTCCAAATAGACATGTAGGGGAAATTGGAAAAGTGTTGTGGCAACACTACGTCCACATTCCCAACCTCGATATTTCGTTAAAACCTAAAAAATTGGAAGCGACAATGTTCTTTATGGAATTACAGCTAATTTTCTAATTTTCGAGGTGACAAATTTGAGACACAGTCTCTTCCTAAGATTTTTCGCTTCACTCTTTTCATTTCTTCATGGCTGTCCCACCACTTTCGTGCTTTTCAAGCGTTTCTACTGGATCTGTCATTTCCACTGGAATGTGCGTCATCGGGTATCGTAGGACTTCAGCAGTTAGAGTGATTTTTACTCAGAACAGGTGAAAGTCGAAATTCCAGGTTTTGTAACAATCCAAATTTTTAGAGTTTTAAATCGTATTTAAAAGTTTTCTGGAAGAAAAGAGAAGCTGTCTTCCCTAAACAAGTTGTCATCCTTAATCATCCTGTCCCTCAGGGCATAGTGTTCTTCTTTGAATGACTGTTTCCATAGTGATCATATGTTTTGCCCGGGTGGCAGAAATCATAAAATTTGAATAGTACACAAAGGTCGATTTTTTGAAATTTCAAGAACACTCAAATTACTGAATACCTATAGACACGGGCGTCGGAATGGGGGCCAAAGGTTCCCACTGGTTTTTGTAATTTTACACTTTTTTATTACACTTTTGCAAAAAAAGGTTGCTTTTTAAGTTTCGAGAGGGAAAAACGAAATTTTGCCAATTTTGGCCCCCCCCCTGGAAAACGCTTCTTGGTTACCTCTGGAAAAATCCATCATTGATCCCCCCTGGGAAAAAATCTTCCGACGACCATGCCTATGGAAAAATAAATTGACTACAATGCAGTCACATTGTCCACACCTGTGATGGTGACAGAAACGGCGGTTTTGCGCCCTGGCCCGGGTCGCCGACCCAACCCGGAACCGGTCTTCTTCAGCACCCCCGAGATCAACATCTCACTTCCTCCAAAAAACGAAGGGAATTTGGATTTTCCCGAACGGGCGACCTTGCCACGGGGATAGCTTACCGCTACTTTGTGTAACATCGGCTTTGAGATAGTTTCATAAAAGTCTGAAATCTGGCAAAAAGTACAAAGCATTCGTCCAGCTACATACTGTTTAAGGGATTTGCTACCATGGTGCAACTCACAGATTTTACGTTATTTAAAATCAAATCTCAAAGATCATCACTCGGTGCTTCACTACACTTAGGGTTGTCCTCAAAAATGTCAATCGTTCATGAATTGCAGAGTATATTTCCAACAGTTCCATTTACATAATCAAGAAAAATATAACTTTCCGGCGATTGCCTGCATACCTTTTGAGACTTTCCCTTTAAGACAATAAATTTAGAGCAATGCAAAACTATGGAGAGAAGCGTTGTATATGGTGTGCAGACAATTCAGACCACTTCATTTGAGACCACTCATTTGAGACCACTTCATTTGAGACCACTCATTTGAGACCACTCATATGAGACCACGTTCATTGAGACCTGTTGGTTTGCGACTCATCGTTCGTTTGAGACCACATTCATTTGAGACTTGTTGAGTTGAGACCCGTTCATTTGAGACGACACTCATGTGAGACTCGTTTTCTCCTGTGATTGTTTCGACCAGCGCAAAGAGACATTTTTTCTTTTCTTGTCTTCCATTTCTCAGTTAAAAACTGAAACTGTTGCTGCGCCTCGATATGAAAGAAACCGGCAGGAACGCAAAACATACAATTCTTTGACTTGGTCTCACAAAATGACATTTCAAAGTGCAACGCTCCCATCCAAACCCGAGGTATGAAGAGTTTTTTGTCCTCTGCGGTGTTTTCAAGTGCGAGTGCATTTACAACCCAGCGTGAGTCAACGTGGACACGGAAGGGCGCAACCTTGCAAAACTTCAAATGAAGAGTCGCCTTGCAAAACTTCAGGACTCCCGCAAAGAAGTGCAAGCTAGACCATAAAAATGTGATTTGGTAAATCGAAACAGTCTCATTTTACCGTGGTGTAAAATGAATGTGATCGCAAATGAATGTGGTCTCAAATGAATGTGGTATCAAATGAATGTAGTCCCGACTGAATGTGGTCCCAAATGAAAAAGTCTCAAATGAATGTGGTCTCAAATGAACAGGTCTCAAAAGAACGTGGTCTCAATAGTCATGGAATGGTTGTATATGCTTAACGATTCGAAATATGTCCATTGTATATGAACACATTAGTAATTAAATATTGCATCATGTTTGCCTGGTTTATGTTGACAATTTACTTTCAGTTTACACTCAAGCAAATTCTTCATGGTAGAAACTGAAGATTCTAGATTTGTGGTTTCTGAAAAGTCAGTGCAGTGCGTGATTGCAAAACGTTTTGCTGTAGTTTGGCCGTTTGAGAAATTTGAAGGATAGTTCCGGACCACAAATGCGCGATTCGTTTCCTCTTAACCTTTGGTAAACTTCGTAGTTCCGAGCAAATCCCGGTTATTAGATAACTTTTGCAAAGATCGAAGCTCGTCATTTCCAGCTTCATATAGGAAAAACTATCGCACAATGCACATCCCAGATTTATTTATAAACTTGACATTTTTGGGTGAAGAATGAATCCTTGCTTTACACTTGTTATCCTTGCTTTACACAAGCAAAAACTCAAGTTTTTTTCCAGCGCAAGGAAAACTATGAGTGTTAAAGGATTTCCTTAAAAAAGTGTAACGTATCCGGTTAAGAACCTGGGTACTGGCGTCTATGTCGACGAAGATCTGAGTCGATGATCCCGAGTTTTGTGCTGCAATCTTCGACAAAGCGTCCATGTCCACAAGTGTGCCGAAGCCAATTGTATGGATGCCGAAATTCTGCCTGTACAAAAGGTTTCACGGTGCATTGCGATTAGAGAATTAGAGAGCAATGGTGGAATGCACTACCGACATTGTTTATGAATTTCTCAGTCTCAATTTCAAGTGAAATACTGATGTGAAACTTGCATTCGCATCCTGTTTTCACTACATATCTGTCGGCTTCCGTAACTTTTTGAGGCGGATATGTTTAATTTTTTCCGAATACAACTACAAGTCTTTACTGGTAATTTGTCGAATTTACGTACATTTGCACACAATTATCAGAGGATATCTTCCTGCAAAGAACAATTTTTTCTTAAATATGAACATGAAGTGCAGTTTTATGAGTTCAGAAAGTGCAAAAGCCTAGTTTTGCGGGATGTTTTGCCCTTTGATATAACCGTGGCATTGGACGGTTTTGTAACAACGTACCTATTCAAAGCGCTGATGTTCGAGACGATGTGGGTGCTGTCAATGATTCCCTGAGTTGACCTTCCGTCCGTCAAAAGCACAATATAGTCAGCTGTTGATAGTGACTCGCGGCGTCCACCTAGCGGACTAGCTAAAAAAAGGTTATAGCAGCATGAAATTAATTATTCTTTCAAGGAAATATCCTACAGTGGAAACTGTGACGAATACTAATAACTATTCAGAACAACACTAGCAGAACACTTCAGTTAACAATATTTAGTAAGTTTCTGAAAAACTTTTATGGTGTTGCCACATTGTCATTCCTAGCAATAATGGTGACGTTACACTTGTCTGGATAGTTTATGAGCACTACAAAAACATAAGTCCGACCCGTTGTGTTACCTGTGAAGCTATTAGTATTTAAGTATGCGCACAAGTATTTGCCAGTCTACTGCTTGATAGCCTACGTTTCAAAGTCAAACGCGAAAAATTGGGTGCGAATCATCACCGAGTGGCCAGGCGCAAATGTCCTGATTTTCCGATGGCCTACGCTCAAACACGTTTCGCATTGTGTCAAACTCAATGGCGCATACTTTCACAAAAGATAACCAAGTTCACTGTCGTTCGCTTGCATTTGATAAATAATTACTGTATTTATGGCTTTGTTTTGCAACGAGAATTGTTTTCAGTTGTCATTAAACGTCATCCGCGTAATGGAAGTTATTCACGTTATTTGGAGACAGGGATATTAAATCAAATATGATGGTTTTCACAAAATGTAGATCGTGGTTTTACTGTCTCACTGAGTCGATTCCCATGATAGAAAGCAAAACGTATCATAGATTTCGTTTTACCGTCGTATTTATTTCGGATTGTGTTTATTTCTGTAACTTAAAAGCTTTCATTTGACTAGTTTCTTTTTATTATATGAAAAATATATCTGCAAGGATTTCTTTGAAGTTACCTAAAAATCGAAAATTTAAAGGCGAGTCCCAACTTTCAACAAACAGTGAGCCGGAATTTATTTTCTTTTTGAAACAGTGAACCGACAACATTTTCCGTTTTTTGAAGAGCCAAAACATTATGCTTAATCCAGCAACACGCAGTCAAGACCTTAATTTGCGAAACCGAGAACTGGTTCAAACTTCAACGTCGGGACTTCGTCAGAAAAGCCGAAACAGACCATGGTTATTTGGTTTATTGTGCATAACGTCTTCACTCCCACACGCAACGCGCGAGGTACAAGCATACATCGCAGTGATAAGGAACACACAAAAACATGTATGAACTCGAAGATATATACGTGGAAGTAGTAAAAAAGTGTACGCTTGATGGCGCTGATACATTTACTTTGATGGAACACAAGAATAAAGGGCATGCACATGATTGACGCCATCACTATTTTATAATGTAGCGCTGCAATGACTTTCCACATGTACCGATTTATAAGATGCACAGGGGGTGATGGGAGACTGCGAGGGACCAGGGGTCATTTATGCGCCTCAGACGATTGCAGGTAATGGCAAGGCCTAAGTGCCATATGGTGGTGTCATGTGCCAAAACGTTTTTGCGATGTCTTGCGTCAGCAAGGTGACTTGATCTACAATTGATCTCCTGTGCTGGTAGCCTGCTTCCTCTATCGGGAGTTGGGGGTTAATGATGGGCTCGACACGGGTGTAGGTTAATCTTTTGGGAAACTTGAAAGGGGACGCGTATGAGTGATATTGGGGACAAAACTCTTGGGATGCGGGCGGCAATAGCTCAGCGGTAAAGTGTCTGCCTCCCAATTGGAAGGTTGGGTGTTCGATCCACAGCCACTGAGTGACTTGCCGTAGCGCTCCTTGGGCAAGAGCATTCACCTCAACCGCCCCGGCAAGAAGCACAATTCAGGCAAAAAAGCTGTTGGGATACCTAAGTGGCTTGCTACGCTTTGGGATCGCGACTACCGATGCATTTCTGCAGATTTTTGAAAGTATGAGTTTGCAGTAAGAGAAGTAACCAGGATTTGAGAGCAACGTTAAGCTGATGACTAAGAAATCAACACTCTCAGTTTCCACCTTGATTACATTTTGTCTAACTTTACCAATTTCGCCTTTGGTTTTTGCCCGTAGATCAATGTAACAAATCGAAAGACTTGAGTTTCACAGTCAGACAACCGCTCTGCCAAATGGTGTTTCCAACAAAATGTAGTATCTGAATAAGTCTTGAAAGCGGTGTCCGATCCATGGGGCGAATTTGGAGCAATTCCCTAGTGACCACTGCGTCCACTAAAGTGGCGCCCGCTTCAATAACATTGTCCCGTATTTGTTTTTTTACATTATGTCACAAACGAAGGCTGGAAGTGTTTACGAGTTTTCACCGAAAAACTAAAACCTTTGGGCGACAGGGAAGGCGATGACATTTTTGGTAATGTTTTGGTTTGACAAAATAGGTGATCTCTTTTGTTCTTCATTTTTACACCACGATAGTGTCAAAACGCATTAAAAGTAGGTAATGCATTTCGTTCACCCTTTTTGGACTGCTCCCAAAAACACCCTGTCTTGTTCGGTCACTGCTTGCACTTCTCTAGATGCATGAGTTTCAGGACTGAGACCTTCGTCCTTTGCGACGCGGTAGAGACCTAGACTCACCAAAACAAGTATTAAGGCGACTGTCCGTGTGTCAAGGCTTCATTACTGGTATAGTCTGTCGTGCAACGATTGCTAAGTTTCAGCAAAATATCTTATGACTGTTCGTTCAATCCAAGCAAGCTAACGTTGGGCAACGTTTATTGAAACATGAATTTCCAGAGAAAGCAGTTTACTTGGTAAAAACTTCGAAGCAGCAACAAACTGTGTTTGAAAGAAGTTAGTTCTTTCCACGGAACGCAACCACCTATTTCGACTGAAAATCGATTATTGTTTTATCTGATATAATATACGGCCATTTAAATTAATTGTGAATTTACGAATGCGGTCCATGCACTGAAACGTTTGCCCATTTCTGTGTTGGACTGGATGTTGGCCAAGGTTTCCCATAGTCATTATGCGATGACAATATGAACTATATAAAGCAAACGCGTTTTTCTCTGCCTTGCTTTAAACCAGTGTTTCTCAAAGTGGGCGGAATCGCCCCCTTGGGGGCGATTTTGAATGGCAAGGGGGCGAAAACACAAAAGGGGCGACAGGGGGGCGAAACAACATAAAGGGGGCGAAAATGCTCAACCACTAATCGATCACTGAGTTAACTTCATTTGCCTCATATTATGACTTGTTCATTTCTTGCAAATTTTGTTTTACTGTGATGATCGTTGGAGGTTGTTGACACAGCTCCGCCTCCGGAGATGTTGGTTTTAATGAACATGGCTCTGGCTCCGGAGCTCTCTTCTTTCATGGCTCCGGCTTCTGGTCGTTTTCACACATTAATATTTTATTCACTTGGTGTGCCTCAAGTTGAATAGAAAATGAATTAAAACAAGTGCACAAAACTAAGAGAATACACCAAACCTTTTTGAGTAATTTAATCTGTTAGTTTTTTACAAGCAGCGCTGTTACCATGAGGAAATCAGCGAAAAAACAACAATCACAGATTCAGACGATTCAAAGAACAGTCACTAGCAGAAACGTAACTCAAGATAACGATAACATAAACAATTTCTGCAAAGGGAGTCGCTGGTTTTGCCGTCAGTCCCTGAGGACCTTTTGTTATTTCTTACGACCAGAATCAAGAAAATGGCTGTTTGGAAAAATACATTTGTGTCAGAGCATTTAAAAGCAGACCGGTCCAAGCCTTGGCGATTCCAGCTAACAGCGCTGCCAGGGCAAACCATGCAAAGAGCGCAAAACACATAGTCGACTCTCATGTGCTCTTTCAAACACGCAGACATTTGCATTAACACATACGCGAAGATGTGTTTAAAAGCCCGTTGTTTTTAAAGAATTAGTATGAGAAGAAATTCACATCTGACTTTTTTAAAATAGCTGAAAACTTCTGATTTCTTATCTTTTGTACTCAAAATAAGCAGTGATGAATCGCAAGGAAAGCACCATTTAACACGCAAAACTTAAGAGAAAATACGACTGGCGGTTACCGTGCTGAAAACAGATTTTTTACACAGATGAAAACTTCAAGTAAAGTCCATATTTGTTTACATTGACTTTTATACCCTCATGATAATGTACTGCTATGCAAAGCAATGCTGATTTGCTACCAATTATTTATAACTTTCGTGTTACGCTACTGCTTGTAAATGTAATGTTTCCCAGTGAACTTTGCCAATAATCTGGAAAACCTTGCTAGTAAGCCTAATGGTTTCTAATAAAAATTCCTACTTTACAATGGCGTGCCATGGATTTTGCGCTTAAATCTGCAGTGGTATCATATCTTAATCAAACTCCCTGCTAACAACATGACTACACAGCTACAAAAGTTTTGGATATTTTATTATACACCTATTCATTATAGCTCAGTTCTTTTTAGATCGCTGCTCTACTACAGACCTGGTTTGATCATTTTGACTAGAAAGTAAGAAGTTGTGGTAGTTACGTTTTTTTTACTTCTACAACAGTGGCTCACAACCATTTTGCTGTGGGGAGCAAAATCCAGACCTAAGATTTTGTTAGAGGGCCGCACAAAAACTTGCTCCGCAGGTCAATTGACACGTTTTGTTTTATTGCACTAACGAAGCCAATTACACAAAATATTAGAGGTGTCACTGAAAGACACTGCCTAACGAAAGGAATCCTTCCCAGCAAAGAATCAGACACGAAGCTCTTACAGAGCAGATATTTCGCCTACGAAGTAGGCGTCATCAGCTCTTATTCAAATACAATCTGTTACAGAACGATTGCTAAAAGCCGCACAAAGGATGCTTGGGAGCTGCATGCAGCTCTTAAAACAGTGTTTGAGAACCATTGTTCAACCAATGACACCACGCTTGCCAGCCACGATCTCACAGCCTTAGAGATTATTAAACCGAAGAAACATCAAAGGCTTGCAGATCCATTGTTGCAGTCTGGTGTCGTAACTCGTAACAAGCGCGTTTAGTATGCTATAAAAAGCACACGTAAGTCTATTTGGCAAACCGTTAGTATCTACGAAGGGACCCGGAACAGGAGCTACCTGTTGAATGGCCATAGCTGCACCTCCGATCCTAAATTTTCAACTGAGGTCCGGCTCCTGATTTTTAATTTGAGCTCCGGCTCCGGGCAAAATGCCCATCTCCGGCGCTCCGGCTCCGTAGCCCTGGATTACGAGGTATTTTCACAAAAATTCTGAACGTAATATTAGCGTCGTAATGCAATTGCTTAGGTCAGCTATTTAACGGCTTGGTTCAGCTATTTAATACATTCTTTAAAATAAAATTCTTTAGTTGACTACCTTGTGTTTGCTTTATCAGGCTTGGGGGGCAAAAACGACGTGTCGAGAGTGAAAAGGGGGCGATGGAATAAAAAAGTTTGAGAAACACAGAAACACTGCTTTAAACGGGTGAAAACCTTTTGGAAGAAAAGCGTTGAGTTTAGTTCAACATTTATTCTGTTCAATAAAATCTTATTCATTTGCGTTTACACGAAAAACGAATAAAAACGCTGGGTGTCGTACAAGAGCTTAAACGTGACCAACTAGAGAGCAATGTGCTGCAACGCATACTTTCGATAAGTCAACTGTTAGGTGTAATTTACAATCACGGACGTGTACAGCAAGCTTTGTCTCAAAATACATTACCTGGCAGACTACGGTTCACTGCCTCATTCATCAAGTTGAGAGAAGCTTGCACGGCTGTGATGATGTCAGTCCCTCCCCGGGGCCGGATTCCAAGTAGGAAGAAGTTTGCCAAAACTTTATTCAAAGGTGTAGCAGGGACCAGGGTACTGTTGGTTCCAAGAGGAGACCATTTGTGAACAGTGCTGTTGAAGACGATTATGGCGAAGGAGTCCTGAAAATGTAAATCATTTGTTCTGGCGCTGGGAATTTATATGTGGTCAGGATCCAATCTCACACTGCTATAGGTGTGCGCAAAACTAATAACATCTCGAAGGTACAGAAACAAACTTCATAGAACCACTTTTTCACGAATATATTTGACAAATGTTTTATACATGCGTGAGAGACATGGAATTTTCAACCCAACTTTATGCAAACTTTTCATTGGAAGTGTGAAAATGTTATTGTTCTGTAAAAGCAAATGCAGGATTACACGGTATATCATGTTTTTTTGTAATTTTTCAATTATCGACAGTTTTTGAAGAAGCTTGGTGAACAGCTTCCGATATCGTAACATGGGTGTGGCAAGGCTTTGTTGTTGTAGCCATTGTCCGAAATCCTGCAACACCATATACATGCTCTTCTAACATTTTGTTACGTAATCAGTCAAATACTGCCACGCATATATCCTCGTGTTCTTTCATGTATTTGTGTGTTTCTTGTTATTGCAATGCATGCTTAAGTCTATCGCGTTGCGTGTGGGAGTGAAGACGTTATACACAGTACACAATCTTGCAGTTGGGTTAAAAAAAGAAACAAATCTGCTCAATGTCGTTTGTTCATCAGACCTTGCAAGTCTAAAACTTGGTATGCCACTCCAGAAGGATGCACCAAACACAACCAGCATTTGGGTCATTTGCTATATAGTTTTTTCTTTTAATTGAGGGTAGCGGTATCAGACGTTGTGTTCCTTCATAATTTCGATATTTGCTTCTTTTTTGACCAATTTGGTAGTTTATTGTTCATTTATGATGAGATAAATTCTCTCAGTGGAATGCTGCGACGCGTCTGAAAAAACACATTTCAGTTAGCTACATTTCCTTCTGTTTTCTTTAAAAAGTACAAGGTAAAAGAGCCTATAAGAATGCGCATTTTGGCTAGGCGTACAAAACATATAATTGAATTCTTATTTTTGTTTTGCATTAACAGTATTTACCGTTGGTTGAAACTGAGATAGAATGCTGTTCATGGCGGATCGCAGTTGAGCGAGTTTTAAGCCAAACATTGATCCGGATACGTCCAATGTAAAAATAACCCGCTTCGGCATCACGTTGACTTCTGGCGCAACGAAGTGGAGAAAATATCTGAAACACATGCGATGAACACCTACGTTCAGCGAAGAGTTATACCTATGTCGCTTCACTACGTCAATAACGTTTAAAACGAACCTTGCAGGAGGTGTTAATCATCTTTAGAGCTCTTGCAGGTAAAATGTCAATAAACTAAATTGACTTCGTTAATTCGTTTCACAACAGTGTTTTAATCCACGGCAGCGGAGCTCTTGTAAAAATGAAGCGGCTCCGGCTCCGGAGCTGTGTTTTTTTTATAACATGGCTCCGGCTCCGCTCCGGCTCCGGCTCCGCTCCGGCTCCGGCTGTGCTTTGTTAATACACTTCAACAATTTCGGTTTTCCTAGTGTCCTTCTTGTAGCAAGTGAGCGTGTTATTCCAACATATTTTAAACACTGCTACCACTACCAGGCCTGTATAGTCGGAAGGAGTTTAGTCTGGAGCAGGGGTCACCAGCATGGTGACCGCGGGCGCCAGGTCGCCCGCGCGGACCACGTCGGTCGCCCGCGGGCTTGTTCTGATAATAGCAAAACGTGATCAGTGTCTTCACATTGATGAATATCTTTAATTTTTATTAATGATAGCATAATTGAAAACAAATTGAAGAAAATTTTATTTCAGAAGTGTGTATCAAACTGAGAGCCCTTCGTATGAATCTGTACCAAGAAGTAGCTCTCAGCATCGAAAGGTTGGTCACCCCTGGCCTAGAGCAGTCGGAGTGGGTAAAAATTATTTTTTTTAAATCCGACTTCGGGCTGATCCTCTGCTTGCCGATTGTAACTGTTTGTGCCACAACAAAAGTGCGTAAGCGTCACACTTTGCGTTTTTGCACAAGGACATAGTCTCGCAAAATGCGGAAACATGCGCTGGTTTTGACTGACTTGTCCACACCACACTTGGCAGTAATTCCACAGTCTGATGTGACTAGAACAAGTCCCAACTTGAAATAAAAACGCATTGTGACCTTAAACCCTGGTAGAACAGAACCTCAGATTTCGCTTCGAACAAATGTTCCTTGAAAATTTTCATGGGGGCATTTCATTCAGTGGCATATGGTGGTCATTTGTATTTGGTGTGCGCTGTTTGTGACGTCAAAATTCGACGTCATAGTGATATTTCCAAACAAACGTTTTGGCGAAGTTTGTTGACATAATATGCATATTTTTCTACATCCACTCTCCTTATTTTATATGTCATTGCACTGAATAGTGAATATAAACTATTAGCACTCCAAGTTAGGCTATCGGAGTGAAATACACCCAACGCTACGATACAGCAGTTCATAACTGCAAAAATATCAGGCTGCACGTTAAAACAGGGGAGTAAAATACACTCATCAATTCGCCAGTGGCCAGAGCAATGTACAATTGCAAAATGATGCTGCGCTAATGTCTTGTCGAATACGAGCAGTCGAGCATAGAAAAAGTGCGGCTGGACTGGCTGGCGCACACCACGGTTTGAAAAATCTAATCTTGCTAAGCTACACAAGAATTGAGAACGCGCATAAAGTACGCAAGAAATCTTTCGATTTTTTGTTATGAAGTCCAGTACACTTTAAGTTTTTCTTTTTTCCTGCTGAAACATTATCAAATGCTTGAATGCTTCTGTGTTAACAACTGCTGTTTTTGAGCTCGTGCAACAGTTCTATCATGTTACAGAAATTGGTAATGCAGCCAATGCGTTCAGCACTTGCGCTGATTAGCCTTAGCAGACAAAATAAATGCAGTTCTTCTTGCTACACATGTTATATGTCGTATTCTTTTTGCTAAACATGTTATAAAATAAATGCAATTGTTTCGGATAAAGTGAACTATCGCCAAACACAGTCTTAAACATGCATAGCCTAGTGGACGAAAGGTCTGCAAAAAGTGGTGAGATGGTTTCTGGACGCAGATGATAACCCAGATTCCTACCGAAGCCTAATTATTACTTTTTGGCCCATTTACAATGTTCCTTGAAATTTGCATGTAAATTCATTCCGTGGTATTTGCATGAAGTCGACAAATTAACAAGCAAAAAGTATGCGAAAACAAGTGATCTCCTTTGCGCAGGTAATAAAGTTTTTGTACAATATCAAGCTCAAGGAGGGATTAGCCCCAACACCCCGCTTGCAAACGCCCTTGACTGTCACTGCGCGAATGATAATCTGATTTTTGGTCCTCGGTCATGTTTCTGTTTCTAAAGCGTTGCACGTTTTGATCGAATAAGTTAACGGTAACACAGTTAGCCTACTTATCTTCGTCCTCTACATAATAGCAGCGCGGCAGAATTTAGTGAATGAGAGTTAAGTTTCGTGTTGTTTGGTAGGTTCAATTGCTTGGAGCTTTTTATTACGGTGGTTACAGAATATTGAAATAACTTCACTTGAAAAGCCATTTGAGACGGTATCATCATGAAAGCCTAGTGCGTTTTGCGACAGTGTTGCGTAGCCGATGTGTGGACTGAGGAGACTGCAGACCGGAGAATGCACTTTTCCATTTTCTTGATTTTCAAAATCCTGGGCACACACCGATATCAATAATATCGGTTGCAAAACTCACAGGGGATCTGCGTTAACCAGTTATAATCGGCGTTCGACAATGACTTTAATTGTGACTTTTTTAGATGAGAGCTTTCTTTTCTGTGAAAACGAATAAGATATTTTTGCGAAAGTGAGAGATATATTTTGCAAAAGTGAGAGATAAACGGCATGTACATCGTTTCAAAACAAGTTTCAGTGTTCTTGGAAAGCGCAAGAAGGGTCCACGACATCACGTGAAACGAATTGTCACTTCAAGTAACTCAATCGCAATGCTGCAGCACTGAAACTGATCTTAATCTCACTAACAGCTAGCAAGCTACTACTGACCTGTGTAAACAATCTCGGTGCAATTCGCAAGTGCGTGCAAGCGTGTCGACTAGACAGTTGTGTACATCACTGAGCGCTATTGTTTAGTCATAATTCATAATTGACGGTAGTTTGTGCTGTGAGCCAGTTCAGAGAGTCTTGTTTTTCAGCGCGCTTAGCAAATAGTGGTGGATGATGTGTCTCAGAAAGGGTCCGGAGCCGGAGCTGCTAAATTAACCACCAGCTCCGGCTCCGGCTCCAGCTAAATTTTAAAAACAGCTCCGGCTCCGCCTCCACCGAAAATGACCGGCTCCGGGCTCCGGCTCCGGTTCCGCAGCCCTGTTTTAATCTTCGCCATGAACATGCGCAAGCAAAGTTTTTTAGTTTCAGGTTGTTGGTTAACTTTTTGCAATGCAGTAAAAACAGAAGGTTCGTAAATTCGATCAAGTACTCGATTGCGATGCGAACAACGTCATGAGCCGAGTCCCTGTTCCTAGCAAACCAGACATAAGAGGAAGCGCCAAGCTCCACATCGAATTACTGCATTGAAATGCAATAGAGACTTCGCTATCACTTAAAGCAAGGACAAAAACACATGGTAAAACAGATTGCAAAACGTTTTCAAGTGCATTTGGACATTTTGAAACAACAAAAGCGGTTTCACTAACTGTCAGGCCCGCAACCACGGGAGGCAACCAAGCAACTGCCTCCCAAAATTTTCAAAAACATTGTGAAAGCGCCAATAAGTTTTTAGGTTGTTAAGTACAACAAGTTACATTTATTTTGCCCCCAACCCGAAAAATTCAGCTGGTTGCGGCCCTGTTAACTGTAACTTGCTATCTGATGGTTCAAACCTAAACAACCTATTGGCATGCTGGCCAACGTCTCTTGAAAGCAAATTTTGCACATTTTATCTGTGAAAATTCCCGAATCTGCCGAACATGTCTTAGTAAAGTGGCTAGTTTTACTGATGGGAATTTTCGTAAACCCGACAATACAAAGCCAAAGTTTTTCTAAGTGACTTCAAAATGATTACCACAATAGTTTCAAGAAACATGTGCTGGTTCGGTAAAACGTCGACGATTCATGAACAAACGCACAAAACACAACTCATCTGCTGTGGCGTGTATGGTTAGCAAGCTCATTATACCATTTGCTAGCTCACGACTTAGATATTATTCGTCCAAACGCATGTGTCACAGAAAGACGGTTCTAGTCTCACAAGTACTAGGAACTTTTGCAACTCATTACCAAGAATCAGGGATCTGTGGGTTTGAGCATTCAAGGATATTGAACCTTCACGTAAGACAAGAATCTGATGTGCCAGTTCTTGGTGAAAACTGAAAAGAGAGTAAACTTACTTTCCAGAAATAACCATCTCACTTGGACTTTTTTCTCGAATCAAGTTATATTGCACAACGAACTTCCCATTTAGACCAAAAGGAGAGATGGCCGACTGCTGTTGCGAGGTTGGTTTGTAACTTATGCTTGCTGAAGTGCTGAAACAAGAACGTTCGTCAGGTTGGAAAATGTTTCCCAGCTATTAAATGTTGGTAACGATTTTACGAAAATGCCGGTTCCATTTCTGGTATTCTCTGCCTTTTCTTCGAATCTGATACCCTGGTGACTAAAACATTGCACCAGGAACATTGTATTCAACTAGCAGTGAAGCATTTTTACGGTACAAATCTAAAGCATTCCATAGAATATAATGTTCCTCACATTCGTGAAACAAAAAGGTTTTAAAAGCTATTACAATAAGCATTGCAAGTAAGTTAGTTTTCCAATATAGCTCCTTAACAAATGCACACATCTCCGATAACTTCTGCAAAAAGAGATTTAAAGAGGAGCAATTAATTTGTTCGACATAAACGTAACTTGTAGCAAGTTGTGTAGCGCCAGAACAGGAGTGCGTTACATTTTAATAAGAAGTTTTGTCACGGTGAAGTCAGTTGAGGATTTTACAAAATCAACAGCAAAAACCTTGATACTTTTAAATGCCATCTTGAAGGTTGTGAAATGTTGTCACTCGTTCAAAAACAATAGGGGAACCACACTCCCCGACTATACCAATGGTTTTACTTCAAGCAGAACCGTCGCCAGAAAGTTTTCAATAAGGGGGCTTTGCGTTTTCGCAGGGGGGGCTTGACATTCTAAAATTGGCAAAAACTCCACTGATGCATAGTGTTTCATGTTTCAATTTGGGGGGATTGGAGCTTTGCTTGGGGGCCTAAGCTCGCCAAAGTCCCCCCGTGGCGACGGGACTGACTTCAAGGCAAACACCAGATGAGCCATTCAGCGACAAAGAATCAGATGAATCATGATAAATCACGTGTACCACTTACAGTTGCTTCTGAATTGAGACACCAGGAACGGATACGGGACCTGGGAGGGTTGTCTGGTCTGTGTCAAAGCCAAGGACGTTCACGTTTTTCAGGGCTTTGCTCTCGCAGATGGACACGTCGATAGAAAAGTTTTCAACGGGTTGCAGCATTCTCATGGCTACTCTGTATGTGTAGCTGTATGGAAATACAATCTAATTGGTACGTGAGAAAATTTCTGTGCACTCATATTACTGCAAAATCTTTTGTTTCAAAGCCGGGAAGTTGTAGGTAATTCTGAATCCGGCAAACACCTTGCAATGCGCTTCAGTAAACGCAAGTCGTAATGGCATCCATCCAAAACTGCGCGGGGTGTAAAATAGGTTTTCACGATAAAGATAAACAGTTAAATTCATATGAATGCTGATAACTTTCTATCAAGAAGTAATTTCCTATCTTTTTTATCTCAAAAACCTTATTTGCTTATTTTTTCCTGACCTACTTCACAATCACAGAAAGTAAACAATGAGTTTTGAATGGATCAGGCAAAAATTTCAGTTTTACTTTCAAGAAAAGGATGTGCAAAGCTTTTCAGCGTGTCTAGCTCCCCGGCTTAATTATAATGCGCCGGTTGGCTTCACACGTAACATCCTCAGCTCAACATACTTATCATTTTTCCGGAAGAGCACTTCCTGGTACGTCAGCACGAAGGTAACCCGCTGACGAGGAGCAAGATTGACGGAAGTCTGAAAGACGTTGGTCGACTTGTCTCGCGCGGCGACGTGTCCCGCTGTTATATCTCGTTCCTGCAGGCGCGCCAAAATAATTTCAGACTAATTTGAGAAAGAGCCCTTGACAGAAGCAACTTGATTTTGATTGAAAGACAATTGTTGACGTGATTAACTTCGACGTGAGAAAACTTGCAACATTTGCTGTAGCTGCAGCTAAAACATGAGCTGCAGGATGGGCAATGTCCCGTTGCTGAATATGATTTTCACATGGCGTAAGGCGTCTACGCATCCCTGTAAAAATTGGAGAAACGCAAACTATCAACGTTCGGCAACACAAGAGAATCTACCCGAGCTCGTTTCTTTAATGAAAGATTTTGTGCTTAATCGTCAAAAACGTTGCTCTTTGAGACTAAGAAAACTTCTTTTAATGGATGATACTGCTGTGATCGACGATCTTTTTCTTTAACAAAGAAAAATATAAAATTCCTTTACACAAGTTAAACATGGCCACTGTTTAATAGCACTGTTCTACTGACGGTAAACGAACAGTGAAAAAAAATGAATCAGTAAAACGGATAATTCCTTAAATCTGTAATTGCTGGGATATCTTTCGGCTCCTCAAAAAAACTTTGTAAGTTACTGAGCAAGACATGAAAGTTACAGATGATAAGATTATTAGACCGATGAATATGAATCAAATTCAAGTGAATTGCAAATGTGTCCAGTCTCAAAAGCACAATGGTGGAAATTTCTGTAAGATCTTAAATAACGTGAAATTTAACAGATAGCGACAAAATACTCTTTTTTGAAGAATTTGCTTAAAATCCAGCAGAACCACAATTTCCGAAAATATGATACCCCGATAAAACTTGAGGGATGTTTAAATTGGCGTTGCATGTTATTTCCCGTGTAAGTCGTGTTGTCGCACAAATGTAAATAATTCATTAAAATAAAACGCAAATACTCACCCGAGCTGCTTGAAATATCCGAGCCGCCTTTTCTTTTTCTCGTATTTGACCGTTGTACGTCACACCGTCAATCGTCATCGAGAAGTTAGTTATGAATGCCTCGACGGGCAGCAGAACATAAAAATCTGCTGATCTTCCTTCGTCCGCACTGCAAACCGATGCTTCCGGTTTTTGCGACGAAATGAAATGCATAAATCGCCTTAGGTGGCTGAAATCGACTTTACTTAAGGTAGGAGGGTGTCTGAATTGTGTTGAAGCATCCCAGATAACAGTCAGTTTACAGAATAGGTCGTAAGTTTTCAAAGTTTTCAACAAATGTACAAACAACAGAGCAGACATTCAAAACTGCGCGGTAGGACGGGGCATGAAGAAATGCTCAGTTTTTTTCCATTTCTATACTAAAATTTCATTGCGTCACTTTACAAGATGTCTATAAAATTATGTTTTTAAGCTTCCTTGCACTGAAGGAGAAAACGTTTTACTCGGATAAGTCGTAAACAAAGAAACTCTTAGTTTGTTTCAACTCCAGCCAAACGGAGGCCAGGATTGTGCCTTTCAAACAAACTGGTTTTGACCAAAACTTACTCGTTGAGAACGACACTGGTCATTTTTGTTTCGGCGAATCTGGAGTTAATCCTTGCGTCGACAGCAAATGATTCCACGCGAGGTCGCAACGGAGGATCGATCACCATTCGGCATGTTTTGTAAAGCAGTCTACTGGACGTGTTGCTTTTGGCTGATAAAAGTAAAGAAATAAGCTTCGCCGGACATTCCATAGATATTAAAGAAAAGTTGAAACTATGTGCCGCCAAAAGCTTTCAGCTACAGTCCACGCTTTAGTGCGATTCTCATTTTCGCGTTCAAGTTCTGCTATGCGTTGACAGTATAACAGGAAGACAGCGTTTGCACCAGGGACGTAACGAACAGGGCAATGAGGGCACGATTCCCCGGGTGCCGAATCACTGGGGACGCCGAAAAGTGCCAACAATGTCGCAAGTACTTTCTTCAACACAGTACATTTGCTCCCGAAAGACCTAGGTTCGAACATGGGGGGCCAAACTTGTTTGTTGTCCCGGGCGCCATCAAACTTCGGTACAACCCTGGTTTCAACTTAACCCGCAAAGCAAGTTATGAACAGAATACGAATAAAGAAATAAATGAACCCGTGGAGAACACAGCTAGTGTTATTGGCAACTGACAACAACGTCAGAAACATTTACATCAACTACTTGCAATCGCATACTTTGCTGGAACTTTTGTGAGTAAATTGCTTCAGTGGAAAACACTGAACCATTACAAGCACTGAAATATTCACCGCATGACCCGAACGTAGTGGTTTCACTGGATTATTCAACGGCTTAGTTGAAGGCTTTTGCTACCAAACGAAATTTTTAATTCAGTAAAACCACAGCATGCGCGTTGAGGTCGGTTTTGAAATTATACCCGTTGATCAGGAGTTGAAGACCAGCGGTTTTCGAGAATGTTCTAAACACAGAAGCAGAGCAATCTACGACGAATAGGACTGCAAGCGACTGACAAACACCTTATTTGAAAGAGATCGATGGCGTCATTTCCGTGAAAACTCGCTGGTAGTCAGCATTAAGGGAAAAAGTACACTGGGACGCGTTTGCAGTGATAACTTGTAAATTTGTAAACGACGATGTTCGCAAGCTGTAATGCTCTCCCACAAGCGATACTTTGCTAACGTCAGGCGAATATTGCTTGCCTCTCACGCACCTGTTATGGTGATGACGTTGGTGGTTCCCACGACGGATGAATTTGATGGCGTTGCGGAAATGACAGCACGAGTGACGCCATTGTTTCCTGCCACCGTAAGGGGCGTGGGAACCACACCCGTTGCACTGACGTATTGTAACGTGTCACTGACCCCCATCTCGAACTTGTCATCGGTAACACCGTGATTTCTCACGGATAGTGGTATGTTTACTGTTATTCCTGGCCTGCAGTAAGGAGCATATTACTGATTTTAAATGCTAAGCATTTTTTAAGTATGTCAAATTAGACATTTCTATTTCTAAATGTACTAGCCTAGAGTGTCATTTCTCAATTTTCAAAAAATTTTTTCAAAGATGTGCTAAACTGATGGTGTTGTTTACGTAATCATTGTTAATCAAAATTGGTTTGCCACACATTTCGGCAATTTCTTATGGTACTGAAACATTCTTTGAGTAACAGTGTCAATCAGCTGTTATGCGTTTTGAGCGAATAATGTCCAATGCCGTATTCCATATTTTTTAAGTCGATAAACCATTTTCTTAAAGGTTTGTGAAGTTAATTCCAGGTGATTGAACTTCACAAGGGTCCAAAAATAAGATATGTTGGATTCAGACAACGATAAGCTCCAAATGTGGGGCTTGGCAATCTTTGTCACCCCAAAACTATGCAGACTATAAGGTGATTATTTGAAACTGAGATTTGCCTCATCAACCTACCAAAATTACAATGCCTAGCAAATTTTTCCATATGCAGCATGTGGAAAGGATTCACGCGTTTTCAAAATGCTTTTGGATTTACGCCCAGACCCAAAAGCAACCTGGACCATTTAGGGGGCTTTTAAGCTGGTCAGGATGGGTTCTCAAGTAATATCAGGCCTCATTTGAGCTTATTAACATTGTATGCAATCTTGCAAGTGGGTGATGTGATCTTCCACTTGGGGAAGCTCAGCCTACCATAAAGCTTCCCCGTGGAGTTAAGCTTGGTTAAACGTACATAAAATAGGTTCTTGTCTAAAGGCGTCTTAGCTTGCTGTTCCCGCACCCTATAAATTCGGACTGCAAGACGCAGAAGCGACTTATTCTTCTACTCACTTTTTCACTAAAAATGTATGAATAAAAATAATTATTATTCTACTTTGGACCTTTTCAATGCGTGAAGTTAAAACTTTACGAAACCACATATCGCTATTGTATCATTGCGAGACTTGCGCTGTAGGTGATAGCCACCTGAGCAACACCCCAAATATCTCCTGATGCATATATTGTAAAATATTTGTGGAGAATATAAGTTTTCTTGAGATTGCCAAACGAATCGCTCAATTTTACGACTTTTTGATTTAAATAGTTACAATTCATTGCCAAGATATTGGTGTGCAAAGCCTTCCCCAATGTTTTTATGCTGATACGAGAACTATAACTTGTAAAAATAACATTGAAATAAATGCTGTAACTCCTTTTGCTGAGTTGTCAGCAAAAAGAAACATTTCATGAAAAAGTGTACAAGATTTGCTTTTTCACGACTATGATTAAAAATTATTACGCACAAAGATATACGTTAAACTTATCTTTAAAAAGTAAAAGTTCTATTGCGTTTTTCTACTTGCACAAGTGCGACTTAAAAACACAAAGTGATGTATTCGATGGAAAAGCTGCACTGGTCAACTTTCGTGGCTTGCCCACTTGATTCTGCATACACGAAATCTCAGTCAGGCAAAAATGTAAGTCATTTTCAAAGCTACAGTTACATATGGGATTGTACCATTACAACCAGACGAAATAAGAAGTTGGGTTGCGTCATAAAAATACCAAATTTTGCAATTAAAAAAGTTTTGTGAATCAAAGTTTTAATATTAGAATTGTAGTGCAGGAGATATAGGAGGATAAAATTGGTCCCAATTGTTTCTAACTGACCTTGTTTTCAAAACATGTTATGTACTTGTTTTCGAATCTTTCCACTTACCTCATTTTTGAAAATTATGTAAAATTTTTATTGCAGATTGAAGCACTACATTTGCTCAACCTCGTTAGTTTTGCTCAAATATTGTTGGAATAGACCTTTACTTCGTGCATTGTATTTACAACGCCGTTGAGCTCACCAGGTGTCGATCAGATCCAAAAAGGGTCCGTTTTTAAGGCAATGGCGCATGAACGTTTGGGTTCTTAGTCCAAACCAACTATTAACGGACTCTTCCCGAGTGAAAACTTTTCACTTCTCACTGAGAAGTCGGCAGACTCTTGGACAGCTAGATAAGTCTTCGAAAGCATTGCACGCTTGCTGAACGTGGTTAAATGTAAAGTTATCTTGCCAATGTTCGCTGAAAATACTAAGTACATTGCAATTCGGTAGAAGTAATTTCGAAATGGAGTGATTTTTCTTGTGGCATGTAGGTTTTCGAGCAAAGAGAGAACTTCCTCCTGATGCTCCCTGGCCGTAGTGACTCAGATTGATCCGGTTGAATAGACGAATCATGTTGAACACGAAAAAAACACAACTTATGCGCTAGATTTAGTTTTATGAACTTTTCAATTTGAGTCGTTTGATATGATCGTGTCGAATCCCAGTACCATTAAAAGTGTTAAAAAATGTGCGTCAGAACGTCAGAAGTTAACAGCGCCAATCATGTGTGGTTCAGATAAAGATCACAGATTTTTCGCAACACCGGAAACGTTGCACCTACGCTTCATTTTTATGTAAGTTATAAATAAGAAACTTAACGGCAATCATTATTACGTCGCATCAGCAGACCCAGTTTTGTTGTATGCGGAGATCCCATCAAACAACACAGGCAATAACAAAGGCACGTCCAGGGACCCCCAAGAGCAGTGGTTCTTAACCGGGGGTACACGTACCACTTGGGGGTACGAGGAGCCAAAGCAGGGGGTACGAGGCACCAAAGTCTTCAGGGATACACGCTCTGGAAATTTAAACCAGATTCTATTGAACATTCATCGTGATTCTCTGTAGTGTAACGTACCATCATCCATTCACTAGGGCTGGTTCGTTATACGCTTTGAATATTATATTTAGCTTGCTTGCACAGTAAAAG
>Ga0210059_1001465_pt1:2500-35516 | contig 35516 bp, 19 predicted proteins | sample Ectturendosymbi2_FD_188042 | JGI IMG/M metagenome (GOLD analysis project Ga0210059, IMG submission 188042) | Ecteinascidia turbinata endosymbiont from Florida, USA - Sample 2 (SPAdes) (version 2) | ecosystem: Host-associated > Tunicates > Ascidians > Unclassified | place: Key West... | reverse complement strand
CTGGTATTAGACCCCTGCTACTTTCGATTACCTTTCTGATGTATTTGAAATTAATAGCGCAGTGCTTAAAGTTACAATAATCAAACCATGAGTGAATACAATTTTGTTTGATGATAAAACTGAGCGCAAAGTCAAACGATAAAGGGCAGGTCCAAGTTTCTTAATCGTAAAATTGGGCATGCCTAGGACACATTCCTGTTAAATTAACCAGTGCTCTCGAGGAAATGTCCTAAATTGCGTAACTTACACGTAACAAATTGCTGCCACCATCGTTCGGCTTTTTCTTTCAATAGAGGAGAGAGTGCAGTCACTCAAAACTTTTCGTGTCTTAACCTAATAACCTGCCATACTCTGGGAGATGTAACTTAGCACAGAAAGATAAGAAATCTAGATAGAAAAGAGTTTTGTATGCTGAAAACAGAGACAGAATAGGCGTGACTTGCAAACGGAGTATAAAGTCATTAGAACAGACAACTACTAGAATAGCTTGTCATGAAACAAAACCTGTGGTAAGTTTGTGAATTTCTATTTTTGTTTTTCAGATATCTGTAGATATAAAATGTAACAAGTATTAGTAAAAATATCGACAGATGCACATGAAAGATGCTCTAAGCAATACGATCTTTGCGTTTCAACTGGATTCAAAATCCAGAAGTAAAATTGAATGAAAACTACAAACCGTTGGTTTAAATTCTGAGTATCATAAAGATGATCCTGAATTGTTTGAAGTATTTCGGAGAAAGCTGTATAGACGGCTAAACAAACGATATCACGGAATATTAGATTTTATAATTCCTGCTTATTTCATTTGGCAAATAAAAATTATGTGGATTATGTTGAAGTGTAAATCAAGAAATAAAAAACCCTATGAACAGACAAGAAAGGCCATTACAACACTACAACTAAGAAAACTACCTACTTATGGAAATGTTGTTGAAAAACTTGTTCTTGGTACAATGCCTAAACACTCAAAAAATAATGATTTTGTTTGTAAGCCCCCTAAGGATTTGACACCAACTGATAAAGCAAATAAGGGACTTAAAACACTTGTAGTATTGCAGAGGACAAGGTTTACGTGGAAAAGAAGCCCTATAAAGGTATTAACAGAAAAATTAAGAGTTGTTGGATTACAATTGGATGTTTTTAAAGAAGATTCTATTTTGTTTGATAAGCTTGAATATCGCCTTGGTAGAAAATTTCAAGTAGTAGAATTTTATAAATATCATACATTGATTGTATTGATAAGTCAAAATGACTTCCAGTGACAAATTGATACTATTTGGGAGATGTTATTCAACATAAAACCAGGAGAAGAATGCTATGGGTTATTAGAATTATTGCTACAAGCTAAAAATGTATCTAGAGACAAATAAAGTGGTTGTTAATTCACTGAGTGTTCTCTAAAATATTTTAGTGTCTTTACTTTATATATTGTATGTATATAATTTACTTTATATATTGTTTAATTTGAGAATGGATTGAGCTGTGATATAGAGCTGTTGATATTCATGAAAAGATATTTTGGTATGTTCTTAGGATCCTACTTTCTGTCGTTGTAGTTTATGAGCTTGTGAACTTACCATTGATAGTTTTGATTGTCACAGGATTAAGAGATAATAGTATACGTAACGATAAAAATGACTGATGCACATGCAGAGTGTTCCAAAGTTCTGCGAAGTCTGCGTTTTGATGGGATTCAAGATCTAGTAATAGTCCTGGTCGAAAAGTTAAAAACGGTTGGTTTGACAGCAGACTATTTGAAAACAGATCAAGAAGTATTTAAAGTTTTCCGTGACAAATTATATCGAAAGATGGAAAGAAAATACCATCCGATTCTAGATTTTCTGGTACCAGATCACTTTAAATGACAAATAAGTACTATGTGGACTCTGTTAAAGCTTAGGCCAATAGATGAAAATACTTATGATCCAATACAAAACGTTATCCTACCATATTAATCCCATGATGAGTACAATTATAAATGTATTTTGTGAAAGCGTTGGTGTTAACAAGCTACTACCATTGTTTGAAGATAATCAGTTATTTCTTTGTTCACATGCTTTTAGAAATTTTGTATATTCCTCAAACTTGAAGTGAAAGAACAATGAGATGTCAGGTTCAAATAGCTCTGAAAAACAAGCAACATGTTAAAGAAGAAATTAATGACAAGACAGCGATTTTCGAATGCTTGGTTAAAACACTGGTTGTTTTCACAACACCTGCACAATTAGAACTTTACAGAAAGGACTATAGTCCATTTTCTAGATGTTGAAAAAACAGATCAGAAAAATGTATTAAAGTTGTTGTGTTATGCACGTTTTAATTTGAATAATCCGCTTCCGATTTTGAGAACCAAGTTGAACAAATTAAACTTGGATTTGACTATTTTGCAAAACATTCATGGCTGTTCATGAGATTACAACATCGACTTTATAATGTGCTTTGCCATTCTGAATATTGTAAATATGCACTTTTGATCATGAAGATGAACAGATATGACTTTGTGTGGCAGATTGAAATAATGTGGGATATATTGGAAAACGCTAAGCATAGTCAGGGAACTTATCCTTTACTGGTAGATTTGATCAGCAACCGGATTTAAAAACATAAATTGTGTTACAGTTATATAAATTTAAGAAGTATGTCACTGCGTTACTTGCATAGATATGATGCTGTATAAATGCTCAAGCTATCACTATGCCGACTCTCGTTTGAAGAAATGTCGCAACAATTTATAAAACAACTTGAATGTAATAATTACAAGTATTTTAGCGAAATGCTTATCCATGTGTTCCGTTTAAAAGAGTACAACCTGATGTGGGTTATGTGTTTGTCACTATACATGGCTTTTTGCATATGACCAGAAAGAAAGAAACAACTCGCCTTCAACCAATTTATCAATCTTATTGTTCTATCAGTTGTTAATTTAATTTTAAATGAGAACAACCGTTTAAAGGTAACAATTTTATGGTGACTCCGTGAGATGAGTAAAATCTAAGCGAAGCAACGTTGTATATATTTATACGATTCGTGTGAAAATGACCACACAGTCAAAAGGGTAATGCCCCGTGCAATATTCCTAGGTAGTGCGTGTACATGATTGAATGTTGAAATTTGTGTTTCCACTTACCATGATAAAAGCGCCAATGCTTGCCTCAGGAAAAGTGTAGTGATGTAAATATTAGCAATTTTCTTTTCTGTACAGAAACTATAAACTGACATAAAAATCACACTTACAAAATGACAGACGAAAATCTTGACAACATTTTTGTAATTCCTATAGTTGATCAACCCCTCAGCAGATATGCTTTAGAAGCAGATATTTATTTATACTGTATTGAACGGGGACTGCGATCTGTCAGTTACAATGAGTATATCGTACTCCATTTGAAAAGAGACTTTTTTATAACTTTTATGTGTATGTTGTTCTGTTCCATTATCCTGTTGGAAAAAGATTTCAAGACCGTGCTCTGCAAAATTGGGAACTGTTAAAAACTAACATTCTGTCTGAATTACAGTATAAACTTGAAGAAGCTTAGACTAATATGGAAACTGACAGGAAGAGAACCTTGATGTGAACTAGAAAAGAAAATAGATAGTAACTGTACAAATGATATCATTTTTGTAGAACTTTTAAATGATCACGTAAAATGCAAATTTAAAAACAAAACCTAATTGTAAATTTTGGATTACTTGTAGATGAAAGACGTAGTAAATGCATTTCAAGTAGCTGTTGTATCTGTGATGGTCATTCCGTTGGGTACTGAAAGGTCAAAAGGATGTAAAGCAAGACTGGAGATTGTGAGATACTGTCGGAAGAACAAAATTGCTATTCCTACTCGCAAACGACCTGATTTTGTTTACCCCACCTCAGACTATTGGCGCACAAATTTAACCTATGCTATCTTTCGGAACGCTCGAATTACTAATCCAGCGTTAAATCGCATCAACAAAATTAGTTTACTTTGGGATTCGGAATCGCCACCATCCGGTTTTGAAAGACTTGAATAAGAATATTGTAAAAATTATTGTTAAAAGTGGTTGGATGACAGAACCCATGAACTATATACCTAGATAAAAAATGCCATTATTAAATAATCAACACGCCACTGTAATTTTGGGAATAAGTAACAAGCGTATAAACGTTTCAGAATCAAAAGCAAAAGGGTTAGAAGTTTTTCGAGACTTCAATATACGTGGTTGGGACAGTGAAACAATGTGTTATGTTGCTTGGTGTTCTAATAGAGTAAACACCATTTACAAAACGTATTTGATATACTGTGTTGGATTACCTTTACATTTCCAGCTAATTGCTTACAGGGAGAAACAGATCTTGTTCGTAGATTTGGTGCATTGTAAAGGTCGTATGACTTGGACTGGTTAATTGAAAATATGTATTTACATAGACCTGTGTTTCCATTATCCGTCAAAGACCTTGAAAATGTAATGACTGTAGCTCTAAATACAAAAACTTTAGATATCTTGGACGCCATAATAATGTTTCCTGCAATTTTAGAAGGTAATGGCATTATATGCCCAGAAAATGATGCTATTATTAAAGTCGCTTGGTGTTAACCTTTGTTTCCGTCTCATTATAAAACCTACATGTTATGTTATCAACCTACCCCACTGAGTATGAGTTTAATGGTTTCCTGGGATCGTGGGAGATTTGTCAATGATGTGAAAATGTGTGGCGGACACATGTTGTTTCATAACTTGTGAATATGTTATATTAAGATATTCCCCTATGAACATAGTACAAGACTTTAACCAGAATCTGAATTAAAAATGGCTCTACGCTTTTCTGACGAGGAATTAGAACAAAAGTATAGCGGAATGACTGTATTGGAAATCAGCCATCAAATTTGGAACCCGATTGCTGCTATTAAGGAAGCACTAGCAACTTATCGGTTTAATCAAATACCAGCACCGCTTAGATATACTTCTTTTTGAATTATTTATTGCATTTATCAGTTTGGTAGAACTAGTAGGTGTTAAGGTTTGAAATTATGTCCAGGGCTAGGTCACTGTGAATTGGAATGTCTCTTAACTTCTGTTAACCTGACATATGTAAATGTGTTACGTTTAAAGTTTGTTTTTGATGTCTTGCTATTTTTGAGATATCAGTATTTTTACTGTGATTTTATGGTAGTGAAAAGTTGTTTTTGCAATATTGTGTTATAGTCACTTTGTTACTGCTTGTGTCGACTTCTAATTCTTTTCTTCTTTTTTTCCTTTTTAGGAAAGAAAAATACAGGAATTAAGGTCATGTTTTGAATTAAAAAGAATTTTGAAAAGGTTATCGATAAAGTACATGAAGAAAACGTTGAAGCAAACGCGAGAAGCCATCACATTTTTTACAAAAACTTTGAAACAATGCTTATTCGACATGACTACAAGCAAAGTGGAACTATTCTATTACCCGTATTCAAGGGTTCAAAAGCACCCACGAAAGAAAAACTACAACGAAAAATTATTAATTATTTCATACATCATCCCGAACTCAAACCTCAGAATAGTGAACCTTGGTACTGTTCCAAAATATGACCTGGTTTTAATCATGAAACTACGGATTGTTACCTCATCGTGTCACCGAAACCATTGAAGAAATCTGATTGTTCAGATGGCACCATTCGTTACTCAAGCACTAAATGGTAAAATTTCCTAAAGAGAGGTACTCTTTTTCCTGAAACCGCTGGAAACCCACCCAAAAGATTCAAGTTGGTGTGAAGAGACTGATTGCATCACACCTTCTAGACCACAGTATTTTTACAAAAATAAAAACCTCAATCCTTGTTATTTATTCATTTACAGTATTATGGAAGATTATTTGCTCATTTTTGTTCTACGTCAGTTCGATACGATCCGGATTTCGTTCATCGTGCGCGTATCATGAAAAAGCTCATAAAAATAATGATCCGAGATCCGGAAAACGTTGTGTTATATCACTAATCAGCTCGTGGTGCTAGTATGCATGAGACTTTGAGATTAATTAAATAACTACAGTCAAAAATACCTATAACGTTGATGAAGGATCTGATCACAGTTATCGTGAGTTACTTCTTTTTTATTCTCAATCGTGCCTTTTGATGATGTAATGTATATTGAAATTATACTCGTGTACAGAACCAATACAAAACCTTGTAGTTTTTACTCTGTCTACTCAGACAGCCAGCCGTAGGCTGAATAGCAGTAATATGGTAAACCAGTACACTTGAGTCATCAACAGTTAAATTCTCATTATATCAAAAGTTTTCATGAAAATTCGACTTATTGTGAAAGTCAAAAACCTTCAAGATTCCAGAAGTCCTTTCGTTGAGGAGTCTATAGCCTGAAATATGAGGCAATAAGATTGTCGACTGGTCATTTTTGATTAAACCATAGTACGAGATTGATTCTAAACATCCGAATGAGCTCGAGCTGATCTCTATAAAAGTTCTTCAGCACAAAAATTTGCTTTTCAAAATTCCGATAAGGTTTCATAAGAAAAACAAAATGTCTAGCTTGTTTTGAGAAAAATGCCATCTATTTTAGATTTGCATCTTATCAAATTAAAAAATATCACCTGTACGAAATCTATGTAATGCATGAATTTTGATCATTCTGAATTGTTGTTAGCATCATTTCATTAATGATCTCAGTCCACAGACAAACAGTAATCTTTTGAATATTGATACTAACTGGTTTTCAATGTTTCAGTGTATTTTGAATATAAAATGAAGAATTATTTATCTTAATTTCAACCCATCACAATCCCTTTACAACAATTATGATCAAGTTGTAGGAAATTTGCAATTAAAAGGCTTCTTAGTGAAAGATCACATATTAAGAAACAAAGGCACATACGATAAAACACGGATAAAACGCAGCAAAAGAAAATTAGATTTTGACCCTGGTATTCAACTAAATTTTGGACGATTTGATTTGCTATCAGTCCAGACTTCAAATTGAGATTTTCGAGAAGGCTCGAAATCTCACGATATTTACAGTATTAGCCAACAGTAGATACGGTCAAGGCATCTATAAGACTGACCACAGGAGAAGATATGATTCACATACTCATGTTAGATGATTTGGGGACCATTTACTCTGAAAATAAAGCGTGAGACTACACATTGTCAAAATTTGATGTAGGTCGTTCGACCTAAAAATTCTCATACGTGTTGATAATTTCCCTTTGTTTAAGCTTATAGTGTGAGAATTGTGAGAACTGGAATAGTAGCTTTTCGTTTAGCAACATCAGTTTTATACTTTCTTAAGACAGCAACTTCATAGGCCTGAAAGCTGCATTACATTAGAAAATTAGGATACTCCTATATTTGACTAGAGGAATCCTACACTGAACTTATGCTATACTTTTATAGAATAATTGGGTTAAAAATGCACTCGCCATGGTTTCAAAGTAATGGAAGAACAGTGGAAAATTAATTTCTATAATCATTCTCCTAACATCATATCTATCGATTCTTCAGCAAAAAATTAGTAACATGGTTGCAAATATTAGACAAATAATTAAGAGGTAAATTGATAATGCGCTAGAAAGTGACAGTGAGATGCAAAAGGATAAAAAGGGGATTATCCTACACATTCCATGCTGTAAAACAACCCACAAACCCCTTCAGGCGTCAACTGAAATTCCTCGATCTAGCGAAAAGGGTTATCTAGTTGTAGTTGAAAACCATGACACTCTATTCAAAACTTTTGAGAACAAAATTTCCTGAGTAACACTGATCTGATAAACCTTGCCCAATTTATTTATTTTTGAATTATTCACCACCATAATAAAAATATATTTACACTGGCAAAACTTACGGAGTTATTGAATTAAATCTAGTAACAATTCTTGATTAGCCGTCGATATGGTCACTAGGTGTTTTCATTTTAAGATTAAGGAAACTATTTTTGTCACCTCCACTCCCAAATTAAGATCTTTAGTTAAATCAAAGGCTTTTAGACGTATAAGAAGTAAAATAAAGTTGTATGTTGTATTTTCAGTGATAATTGTGTAAACATTTATGTTAGAACTATTTAGAAATGTTCGGCTTGTTATGTGTATATTTTATTTTACATCTACAACTGGTAAAATCTGACAGTTTACGTCAACAAAGGAAGTTGTAGTAATGAATTGGAACCTTTGCTCAATCTTGTTTCTGATCGAGGGAAGAAAGCTGTATTGATACCTGAAGAAAATCAGATATCCTTGGAACACGAAACCCCTCACTTTGATGCAGAACCGTGTAATTTACATAAATATAGAAAAAAATTAGATGAACAAAACCACTATCATGGGATAGAATCTGCAAAACATTTACAAGTAACATCCTTCCATATCGATCCAGCATGTGGCTGTAACTTTGCAAAAAACAAGAATGGCGTCCTGACAATTGGTCATCGCTAGTTGAACAAAATCAACAACAAAGTATTCAAGGTTATGAAATGATATATTTATTTTGGCCACACAATCAACCGTTTCATATTCCACATATAAATCCATCTAGAAAAGAAACTCAAGTCGTAGATCCTATCACTTTATAGACATACTTATGTTGTTTCCCTGTATTTAACCTCCTTTTTTGAGAAATACCAATGGATTTCATGGAGAATTTTCTGTGATAATCGATCCTATCCTAGACAGGAGACTGATCCCTGCTACATATTACTAAAGGATATGCCAACCATCCGATCCATAGAAGCAAATCATAACATTGGTAGTGATGTAAATGCATCTACTTTAAAAGAATGTAACTTTCGAAAGAAAGTACAAATCATCACTTTATCAGATTCAGAAGTTCAAATCCGAATCCCTGCTGGACGAGTTCAAGACATTAGGCCAGGCATACAGAATGAAAATCATCATCACCATCACTTATATTTTCAATGGTATTGGAGTACACCAGATAGATCACATAATTGGATAATGATACACCTAAGACATGGTCAGTTAAGAAAACGGGCGACCACTGTTTGGTGGATACTTGACAAAGCACAGGCCATAGTAACTTATAATAAATATTACTTTATGCCATCATCCTTATGACCGAAAAATTCCATATTTTCATATTGGCATTCCCATACACATTGTGAAAATAATCAATGGACTTTAAGAATACCAGGAGAACGTAACTTGGAAAGCACTGTTATTTTAGAACCAAGAACTTCCACTCAGTGTTGGCCTTACTATTTCAGTCCGGAACAATGCTCAGATAGAGAAAATTATACCCACTGTACACCCACTTTGGGCAGATTAGCAAAAGCGTTATTACAATTGTCTGCGGACATTGCGAATTGAGAAGATCGTTTACAATATCAACCATTTTGTAAGGCATATTTTCCAGAGTTAGAGCCCAGACATGATATTTTTCGAGATTATAAGAAACTTATTCAAGCAAGCCAATTTTCTGACCTTTTCAATATCAAATGGTTCTCTTTGCATTCCATGCATTCAACTGATTGGAATACTACCCACACGTTGACACAGATCAATGTCTTGGAAAATCAAATGTAGCAGATGTTGATGCAATTTGACCAACAGTATAATTTCATTATGGAGATGGTAAAGAACTATGAATATTATCAAACGCAAGTGCGACATTCTGATTTATTGCTTTCACGATTAGTGGATCAATTGGAATTAATTACCGACAAAAATGATCGCACACGTTTATCTTAAACAATGACAGCACTAAGTGATAAAGCTAGCACAGCTGAAAGGAGTCAGTTATGGATAAGAACCATCATAAAACGCCATACTCATACATTGAGAAGTAATCTGGAACGTTGCGATGTTCTAAGAAATGTTCAACAATCCCTTTTTGCTTTGGATAAAATCACAGATTTGCATCAAGACATTATTTATCAACATCAGTTTCGCAATGGACAAATCATCAGTTTTCCTAAATATCGAATTGTTGATCCCATGACGACCACAGATGAGTCATTAACCACAATGTCTTCAACTACCTTTTCGGAGATAACTAGCATTAGTACTCCAGCAGTGACTCCTATTCAATTCACAACACAAACCCTCTCACCTACCACAAAGGAACAAAATGTGACTACTAGTTCAAAAGAAACAACAGAACTTATGACAACTACGGTTTCTACCACCACTCAACCCGACATTGATTGGGAACAAGTAAATGAATTAGATGAACAGGAAGTTGAAAAGAATACAGGACTTTCTATACCCATACTTTCAAGTATCGTTGATACCTTGATTGCCATCGGCTCAACTATAGTTTATGGAGTTTATCAGCTATGTATACCTTCTAATACTACTGTGTATAGTAATGTTACTGCGGTAATATCATGAATAAGGTATTTTGTGTTTACGCTTATTCTTTAGACATACCTTACTTGCTCTTGTGATATTTCAATCTATGTCTGAACTAAAAATTATGATTGAAGCACGAAGACCCGATCTTACGATAATGACTTTCAGTTCCGAAGACTTTTAAGAGAAATTTCACGATCATAATTACACCTGAAGTTAAACATACTCCATACAGGGTTCTTACCTGACCATTCACCCCTAAAAAATCTAACAGGAGATTTTATTCAGAGAAAGTTGATGTAACTCCTATTCTGTAACAAGGATAGTTTTTGCCTGAATTTCGCTAAACATTTACAATGATTTCGACAAAATATTTCTTCTTTGTTTCACGTTTTGTTATGGAATGTTAGGCATCTTGTTCTTTTGCAATATACAGAGAGTGGGAAATGTATTCACATTTCACAATTACTAAGACCAATGATCGTTAACAGAAACGTCACAATGTTAGGAAGCTTTAAATAAAAGAAAAATGTTTGTTATTTTCTTAATTTCTATAGTTTAGAGTTTGCGACATTGAATGCTAAATTGAAATACCTAAACTAGATGTATTGATTTAAAGTTGTATTGCTTGCATGAAATTTTAAGCTTTATCACTACATACGATGATTCTCTTCTTTATAGATATTCACATAGACTTTGTAAAGTAAAACTAAAACAACAATGAACACACATAAACGAAGTAAACTGTTACCCATGACCAAAATATGGAAACATAAAGCAAAAAGAGTTCCATCCAGCTATAAGAAAGATGCAAGAACAAATCCCATGTGAAACAACTAACAAACAAATGACTAATTTGTCAATTAATTCCCCACACCAAGGCGAAACTACAAGTGAAAATCGAGAAGAAATAATGAAAATAGAAGCGGCACCAGATACCTCTAGACAACCTACATTGTGTGTATCTCCAAAACTAGTCTCAGCAATTGGTAAAAATGATGAAATTGCAACAACCGACGTTGAGTATCAAAAATTGCGTTCCATGCAACAAGCATTCAAATCAATCAAAACTGGAACTATTTACAACCAGGAAGTGAGATAGAGTGGTTAACTATCACTCAAGACTTTCTCAAAGGATTTCCAAATGTGCATTCTAAACAGAAATTGCAACTAATTATTGCACTCGTGGAATTTCATGTAGAAGCTAAAAAGATGGCTTTATTAAAACTTCACAGAGCCATTGAATAAGAAGATTGCGACCCACTTGTACAATTCTTTCAGTGGATCACGGTAAACTATGAAATGTCAAAAAGACAGAAAATGTTATTGCTACAAAAAGCAATAGAAAATAAAAAATTTGCTTGGAAAAGCAATCCAGCTGATGAAGTAGAATGCACAATTCGAGAAGCCCAATTAACAATTGGTGAAATAACTGAAAATCAATTCTTGTCAAACATGCTGTAAAACATTTTAAGAAACTGTAGGCCTAGTGCATACTATTTGAAGATTGCTGGGATGAACATCGCTGAGATGTTACAAAAGATACTAGAAATTTGGAAAGAATGTGGTTCTCATGAAATCACATTCCAGAGTAGAAAACATAGAGGCATGAGAAATAAGTATGATAAACATCATGGTTATCATGCCCAAGTTACCAAAAAGAAAATCCGATATCAAGTGAGATTGTGTTATTGTTGTCGACAAAAAGGACATCTGGCAAAAGAGTGTACATCGAACAAGACCATGAAACCAAGCAACTTAGACTAAGTGTCAACATGGATGATCTATGTGACAACCATGAGTGAACTAGTGGAAGTGTCCATAATCTGTACTGACAACACATAAGAGGTTGAAAAAAGTTAAGTGCCATCTCTAAAAGATTAGGACTCAGTGTCTACCTTTTAAAGGAGTAAAACTAAGTGTCTTCCTTGTAAATTTTAAGAGTTGCAAATAGAATAGCGATTGTTAAATTGGAATAGTAAGTATTTGCCAAAACCTGATCGATCAACCCATATAAGAAATTTTCTTGAATGTTAACAACGATTACAATCTTGTCTTGTAAAGTGATTTTCTAGATGCAAATTTCTAGCAATTAAATGGAAATATTGCTTAAGTTGATAAATTTTTAATAGGATTCAGTGATTTTCCTATAACATCTTTTAAACTAAGTTAATATCAGTAGTAAACGTTTAAAAATTTGGTATCTATATTAAAGTTTTTTTTTTGAATTAACCGTTAAAGACGTTTTGCAGTTATTTATCGTTATAGGATATTTTAAATTTAAGGTTAACCGTGAGTAAAATGACTTCTAAAATTCAATAACTATTAGAAAAACTGATAGCTTATAGTACTGAAGAACAATATTCACCTAGAGTTATAATGCAAGAATGTCGTGAACTAACTAGTGAATTAAAAAATATTCTTGCATCTAAAATTTAAAGTTAATAGCTGTTCAAATAATAATGTCGTAAATTAGATAGTGTTATTATACGAAGGTGAAAGCAAAATTTGGTATCATGAGTTGTTCGCTCTTAAGTAGAGAACTATTCGTTGTAATAATTGTTAAAGTGATTATTGTTACCTTATGAAAATTGTTTGTCGTTACAGGAAAACAATAACCATGAATAGTGTATATGAATTGGAGAAATTAGTATCCAATTGTTCAGTAGCTGACGCTGATACATCCTCTATGAATGAAATAGAAACCACATTACTAACACCGAAAGCTCGCTCTGATGATCAAACCGTAGGAACGGTTGGAACAAAGAATGGAAATCAAAATCATGATGCTTATCATGATGAAAGACCCAATTGTTTCGAAAACATGAAATACTTTAGCAAGGAAAAACCATATAATGACTCCTTACAAAACCAGAAAGAACCTACAGAACGTTTAATCTCGGAAGTAAAAAATCTATCATATAAACAATCATGTGGTACATCAGAAGAATTGACTGAAAGCATTAACGCAAGTCAAAACAATATCCATGATGGACAGGATTCTCTATTAACTGATGTGAGTAATGGGAATCTGGAAGAATCCTTGCAAAGCTCTTCGATAGAATCATTTCCTAAAACTCAAGGTAAAACATCACTGAAGATAAGTAACGATGAAAAGTCGAAGAAAATTGCAACCTCGAAAAAGGATTTGTAAAATTTTGGAAAGAAAGACGTGAAGGAATTTCGAAAGCTTATACAAAATTTGCAGCAAGAATTTACTCGCCTTTGCTCACTTATAAGTGATCTTTTAAATATTTTACATCCTAAAGTCAGTCCCAAACCTCTTGAACCCAAGGCAAATCAAGAAGATATCCAGCTAACCCCATTACAACTAATTGTATTGACCAATACCTTGGCTGAACGTATATCTAGGAATCCTTCTTTCAAAAGGATCCTCACGGCCAAAGATCTTTCTCAAATTAGATGCTATAATTGCAGCAAAATCGGTCACATTGCTAAATATTGTCGCAATAGGAAAAAATCTGATTATACGTCAAGTAAGTTTGGACATAATTCTTACAAGCATCAAAAACGACCTTCATCTGGTCCTAACATCTAAAGATATAAGAGACGAGTAAATTCATTACCACTCTTCTCGATATTATGAAGTCTTTTCATGTTGATTTTGAGTTAAAAGTGCATTTTCCCTCTGTTTTCACAGTAAAAATGTAAAAATTTGTAACCGAGATTGATTCTCATTGATATCTACTCCCTTGATACTAGTAATAAAATTAACGATAACATTTTTCAAAAAAAAAAAAGATTAATGCAATCAGGATTGGAAGTAATCTTGAAATTGTTCATAGATTGTATATAAATTTCTTTAATATCAAGGCGTCAGAACTCCAAATTTCCACGCAAACTGACTTTATGAAAAATAAGATAAGTATGCTCTTGGAGGCATTGGATAACGTACCCTTGATTGAAATTTTGATGCCGTTAAAGTCTGCTTCACCTTGACACTTGTTGAATTTATTATATAAAGTCCCGATGAAAAATACTATGGTAAACTTCTTTTGAAAATCCATAAATCAGAAATTGTTAGCAAGTTATATTCGTTGACAATCATTTCTATCAGAAAAACTTGTATCAGAGACATTAGTCTAAAGATTTCGTGATGCTATCTTTTATGATAACATCTTGGCTTATTTATTCCAAATATATTTTGACATAGTTCCGTTTATCAGTGACCATACCCAGAGCGACTACGCATTTAAAACAAATGTTGAAAAGTGCTGAGAAAAAAGGTTAAATCAAAACTCTTAAGATAATTATGAAACAAATTGATTCACTGAAATATGGAAACAAACGCGAAAGATGAGATACAATGTCATTTAGAACGTTGAATCGTTAACAACATCTGGAAGACACCCTAGATGGGAGAGATTTGTTGACAAAAAGGAAGTTGAACAAAAATTAATTTTATAAGTTCTCTTTGTCATCCTTTTACTTGGATGAATCATAAAAATTGATGACCAACATGTGCTTATTTTTAAGATGTCATAGAACTTTCCAACCGCATCAATTAATTAGTCAAACAACATTGACTGACGTTTTTGGCCAAAATGTGTTGTTTTTCATCTCTAATGAAGTAGATAAAAGAAAAACCTACGGATGACGTTGCATCTAGTTTGCAGTTTGGAAATTGTCCAGAAAACTTTACCTTTGCATTCAAGACACAAATAGTATAAAAATTTTATTCGCAAGGTAATATTCTTCAGTAAAATGGGTTACGAGTCTCATCAATAAAAGAAGGTTCTTGCAAAATCATCTTGAAAACTATAAAGTCTTTAATTAGTTTCTTCTATTGTACACATGAATGTGGGTTCAACAACGATCTTTATGAAGGCAACATCAATTCTTATACGAAGTTCAGGAGGAACCTGTACAGGAACGTACATCATCGATGAAGGATCTTACTGAGTATCTCGGAAAACAACAATATTATGAAAACAATATGATACATCTGTAAAGGGAACATAGCATCGCAACAATTTCGGAAGGTAACTTGATCAAGATTTTCGATCTGAACCATTTTTCGCATATGGAGAAGAATTACACCATTGTCGTTTCTATTAGAGGAATATCCTCTGGGAAAAGATCAGCTAAACAATGTCCTCATGAATGAAAAACTTACGATTTCTTTAGCATCTTCAGTCACTTCATTTATCCAACTCTTCTAAAGATACCCGACATCTTCAATTTAACAGAGCGGCAAGGAATGTTGAGTTCGCGTTGCATCCTCAATATGAAATGTCTCGTGACTCTGAAAAACAAACAAAGGAAGACTTTAAATGCAAACTAAGAAAACGACTTAGAAGCTTGTTAATGATTCCATGAAATAGCAATGATCAGTAAGAATATGGAAACACCAAAAAGTCGCATCACCGAATGGACTGAATTCCAGGAGAATGAAGTTGGAACAAAGTAACAACTAAAAACACTTAGTTTACAAGGACGTTGTATTTTGTATCGTTGTGTATTTGTACTCCGCATATAATCGCAAGTCACAATTAGGAAGAGAGTAACCCAAAACATTATATAAATTATTTACATTAACAATCCGTACAAATTTATAAACGATAATTACGATTCAAACGGATAAAAACGAACCATAACGGAAAGCATTTCGGATTACAGCAAAAACGGTAGGCGGAGCCTAAGATACCGTCAGAGCACCACTCTCGAATGTGATTGGTCGAGAACGAAGATGACGCGTCGAGACGCGAGCCGTAACCAATGAGATTCGAGAAAACCAGAATTTTCTACCTTTTGGAAATCCCCGACGAGTTAACAAAATCGGGACGATCTGAGCCAGACAGGCAGTCTTCATTTTGTCTACTAAAGGAGTAGTAGCAAGTTAAGTCGTGGCCTTACCAGTCTTATCTTGATAGATCTGCTATGGGCATTACCAAGCTTGAACGATCTACAGGTAGTCTGATAGACTGAGAACTATCGAAATTATGGCAGTGTGGGCTACTCTCCTATGAACGAAATGAACTCGTATTAACCCCTATTATTAAAAATAACTTTTTTTACGTGCTTTAACCCCTGTTACTGGTATTAGACCCCTGCTACTTTCGATTACCTTTCTGATGTATTTGAAATTAATAGCGCAGTGCTTAAAGTTACAATAATCAAACCATGAGTGAATACAATTTTGTTTGATGATAAAACTGAGCGCGAAGTGAACGATAAAGAGCAGGTCCAACTTTCTTAATCGTAAATTTGGGCATGCCTAGGACACATTCCTGTTAAATTAACCAGTGCTCTCGAGGAAATGTCCTAAATTACATAACTTACATGTAACACTATGCATGCAAAATAGAAAAACGATTTGCATTGCAGGAAAGATATTTTGCCAGCTTAGGTATTTTAGATTCCGTTGCAGATCAAGATCTCACAAAACATCCAAGTTTAAAATCAAATGTGGTACTACATTTTCCCCACCTTGTACCTGAAGAACATCGGGAGGATATATCGATAGTTTAAACATGTCCTTGTACAATAAATCTATCCCTGATTTCTGGTATCATCTGCGTAACATCAAAAACCGGTTATATAACCCGGAGTTCGGAATATTTTGTGATTTAACGACCACATTTATGATTTAGCCAGTCTACTGCATCACTAGAAAGAGCATTTTGACTTGCTAAACATATTAAAACAAATACAAATTTGCTAGACTGTTTAGAAAAATTGTTATAAAAACAAACATTGTCAAGAAGCAGCTATCAAAACGGTTATTGGATACCTAAGCCTGAATTACTGAGAAATGCCATTAATAGAACATGTCACCAGCGTTACATAAAAGGTTTTGAGCAACGGGATCCAGATGTTACATGTTCACGCTGCGGACTAAAATTTGGCAGAGGAGCTTTCAGTAAATCAGGATTTTGATCACTGTATCACCTCAGGTATTTTTATCCGTTCTCTTTTGCAAATTAAAATTTCCGTTTTTTTGGCAGATAAATGTTTTTTTTCATCTACAATCTGAGTGTATTAGAAATTACTGAATGGGAGCCCTGGACACAATAGTCGGCGACTCGGCATGCGACTTGACCAACGGTCCTACTGAGATTTACGCTAACTCGTTGAAAGACTTGCGTTATCAACACGGAATCTGATTAGGTGAATGAAACCAAATTTCATGAATAATCAAGACATAAAATTTTGACGACTATTTGTCGATTTGATCATATACCGGCAAATAAATCTATGCATACCCATGGGCGTCGTGAGGGGGCAGGGGGAGGCTCTGTCCCCATCATGGATTTTGAAATTCTCAGCAAAAGAGGTTGTTTTCTTAGTTTTGAGCGGGAAAAATAAAATATCACCACTTTTCACCCCCCGTGGAAAAAATCCTTCCGACGCCCATGTGCGTACCACAGTTTCCTGGAGGACCCCTTGGATCTTGAGACTCCAGACTTAAGCCTGTATAGCCTATAGGTAAATCCGGCCCTGTGTTTAGGGACTGGAGCACAATTGCCCCCACATAGGTGTGCTAAAAAGAAATGATTTCAAGACAAGCCCTGGGGCTCTTCAGCACATTGGATTAGACCCAGACATTTCATCAATTTGCTCGCTCCACAACCACATGTGGTGTTGTTTTAGGCGATTCTACCAATCTAAGGCTTGTAAACACAAACACTGAAAGCAGTTTTAAAAATAATAAAGAGTTAAAACTTTCAAACTCCTTTCAAAAATTAATTTTTAATCAACAAAGTGCCGTCCCCAAGAAGCTGCCGATGGGGTACGGGACCCCCCGGTCCACTTTCTACGCCACTGTTTATTATCACACGAAAAGTGGATAACCAAATAACTGTCTGAACAATACTATCCTGCAGGACATTTGTGAATGTCAGTTTTCAAACACGTCTTATAAAACGTATTTTAGCATTATTGGATTACTGGTTTTGGGTAAAGAGCATGATTCGAAGAATGTCCTTTATTTTACATAATGCGAGTGCAAAGAGCAATTATAGGATACCTGCAAATCTTTGACTACAGAACCACTTCTCCATATTAAAAAAGCGCTGTGCGATATCTCAAGCACATAACACAAGGCTAGCCTTAGAACATTGCCAAAACAACTGGTTGCTAACTGGATGTTTGGGTGTTCATAGCCGGAATAATAGATCAGTAGCAGGTTTAGAAAAAACATGATGCATTCAAAAGATGGTAGCCTACTGTCTATTGGCTTCCAACTGTAGTCCAGTTCTTGGTTCATGAGATTGTGGCAAGGTTTGACGTTAATTCGAAGCAAACTTAAAACAACTTGTCCAGCTGCTGCTTCAATGGAAAATTTAGACACTCAAGTTCCAGGTGGGATTGTTGCAACCAATGCAGAACAGTTTTCATTTCATAGCACATATGGAGAGTTTTGATCATGATAAAATCCTACCTCAAACTCTTGGGATTAAACCGGTTCTCGCAAACCGGTTCTTGGAATTTTAGGATCACAACGAAGTGTTTGTTAATCGCCTGGTATACAAAGGCAGTGTTTCTCAACCTTTTTAAGACATGGACTATTTTCGGACCAGTATAAATCTTCGCGGACTCAAACAGTGGCGATTCTAAGGGGGGGCCTGGGTGGGCCATGCCCCCCCAGATTTTTGCTTGGCCTCTCTTTGGCCCCCTCCAGTTTTTTTCTTAATTTCCCATTTAAGTTCATTCGGTTGACTTGTACAGTAGATAACTGCAGTAGATAACTTTCGGCCAGCAATATTTTAAACGATTATCTAGATACCCTCTAGCCTGCATTCAATATTTACCAAATGCATGATAAGCTGTGTTGTTGTTTTTAACGGTCAGGTAACTAGAGTTGTTTATGACGACACACACCAGGGGTTGCTCGGATCCTGCGTGAAATTTAGTCAGACCGCGGTCATGGTGTTGAAAATTCATTTCGAACCTAAGAAACAGTCGCAGAAATGGCAAGATTGATCTTTCGTGCATTTCAGTGTGAGATGGAGCTGGATTTTATTATTGTCAGCAGATTGTTGCTTGCCCCAGTAGCAAAAGGTTTATAAAAGCGTTAAGAATTGGTATCAGTTAATTTATCCTGGTTGAAGTATTGCGTTCTGCCGCCTTGTGTATAGGACTTGGGAACATTTTATGTAAGTGGTTCATGACTACGGTTTTAACTTTACCCACACGTCCTGCAACTTCATAGAATTTTGTACGGATTTTCTATAGTGATTCAGAAGCAATTCTTTCGCGTGTTTCAGCTCTTTGTCCCGGAAGTCCGACATTTCCACCAGAAAAACACATGGAAGAATTCGCAAATCATATTCATTTAGTGAAAATGTTGTAAAACGTGAAATAACTTTGGCAAAGAATTTGCTTCGGAAGGAGTCGAAGCTGCCTGCATCGCTCGAACAATTTTTTTCATATAGTTGCTTAAAAAGCTGCGTTTGGTTGTTGCTGGTAGTTGTCACTCTTCCCGTCACCGGCGCTTCATGCGAGAGAAGTTTTTCAAAATGAAATTAGTGAAATCATTTCCCAGAAATTCCATGACCAGTGAAAGATTGGGTAACACTGATCTACCTTAAATTTAAAAGTACCAGTTGAAAAACAGATGTAGATGATTTCGTTGATCAATTTGACAGTCGACATGATAATCGAAGGATTGAGTTACGTTGAGTTGATAATGATGTAAAATTCAAAAGTAGACTGTGCAGGGATCTGTGTTACAATTATATTGTTCATTGTCTGTTTGTCTGAATCTTTTTTGGTTCAGAGGTAGTGAGTGTTTTGCTTATGAAATGACAGTCATAAATCAACGCAGGGCTTAAAAGTCAGCTTTTGAGAATCAGTCAGAGGAAAATTCAGTGTGAATAATAAAATGAACGACTTTGTTGGGAATATTCTGCAAAATACGTTTTACACCTGCTGTTACAACTTGCTATCAGGTACACGCCCTAAACCCCGATGCACACTTATCTGCGGCGCTGTGATGCTATTTTAGATGCAACTGGTGCTGAAACCTCGCTGTTGTTAAGTGCATACTTCATTAAATAGCCCTCACCCTATCCACATTGCACACTCGTAATAATAGTTGCATGACATTGTTATGGTTACACTTACACCACAATCACAGAATGTCCATAAGCTACTATAAAAACGGATTAGTCAGTAGTCATCAATCCGGTGGAAGATGGTTCAGTTCTATGTGCTTTGTAGTAAGAATATTTTGATGAAACTAGCTGGCTATCAACAACGTACATGTCTTTGTGTCAAGATGGAATTCGTGGTTGGAACCATTTCGCTTTCATGTGAATTGTATTCATTTTCGTGGAGCTGTTTTCGTTCACGTGGGTCCGACACAATTGTGTATGAAAAATGTTGTTTCAATTTACATGTGGAGTGCTGTGGAAGTTGCATGGTTAGCACCATAGGTGTAGGAGCAGGAAAATTTGTGGGGGTGCGAAGGATTTTTGCCCGAATTTTCCAAAACTTGCTCGAAAAGTTTTGGGCGACTTTTCCTACAAATCTTGTCCCTCAAAGATCATGAAGACCTCATTTGGGATGACCTCCAAAAACGGTCTTCTTGTGTTTTTCTGCAAACGTTCGGCGCCATTTGAAATCAAACAAGGTTGGGCGCCATTTTTGCCAGGATTTTCAGAGATTTTGCCCAGATATTCATAGATTTTGCTCAGAATTTCAACAAATCAAAACTTTTATGGGAGTGCTTGCACCTCGCCTCCTACACCACTGGTTAGCACAGAATTTTCGACATAGCAGTATACGTGTGCGATTGCATCTACAGTGGTGTTTAGATGTTTCTAGTGAATAATAACGATAGTTCATATTTAACGATATTCACAAGCCTATGTTGGGTTTGATATGGTTAATCATAGCAGCCTAATCTTCAAAACAATGAAAAATCACCATGCAAGATAGATATTTATGTTGCCCCCCAAACTTTTTCCTTGGCCCCGCAGTGGCCCCCCCACTTTTTTATTTCTAGAATTGCCACTGGGCTCAAGGTAGACAAAGTTTACAAGAATGATACAAACGCTAGTTTTCGTAAACTCGGTTCATCATTCACAAATTTCAATGAGAATCTTGTCTCTGAGTTTGTTTCACAAATTTGTAGAAATAAGAGCCTGTGGTCGTCAACGCCCATCTGATGTCGTCTTCTTGTTGAAGCTGGTATCGGTCCTTGTTTTTTAAAATAATTATATTGCTGAAAAACAGGTATGTAATTGGAAAAAGCCCCCCTAATTTTTTTCATAAACGTTTTTTGATCAATGGTTCCCGACACAGAAACGCCAATTGGGGTGCTTTTTTGTGTAGCCTTGAAATAAACCATTTCTTGCACAGGGATACGGCCGAAAATATTACATGCAAAGCTTATTTTGCTGAATTTGGACAGACTGAATGTGTTTATTTCACTATAAATGAAACTTCTAATAAACAAGTTTTCAAAAACTTGAATAATATGGTCCCAATGTTACAGAAAAAACAATATGGTCCCAGTGTTATATAAATACGTGTTTACATAAAGTATTTACATTACATATACGTTGTGTAAACCGCACGTACACATGCGTAGCCGTGGAGCCATGGTCCCTCCAAATTTTCAGAATATCTAGTCATTTTGTGGCTGAAGAGGCAGTATCTCAAAAAATATACTGTTGCTCGCTTAAAATCAAATATTTTGTCCCACCCCAAATTTTGGGCTGGCCATGCCACTGCTCACGTGAGTATTTAAACTCTTGTTTCATTTGGGTAAGATTGGGCTTCTTGTGGACAAAAGATGAATAAACAGCAGTCTCAGAACCGTTGCTAGAAAGTTTGCAATAGGGGAACTTTGCATTTGTGCTGGGGGGCTTTACATTCTAAAAATTGACAAAAACTCCACTGATTTATAGGGTTTCATGTTTAAGTTTGGGGGCTTGGAGCTTTGTTTGTGGGTGCTAAGCTCACCAAAGCCCTCCGTGGCGATGGGACTGAGCAGACTGTGGACAATTTAAGTCCAATAAGCTGCAGATCATACTATTTTTTCCTACAAGCTTTTATGAATGAGTGCAGCTCATTTTATTACTGTAGTTAAGTGAAGGCATAAAAATTACGTTACAACGAACTTACAATGCAGTTATAGGGGACCCATTAGTGCTTTAATGTTTTGTGCATCTTTACTGCGTAATTCGCAGTAATATTCCACTCGTGATTCAACGCGATGTACTTGTTTGCGAACAGTTTGACTGTCAATATGACAGCCTGCAAACCTACATAAACCGCACTCGGTCGCTGTTTCCTGTGGCGCATTCGAACGCCCAACGATTTTGTTCGTTGTCATTCTAATTCATACTCTACATCGAACCGTTACGTTACATGTTTCTGACTTCACGCTTGTAGCACTCACACTAGCGCGACCACTACATGTGAGCAAAGTTGGCCAAAGCAAGGAGAAGGGAAAGACCAAGCAAGCGACATTTATAAGTGACTTCCATGCACATGGAAATAAGAGCTCTCTTTGGCCGATTCGTCTGGCGTGGATTTAACATCTATGACGTCACAATCCATCCTTCCCGAGATTCGAGGATCCATCCCACACTGAAGGTGTGCGAACACAACCGGGCCGCACATGCTTCATGCTCAAGTGTATTGGAGTTTTTTTTGTATATCTGAATATAATCGAAAGAAGCAGTCAACTTAGAGTACTACTGGAGAGTTATTAGCGGACAAAGGGGTGAGAGCCTTTTAATTTGCCTTGCTCTGGCTTGGCAACGTCAAGATGTCAGGTTGCTTAGTTGGGAGACCGACCTGTGCTCCTGCAACAACTAGGTTGACCCCTCAACTAGTAGGGACCTCTACAATAACCAACAACCTCAGTCCCTACACAGTTAACTACAGGTTAGGTTAGAGCGCTCAGTGACAGCGTAAACTCCAAAACCGCAAACTTAACCGTAAAATGTCATCTACATGTCAGGTAGGCTAAAAATGAAGCACGTTATTGAGCTGTAGGCTACGCTAAAGGTGACTACTGATTAGCATCAGACCTGCCAGCAGGGGAGTAGTGGGGTGGGAACGGCGTTCCCACACCTTTTTGCACTAGTAATGTTACTTGAAATTTAGATTTTTCATTTCAGTTTCTACGTGTAGTGCCTGGAGCAGCATAAATGAATGAATGACAAGTTATCGCGAGAATAGCACCGTCGTATTAAAGTGAAAAAGGAAGATCCAGTGTGGAAATTCTTGTATGTAAATCAGTCTTCCTTTATGCTTGGCGGGAACGGCGTTCCCACACCTCTTTTTTAGCAATACACCCCTGCCTGCTTGTAACAATTTTTAGACAAAAGTTCAGCTCAGCACGAAATCAGATTCTTTTTTATCGACCACCACTCTTCTGCCTCTAATAATTTTTTTCAACCTACTGTACAGCATTTCTAAAATTGCGTTACCGCCATATAGTCGTATTTCATACAAAAAATTGAATGTATGAGAATTTGGTCATTGACTCAGTGCAAACTTCTCGTTTCCAAATATTATCTGATCATTTTCAATGCCCTTGTGATGCAATAAACACCTTCCAGGGCAAAGTGCCAGCATAATTATTGCTTTCGAATTTTTTGGTATGTTCGTCTCTACGCGTACCCAAGCGTTTTTTTTGGGGGGAGTGAAAGTTGTGCCTGATTTCGAAATAATATACCTTTTTTTTTTACCTTCAAGTGGTTTTCTATGGTCATATGACTTCGTTAATCAGCAGCATTTTGTTTTAAATAGCTTGTGATTGATAGTTTGCCATCGACGGGCAGGTATTTTTGCAAACAAATTTCGTCATTTTGGCTAGACAATCGTGATGTGCAGGGGTGTAAGGACGAGGTTAGATGGCGTCTGGGGATACAAGTTTGGCGCCCCCATGTTTGAAACTGAGGTCTTTCGGAAGCAAATGTACTGTTCTGAAAAAAGTGCTCATGATATTGCTGTAACTTTTTGCCCCCCGTAGTGATTCGGCGCCCGAGAAACTGTTCCCCCTTGCCCCCTTCGTTGCGTCTCTGGTGTTATGCAATAAAAATCAAAAAATTTTCTGAAAATAAACAAATTTTCAAGTCCGAACGTCATGAACCTCTATTCCATGAACATCTGCAATTTTCGAACGCAATATTAGGCCTACTGCATAGAGCTTGCATAGACTGACAACAAAGGTTACTGGCAGCATTTCAAGTTTCTTCGTGTAGTTTTTGTGTCACTTCTGATCCTGTCCCACGCGTTTTTCAGCGTGGACCTGTGTTTGTTTTGCTAATAATAAAACTTTTCCAACAGTCAACAAGTTACTTTTTTAAGGTTAGAGAAGTTTGAGAATAATTTTTGAATTTTTTGAAGGCCGCTTCTGCTCCGGCAACGTCCCAGTAAGCCTGGGTAATGGTGAGAATGTGATTTAGCCAAAATGTGTATGGATATTAACTGTGTTTGTTAAATAAAGTTACCTGAGCAGTTGGGTCTTCACTGCTATGCAGTCAGTACACATCCGGATGAAGTCGTCTTTGAGCCTCCCCCTAAAAAATATCCTGGATCCGCCTATGCAGAGTGATATTCTTCGGATCAAATACGCTGAGAAAACTGATGATTAGGGCTCAGCGTTTAGTTTTAGGTAAGTGTGTCATTTTATTGTTCGGGTTAGGGTTAGAAAAAGAAAAGTAATTGAGAGCTAAGCCTAACTCCAATATTTTTCAGTGGTAATAGTTATTCCCGTAGTATAGTTTGTTTTGGGTATCTGCCATCTAACCAAAAGTTTTAAATTACACACCACACATCAAAAAAGTAAACGCCAAACTTTATTCCATTACTCTGAAAAGCAAAATACCTGACAAACAATAATTGGTTAGAAATTTCGCAGAGTTCAGAAATTTCGCTTGACACCGGAGCCACACTGATTGAAAACCAAGAGCCCCGGAGTCGGAGTTATGTTTAGGAAAAAGAGAGCTCTGGAGCTGGAGCTATGTCATTTTTACGACCGCTCCGCAGCCCTGACATATCGGACAACGTGAAGATCGTTGCTGTGTGAAATTATAATGGCCATTTTTAGAAACCAATAAGTGAAGTACATAACAATTCAGAAATTAATTAACAGAACTCGATAAGTAAAAAACATAGCTATGAACATATTTTTGTGAAGATAAACAGAAATTAGTAGGCCTATTCGCGTACCACCTTGAAGACCTTCGCGTACCACTAGTGGTACCCGTACTACAGTTTGGGAACCACAGCTGTTTGAGGATTGCATGCACATATGACGTCATAATGCGTGAACCTGTGTGAACGTAAGTCACATGTGATGTCCTGGGCAGGGTTGCCAATTTGGGTTTTTTGAAGGCAGATTTTCAAGTTCTGAATTTTTTTGAACACATTCCGCTTTTTTGGAAATCAGAAAAAGCCAGACTGGCTTTATTCAGTCAGAAAGGCTTGACTTTGGAAAAACGTTGTCTGAACAGCATATTGATTACAAATCACTTCTGAAAAGAGTATAACTTTACTCCATGCAAGGAAGGTCCAGTTGAAGGTGCACAAAATATTGAAAAAATTTATAATTGCTCTAAAAATGATCGATGTTATTGATAATAAACAAATGTACCACAATGTAATTACGGGGAAGGAAAATGCTTCTAAAGAGTGGAATTGTACTACATCAATGTTTCTGATGAGTTTTAATGTCTGTTTTGTGTTTGGTTATGCATATTTTGTATGCATTTGCCTTAAAACTGCTATCTGGCTGTTTTTGATAAAGACAGGTTGGCAACCCTGGTCCTGCTCACTGCGCTGTGGTGCGGCTGGTCAGCTGGTGCCAGGGTTGCCAGGTTGACATTTTTAAGGCCAAATTCCATAAATTAGGCCTTTTTTGAAATGGTTTGGCATGAAAAAATGGTGTTTAGCATGTATGTCATGATAGTTTCACATTTTTTTGGCTTTTTTTGATGATGTTGGCATGAAAAAACATTGTTTGGCATTTTTTTGAAACTTTGGCTCAGTTACTGCTATCGGCTTGGAATTATAGAACTTTTTCTCAAGACACTGACAGGTCTACTCTTTTCTACCACCATCCCATTCTTGAAAATACAAGAAGCTTTGCTCTCTAAGTGACGTCATAGGGTAACAGACATAATACTTTTTTGGACAAGACTTTGAAAACTGCGACACATTGCACAGTACAGTGTGCAGTTTTCGGAAAATAAACACAACTGTGTAGCAACTGATGCTTAAACCGGCAAATGCTGGAAATACAATGACGTTCTTGACAATTGTTACTTTCAACCAGTTGCACTTGCAATCGAAACCACTGGTGTGTACGGCAAGTCTACTGGCCCCTTCTCGAGCTGTCTTGGAAAGAAACTTGTTGACATTTCAGGCGACCCGGGGTAGTGACAGTGGCTCCACCAGCGCTTGTCTCTGGCCGTGGTCAGAGGGAACACCGCCAGCATATTGGCCTGTGTGCAAGTTTGATCTGATTTTAGCCACCCTCACTGCCTCAGTGCATTAACCAGTGTTCCTTCCTGCTCGTCACTACTCGCCTCTCTTGAATGAATAGCCATCGCCTTCTGAATGTCTGTGTTTTCTGTGAGCTTTATTGTCTTCAGTATGTTTTTTTATGCTTTCTGTAAAGCCTCTGTGCAGTATTGTTTTGTTCCCCTTTTCAGCCATCCTGACTAACCCCATTTTGTTTATTTTTCATATACCCAACATTACTATATTACCGTTTACTGTTAAACCTTTTTGTAATCTGTCTTTACCTCTGTCTGTTCAACCCCATTTGGGGGCGCTAGCTCATGTGCCTGGTGAAACACACGGAATGGCGGTAGGCTACTCCATAATCATGGTCTGTCTAATTCTACTGTGTTCTTTTATGCTTGTATATGTGTATTACTAACCCATTGTTTTCTTCTGATGTTTTAACGAATATGAACAGAAAAAAAAGTTCAATGCAAAAAAGGTAGAAAAAAAATCAGAAAATGAGTAGCTTACACCAAGGTCAGTGGACACATGGAAATCTCTCAGCATACAGTACAGACGTGATAAAATGACACAGTCCATGACATCGAAAACGTCAAATTTAAGATTTTCAAAATAAAGACAGATTGTCAGTATGTAGGCTGCGTTAACGTATACAGTGAAAGCTAACTGGGCCGCATGTGGGCCATGGGTTGGACATAGCTGGACTAGAATCTTTGCACTGTAAGTATGTAGAATGCTTGCTGAACCCTACTCCTCAGCACAAACTGTTCACATGGCATTTGCAAATATCATTTGACTTGACAGTTATGCCATTGATTGTGTTGAATGCATTTTTCAATTTGAATTTTGCGCATTTGTCTACAACATCACAGATTCTTGAGACTAATTCTTTTTTAGGCTGGTCGTGCAGTAAGTCAAATGCAAAAATATCTTGTAGCCTGCTAGAAAGTCAACTTTGAAAATGGTTTCATTACATTGGCATGAATCATTGTCACTGCTTATTAAATTGTAACTGTTTTGGTTTTAACATTGCCAATAATGTCATTGTTGGGTACATATTGATTATGTGAATTGTTTTTTCTCTGCATGTTGCTGCACTGCTCTCTGCATTTTTATGTTTACAAATGAATGTTCAAATTCCTTAGCTGCCTTATAGCAGGGGTCACCTGTCTGCAAGGACCATCATGTAGGTCGCTCGCGGCAAAAAATAACATTAGCATGATTAATGTCTTCACATTAACAAATATCAGTACTAAAGTAATTAAAGTTATGTTGATCAAAATTATTTTTTCAGAAGTGTGTATCAATCTAGCAGCCCTTCGCATTAATCGGTACACAAGAAGTAGCTAGCAGTTTTAAAGAGGTTGGTGGCCCTTGCCCTATAGTATGCGCTCTCCTGTACTAGAAAAAGTAGAATGATTGATTGGTAATTTATGTTCTTATCATGACAAAGAGTTAGGAAAAACAACTAGCAGTTGCTTACTTCAATAATCCATTTGGCGGCTTGGCCAGTTAAGAAGATTTGATGCAACGCATCAATGAAATTCGAGCTAAAATCTTCAGAAGTGATGAGATAAGCTTAGAAATTATAAAGAAAGGGAAGAAATGCATCTAGAAATGCAATCTGCATACCAAAAAATGCTTGCATAGAGTAGGCTATGTCGAACTCAGGATCACATGTTTGAAGAATTTACAAATGATGATCACTTCAGCCTTACAGCATGCACCATGAACAAGTATGGAAAGCCAGCTGTACCAAAAATATTGTAGCTTAACTGGTATTGGTGAACATGTTGACCGTAATGACATAGCAGTGGGTCCTACAGTGTAACAGTCGCAATGTCAACTAGTGATCATGAAAAATGCTACTTTGGAAGCATTGGGACAGTTTACATACACTGATGGTAAGGCCTATCCATGTATGTCATTTGTTCTACATTTCCTTCCAGTTCAGCTTTCAGTTTGGCAACTCTCATTCTGTTGACAATGCAATATGACCACAGTAAAAGCATCCTAGACTACATTCTCATCACCCCTAATTGCAGCTTTACTATCACCACCGGAAACAGGTTACGACGCCTCATGAACAACGGCGTCCCACAGGGATCTGTCCTGGCACCCCTTCTCTTCAACACCTACATCTCTGACCTGCCAACCATCGTCTCCAGAAAGTATGCATATGCTGACGACCTAGCAATCATGCATGGTGATGGGGAAACTGGCAGACAGTGAAAGTGGTGCTGACCAAGGACATGGCGACTGTAGTTGAATGCCTTCAGACTTGGAAGCTAAAGCTCAGCACTATAAAAATGGTGTTGGCAGCCTTCCATCTTAACAACAAGGAAGCTAAACGTGAGCTGAAAGTCAAATACAACAACGAAACCCTGCCGTTCTACTCTGACCCCAAATACCTCAGAGTAACGTTGGACAGGTCGCTCACGTATCACCAACACCTTGAGTCATTTCGCAAGAAGCTAACATCACGCGTCGCGTTCCGTAAGTGGCTTGCAGGCTCCGGCTAGGGTGCTGGAGCAACAACTCTGCGAATAGCTACCCTAGCCCTGGTCCCTTCAACTGCAGGGTACTGTGTGCCTATCTGGTGCCGCAGTGCTCATACCCACCTCACTGACCCCGCCATCAATGACGCCTTGTGAATTGTGACTGGATGCCTGCGTCCTACACCAGCAGACAACCTTCCTATCCTCGCAGGCATCCAACCTGCTGAACTTCATCGCAATGGCGCCGCGCTGTTCCCCGGAGTCTGGACATCTGCTTCACTCAGCGCTCACTTGTCCATCGAGTGCAGATCCATGGCGTCTCAAATCGAGACACCCATTTGTACCCGCCGCACAACAACTCATCAGTTCATCTGACAACAACATACATACGGCGCAGTGGGCAGATCACCAATGGAATGTGGAGTGGTTGGACAACACTACATGAATTCGTATTTTCATCCCCGACACCGACACCGGCACCCTCCCTCCAGGAATGACCTTCCCAAGAAGAGCCTGGTGCCGGCTTAACCGCCTCCGCACCGGTGTTGGATTTTCTGCTCCTGCTTGTACAAATGGGGTATGGTCTCCTCTGCGACCTGTGAGTGTGGCGCAGAAGAACAAACCGTCGACCATGTTGTCCTCGTACGTCCAATCCATCAACCTCCCCATGGACTGCATGGCCTGACAGTTCTGGACAATGAGACAACCGAATGGCTGCTCAACACCTGCCCCGAGATCTAGTGCGGCCAAGCAGTGGTTTAAACAACTAGCTCAAAAGAAAAAGAACCCCTGATGTGGAAAAAGTGGAGGTGGTCTGCATCTGCACTCTCTAACCTTCAACTAAGTGCAGACTACCTTGACCCTTTGTGTTGTTAGTGCAGGTCGACAAGAATATAGGCTGCCTTAACTTTGTTTGCAGTATGTTAAGGCCATTCTTACTGTCAACATCAAATGTTCCATTTTAGATTGAGTGATGACGTACTTAATTTATTTACTTGGATCGAATCCAGTTTTGTATTTTGTTGTTTACTTTTCAACCTCATGAAATAGAAATTTCAAGAATCAAGTGCGTTCTAAGACAAAATGCTTGTGTTGTAGATGCAGAACTCCGAGGCATTATAACCTAGCAGATTTTAGTTCCTTAAATTAAAAAGTAGCTGCAGTTTCTGAGATGAAAGTAGCATACTTGCCAACCTTTAAGTTTAACTTAACGAGTCGTGGCTTGAAGACATTACCTAATAAGCTGGCTGTTGAAAACTGATGATCATGACAAATATCAGGTCGATGTAAATTAATACAGTACATCGTTCAAAGCTCCCAAAAGGAGTGACCGTTTATGACACAATAACATCAAATCAGGTGTTAAAACCATGCGCTCTTCGAATCACTCGATGAAATTGACACAGTTTAAATGAAAGTTTCTGATGATAAGTGGTTGATATATGCTTTATAAGTTGCTTCTGCAGAACTCAAGTTGAATGGATTTACTGCTGAGCATGATCTAGCATTTTCATATACGAATTAATTAATCTTGGGAAATCCATCCATGTATGTCCAAATTTGTTTATAAAAAGTTTGCGGTCAAAAGAATTTACAGCTCTGTGAATGCTCCTTACAAAACAATGCAGCAAATCAGATACTGACAGCCGTTGAAGGGGCAAATATTAGCCATAGAGATGGTTTCATGAAGCGGTGGTGGATGTGCAGTATAGCAACCATTTTATAAAGAAAGTTTTTATAACAGTCTTGTCTTTTTGATGTTGATGCCTGAAAAATTTGATGTTGAAACGATTGAGCCCAGTGGCATCACTAGGCTTGCCAATTTGGCTTTTTTTCAAGCCAAATTTTGAAAATGGCATTTTTTAAACACCGTAGGCTTTTTTCAGTCGGAAAAGCTTGGCTTTGTCAAAACACTGTCTGAGCTGCATTTGTATAAAAAATCTCTTCTGATGAGAGTTAATGACCATGCAGGGTGCACAGAATTGCGAAGATTGTTGCCCTAAAAATGATCCATGTTATTGATAAGAAACAAATGTACGACAGTGTAATTACACTTCCCCTCTTTACACTGCACTGTTATCGGGTTCGCGTTGGATTAGGAATCCTATAAATCACTCAAGCACGACCATGAGTGTCTCACTGAGCTGCTTGAGCGCGCATGTTTTCAACCATACCTGATTCAGTGAATCCAACAAGCAGAGGTAGGTTGGATTCGGGCGGAAAAGAGGTTGGGTGGTTTGTATTAAGTCTTGTGCAACCTTTTCTGTATTCGTTTGATGCTAAAACCACTACTGTGGAACAGATTAGCCTATTCAAGCTAATATGTAGCAAAAGCGATAGATAAATTTGTTAGTTTTGCCTGTAGGCTAACTACACCTAGTTAGGGAAACAATCAGCAAATTGAATCGGTTTAGCAAACTGGAAGATTATTATTCGATAGGTTACAAGACATCAGATATTGGGCTGAAGGACTATTACCCCAATACGGATTTGATAGGTTTTCATTACACCTTGGTGTAGTAGAGTGATTCAACCTCTGTGCAAAATATGTAGCCTAATATTGGAAGTGGATTTCTTCAGTATCGGCTACACTTTGAACTTTGTATCCCAGTTATGTGGTTATGATTTCCTCAGTTCATAATGGAACACATGGAGTAGCATAAAATGTGGCATAAAAGTTTGTGGAATAGGTTACAGTTGCAATTTGGTGAATTGCAGTAGCCTACCTACTGTTCGTAGATTTCTACTTACAAAGTGCTATGAATCCTCAATTTGACACTTTTTTTTATTGTACTGCAGACAACAGACTGGTTAATGATCGTGACTGAAATCAACAAAGTGGCTTTGTAATGTAAAAATGAACTCTCATTTCCTGACCTGTAGAAGCTGTTTAAATTCTATTAGTCACTTGAAAAGTGCAATTACGATGCGACGCGGTTTTCATGACCTCATCGCCCAGCAATTCTCCACGATTTCTCTGCTGGTTGTTATTTTTCGGACTACACTAAATAAAATCACATCTCGGTGTTTCCAACAACATCTATAAAAAGCACCTTTGTGTCGTGGAATCTGGCTTCACCTTTTCATTTTCAACTATTCCCCAGCTTTCACAATACCCTAGGCCAAACCCACGAAGCAAATCTTTGAGTCATTGCAGTGTAAAAACGCCCCAGTATTGAGTTCGCAAGTGTGTTCACAAAGGTAAGTCAAGGGTGATGAATCGCTCACGCGTGAATCCGACAAGTGCAGTGTAAAGTAGGTAACTGTAACAAAATGCTTCTAAAGATGGGAATTGTATTATTTCGATGTTTCTGACAAGTTTTAATGTCTATTTTTTAATGTCTCAGAGGTTTCAAGCAATGTGGAATATAGCACCCGGCTGTAGTCCCATCATAGGCTGTGTGATTGACAAAATATTGAACCTATAATGCGCAAGGTATCATTGCACAACTGAGGGAACAATGAAACTTAACGGAAAGAATGAGGGTTTGGAAGGCAATAGCTATACATTGATTGACACAGGGGCAAGTGGCAGGCAGCGATGCTGGTCAGTACACTAAAAGCAACTAAAAAACAGAACAGACAATGTCAGATCAAACTTGTACACATGTCAATATGCTGGCATCGTTTCTTCTGACCACAGCCAGGGACAGGTGCTGGTGGAGCCACTGGCACTCCCTGGGGTCATCAGACATATCAACAAGTTTCTTTGTAAGACCACTCAAAAAGGGGCAGAGGACTTGCTGTACACCAGTGGTCTCAATTGCCAGTGGTTGAAAGTGGTAAT
>Ga0210059_1001464_pt1 | contig 35523 bp, 22 predicted proteins | sample Ectturendosymbi2_FD_188042 | JGI IMG/M metagenome (GOLD analysis project Ga0210059, IMG submission 188042) | Ecteinascidia turbinata endosymbiont from Florida, USA - Sample 2 (SPAdes) (version 2) | ecosystem: Host-associated > Tunicates > Ascidians > Unclassified | place: Key West, Florida... | reverse complement strand
GGTAGATTACGTTGTTTTGATGATGGGAAGGTAGCACGTCTTTCTTTGTTGCTGGTAAGAGCTGTCTGGTCGTAAAAACAACACGTGGTTCAACGGAAAAGAAGCACCAGTTCGGTAGTATCTCCACTTCATTCTGACCATATCCCCTGAAGAGTGTCAGACGAAAAGCTTTGGGATGAATCTCCTACTTCACGCCATAATAAGGAATTGTTCCATCGATACGTATGGGGTGTTCCAAAGGTCCCACCGGTGTGGGACCCACGAAACCAAATAGAAAACTTTTCAAACTTAAAAAAACAATATAAAACAATCATTGATTTTTATAAAACTTGGAATGAACAATTTTGGTCCATAAACCTTCAACTGAACAAAATTTCAGCAACTTTCGCTGGATAATCTTGGTTCTACGCCCGTGTGAAAAAATCCTTTCCATAGGTCTCACACCTCCCCTAGGCTATGTCCAATAGTTTTAAATTATGTCAAACACATTTTTCCAAGGGGCGAAAAAAATTTTAGGGGGGAATTTGTCCCCTTGGTTACGGGCCTGAATCTGATAGTCACAAAATCGCCCCCACAACGCATAAAATCGCCCACGTTTTAGACCACTGATTTAGATGATCTATCTCTTGAAATACACAACATTAAAGCTAGGTGTCATATTGGTGAAGTCGTATCGAAACACTTGATATGTGCTGATGATATTTGTGTGTTTTGTCCAAGTGTACGTGGGTTGCAAAGTATATTAGATGTGTGTCAGTCTTATGCAGAATCGCATGGAATTATTTTCAACTACAGCAAAACTGCTTGTATGACGTTTAAAGACTAAGAGCACAATAAGCACAGTCATCCCGTTACTGACACTGAGTGCATGGTCAAAATGCAAAATCTGTTAACCACCACAAATATTTGGGGATAGTACTAACCACTGAGTTTTTAGATGACAAAGACATTCAGAGACAACTGCAATATCAATATTGTGCAGCAAACAAGCTGCGAGCTTCTTTTTCCCGATGTTCGCACGCAGTGAAAAATTTATTTTTTCGTTCATTCTGTACGCCCACGTATGCATTACAATTATGATGTAATTTCAGAAAGCCATGCATGCAGAGATTGCGTGTAGCCTATAATTTTGGTTGCAGGACTGTACACAACCTGCCGTGGCGAGCGAGCGTTAGTATTCATACGCAGAACCGTCGCCAAAAGACTTCAATAGGGAGGCTTTACGTTTGCGCAAGGAAACTTGGCATTGAAAACTTTATAAAAACTCCACTGATTTCAAGTGATTCATATTTCAATTTGTTGGGGCTAAGTCCACCAATCCCCCGCAGGGTCTACGAGGGAGAGGTACAAGAGGTACATTGTACCCGGACACGGCAGGTACTGGGGCCCGGGAGGTTGAAAGTACGCGCATTAAGTTTTTCGGTAATCAAGGCCAAAATTACTAGTGTAAGCCAGTTGCCAGTTTAACAATTAATCTATTTCTAAATCTTAGAATTGTAGCTATTTTTTCTCTATTCTGATTACTATAAAAAAGCTATACAAGTTTCGACGAGGACTCCAGAAGCTAGGGGGCCCGGTATCGGTCTTCGTACTCCCTGGTAAAAATTCTCCCAGAGACCTTGCTCCCCCGTGGCGACGGGACTGGTCATCAGGTTCAATGTAACATTCCTGCTGTTGAGGCCTTATTAAGAAAAAACGTGTACTTGTTTGTTTAACGATGCATAACAACGTATGGTTGCGCGCTTTCATGCAGTCAGATTGTTTGTATTCGTCCATATTCTTTGAACACTACAACCGCATTTTAGTTTGTGACTGAGCGCCCGGACGTTACAATGTTAGTTTAAGGACGTGTGCAGAACACAACGCATTCGTAGTTCACATGACCTTGGCTAGAGTTGGACCCTAATTCTTACCATATTTTTCTTGTCCTATTCTGGATCTGGATGTAGCGTTGTAACAAGTGTTACGAGTTAGCGAACAACTATGTTCAAAGAGTGTCTGTAATGTGGTGTTGTTGTTGCACGAAGTGTTACGGGTTAGCGAACAATTGTGTTGTCCTACCCACAACGCCGTTACAAAATGTTCTATGCCTGTTATTATCAATCTCGTACGAGGCAGGGGGGCGGGGGGGGCGCCCCCCCCCCGGCTTGAAAATTTCAGGGCACACTCTGTTTTTCAGGGCAAGCACAAGTTGCTCAAAAATCCTGAAAGATAAAAAATATTTCAATGCAGTGAAAAATTTCTGGGCAAACTCTGTTTTTCAGGGCAAGGGCAAGTTGTCCAAAATTCTGAATATTTAAAAATATATATTCAATACAGTGGATTCAGGGCACACTGTTTTTCAGGGCAAGCACAAGTTCCTCAAAAGTCCTGAAAGATAAAAAATATTTCAACACAGTGAAAAGTTTCAGGGCAACTGTTTTTCAGGGCAAGAAAGTTGTTCAAAAATCTGAATGATAAAAAATCAGTGACGGGCCGTCAGGGGAGGAAAGGGAGTTCCTCCCCTACCATAATCATGACATGTGCAAAACGGGATCCAAAATAACAAATTGAATACAAGTTTGTTCTTTCATGTTGAAAAGGTGCAATTATTGTATGATTATAATCATTTTCATAGTCAATACATCCGAATTTGCGTATTTCTTCTTCAAGTCAGGGGAAAGCCACGAAGGGAGGCAGCGACTGCTTGCCCTCCTCTCACCGGGTGGCTTTCGCATTGAGCAGTTTGTCACAAACTGTGGTGGTGAGCGCTTGCCGTGCAATTACCTTTATGTCAGCTCTGTAACCTTCGTGTCAGCTACAGTGTAATGTTTGTATACACTTTTAATAATGTACTCCTACTATATGCTCTCGTATTCCATAGTCTGGCTCTTAATTCACGTTGTGTATAATATACTGAATATGCAGCGTTATGCCACAGCAGTAGCTGGTCAGACATGCCGCTACAGCGATAATAAGGCGGCGAAGGGAGGCAGCCAATATCTCTGCTTCAATGAAAACGTTTCATTGTTACCACACAGTTACGTAATTCTGTCCTACTGATATGGCATCACTAGCGTGACCGACAAGGCGCGTTGCGGCAACTTGCTATGAAAATGTGTGGACAACAGCAGGATTTTGTGACATGAAAAGTCTACCAAGAAGCCTCAGCAGACATGCAAGATCAAAAAATAGCATTCAAAACCAAAATTGGTTTAAAAACTGAACTTTGACTTTGAACGAACAGCGGAGACCAAATATCAGCGTTCACAATGCTAAGGGAAAAACGAGAGATTTTGAAAGCCTCATTAATGTGAATTGCTTCCCAGCCAAATAGCGATTAGCATTTTGTAGTAACGATGAGAGTTCGATTTCCTCTAATCGTGGCAACTATGTGGAACTTTTACATACTCTTGCTGCGAAAGATGAAAGCTTAGCTAGAGATTTAGAGACATCTGTGTTTTCTGGTTTCTCAAACATAATTCAGAACGATTTAATTGCAGCAATAGGTGATGTGGTTAGATATGATATAAAGAAGGTAAGTGCAGCCCCATTTGTTGCTGCAGAAGTAGGCGAGTCACCGGATGTCACAAACAAAGCTCAGATCTCTGCTATTATGTGGCTAAAAGCGAGGTGGCTTGTGAAGTGAAGGAAGCGTTCTTGGGATTGATGATGTGAGTAATGACAGACGAGCCGCTGCTGTATTTTTTTAGTTGTCCTTACTGTTTCCATTTATTCATGTTTGCTTATTTTACATGGCGAACAGCCAGTACTATTTAGTCAGTTTGTGAAGTAAATTGGTTAGTGTTCTGCGCACCAGTGCGCGGCGTTAACCTGCCGCGCTGTGTGCAGATGTGTTGAAATAATTGCTTTATTCAAGCTTCCAAGTGTGGATGTGCGTTTGGGGGCGAATGAAGCAACTGGGGATGCTGTCCGTGTGAGGCTGTCATCTTCTAGTAACAAAGGGGAGGACCCTCAAGATACGCCTGCGGATGAACATAGTCGTGCAAATGTGCTACGTGTTTTGTACTTCCTTCGCCAGTGTGTTGAACCTCCGGTTCGGTTCAATTTAGGTGGGGGAGGATGAAGTGAATTGGTGCGTGTTGTTGCGCACTAGTTGTAAGACTGTTTCAACTTTGGTACAGGAAAAGCGGAAGTGCTGAAAAGCCTTATAATGAAAATCACGGCCAAAGAAAACGATACAAATGACATATTGCAAAAGTTTCGATAACTCCTGTTATCATCATCAGTGCATTGCAAATAGGTTTCAACTTTTCAGTAAAGCCGTTAAACAAGTAGGTGACAAGTCACTGCAGTTTGGTCCTCCTATATGTTACTTTTTTTCAAATCTAGAATCCCCATTGTACCTATATGTGTGCAACAAATTATGATATGGGATAGAAAACATAAGTAATAGTCATTCTGAAAGCAGCCAGTTGAGTGGTGAATGTATGCTACTCCATTCAATTCATACACTCGCAAATTTGGCTTTGAAAGAGACAGTGCCTCCCCAGCAGGGATGCGGAAGCGGTGGAAGCGCGAAAATTCTACCGCTTCCGCTTCCACATAGGTCAGGGGTTCCCAAACTTACTTTGCCAATGTACCCCTTCAGCATTTCGATAGATGAGCATGTACCCCTAAAATTTCTTATGACAAAAAGGCTGAGGAAAATAACAAAAACATATTTGCCAACAAGCATATAATAATTTTTCAACAATAATATTCATCATGGACATCCACAGGGGGGCAAAACGAGCATTTTCCCCCTTGGAAATCCGGACTAAGAATCAAAAGTTACTAGAAAATATGAAGTCACCATTTTAATTCCGATTAATTGATTTCATTTTTGCATTGACAGTTTTTTTGCCGCTATGACACTCACACTGCATGAGAGGCGGAAGCAGGTTGCGAAACTTACGACGGATTCTTCTATCGTTGGTCTCTATTGTGTTACAATAACACGGCAACAAATCTTCAAAGATTCAGTTTAAGTAATTGTGGGTGTTTAGCCCGCATGTGACTGTTGAATACAGACATCTGTAGCAGGTAATGCAGCGAGACAGTGAGCGCAGATTGCCGAAAGGCACGTAGTTTTACACTGTGTGAGAAAAAGCAGGGGTGAATCTGCAGCAGTGGTTCCATAAGTTTGAAAAATCCATTGTTAGTGGGAGACTTTGAGTGTGAACCTGGGTTTATTTTTTAAGTCATAGACCAAATTTTTTTTAATAACCAAAAAAAATTATGTCCATTCGGTTATAAAGCCTGAACAAATGGGCTGGTGAATACTGTTACGGTGAGTTTTAATACGATGGAACAAATGACCGAAATGTCTCAGCGAAAAAATTACAGGTGTGGACAATTTGCCTTGAGTGAATAGCTTAATCAAACTACGCTTATGCAAGCTTCTTTTCACATAGTATGAAACTGCGTGACTTGTTGGAATACGTCTATGCAGGTTTGTGGGAATACATCTCAATCGTTAAGGTTTATTTCTGACCTATGAGCGAGAACTGAGTGCAAAGCTACATTTGCCTGTGGCGACTTTTCATAATTCATCTGCTAAATTTTTTAAGCCTGCATGATATTGTAACTTCAGTGACTTGTCCGATAGTCGTGTCAACATACCGGTCTACTTGCCCAGTTTATGTATGGTGACTATGAGCATTCCCCATTAAGAAATTAAAAAAATCAAAGACAAATAAGGTTTTTTTAAAGAGTGATTGATCGCTTCGGACGAGATCTCAGACGTTTGCAGCTCTTGTTTCTAAGTGACACTAACAAGTCTTCTTAGGTAAAATAAAATCGTAGGGGAAGGTTGGGTACAGTCGACACTTTTTTGCATTTTTAACCACTGCTACTTTATTTCAAGTCCAAACAAGCTCAAAATTTGTCACTCAATAAAGCAACTCTATATCAAAAATATCTTACCAAAGCATGAAAACAACGCCCTTCAGAAAAAATTGTACAATCAATTTAAAAAGGGTACTTTTTCTGTCGAGTGTGCCCCAGATATGGGCACACTCGACATGAGCATGGGGTACACCTGACCGGTCAAAAAAAGTTAGTTTGCATGAATTGCATAATGTTCACGTGATATCCCATGAAAAATAGGCAGTTTCTGACTGCCTCTCCACATTTTTCACATTCTAATTACCCGCCATCACTGCATGGCAAAACAAGTTTTTATGATTACCAAACATTAAATGAAACCGTTTTGTCCATTTCCCGATGTGGATGAAACGGTGAAGTTGCAATGTAAGTCTGAATGAAGTGCGATATCAGTAGCGCGAGAGAACGAGAAAAAGCATAACTAGCATCCATGGCAAAGTTTGTACTGCTAAGGTCAACGGTCGTTTCCTCGTTTTTTGTTAGTGGAAGCGGAAGCGGAAGCGGAAGCGATAGGTGTGGAAGAGGAAGCGGTTGACGAAATAGCCGCTTCCACATCCCTGCTCCCCAGCCACGAACCTCACCGCACGTCACTGTAAAAAATGTATATTCAATACAGCGAATTCAGGGCAAGCGCAAGTTGCTCAAAAATCCGGAATGTGAAAAGTATATTGAATACAATGAAAAATTTCAGGGCAAACTGTGGTTTTCAGGGCAAGCGCAGAGTTGCTGAAAAGTCTTGAATGGTAAGAAATATATTCAATACAGTGAAAAATTTCATGGAAAACTCTGTTTTTCAAGGCAAGCGCAAGTTGCTCAAAAATCCTGAACAGTGCAAATATTTTCAATACAGTATTTTCAGTGTATATTCACTTGGGGTGATGCGTGTAAGTTGGGCTAGTGTAGTGTGTAATCTGGACTAAAGTCGTGACTGGTTATAATGACTTTGATCTTGACCACGTCCTCGTTTTTTTAATGCCAGATTTTTTGTGCTTTTTTAGAAGTCTTCTGTTATCTGTTGCAGCATTGATCTTAACCTCAAATTTTAGCTGACTGGCTGAGGTAGGGAAATTTTGAATTTAGCTTCGTGAATGCAGTGTATAATTTGCACCAACCCTGGTGGCGATTTGTGTAATATGGAGATGGACCGGTGTTATAAATGACAATACTTTTATAAAGTACCTGGAAAGTGTTTTACAGGCTACATTTATAGGAATATCGTACAGTACTGTGCATGGTACAATCACAGTATACGAATACGATACAATACGTTTAGGCACACTGGCACATGCATTTTGAGTGCGTGTTTCATTTCCCGACGTGCAAGAAGCGGACCGCACGGACGTGTAGATTGCTTGGACCCTTTTAGTGCGCCGTGCGCGTCTTTAAGTTCCTTCCTCAAGCGCACAGCAACGATAACACAGGCAGGTATTGGGAGTCAGACGCTTCGATCCAGTACCGCCTCTTAAGCTTTGCCTTGCGCCATTGATGTCGCGCATATATTTGCATCAGTAAAGGCAACTACGGTAGTTTCTTGTCTGGGAGAGCACAACATGCAAGGAACATCACCCCCTTGAGTTAACAAGCGAGGTAACTACAGAATTTGCCTATAACAGCACCTCTAGCGGATTGCATAAAGAACGTTATTGCCGAGATGACGTTATAAGCGAATTGTAATGCATGTAAAAGATGCCATCGAGACCGAACAAAATGTAACTTTGTAGGCGAATTGACGTTACAGACGAAGCCGTTATAAACGAATTCAACTATATAAAACAGATTTACTAGAGGTTTCAGGCCCCATTCGGATCAAACTAAAAAAGTTACTTTTAGGGCAAATTGTTATTTTCAGGGCAAATTTTTTCCGCTCCCCCAGTAAAATGACTTCCCGTACGTCTATGTCAATCTGGGTTGTGCAGACAGTGTGTGTTTGTGCTCTATGGACTTCGCGCCTGGTTCAAAATGAAATAATTAAATTAAATTAAGTATACCTGTCCGAAAATGTAGTCTAATATTCCTGAAAATTTGAATCTCTCTCGCCTTACTCATTTGGAAAACAATACAAAATCGTCCTGCTATCTTGCCAAAATTCCTGTTATTGTTCGTTTTATATGCTTGTCACTTTTCTGTAATAAACTAATAATGCTTTTAGTGGCCCTATTTTTCCTTGAATCTGTTTTCCCTACAGTTGCTCATCCCAGCCCCACTGTAGGTCTACATAGGCATGCTTTTTCCCCTTGTTTTCGGTTGTTGTTGTCTTGTTTACTTTTTTATGTGACGTTAATTCGATGCATTTTGTCACTGGGCCATTCCGTGTCAATTCTCAGGAAGTGGTCAAGGCACCCTCTCCAATTTTCCTGAAATTTTACACTGATTGTCATTACCCAATATGATGAACATCTGCAAAATTTGAATGAAATCTGTCAAGAAATGGCATGATTATAAAGCTTTTTAGTTGGGGGTGCATAGCCAGGGGGGCGCGAATTGTCCATATTTGGCCATGTTTAAAGCCTTATTACTGCCAAACAACATTAGTGAACAACCCCAATTTTTCAGGGATGTTACTAACTTTGCCAAATATTGAAAAAATGACATTGTCTACATTGTGACTTACAAAGGTCATGGACCCCCAAATTGACTGTTTCTAGCGCTTGGTACAAATTTTCGAAAATTTTCAAACCTCGCCATGATTTTATTTCTTGATAGTTTTCGCTCATATTTGGCAGAATTGTTGCTGATAAAATTATCTTTGACCTCGGAAAATTTTATTGCAAAATATCAAAAGATTTGTGAGATATCTTGGGCCAAACGTGGCACGAAATGAAAAAACTAGAAAAGTGGGGTACCTTTGTCGTCTCGGTTACCCATAACCGCAGTGAAAATTTGCGTTGAAATTTTTTTCACATATTCATTATGATATGACAAGTTCACCATACAAAAATAATGAATGGTTCTCAATGCTTTCACAGAGAAAAATTTTGGCGAAGTTTGTGCAAAAACTACAAATTTTGTGTAATGCAGAGGTCTTTATATTCACTATTTTTCATTATAACATTGTTATTCAAGCTAGCATTGTTACTTCACAAATTCATTATTAAATTCTAGAATTATATTGTGTCTTGTGCAAAGTCAATTGCTTGTTTAGGTGAAATGAAACATAAAATTTTTCAGTTTCATTCTAGAGGGGGTGCCATGACCACTTTCTGAGAATTGACACACGTCTTCAATCAAAAAGTTATTTATGCTATAAAAGCAATCGAACTGGCTGAGCAGTTGACCCATATAGTCTTTTGCTAACCCTTTGTGATTGAAATATGTTAGAATGCATCAATTTGCTAAATCTGAAGCTGTTAATGTTTTTGTTTTCATCAACATGCAATTAATCCCTGTTCTTTGATGTTGTTCTTTTCCTCTTGTTGCATTTTGTGTTATTTCGTGATTTGAGTAACAAAAATCCATGTATAAACCATTACCATTCTCAGATTCCAACATAGCCAATTTTTGCAGTATTATTGACAAAAGTGACTGGCGTAGTACACATGTTAAGCAGCTTCACAAGGGTACTTGTGCTATGAAAACCAAATTCGGCGTTGACGTTTGCAAAACTGTGGTATTGAAGACATAAAATTTTCAGATAAGCCTCTCATTCGCAGATAAGCTTTTGTAAAGCTTGGGTTAGTGTTTAGTGTTGTGGTGAGTTTTTCTCACTTGCAGTTTTACTGTAATGTTGCATTTCATTTTCACGTGAGTAGGCTGCTGGTCAAAAAAGTGAGCATAAGCTTAAAAACAGAATTTTTTTCAAGGGAGTTGTGAACCGTTTGTCATGGAAAATTTGACACAGTCCGATTTCCCGCGATGGCTTTAACTAGACATTTATATAAAGTTAATTTAAATCGACTGATATTGTGACAAAATTTTGGAAATGTTTCCCTAGAAATAAAGTGATGTGCGAGAAAAGGTCATATTTTTTCTGCACTACATCGTCATTAACTATGTAAGCTCCACTCATATTTTTTAAACAACTAGGCCTAATTTCCTTGTCCTCAAATGCATACTTGTGCATTGCACAAATTCGCCTGATATTCAAAAATATTGCACCACTATTATGGCGACAGCCTCCCTTTCAGACTTCCCGCATCATACCCCTACGGTGGTCAGCAGGCACGTAACCAGTAAAAATTGGGGTCGATAGATGTCTACGCAAATGAATTATTGGCTTTAACGGTCAGGGGTGTAACGAGGTTAGATGGCGCCCGGGGCAAGAAGCAAGTTTGGCGCCCCCATATTCGAACCTGAGGTCTTTCGGAAGCAAATGTACTGTATTGAAGAAAGTATATTGTGACATTGTTGGGACTTTTCGGCAACCCCGCAGTCATTCGACGCCCCCATAGTGATTCGGCCTCCCCTAATATTGTGCCTCCCTTGCCCCCCTCGTTGCGCCCCTGCATGGTATGCATTGTATGAAAAACTTTGGCACACATCCCGTTTCAGTTGGAGACATCTGGTATAATTCATGGAACTCATGGCTGTCAGCTTACGCACTCTCAATTGTCAACACTTTTTGGTCTCTCAATAGGTATGAACAATTTTACGCATTGTGTGTTAACAAATGTTGTCATGGAAAACATTATTTGTAAATGTATGAAAATTTACGAATTTAACCCAAAGTCAGAAACGGGGTGAAGGCACACTGGTGCGGAGCCCACAAGTCAATAAGAATAACGTTTCGTGGAAGTTTTCGGAAATGCACAAAATATTTTTTACAAATCTGATTATTTCAAGACGTTGATAAGTATGTTTCATATATTAACTACCATTTTTTGTCTTTCCTACGTTCCAGCATTACCCAGTACTCTATCACATTTTTTGGAGAAACTCGTGGTGTTGGAGGCGCCCATGCTCAAACAGCTGTAATTTCGAACAAGGCAAAGGCGTTGTTGCAGCCTCTCCGTTGGCGTTGCGTTGACTGTGCGATTTACCACGAACGGGATGTGCGTGGACAAAAACACTACATATATGTGGCGCGAACAAGCAATAATAGAGTGATCTCGTCGGGTGATCTCTATTGTTGCTTGCTGCCACAGTGCGAAGCTTTGCGCACATGCCGCTCGGGATTTCCTATCGCAACAGCGAATAACGCGTAAATTCAGCTTGACGCTTATCATTTAACAACAGTACTGGCACCGTCGTTGTTTTTATTTTGTTTATTAAATCTAAGACCTTCCACACAGTAAATCACTCTCTACTGTTTACAAAACTCGAGCACTATAGAATACGAGGAAATGCTTTTAAAGTGCCATGTGTTTTGCAAAATTTAAGTACTATCCCGAGGTACATGACAATAGGGCGCAGCAATGTCAGGTAATTGAAGTGCTGTCATTGTTTTATCTACTTTGAAAAAAACTCTTCAGCTGCTAATATGTGTTCTAAGTAAAGAAGCAAATACCTGATAATCATTGTCAAGTACTAGCGCAGTACTCTATGCAACTGCCATAACACCATGGGCGTAGCCAAGGGACACTTGGGTCATGGTCCCCAAAATTTATCATTTCCATAGGTTGCCAATTTCACAAAAAGCTCGTACTACGATTGAGTGAACATGGTTGACGTCATCGAAACGCAAACAATAATAATTTGTCCCCCCAAAGTTTTCTAGCAAACTCGTTCTCTGGTCTAACAAGTTTATCCGAATTAAGATTTACGTTTTCTCTATCCGTTGCAAAACATATATGTCTTGCGTTATTGGCATGCAGAGCTTGTACAGCTGTCAGTAGTGGAAAAATCTGTTAAACACAGCAGCTTCTACGAAGTAACTGCGTTCAGCTCTTTGCTCTATTCCTGCAGTGCTTTTCGCTTTTAGTGTTCTTTGTTTTCGTAAAGTTCAGAAATACTTGGAATTTCACTTTCTAAAACAATGCCACAACAAAAGAAGAAACGATGCATGTTATAAAGATTAAGATACCACTACATTTGATCAAACATAGTTTTCTGCTTTATACAACTTTGCTTGCTGCAGGAAGACTTTTTTCGGGCATTTGACAATGTGAGAACTGTTTATAAACACATTCCGGGCAAAGGTTTCGGTTGATTTTTTAAGCAAAATTTTTACTATGCATTTGACCAGCAGTTTTCACAAGTGTTTTCACTTGTTGGTTGTTGTACTTGGCTTGGAACCAAGATTTTTGTCTTATGTTGAAAACACTGCAACATATTTCTGCTTAGCAACGTAAACACGCTTAGATATCATCTTACAGCTTAATTGTTGAAATAAAGGTACAATCAGTTAATTGCTAGACACAAACGATCATGCTGGTGTGGTGCTGGTAACTTGATATCAAAAAAGAGCCTTGTTCACACGGCTGATCTGTTTACAGTTGTACAGCGTAGTAAGATTTCATCCAGAGGTCTGCTTCTAATCGACCGCCACAGTTTATCTTTTCAAAACTCTGCTGTTCTTGCTTTTATTTCAATTTCACTTTCGTACAAAGGAAAAAAGGAGCGCGCACCGTTTACTTGAACTGCTTCACGTATCACTACGCATCTTCAGTCCTGGAACCAATATCGTTCATAGTTCACTTATATACTATATAAATACATTATTTTGAAAAGCAAGTAAAAAAATTATCAGTATTTCCAGTAAATGCAAGCTTTGGCTTTGCATAGGTTCGGAAACTTTGGTTCTACCTAATTTTTCGCGTTGCTTTCATCGGGTACTTCAAACGCAACTGAAATCAAAATTTTTCATACGTATGGGATATCAAAAGCTGAACGAATACAGCACAGTATGAAAAAGAACTCTCACGCTGAGTCGTGGTGATGTTCAAAAGTTTCTTTGAAATTATTAACCCTCAGTTACACAGGGATAATGTATCTTATTTTGTCGTATCTGAGGCACAAACTTTCGAAGCAAGTAAGTTTAACTAAATGCATTTTAAGTATGGGTTACTTGCCAGCTCTTCTATAGGCTGTTTTTCCAGCAACAATTACTATGCACACAGCATCGAGAACGTTTAACAGAGAAAAAAAGTAGTTACGTTTTGTCGGGTTTCACCGGTGAGTTTGTAATCAAAGTAATGCCATGTGTCTCAGTGTTTGAAGTGTGAACATGGATTAAGCTTGACAGCCGCACAAGTGTTGACTAAGAGGGTGTAAAATCTTTTCTGGGTACAGAAAATTAACATGCAGCCAATTTTTTGTTTGATGACGTAAAATTTCCAGTGACGAGCTATCATTTCTCTGCGAATTTTTAACGACATATAATAGATTGTAACTCCACCATATAGATTGTAAGACAAGTTACACGTTGGGCATCAATTTATCTTCTTGAAGGACCATCAATTGATACAAAACCTACACCTTTTGCTGTATTAGTATTAAAGGGCTCCGTGACCAAAATGAACATAAATATTGATTAACATTACATATAATTGCAAATTTAATTGGACAACATGTGTTCGGAAAACTTCATTCAGGCTACAGAGCTGCGGCGCGAATAAGACAGAAAAGTACTGTCTGTTCTTTAAAGGTACAACTTGTCCGAACAATGGAAACTGTTAACACGAGCTTCGCTCAAAGCGTCAGCAGCGTTACACAAAAGCCTAAAGGATTAGAAGTATGCCACAACTAAAACAAAAGCGCTGAAAAGAATTGTTACTTTTAAATAATGCTCCGTTGCGTGAAAGAGCTTCACTTATACAGGCGAACACTTGAGGCAGAAGGGTTGTGAAGCAAGACCTTTTCTCAGGGAAGTATCTCTTCCGACCAAAATTTAAGTATTTAAGCATATTAAACCTCTTGACAAATGTGTTAAACTGAAAACGTTTTGGGTTTTTACTTATAGAAAGACAAGCGATAAATTAGTTGTACATTTAGATAGTTAGTTGCTGTACAGTTAGATAATGCATGCAGCTAGAAACTTACGTGGAGACTTAGTTGCAAGTAGCGTTAAGCTTTAAGCAAGACGTAACATTTTCAGATGTTTTTAATTGATGAAGGCAAAATCACCATGGCTTAAGGTTCGTAGAACAACGTTTACTCAGAAAACACCAGCGGAGTAGTCTGAAATAAAAGTCTAGGGAGGAATTTCTTTACTGTAAATTGTGACGTCACTTGCATCATTTTGATAAATCCCAGTTTTTCCTGAAGCATAGTAATAAACCACTTTTCAAAAGAAAACGTGATAAGTCAAATAACACCAAACTTGCCCACAGTTTGCTGTCAAGTCTTGAAAAATACTGCTCGTGATTTATGCGAGACATTTTTTTACGAATATACAAACCTTTTGCTCTCCAAATGTTGAGCTGACGACAACGCTTTTAGCTTTGACTGCGCATAGGGGTACAAATACAGATACATACATCAGTGCAGAAAAAATTGTGAAAAAAAACTGCAAATTCTTGTTTGACGTTTATGAACGCACTGTCCGATCAAAATACATTTATAGTACTACGAAAATCTCTTAATTAAATTTTGACAAATGCAAACGTCAAACTATTGAGTAGTATTACGGCTATCGAAACGCTATCTTTGATCAAAAGTTAATTTGTACATGACTGAAAAGCTTGAAATGTTGATTTCTGGTAGCTTCAGATGCAAAACTATTCAATTTATTGATAGCGCCTGTGCAACTTAAATGTCAGAGACAAAAGGCCCAAATCCGAAATCATTATTCCTCTTTTATATTTGTTATATTCAGGGTATTTAACCAAAGGTTGAATACATAAAATTCTATGCGTCGTTTCTAAACCTTTTAATTTTGCTTCCGTGTAAAGAAAGGTCGGTTTGAACAAGATTTTGAAGGAACAGTTTTTTAAGTCTATACGGTCAAAATGAGGTCAAACATTTCCTAACCAAAGTAATAAGTTAAGCCGGTTACGTTATTGCAGTTGCTTTGCTCACAATTTGTACTGTCAATATGTAGGTTTACAGCTATTTTTTGACGTTGAGGTCCGCATTTGTAAATAGATTGTCTTTCGAATCGACTTTATACTGTCATTGAATAAAGCATACATGGATTAATGCTGTTGAAAACACAAGCATGATAGCTTCGTCGCAGTTCGTAATAGCACAGCCAGTATATAGCCTACCAAACAAGAAACGCCATACAAATTTAATTTTAAAGTCAATGCCTGATGTTTCAGTTACAGCAGAAAATTTTCATAAAACCAACCAAAACAACGGCACAGAGTGAAAATTAAACGTCTTCCAAATCAACAGAATATAATCAGCAGAATAATGAACAACGCAGCAACCTATGATTTGAATGAAATTATATCAGACGTTTCGAAATGATGAAATGGAGTCATTGAAACAGGGCCGGCTGCGTGCTTCAAAATTCAACGGTTTGCGTGTAATGTAATGAATCCTTTCTGACAATAAAAAAGACTGTTTTTGGAATATTCACTATAAATTCGTTTGAATTATTGGCTATTGGTTGCTGTTTTTTATGCAATTAAAAGAGCTCTTCAGTTTTGTGTATACCCGGCAGAAGAAAATTGGCACGATGCTTGCAAAAAAGTACCTTAATCGATATTATTATTTTTATTTCATTTTCGGTGACCGCAATTGGCGGCAGACAGAAGCCTGAAATTTGCGTCTTGCCGGGGCGGTTGAGGTGAACGCTCTGGCCCAAGCAGCGCTACGGCGATTCACTCAATGGTCGTGGTCGGACACCCAACTTTCCAGTTGAGAGGCGGTCACTCTGTCACTGAACATCGTCGCCCCAATTCGTTGCTGTTGCCGTGGATTGCGTGATTTGTGTTGACTTGTCCTTTACATTCAATATTTAACGCAACTTTGAGTCGTTATTACAAACCAAACGTTTTTGAAGCAGCGAACTAGTGTCTGACGTGCATGATACCTGCTGTTGTGTTTGGCCACAACTTTCTGTTCAAATGCAGGAGCAAACCAAAACCTACAGTGGGAAAAACTGGTCTTTTGATGCCAACGCACACCGGTGAGGATTCGCTATCATCTCAAACATTGGAAGCACAAGTTATTGTCTCAAGCAACAAAAAACAAAGGGTTTGGTTTGCACAAAAACAGCAGGAATTTTGAGCTCCTTTGCAAAATAACCTAGAAACATAAAACAGCAAATTTCATTCGGGAAAAAATGATGCTGTCAACTGCTCAGCAGGAAAAGGTAGAATCAAATAAAGGTCCTTCAAACTTCACTCGCGGCCGAGAAAACCAAGTCAAGGTTTCGGAAGTAATTCCCTCATCGAAAGATGTCTTCAGAGGAAAAGTGTTGGTGGATCGTCTTTTGGTTTATTACAGCAAATTTGAGGGCTCTAGAGAAAGAGCAGTCCGGTACGCCCAAAAACTGCTCGACTTGGGTCACATCGAAAGCTTGACTCGTGGCCAGACATTCGAGGATTCAGTGCATGTCTATCGATGGACGGATGCAACCCAGGTGTCGGACGCAAAACAAAAAACAAGCGATTCGATAGCCATCGCTTGCACCAGTCCGCAAGCCCAGCAAAGAAAGTCTACAATCAGAAACGACAACGAAACAAAGGCTATGCTTAAAATTTCAATTGAAGCCGACAACTGCGAAGGTGCAGAGATTCAGGTAAAAATCAACTTTGTTTATCTTCATACCACATTCTTATGTTTCTATGTTCTTCATACCAAAATTTTTCTTTCTTTTATTTTCTCCCCTGGTATTTGGTTAGCACAACCACCAGTCTTTTAGTCTATCACAATTTCTGTTTCTAAAGCCCCGTACCGTTTAAACAAAATGTTTTTTTCAAAAGTAACGCTATACTATTCCAGTATTTTGCTTTAGGCGAGAATTCGAGCGAAACCTCGTAACACTTCTGGGATCTCGAAGCCACTGAATGGATTTGAATCTAGAACTGTGACAGGCGTCCATGAAGACTCGTTTTTCGGCAACAATATCACCAAGACTCTGAGCTACATAAACGAACCGTCCGTGAATCAACTTGATCGGTAAGGTGGCTTGGAATTCGTCACGACGAATATAAAGTGAAGGGTAGCGGCTTAAAACATATCTACAGATTTTCAGTAGAGCACGAGATGTTAATGCATTTGTGTAGCAGCCTGCATGGCAAGTAAAAAGGGTTGCTTGGCAAAGGTGGGCATTCCTGTTTAATTGGAACTTCCATACAGCAAAAGATTTATTATCGACAAATATAGAAAAATGACTTAAATAGTTTATTGTAATATTCATATGAAATTGGTTTTGGGATCATGGTCGCAACCAGCTGATATTTTCGAAAGCGTGACAAAATGATTGCAACTTGCTGTTTTACCTAATAACTAAAATAGTTTTTGGCAGTTTCAGCACATTTTTGAAACTTTCTGATTGGGGCAATTCCCAGTTGCACCCATAAGCGTAGCCAGGGGGCACCATGGGTCATGTCCCCTCTCAAATTTTTAGCATATCTAATCATTTTGTGCTTTGAGAAGCGGGTTGCCAAAGAAAATGCTATTGATCGCCTGAAATATTTTGGTACCCCAAAATTTTTGCCCCAAAAAATGTTTGGGCTGGCTACACCATTGGTGCACCCCCTGGTTGCGGGCCTGTCTGGGATCAATCCAAAGAAAACGAGTTTAAGCAATACATTATCAGCAGATTTTTGCTAATTTTGTTCGTTGTATTGCTGTATTCAAACCAGCCACGGTTAACTTTTACGTGCGTTCTTGGTTTCATGCATTTAGCAATCTTCAGGCACAGTACAATATTTCATAAAACAAGAAGCCACTAGTTTACTGGACAGAATCAAATAAAAAATGTTTTATTTTTGGTGAAACCGTGAGTATCACGCAGAATGAGCGACTTTGTGCCATAAGAAAGGAGCTATTCTATACGTTCTCTTGTCTTGGCTTTGGTGTATGTTGAGCAACTGTAAACGATGTGACAATAATGATCTTCAATTATTTTCCTTCAAAAAACGTTTATGGAACTCGCATAATCTTTGATATTGCTTTGCCATACGAAAACTTGAGTTGCTTGTCAAGAAAATGGAGTGAAAAAGAACTGCCTTAGCTAGAGTGAAATCTGTCTTTTTTCAAGCTCTGGAAAATTAAGCCAACCCGCACAAATTTTGCATAAGCAAGGTGATTCGCTGCTGTAACTGCGTCTCCTGCAGTGGCGCAAGCCCAAAATTTTTTTGGGGCCAAAAAATTAGGGGATCAAACTGTTTGATTTTAAGCTAATAACGCTATTTTGTTTGAGATACCGCCTCCCAAAGCACGTGAGAACTATGCTAAGTTTGTTTGAGCTAACGTGCTAACGTAGTTTGTGAAACAATATCAGGTTTATTATTACTTTTCCTTTTCGAGGATGTCTTTACGTCGTCGACAAATCACATGACAATAGGTTTTAAAACAGCATGTGCTTGCATCTGTCGATGCTGAGAGTCTGCGTGCACTTCTAGCACAATCTCGCTACTTGTAAATTGAATTTCTTTGTGTTTGCTGTGATTTTCGGTCGACAGTGCAATTTTTCAATGACCGAAACGTTGTTTATTATGCTGTTTTTCGTTATTTATGAACCTGAATATTTTCAGCGTTTGCGTTTCTTTGCAGAGGTGGTCTTTCTACTCCCGTTATAACCGAATTAAGTCCACGACCAGCACTGAGCAAGGTCAGTGAGGACCCTCCCACTCGTGGAGAAGTGAAAGAAGCAAGTCTTGCGCCTGACAAGAAGTCAGCAGTCTCTTCAAGTGCTCGTGCTACGCAAAACCATCAAGAGAAGTCAGCAACTGTTGATGGCGATGCTGAGGAAAACTTCAACAATCTGACAAACAACCACTGTAAAAAGCGTGGTGAACCTAGTCCTTCCTTACGAAAAACGCATTTAAACCATCTATGCGAAAAAGGCAATCACGAAAGCGTCACAGAAAACAGAAAGGTCCAGCAAAGCAAAGGCATTTCAAGAACACCTTGTTTTAAAAGTCCTATAGCGACGTCGGCGTCAAAGGCAGCATCACCTGGGACAGGTGTTGATGAAGACAAAACCGTAAACAAGGTCGCAAGTGCACTCGACAAAAAGGCCCGTGCTGATGACGCAATTGAACATGTTGAACCGCCCGGACGGAGAACCGTTGAATGCGTTGAAGAGGAGACTGTGGCAAGCAAGAATGCGGTCCTGGCCATAAGCCCCAGAAAGAAACCACTGGCAGTGAAGCGCGAAAAAGACAGGTGCGGGAGATACGGCGACGTTTCCAAACCTGTTGCTAGCACGCAAACTTCAGAAAAAAGCATTTTGCAAGCGTCAAGAATATATAACGGTGGCAACGCAAACCTGCACAATTCCATAGATCAACCTCCTACATTAGTTGCAAGCACTCAAACATCCGAAAAGAGCATTTTGCAGTCTGCTAAGCTATACCAGCAGGATGTTTCTGACAAAAAGAACCCTAACAGAAGGTAAACAAAATATGTTTCATGAGGATGATTTCGTGTTTTTATTACATGTGATAGAGGGGAGACCTGTTCGAAAAGGTTAAAACTAAATTAACATTTACCACCAGTGCAAGAGCCACAAGTCCACGTGACTTAAGAAACTTAATCATTGTTTCAATATGACTTACTTCGAGTCAGGTTTTTATATCTTTCTTTGCAATGATACAATTATAAAGTTGTAAACCATTGCAAACAATTGTTAGCTGCAAGCACAGCCAACATACTCAATTGAAAAATCGGTACTGCTTTCTGTCAAGCTTCAACTTTTCTTTTACGCCTTTAATTGTTCATTCATGATATTAAAAAGCTAGCGGTTTGCAGTTGGCTTGATTATGCAATCTTTCAGTTACTAGATTCTCGAATATTTTTGAGTATCTTCGTTTGGGTTTAACCGACCTGCTAAAATGTGTCTCACTGTTCACGTTTTGTTGCCTAATTTGTTAGACCCTTGACCACACCCACCGCTGTTGAAGCTGTATAGACAACCAATTTCAAGGTATTAGAAGTGCATAAGAGTACGTTACTGAACGGATAAGTATTGCTATTCCTTTCGTCGAGGCTTCCGCCATCTGTTCACAAGGATGGGAAAAGGGGATTTCACCGCTCTCTTGGCTGTCCATGTTTTGCTTTAGCTCTTTAGCAGAGTGTTGATTTTTTGAATAACCGCAACACTAAGCCACCGGTAGAGGGCAGCGGTTCAATATTTTGTCCCGCTTCCCAGAATGCTTCCAAGCTAGTTTTGGACAAAAGACAATTCAAATTCACCATTAGCTTGCCGATTAATACATTCGCAGCTTATTTCAGCCAACAAAACATGAAAGCCTTTTTCAAAACTCTGCAGTCTACATTTATACCTGAAAATAACAAAGACGCTGACATCCACAAAACCAATATAAAAATGTGGGAGTGTTTTTCTACAATTCTGGGCTATTTTCGTGTGATTCACAACAAAACAACGGGCATTCCTTGTATTACAACCTGAAGCTGAAAGCTGTGCGCTTCGATTCTGCACAATGAAGTCATAATTATGTTGCAATTAGTTATGTCTTTTCGCTCAGCATACTCGAAATTGATGCTGGTCAAATAAATTTCACCAATTATCACGACTGGTGCAAGTCTGTCGGAGATTCGCCGAGAATCTGCTAACCCGACTATTTTCTTCCTATCAGTTGTTGCGCAACATTTCAATACACAAACCTTGTCAGCTGGCAATGATATGAAACCCTGTTGTGATAGCAGGGGCGTGCAGAGGGGAGGAGAACCAGGGCATCCGAAGAGTGGAATTACAAAAATTACGTTTCACTGAAATATTTTAACAGGATGCTTCTTTGTATTGTAAGGCTATTAACACATGCTGCATGGCAGGCCCATAGCCAGGTTTTGAGGTTTGGGAGAGTAAAAACATTTTTAGGGAGGCAAGATTTTTGCTTTTAGTATATGTTGAAAACAAATTTTTCTGGCACAACAAAATTTGAGGGGGCACAAAAAATTGGGGGACACTGCTCCCGAATGCCCTCTCCGTGGCTACGGGCCTGCTGCACGGATCTGATGGGAACTTGTCTGAGGGTAGCATGAAAGTGTATATCAGGCAATCCGTGAGAACTGAGAGAGATGATGCACTGCCGTCGTTGTCTTAATTAAGGCCTTACATCTTATATCTTTTTCCCCTTTGTACGCTGGCCACATTCCTCAATACTAGAAAATTGGTATAGCGGGCATAAAATCAAGCAGTTACCCCGGTCATCACCAGACCTCTGAACACCCCTGTATGTCAGTATGTCCATGCTAGAATTCCCAAAGCACAGGCTCATGGTAAGGATTTTGCTGTGGGCGGACCAAACATCATAAAAGGCAGTTACACTTCACAATTACAGTCATTTGGGTGGAAAAAAATATACAGTAATTTTGGTCAACAGTTTCAGTTTTTTTTGTGAAAACGCGTACTTTTAAAATAAAAAATCCAATTTTGACCAAAGTCGCCCAAGTTTTAGCAGTTATTTTCGTGAAAGACTGACTACAGTTGTGACTACAATTGTTTTATTTTAAAATAATAAACATGAAATGGGAGCAACTCATATTGGAAATGTTGGCACATGGGCCCTCTTGTGTCGAACCCCATGGTAATGGAGATCTTTCTTGAGATCATCGTGATCTTCAACATCAAAACATTTGGTTTCTTGCTTCAAAAGCTCAAAACAAGTCTTCTGCTGCAGAGGTGGTCATTTTACGGCACAAAGTTTTTATCAGTTGTGTAGGCGGCGCAAGTTGAAGTGCACTGCCTGTTTATGTACTTCGGAGGGAAAATAGTGTAATGAGAATGCCTTATTTTTTGTACTGATAAAAGGGATGATGCTCTTCAACCACGACAAAATGCGAAACCTGGAAAGATCAGTCTCGTGGACGGAGTGGACGCAAAAGCTTACGCTAAAGCTAATGAACTACAACGTATTAACGAAAATCAGAAAAAGAGAGCACGATTTTTTGATGAGGAACCTTCTACTCTTTCCGGTAAATATAAAGCAGTAGTCTGTCAAGCGATGTGACTTCTGACTGCTGTGATTTTGGCTTCACAGATATTTTCTTTTCGTTGCACTCTGAGTATATTTCGCAACTGGAAATGAAGTAACCTACTAGTACGTTTGCGATGTGTATGTTGATGTCTGCAACTCAAAAAGTGAATTACAACAGACCGAAAAAATTTCAGAGCCAGCGAACAGGAAATCTCAAATATAAAACAAGGTTTTGATCCACTGGTGACATACAACTTTTTGCACACAGTAGTTCATTTTATTTGCAACTCACATTCATGCATGTCACACTCATGCCAACGGCTCGGTGATATACAAATGCGCGGTAACTTATATTGAAAAACGAACACTGCGATACCTGCATACTCAGTCGCAAAATAATATGCTGTTGTACTGTGCAAAGAAATGAGGTGAATGCATCAATCACACAGCACCGAAGCTCTGAGTCATACATAAATTGACTTTATTCAAACATAAAGTGTTCAGTGAAAAATCTGATGTCGCATCATCTTGGTTATAGATGCAATATCAGGTTCCAGTAGTGAGGAGTTCAACAACAGAATGCCATTGGAAACACTGCGCAAGATACTAACGCAGAGTTAAAGGGACAAAGATCGTTCTATCTCATCGTATTACTGTAGGGTGTCAGTAATTGTTAGAATGCCGAAATATTTTTCTTATGCCATTTTGCAAGAACACGGTGGATATATACAACAAGTAGTGGAATCACCCATTACGAGGGTAATAATGCACCCCAGACTATAGAAACTGCCTCTCTCAACTCCCAAACTAAAAGTCCGCGACTTATTGTTGACAAACTCTACCGCGTTCTTGCAAGTGAGCAATAAAGAAACAATCAGGTTGGAACGGATTTCCGCGCACAAGCAGAAAACGTTTAATTGAAACAAAGCGGAAGATGAACACCATCAACTTGACGGCAGGGTTTACAACCGGGAACAAACAAGTCCACGGTAATTACCTCTATAGCACCAGCTACCGATAACCTATACGCACTCAATCGGTACGTGCCAAAATGTTTGGAATTACAATGCAGCCACCATTGCCAGATGCTTGACAAAGCCCATGGCAAATATTTGTCCAGTTCAAATTTTTGCAACATATTTAGACAATGGCAATGTTATTGGGAATATCGATTTTTTGATCCTTCATTCTTTGTGCAATTTGTATTTTTTCTATATACTTTTCAATTTGTAAAATTTAACAATTATAAAAATATCTGTCTTGGTGGGAATCAAGATCCCTACTCAGTAGGCAAAATACATCCTCTGTGTAGGATCTAAACTTTAGATCTTAGTCCCTGATTCTTGGCTGAGAAATGATTAATTTTGATTCTTAAAAACTGGAAGCAATATTTCGGCTTGAGTTCCATTGCAAAGCGCAGATACCATAGCAAGGCTTCGTGGAAAATGGAGAACGATCAGAATGATAATTCACAATGATTAATGTTGAGCTGTGTTTTTCCGTATTTTCTCTGTAAGGTTTAGCTGTTCATTTGATAAATAATCCAAAATTGATGATTTTGTCAATGCTGACAAGTGGTTTTTCAAATGATGGCAAAATTTTGGCGTACAAATTTTGCCAAAAGAACTTGGCAAATCTTTTGGAAAACAGTTATTTTTGGCAATGTTTGCCAAATTTCGCACTACCTGTCACCCACAGTGGAAGTTGACAGAACGCCAGAACGCCGGCATCACTAATGACTACGCAGCACAAGCCTACTTTGGACTGTCCCACACAACATCCACAGACATCCCTCTGAGTCGTTCAAATATGCACAATGCCGTCATGTGACATAAATTAACATTTGTAAGGTTGGGAAAGAAGCAGAATCTCGCTACTGATATTGTTATTTTTTGCTTTTCTTCTGTTTTGCTGCCACATCCCGAGCCTAGCCTGCTTCCACACGTCTGTTTGGCCGTCTTTCTACTAAATATCCTCATGCACAGCACACAAAGTTTATATTAATGCATAGTCGCCATAACATATATTTTACATGATCCATATGCACGTTCGCATAAACTTTTATCGAAGGCCGCAGGTTATGCACCCCTGATGCAAATCAATGTTTTTTGCATTGCCATTTCTGATACGACTTAGCAACACTTCCAAACTTTATTATGTTACAAAATTCATTGGAGACGCGTGCAGGAAGTCAGTAAAAGCGTTTGGTTATAGGACAGAAGCTATCTAGAAAAAAAACGCTATACTCTATTTGCCTACGGAGTAAACTTTGAAAAATGCATTCTATGCAATTTGTGTTCGATCTTCTAGTTTGCGATATTCCGATCGAAATATTAGTAGTCTCGATGAATTTGCTCTTTTAGCAATTTATAGCTGGAAAGAGAACAGCAAGAGAACAAAGTTGTAATACCAGATCAAACCGCTGAGGAACTTACATTCGCCAAGAAGTTTCGACGTTCTTAGGTTTGTTAGTGTGTGAAAGAAGTTTCAAGACAAAAACCCACAAGAGGATAATCTCCGGTTGTTGATTTATAGGTTAAACGCTTCGTCGTATGGGAATTGTTTGATTCACATGCTAAGGTTATCCTCTTCATACAAAAGGTAAACGCAGCCAGGGCGGGCCTAGCTAGGCCAATTTGAGGTACTTCACCCCCAAACATCTGTGACGACCCTTGAATGAATTCGTTCCTTTTTAGTGTTTACAGAAGCAGAAAAAGATTAAAAGGCACTCTGTAAAACAGCTATGTCCATCCCGCGGGCCGCATGCGGCCCAGTGGAAGATTTTGTGCGGCCCAGCAGTTTAGCAATATCAACATAAAGAGACGTTGCCATTGTATTGTACATGCACAACAACATTATTTTGTACGTACAATACAATGGCAACCTCTCTTTGTGCTGATATTGCTAAACTCGACATTTTTGATGCAATGGTCTATACCAGTGGTTCATAAACCTTTTCCTTACCACGCCTCCCTTAAACCTTTTCCTTTGTTTCAAGCCCCCCTGGCTGCAAATAAGTTGTAAAAGCAAATGTATTGTTTCATAAATTTATTGACCGAACTTTCAATGTTCTACAGCGATCAAGAGCTCGCGCCCCACTGGAAATTTATTGACGTCCCTCTGAGGGGCGCGCCCCGGTTGAGAACCACTGGTTTCCATAGTAATAAGCAGATTTCCACGTGGCAACTGACACCTCGGTGTAAAACTGATTTGTAGTTTTCTGATTTCTACTTAATGTGTTCCTCTGCACTGAACTGACATCTAACTATCCTGGCCATGGTTGGAGCTAGGGGGAAAGGGGATCACGTCCCCTCCAAAATCTTGCCTGCCCCCCCAATATTTTTTTGCGTGAAATCACGGCATTTTTTGAAATGATCTGAAGCTAAATTATTGCAAAAGTTTTTAATAAGGCAATCTTTTAATCATATTGTTTAATTTTTTTAGAGGAAATTAATTCTCTGATCGCGAGTTGCTGAGATGCATGGCATAAGTTGCAACGTCCTACATTTAGCGTCAAAATTTCCAGCTATGCTCGGACGTTTCAAAACATGGAGGAACGTCTCTGTTCCGAACGAACTGCCGAACTCTATAAGCTTTGCAGTTTCTAAGATTTTCACGCAAAAGTTTGGAACAACAAGACTCCCTTTCAACATCTCGCAGATAATTCACACAAATGCAAGACCTTTGTAAGTCATCTTGCTGGGACGACATTCGTCATAACTCTGTAATCCACATGACATTACCGTTAATTTAAACACGTACGCTGAAAATTATGGGAAGTGTTGCGTTGTCCTAGAGCAGGCTTTTCCAAATTGTGTGTCACGGCACAAATTTTTTTGATAATTGACAAATTACAGCTTTTTTGTTAATTTTTTCATATTTCATTCAACAAACCTTTCTAGAGCAGTTCGCTTATTTAGCTAGATACAAGGGCGCTGAAAGCTTTGAATCATCAGGTTTACGCAGAACGCAGAATTTGAATGTCTCTCCTAACAGGTCAGTTTTTCGCAAGAAACGAAAGACGAGACAACCTCTCATTGAAAAGAAAGGCTCGCAAACCTTTGCTCTCACATTGTTTCAAGCTTTTTCTGCCAGTGACATGATCATAACAACTTCATGTCTTATAAAGAAATAGATGCATTGAAGAAGCTGCATATGATGTAATATTCGATAAACATGACATAAAAACATTGCTATGAACTGCAATTAATCTGGCTATATGGCCAAACAAACTTGAATTTAACCGTTTCCGACCAAAATTTTGGCACTATCAAGTTTCAAACCTCCTTGCAGTATCTTGAAATTGAAAATACTAGCCTGAGGAAAAACAGCTTTACCGATGTGTGTATCCACAGCGACCTGTGCGTCTACAATGTGTGGTGAACTAAAAATTCAGAAACGGCTTGTCGTTGAATTTTCACAAATTTTTCAACCAGAATAGTTGTTATACGAAAAAATGAAACAATTCAACAATTTAGCTTCTTTTCCTACTTTCCAAAAGCGTTTTATAATCGTTGGTAACAAAGTAAAATCTTTTACTCAGATTTTCGAGAATGTAATGGTTTGGACAGGAACGCATCGGAATTGACGCATGAAAGCACAGGGATTTCATTGCACTCTTCAGGGCATATAGATGAGAATCTGACTATCAGCTATAAAAGTGCTTCTAACGGAACGAAAGATAGCAAGGTAACGCTTACCAGACAATAAATGCTGTGTCAATTTACGAAATGAAAAATGCATAAGAACACTACTTTTTGCTGTTTTTAGCAAAACGAAAAGTTTATGTAGCATGTCCCATGTGTTAGCAGGTGAGTTTTTCTGAAGTTATAACATGATTTTTTATACTGATTAAGACCGCACCTGAAAAACGTCAACTTCCCCCTTCGTCGGTAATTCCCGCAAGTCCTCCGTTATCGCCAGACTGCCGGACCTGTGAAGACTCAACCTCATTTCCAATGAAATCTCTTTTTTGGAAAAAAATCGTGTGCAAACATTCTCAAAACAAAAGTCGTAAATCTTTTTGGAGCAATCTTGAAGACGAAGTTTTGCTTGACCAAAAAGAATTTGAAGTGTAAGTTGTTTAGTTATTTTTATTGTCGAATACTACAGTGACTGAAGGCCAGTCTCTTGTACGGTCAAATTTTTTACTTGCAATAAATGAAACATATCATTACACTTTCGTGGTGACTTTTCTTCAGAACAAAATAATTTCACTTGTTTAATCAGCAGGTTTTGTAACGACACCTCTCGCTGGTTATAAAGAATATACGATGAGAGAGGAGCCACATTATTAAGAACTGTTTAACTTTGGGTAAATTACTATACCAAAAAAACTTTGCTAAAGACGAAACAGACAAGCTCGCTATGAGGAATGTTGTGTTCGTATGAATAAGCAAAGCTGAAATTAAGCAAGTGAGAACATTAAGCAAGTCCACGTCTCTTTGTGAGTACTGATCTCAAATCATCACTGATGCAAGTTGGAGTGGCTTACACGTGGATTTTTCGTAGATTGTTTCGCAAGCCTCTTCCACCTCCTGACAGCCCGCACTTGAAACAAAAGGCGTCCAGGAAAGGTGAATCTGGAAGACTGTTGAAAGTTTTGAGGCTGGAACGCTCGCGACAAGTCGGCATAAGAGTCAGCAGTGTACGTTTGCCTGTCGAAGAAATCCACGACGCGATCACCAACATGGATGATGAAAAACTGGATATTGACGGGTAACATAACGCTTTTTACGTTTAATGCTGGTACAGGTATGTTTAGGTTTGTGAATAGAAGTGTCGTGTCTATAATCATATAATTTCAAACTAAATGTCGCTTTAGTATTGCATCGTCGGGAATTTTTAGGAAGTAGATCGTTTGCGCCTAGCAGTAGTTTTCACATACTTTCAAAAACTAAGATCAGTGTTTCCCAACCTTTTTAGGTTTGCGGCACCCTACAAAAAAATCAAGTTTGTGGCTCCCAGCGGCGAACCCATAGCAATTTGCTTTAAGATTCAATGACATTTCGAATATGTATTTTTCATGATATATTGAAAAATGTCTTTTCTCGCGGCACCCCTGAGTGTTGCAACTGGCACCCGGTTGGGAACCACTGACCTAGACGTTCACGAGGAAAGGCTTGACATTTCCAGATCTTTGCCTTTGTAATAGTTTAGGTAACTTTTCGAAACGCCTTGTATATCTTTTTTCGTATGGAAGCTACTTGAAATTGGGATAGACCAAAGTAACTGGCGGTGAAAAAACTAGAGTTTTCATCAGTTTGCAGGCAATTTTTGACGTTCGCCCCACTGCGGAGGAACTGGATGCAATATCAGACACTCTGAAAGCACACCCCAAAGGAATACTGGACAAGCCGGAACAATTTTTGCTCATGCTAGCCATGATACCAAACCTGGACGAGAGGCTTGAAGTAAGATATCGCGATAAAAGTCAGTCACAGTGCTAAAATAGATTCTGGACAACATAAATGCTTTCGTCATTGTGATACTCAGAGCTCCCGCCAATGGCGACCGGTGTTGCTTAGTTTTCCGTTTGGAAATACAGTAGTACTCCAATAAATGCTTAGTGTGGTGGTGCAGTCTTTGTTGGCGTAATTTGTTGAAGTTTTTGAAGCTTGGCCATGATTTGGCGATTGTATTTTGTGGGGGCAATTTTCTCAGCCAAACAGTGGAAATTTGAGTGGCTTGGACAAACATTTTGCAAAAAAATGATCTTCAGTCTTCTTGTTACTCCAAGAAGTTTCATTTCACAACAACTATTCGGATTGCGTTGATGAATGTGGCGCCGTCTGCGCTTTGGTGGCGCTCCTTTCATATGTCTACGAACCTAGTATTGTTCCCTAATAAGGGAACAATTACAGCACGGTATTTTGAACAAACAAACCGCTCATTTTGGTAAGCGCTGATAAGTTGACGAAAAGAAGTTGCCATGCTGAAGTTCTGTGATCCAATGATTGTTGCAGTGCTGGTTGTTTGCGAAAAAGTTTCCTGAAAGAATGGTCGAACTTCAGGAGCAGCTGAACGCAATCAATGAAGCATGTCAAGAGGTACTTAAAAGGTGAGTCCATAATCACACATTGGTTAACAGCAAGAGCAGCGCAGCATTACCTTCACTTACTTTAGCAATGTAGTTGTGATAACGCTACTAATTATTAATGATGGCGGATCCAGGCCAAGCGTTTGGAGGGAAAGTCAAGTAGGTGGGCGCCAAAAAGGTCTTCACTTGTTTAAAATACCGTAGATTCTGCGGTGTTGACAATGGTTGGAGATCAGATAAAAGTGGTTACCATCCCTAGGCCAAGAAAGCCACTGTGTTTGTATTGTTGGTCAAAATATTTATTTTTCAGTGAATGCAGTTTGAAAGAGCGTCATATCATAAATTCACAAAACGCCCGAAGCCGATCCAACAAGATGGGTCCCCATTTCTCACACGTTGCGCATTCACTAATATCACTGTTGTCCATAACACTCTCGTGTATTGACATGAAGTGTTTAAAAGATGCACCATAAAATATGCTGCGTGCTCGTGTTAACATTTTTTGGCTATCCCTAACAAGATCAGAGAAATCAATGTCTGAAACGCATTCTCGACCTGGTCAGAGGTAGAATGGTTCTTATTACACTAACAAGTGACAACTCAAGTCCCACGACAGGAGTCCACACAATAGTGAAATGACAATAATGTTTCGGGACGCAGCTTGTGGAGTTAGAAATTCTACCCTTTAAATGCTGCATGCAAAATATATTTATTGCTGAAACGACAATTCAGAAAACAAAATTGATGAAAAGTATTGCGAAGGCATTACTCCTATTTCAGGCAGCTCTGCTGGCTGTCTATGCCATGGAAAACAATCTCAGATTGGCATAATAGATTTACAGTTGGCCTAAAATACATTTAAAGGGTAGAATTTGAAGCAAGTATTTGAAAACGTTTCGAAGGTTTAGATCGGGGATCTCCAAACTACGACCATCGGGCCAAATCCGGCCCACGAAGCCGTTTTATCCGGTTCCAAGCGAAATTGGTCACTACAACAGATAGGCTTTATAGTGATCAATATTTAAAGCCCAGCGCTGATATACCACTGCTGTTTCAAAGCGAATAAGGAAAGTGCCGAGTTTTCGCAGTAATCGTGATACCAGATAGTTCATCATTTTGCAGGAAATTATTTAGGTTGAAATCGTTTCTTTAAAATTGTGGTTGCAAGACTGGAGTAAGACCAGGGCCGTCGCCAGCGAGGGGGAAGTGGTGCCCGACCCCCCCATTTGAAATCTGTGCCCCCCATTTCACGTTTGGCCCCCTGGTTGCTGCATATATCCAATACAGTATTTTTAAAATGTGGCCCCTCCTTTTTTTGCCCCCCTGCTGCTATATCCTGGCGACGGGCCTGAGTAAGACGTCGCTTTTGTCTATAATATCTGTCTAGCATATTGTCAGTGTCCGGCAAAAGCTGCCCACGAGTTTGCAGCCAAAGTATAAACTCCACAATCTCCAGTCATTGTTGTTATGGCGTTTTACGCGTTGGCCTCGCATTCAATGCTATTTGATTACTGTGACATTAGTTCCGACAAAAACTCATCCGCAAACCTTTATGATGCACAACTAGGATACAGTCCTACTGAGGACTGGCGGACTGTACTGGTAAGACAGATGAAACTTGCTTGGAACAAAATCAGACGTGCAGTGAATAATGGCACTGCATTTGTGACGACTTGAACAAGGCTGGGCATTTCTCACGCGCCCAAGAAATGACTGAAGAGATTAAGTAATACTACGAAAGAATATTATCGATACTATTCAGTAATAGAGGCTTTACCTGGCTCGTAAATTCTGCAATTCAACGAGGTGTAATGGATTGTTTAGATTTAGAGAGTGCCTTGTGCTATTTAATCTGTGTCTCTGCTTCTACAAGTACAAAAAATTAGCACATCTACTTTATATCAAAGGGGCGCCATCTAACGGGACTGCCACCAACTGGCCTTCTTGGATCCGCCACTGAATCATAACGACACTGTTGTTTTTTAATCAGTAAATTCCGTATGCTTCAAGCAGCAGAGACGGGCTGTGCGTAATAGTACTTGGAATTAAGGTCACCCATTTTTCGTCAAACTTAAATTACAAAGTTATGCGCTGTTGTGTAAGCTTGGAGAGAAAGACTTTAAACTTTCATCGGGTGAATCACAAAAGAGAATTTATTTTGTTTCAAAAAGTCTTGGATTAAACTTTACAACTGTTAGAACCAATTAAGCAAACTTCTAAGACAGCTGTTTGAAACGACTAGATAACCGTCTTTTGGTTTGGAAAACCCGTTAAATCAACCACTGTATCAAGGGCGAGACCTTATAAAAGATTCGGAGGTAAACTGCGAATATAAAGCGTATAAAACTTTTCAAATTCTGTGGTCTATCAGTCTAATGTCTTGTTCGACAACTGCTTAACTCATTGCCTGTGCTTTTCCGGTTAAGCTGCAATGCTTATATTACTTCAGCAACACACTTGAAAAAGTTCTAAAGACAGTTCTACTACTGGGAAATCACATGAACCAGGGAACTGCACGAGGAGATGCGGACGGTTATCATTTGGACATATTGCCGAAGCTTAAAGATGTTAAATCACAAGTATGTGTCTTAGGCCAAGTCCAAAACTTTTGGGCAAAAGAGTGAAGATACTCAATCAACGCTTATGCTTTGCTTCCAGCAGTAACCGCACATATTGATTTGTTAAATGACTCAAGTTCACTTCAGGTCGCGTCTTTCCAAAAATATCTCTTTGAAGTGCTTATGAGTTAATAGAAAACCCTTGAATTAAACAAGTAATAAACTATAATTTGTATTGAATAATACTGTAAACATTGAACCCATTCATTTCTTATTCAAGAAGATTGGCAAAAGTATCTTGCACTTTTTAATAAAACGTTAATTTGATTTATATGATTCAAATCCATTTTCAATAAAAACACTTTCAAACGTCAACAATTAACGGAATCCTTCAAAACAATGATTGTTTCACTTGTTTTTATTTAAATTCGCTAACAATAGCGTCACATTTAAAGGAAAAAATATTTAAAATGAATATAAATATCAATTACAGACTTTTTTCCTGAATTCTTTTGATAATGAAAGTTTAACGGGCTTAAAACACACCACGATAGTGTTTTATCGTAAGCAATGCTTATCAAACCTAATATGTCAATTGAAAGATGTTCGCTTTGCCAAGACTTTAAGCATGATTTTCTTGGTTCAGAATACTATTTTTTTCTTTTAAAAAATCTCCAGAAGCTTTCAAAGTTTCGAACTTGTTTTTCGGTTACTTGTTCAAAATAATTTTTAAAAATGCAAAAGCTTCTTCAAACCTTGACCAGGTTCAACGCAAAAAATATGAAAACAAATGAAAATGTTGATCAGCTGTAAAGCTTCTGAAAATTTTGCGTGGCACTGTTGGCAGATTCCCTGCTTGTTAGATATCTGCGCCTATAAGCAGAGCCTAATCAACTTTAGCGTGCCCTGTTGACCCTGAGTTCCACAAACATCACCTATCACAAAACAACTTGCACGCGCACCGCTTGCGTAAAATCATTTTACCTTGCGGTGGTGTTTTGGTGGGAGGATAAGCTATCGCACTGGATATCTGCACGCATGCAACAAATCACGTCGCACCACTTTTTTCAGAGCTTTTTACTTTTGCGTTCCTTTATTACACGGGGTCGTGCAACACAAATAGTGCAAGTAGTTCACTGTCAACATTTAGCTGCATTAAACTCCCATATGTTGCATGCCCTGACTTGGAGCTTTTCTCTCAGGAAGGTGATACATCGCTTCTTCAATACGTTGTTAAAATTGTCCGAGAGCAGCTTCGGGTCGAAGGCAAGCTAGAGAATGAGGTAAGGTGACTGATGGTCAAGTTTTCGATTTTATTAATGAAGCATGTCAACTATACTGCAGTTCTAACACGAATGATGCCCAAGCAATATTTTAAATTTTTTATACTTGCCGTGTTTCGTGATTCAACATATTGCTTTTCGTTCATTAAACTTTAGTTGAAATGAAAGCTGGTGTTTTTTAAATGTCCAAAATAATTTCGTTTCATTGGGCGATTTTTGCATTGCTCATCCGATACGCGCATGTTTTGCTCGTCTTATCGAAAAAAATTATGTATATGTTGCAAAAGGTTCTTTGTAGTCCGCGAAAAGACGAATCAAGTGAGCTTCCAGATCAGCAGCTTTTGTCCAAAGCGGTTTCCACATCGTTGTCTGATATCGGCGATGAATTAGAAGCAACAGCTGTCGAGCTGGAAGGATGCAAACAACGTCGTTTGCCTGCCATTGTTCGGGGAAGTACCATTACATGTGAATCCGAAACAGCCCAAGATAAACTGGAGGAGTTTTTACTTCAAGGTAAGTGAGATAAAAACATCCTTGTTCTTTTCCTTGCTTTTTGTTGAAAAACTCATGTGACAATAGCTCTTCAATGACTTTGTACATTGTTGACATGTATCGTATTTGCAATAAATATCTGCTTCTGTCCAATAACGATTCCAGATGCTGAATACTGCCGTAATCTCACTTGTAAGCTTTCCAACAGCCATGGCCTCTGGTCTATCTCTTCGAAACCTGAGTAAAAGCAAGTAGTAGTTCCTACAACTAAGTAATGAGTGAAACTCTGCCAGTTATGATTTGTAAACAAGGAAATTAATCAGAAAATTAATTTATCAAGTTACCGCTCGATAAAACTGCGTAAATGCACGTGTCGTGCTGAACAAGAATTACACAAAATCTATTAGTTTTCATGGAAGCAAATTCACTAATGCAAATGCCGCATGAATTTTATTCCCTTTGTGCTGCAGGTTAGCGTAATCGGCACCACGGGCAATTGCTTATTTAGGGTTGTAAAATAAGCTGAAAAATGTAAGTTTAGCTTATATCAGGACAACCGTTTTCGCGAAAATGACACTAAATGTAAAAAACCCAATGACATCAGCAAGGTTGTTTGCTTGGGGACCTGGTAGACTAGAGCCTCGTTAAGAAGATTTAAATATGCCGGTAAAATCAGGGTATCTCTTTAGAAACACTGCAACCTTGTTTTCTCCTCTCAAAATGGTTGCTTTACTCGTGGTGTTTAACGCCATGAAAACTTGCAAAAAGCGTGCTCACTTGAGATGCTTAATGTTTGTCTACAAAGCAACTTTTTGTGAGTTTTCGCACAAGATTCATCTTTTTATTTGAAGAAAGATTCAACTTTAAAGCCCTTCTTCTCAGCTAGCCTTTGTGTGGTTAGTTCACACTTGGAGCGCTAGAGGCTCAGATGAAATAGGAACAAGATGATCGTCAGGGCAAAGGTGTTTTCCGGCTATTGTACCCGAATTAATCGACGGTTCTGTCTCTGCGAAATGTAGCTCATAATATTTAATGAATGTATAGGAGTTTGGCAAAACTTTGTTCATAAAATAATTCAAGAATGCGAACCAAATCGTGTAACGTGGACTTCTTGATGTTGTTTCAAACGCTATAAGCTTGTGCGAGCCGCATCAAACGTTTAGACACTGCGCTCAATGATTTGTGAAGTTAATTCTGACCGAAAGCCTGCGTGCTCTTCAGGTTCACAGAAGAATTGTAAAACATTTGTAACACAGATTAATGCGCTCTTCTAATAACTCAGTTCAGTTAGTCTGCCTTTGAATGGCGCTACCATTGATTCTTGCAGCCAGTTTTATTTTATGCTGGGAAATGATCAATAGAGAAGGTGCTGATCAATTAATTTAATTTAAATTATTTGTTTATAGCAGACACGAAGTCCATAGTATGAACACACACACTCTGCAACGCAGGTTGATAAAACAGACAATACAGGACGTAGTACAAGACATTGAAGCCGGCGAAATCACAGGGTTACTGACACTTTTTGCAACTGCATTGAAGACAGAACCATAGGGTTATAGACACATTCTTAACACTATTGTTAGCTAACACGTAACACTTGTTACAGCACTACTGCGGAGTAGGGCGCCAATTCCTAACTTGGTCTAGTCTAGGTAAAATGCGTAAGAGTTGTGGCTTGGCACGTCATCGATCAAACGGACACTGCAAAGTTCGATCACTCAATCACAGAGTAAAATGCGATTATAGTGTTCAAAGAATAGTGACGAGTACAAGCAATCTGACTGCATCAAAGCACGTAACCATAAGTTGTTAGATTTTCTGCATCTTTCGAGAAACAGGTACTTGTATTTACATAGCAGAGCCTCAAAAGTAGGAATGTTTCATTGAACTTGGTGGCTACTAACACTCGATCTCCAGGGCAAGTTGTATAGAGCTCTGCAACCAAAATTATATGCCACCTGCAATCTCTGCATGCGTGACTTCCTGATATTACACCATAATTGAGATGCATACATGGGCGTACAAAAGGAACGAAAAGTACTTGTTTAACTACATTTGAACAATGGGAAAAAGAGGCTCGCAGCTTGTTTGCTGCACAATATTGATATCGCAGTTGTCTCTGAATGTCTTTGTCATCTGAGAGCTCAGTGTGTCCAATATAATCCCCAGATGTTTGTATTGGTCAACAGAATTTACGTATTGACGACCCAATTTGAAGACTGGAGTGGCTGTGCTTCTTGCACTTTTAGCCTTAAACGTCATACAAACGGTTTTGTTGCAGTTGAAAATAATCCCATGCGATTCTGCATACGCCTGGCACACATCTAGTATTCTTTGCAACC